>SAMEA104315434__coassemble_98_pt1 | contig 124208 bp, 87 predicted proteins | sample SAMEA104315434__metabat2_high_PE_014 | metagenome-assembled genome bin SAMEA104315434 (sample SAMEA104315434) | gut metagenome | biome: Monkey gut; feature: monkey-associated habitat; material: faeces | place: China | collected 2013
AGAGCACGTGATTTGTAATCTCGGGGTCGTTGGTTCGAATCCGACAAGAGGCTCTAAAAAGGAAGGACACTCGTTTGGGTGTCCTTTTTTCGTATCTGCAAGTCATGCCGCATCTTTTTCTCGCTGGACTATGCCGTTTTTGTAGGTAAGTAAGTGTTCTGAATTATTTTGAATACTTACTCTTGTGATTGAGAGAATTCTTCATCTGTCTTTGTATATCATATGTTGCAAAGAAATTTTTTATTTAGAGAAAAGAAAGGTCATAATATCATGCTTTGTCGAAAGCGTTTGGCTTTCAATTGATTAAACCATGATAGTTCCTATGATGTTTCTCTGTGAGTAGCCCTTGAAATATCATATTTGTCGGTTGTTGCCATCATGTCTTGCAGTTGGCGCCGCTGCTTTCAGATTCGATGAATGTGCGTTTAAGTCGTTGGTATCCTGCCGCAATAAAAAACGGCACAAGTAATCTCGATATGGAAATACCGGGACTTCTTGTGCCGTTTTATTCTTTTGTGTGCGGACTACTTCGTATAGCTGTATACTATGTCCATTATCTTCTTGCCTATAGCGTCAGCCTCCTCCATGGTGTGAGCCTCACTGTACACACGGATGATAGGTTCTGTGTTAGACTTGCGTAGGTGTACCCACTTGTCAGGGAAGTCAAGTTTCACGCCGTCAATGTCGTTAACGGTAACGTCTGGCTGTGACTCGTACATCTTCTTCACCTCAGCAAGGAGCGCATCAACATTAGTCTCTGGCGTAAGGTCTATACGGTTCTTTGCAATGAAGTACTCAGGGAATGTCTTTCTCAGTTCACTTACCTTCATGCCCTTCTGTGCAAGCGAAGAAAGGAACAGTGCAATGCCTACGAGCGCGTCTCTGCCGTAGTGGCTCTCTGGGTAGATTACTCCGCCGTTGCCTTCGCCGCCTATTACGGCTCCTACCTCCTTCATCTTTGTTGTCACGTTCACTTCACCTACAGCCGCTGCGCTGTATTTGCCACCGTGCTTCTCTGTCACGTCGCGCAATGCACGTGTGCTTGACAGGTTGCTGACTGTTGCGCCTGGTGTATGAGAGAGGATGTAGTCTGCTACGCTGACAAGGGTATACTCCTCGCCATACATCTTGCCGTCCTCGCAGATGAATGCCAGTCGGTCCACGTCAGGGTCTACTACGATACCGAGGTCATAACCGCCCTTCTTCAGTTCGTCCATGATGCCTGAGAGGTTCTTCTCCAGTGGCTCAGGGTTGTGTGCGAAGTCACCGTTAGCTTCGCCGTTTAGTATCTTGTATTCTACGCCAAGACGGTCAAGCAGTGGTGGTAAGATGATGCCGCCTACGCTGTTGATCGTGTCCACAACGACCTTGAAGCCAGCCTTCTTCACCGCTTCTGCATCAACGAGCTTCAGATTCATTACTGCATCGATGTGTCGCTCGTCAAAGCTCTCCTCGCTGTATTTGCCTATGTGGTCCACGTCAGCGTAAACGAAGCTCTCTTCTTCTGCTATAGCGAGAACTTCCGCACCGTCAGCAGCAGTAAGGAACTCACCCTTGTTGTTGAGGAGTTTCAGTGCGTTCCAGTGGCGTGGGTTGTGTGATGCTGTTATGATGATGCCACCGTCAGCTCCTGCCATGGTGACTGCGAGCTCTGTGGTAGGAGTTGAGGCAAGACCGATGTTGATAACATCATAGCCCATGCCGAGCAGTGTGCCGCAGACAACGTCTTTTACCATCTCGCCTGAGATTCGAGCGTCGCGTCCTACAACAATCTTGTTACTGCCGCTTGGTGTTGACTTGCGGATGAATGTGGCGTATGCTGAAGTGAATTTTACAATGTCAAGTGGGTTGAGAGTGTCGCCCGCAGGTCCGCCGATAGTGCCGCGGATACCTGAAATGGATTTTATCAGTGACATGTTTCTTGTTGTTTGATTGTTAATAATTCAAGTTTTGCAATGTTTTATGGGTGGTTCTAAGAATTACCACCCTTATTCCGCTCTCATGTATGTTATGTCGTAGTGGCAGGCGTAGACGTTGCTTGTAGCCTGTGCCTGTCCTTTGTCGTGCGGAACGATTATCTTTACTCTTGCTATCTTGTTCTCCGGGTTGTTGCGTCCCGGCTTGATGTATGTCAGTGGCACGAGCCATCCGTTAGGTACAGAGGCACTGCCGTATACGGACATCATGGTTCCTTGTATGAATGTGCCGTTGAATGTACCGCTGGTATTCCTTACGGTCATCTTCTCTGGAATCATGGAAGTGGAGTAGGTGCCTCTGTTGGTCATCTGCAGAGAGTCACCGTTGATGTTATATTCATCGTAGCGGCACAGCAAGTCGGCGCTTTCGCCCTGTTTCACGGCTTCACCGTTGCCTTTGTCTACTATCTGCATGTATATGCCGCTGCTTCTGAAGAATACGTATTCGTTTTTCTCCACAGAGGTAGAGTCTCCTTGTGCAGCGAAAGTCTCTTCGCTGATAGGGGTGATACCGTATTTTGATATATAGCTGGTTATCGCCTGCTCTTCTCGCTCTTTCTGCTCTGCGTATGTCTCTGTTTCTGTGCATGCTGTCAATGCCAGTGCTGCAATGGATGTGGCACAAAATATGTGGAGTATATTCTTCATTTGTAGTATTTGTGTATTTATTGGTGCAAAGATACTAAAAATAACGTTACATGACGGGAAAACAACAGTTAAAAAAGGTTACTCTGGTTGTTTGGGCTGATATAGCTATCCTAGTTATTCTAGTTGTTCTAGTTGTTCTAGGAGTTCTAGAGATTCTAGGTATTCTATGAGTTATAGAGAATCTATAGATTCTAGCTTTTCTAGTAATTCTAGCCAACCTACTACCCTCATTTCACTAAAGCATCTTTGCGTATGCCCTTATCGCCTGTCTTGCCACCACTTCAGCTTCTGCAAGTGAGCAGTAGAGTCTGCCGCCTGAGGCGTTTTTGTGGCCGCCGCCGTTGAAGAATTCCTCCGCCATCTTGTTGCAGGGGAAGTCGTCCACAGAGCGAAGGCTTACCCATACGATATTGTCTTTCTCGGAGTCCTCGCGCAATGAGATGGACAGTCGATGTCCTTTTATCTGCAGCGGCATGTTTACCAGTCCCTCGGCGTCACCTTTTACGAAGTGGAAACGCTTTTGTTCCTCGCGTGATATGGTGTAGTATGATGCACGAAGAGGTGTCAGCACCTTCAGTTTCTGATACATCACGTAGCCAGTAAGACGCAGTCTGTCCACGCTGTACACATGGAATACGTTGCGGTAAATCTTGTCTTTGTCAATGCCTTTCGCCAACAGCTGTGATATGATGAAGAATATCTCTGGCTGGGTGGAGTTGTAGGTGAATCCGCCTGTGTCGGTCATCATGCCCGTATATGTAGTGGTTGCCATCTCTTTGGTCATGTTGTCATAGCCGCCGAGCTGCCATATCAGTCTGAAGACAATCTCTGACGTGCTGGACAGTTCGGGGTGTGATACTTTCACAGTCGCCTCAATGTCGGGTGCGAGGTGGTGGTCTATTAGCAGTATCGGTTTGCCCCAGTACTTCAGTTCCGCCTCGATTGCTGCACCGACCCTTGACAGGTTTCCGAAGTCAAGACAGCATATCATTTCCGCCTTCTTTATCACCTCTTTAGCCTCGTCCGTTTTTTTGTCGAAGCGTATCACCTTGTTCGTCCCTGGCATCCATTGGAGGAAGTCGGGATACATGTCAGGTACTATGACGGTGGCATTCTTGCCTTGCTGTTCGAGGTATCGTGCCCAGGTGAGGGTAGAGCCGAGAGCATCACCGTCGGCATTGATATGACAGAATATGGCGATGTCTTTAACAGACAAAACGAGGTCGCGCAGTTGTGCGACCTCGTTATCATTTAATAGGTTTATGTTCATTCGAAGAATTTTTCCTTAGAACAATTTGTTAGGATATACTCCCTCTTCCACGAGCTTTGCTATGCGTGCTACGGTGTCTGGACGATCCTCTGAGTATGTTACGCCGAACCACTTGCTTGTGGTGTCGAGCACCTTGCAGGTAGCAGTACCCTCATTGATGAGTTTGTTGACCATCAGTGGGATGAAGAACTCTGACTTGAGGTTTGCGATGTTTGCAGGGTCTGAGAGGAATTCCTTGAAGTACTCCTCAGAATACTGGAAGTAGTCAGGTGTGAATCCCCACATGTTCATGCTTACAGGGCACTTCTCGTCTACCTTTACCCACTCGCCATCGTCAGCGTTGTTGTCGCGGTAAGCAACGGAACCATCCTCCAGACGAGCAATCTTTGTACGCTCTACGCAGGTGGTGAGACATCCGTCAGCGTCTGTAGAGCAGATGCCGCGGCTCACAGTACCGTTCTCGCTCAGTGTGTTTCCTACGCGGAAGCCTACCATGGCATACTGTCCCTTTGCGCCCTCTGGCAGTTCAGAGAGGAACTTTCCTACTACCATGAATGCGTCGCGGTTGTAGAAGTCGTCGCAGTTGATTACGCAGAAAGGCTCCTTGATGATGTCCTTGCCCATCAATACAGCGTGGTTTGTACCCCAAGGCTTCTGGCGTCCCTCTGGAACGGTGAAGCCCTCTGGCAGTGCATCGATGCTCTGGAAGCAAAGCTCACACTTTACCTTGCCCTCATACTTTGAGAGAATCTGTGTGCGGAACTGCTCCTCGAAGTCTTTACGTATAACCCATACTATCTTGCCGAAGCCTGCCTGAATTGCGTCATAGATGCTATAATCCATAATGGTCTCGCCGTTTGGGCCCAGACCGTCAAGCTGCTTCAAGCCACCGTAGCGGCTTCCCATACCTGCAGCAAGGAGAAAAAGAGTTGGTTTCATATTATCCTTTTTTGATTTGTGATGTAATTAGTAGTTTTGTAACGTTGTGCAAAGGTAGTTGTTTATTCTGAATAAATCTTATTTTTTAACAAAATTAACATGCCTTGCAAGCGTTTTCTGAACAATGTTTTTGGTGTGTACCTACACAGATTGTTTTATCACTTTGCCAGCGGGTTCCACCCTTGTGATATGAGTTCGAACTCATTGCCGTCCCTTGCCACGAGCTGCAGACCGAGTTCTGGTTTGGTGATATGACCTATCACCTTTATGCCCTCCATGTTCTGGAGTGCTTCGTTGTCACCGATAGGGCAGGTGAAGAGCAGTTCGTAGTCTTCGCCACCGTTGAGGGCGCATGTTGTAACGTTCATGTTCAGCTCCTCTGCCATCACTGCTGTCTGATAGTCGATAGGCAGAAACTTCTCGAACACGCGGCATCCTGTGCCTGACTGCTTGCAGATATGGTGCAGTTCTGATGACAGTCCGTCGGAGATGTCCATCATGGCGGTAGGGTGTATGCCAGCCTCTCTGAGTTTTATAAGGATGTCTCCGCGTGCCTCTGGTTGCAGCTGTCGTTGTATCAGGTATTCCTTGCCGGCGAAATCAGGCTGCCATGCCTCGTTCAGTTCGCGCTGCAGCGCCTCTATTCTCTTGGCGTCCTTTGTCTCCTTTATCTTCTTCTGTATGTCCTTCACCTGACTGTAGTACACCATCTTCTCGCGCTCCAGCAGTTGAAGCCCCATGTATGCCGCTCCGAGGTCGCCTGATACGCAGATAAGGTCTGTCTCCTTTGCCCCGTTTCTGTATATTATGTCCTCCTTCTTCGCCTCGCCTATGCAGGTGATGCTGATGGCGAGGCCAGTCATTGATGATGTGGTGTCGCCTCCGACTATGTCTACTCCCCATTTGTCGCACGCCATGCGCAGTCCCTCGTAGAAGTCTTCCATGTCCTCGATGGCGAACCTCTTGGACAGGGCTATGGATACGGTCATCTGTCGTGGGGTGCCTCCCATGGCGAAGATGTCGCTGATGTTCACCATGGCAGACTTGTATCCGAGGTGTTTCATGTCCATGTATGTAAGGTCGAAGTGCACGCCTTCCATGAGCATGTCGGTTGTCACGAGTGTCTCTGTGTCGGGGTAGTGCAGTACTGCGCAGTCGTCTCCTACCGCCTTGATGGTAGATTCATTCTTCTTTTCTATGTCTTTTGTGAGTCGTTCTATCAGTCCGAACTCACCTATCTTTGATATTTCCATTTTTGTTTTTTTGGGGGGGGATTGAAAAACTAGAAAAACTAGGGGTTCTAGGGGTTCTAGGAGTTCTAGGGGTTCTAGGAGTTCTAGGGGTTCTAGGAGTTCTAGGGGTTCTAGGATTTCTAGTTGTTCTAGGTAATTATACTTAAAACTGTTGATCTGAAATTATTCATCCTCCGCCTTACAGCCTTCTTATCATCTCTCTCATGATTGTTGTCATGAGAGGCTGGGCGTTGTTGGCGGCCTCCTGTACCTCTTCGTGGGTGGCCTCTACGGGTGTGTCGGAGATACCCATGTTGGTAATGATGCTTACTCCGAATACCTTTATTCCGCAGTGGCGTGCCACAATCACCTCGGGCACGGTGCTCATGCCCACGGCATCACCGCCAAGCAGGTGGTAGGCTCTGTATTCTGCAGGAGTCTCGTAGCTCGGTCCTTGTACTCCGAAGTATGTGCCGTGAACCACGCGTATGCCTTTCTCCTCGGCGATAGCGTCTGCCATGGCTATGAGCCCCTTGTCGTATGCCTCGTGCATGTCTGGGAATCGCGGTCCTTGCGGTATGTTCTTGCCACGCAGCGGGTGCTCTGGGAAGAAGTTGATATGGTCTTTTATTATCATGAGGTCACCGATGCGGAAGTCCTTGTTGGCGCCTCCGGCGGCATTGCTCACGAAGAGCGTCTCTATGCCCAGTTCCTTCATCACGCGGATTGGGAATGTCACTTCCTTCATGGAGTATCCTTCATAGAAATGGAATCGTCCTTTCATGGCGAGGATGTCCTTGCCACCGAGTTTGCCGAAGATCAGTCTGCCGTCATGTCCCTCCACCGTTGATACGGGGAAGTGCGGTATGTTCTTGTATGGGAAGTCGTATGTATCAGTAATCTCAGAAGCTAATTGTCCGAGACCCGTTCCCAGTACTATCGCTATTTTTGGCACGGTTGTCATCCTCTCTCTCAACCATGCTGCCGTTTCTTTGATGTTTTCGTACATACTCTATTATTTTGTTGTTGAACTTCTCCTCCTCGCCGAGCATGAAGCTGACGTGGATGGGTTGCACGTATATGTTCTGCCTCACCTCGGCAGACAGCCCCTTCATGTTTTCCAGTCGTGTGGCGTCCTTCTCTGTGGTGATGATGATGGCGGGATGCGGCATCATCTTGTATGACATATTGATAGCCTCCACGTCTGATGCGGTGAACTGGTGATGGTCGCTGAACTGCATCTGCGTTATGCTCCGGCATTTGTCCTTCATGTCCTTCACCATCTGTTCTGGCGATGCTATGCCCGTAAGTAGTAGCACGTTAGGTAGTTGCTCCGTGTCGGTCAGTGTATTGCCTTCTGGGAACAAAGCCTCCAGCGGACTGTTCTCGATAGTGGTGAAGTACAGTTCCTGAAACGGGAATAGTGCCATGGCGCGTTGCAGTACGCGGAAACTCATAGGCTTTAGGTCCTTCGGACACTTTGTTATTATCACTATGTCAGCGCGGTTCTTGCCCTCCTTAGGCTCTCGCAGTCTGCCGGCAGGCAGCAGTTTGTCGTAGATAATAAGTCGGTGATAGTCCACGAGCAGTATGTTCAGCCCTGGTTTTACGTAGCGGTGCTGATAGGCATCGTCCAGTAGCACCAGTTGCGTGTCCTTGGTCTCCTCCGAGGTGATGAGTTTCTTGATACCCTTACATCTGTTAGCCTCCACCGCCACGTATATATCCTTGAACTTACGGTGCATCTGGTATGGCTCGTCGCCAATCTCTGGCATTGTGGTGTCAGCCTTCGCCAGTCGGTAACCGTGACTTTTCCTTTTGTAGCCACGGCTCAGCACCGCTACCTTCACACGGCCGTGCAGCAGTCTGACGAGATACTCCACGTGTGGAGTCTTGCCAGAACCGCCCACGGTGATGTTGCCCACGGCTATTACGGGCACGTCAAAACTCTTGCTCTTCAGTATGTTGGCATCGAAAAGCAAGTTTCGGACGTATACCCCTATGCCATACAGCCACGACAGAGGTAGCAGCCATTTGTTTATCTTTATGAAGTCTCCTTCCATGATATGCGATAGAATTTGAGGGGTGGGATTATTTGACAGACAGTATGACAGGGCAGCGAGCCTGCACAGGACAAAGCTTGTCCAGATTGCGCATCATCATCATTGGTTCGTACATCACGCCCAATGATGAGCGCAACTGTTCATCGAGGTTGTTGCCGTATCCTTCAGCCGCTGCTGTCAGCTGTTCCATCCAGCCTGCCGCTTCGGGGTAGGCTACGGTTTCATAATCCTTCACCTTCGCCAACTGGGCGGCTTTTGCAATAGCGTCGTTGATGCCACCTATGCCGTCAATGAGTCCTATCTCCTTTGCGTCAGTAGCCAGCCATACACGCCCCTCGGCTATTTCCTTCACTTTGTTGACAGGTAGTCGTCTGCCGTCCGCCACGCGCTTGCAGAACAGTTCGTAGCCACGGTTTATGTATGCCTGCAGCAGTGCCTGCTCCTCCGTATTGAACGGACGTGCAGTCTGTAGGAAAGAGAAGTCAGAATGCGCATTCGTCTTCACGTTGTCAAACTTCACTCCGAGCTTCTTTGTTATCAGTTCGCTGGCGTCAGGGAATACGCCGAATATGCCGATAGAACCTGTCAGCGTGGTAGGCTGCGCCATGATATAGGATGAAACGCACGACATATAGTATGCCCCTGATGCAGCCATGCCGCCCATTGATACTACTACGGGTTTCTTGCCCTTCAGTGTCTTGATGGCATGCCATATCTCTTCAGAGGCGAAAGCATCGCCACCACCAGAATTGATGCGTATCACTACCGCCTTAATATCGTCATCATTTGCAAGCTTCTCCATGTCTTTCACCACAGTGGTGCTCACTATTCCAGCATCGCCTGTGATGATACCGGCTTCTGGAGCACGGACAATAGAGCCTTCGCAGTAGTAAATGGCAATCTTCTTCTCGCTGTCTTTCCTGCCCAACTCGCTGCTGTTCAGCTCGCTGCATGAAACCTGCTCTATGCTCTTGTCTTTCGCTATGCCGATGAGCTTCTTCATCTCAGTCTTCACCTCTTCAGCATACAACGTCTTATCTACTAACTTATGGCGTAGCAGATACTCGGTGGACTGCAGGGCAGCCATATCGTCTGCACACCTGTTCACCTCAGCCTTGCTTATCTTCCTCGCCTTGCTGATGTCAGAAACTACATTCTCCCAGATGCCGTCAAGGAAGCGCGTCACCTGCAGGCGGTTTGCATCGCTCATCTTATCTTCGGTGTACTGCTCCGTGGCACTCTTGAACTTGCCCACCTTCACCACAGTCATCTTTACGCCAAACTTGGCATAGAGATCCTTGAGGAACATCGGCTGGGAGGACAGTCCGTGCAGGTCCAGCATGCCCTCGGGGTTAATCCACACCTTGTCAGCTACCGAACAGACGTAGTATGCGCCCTGCGTGTACTCTCTGGCATAGCTCACCACCAGCTTCTTCTTCGCCTTGGCGCGCTGCAATGCCTGGCGTATCTCTTGTAGGGAAGGGTAGTCCGTGTTCGTTATTCCAGCCTCAATGTATATCGCCTTTATCTCCTTCGAGTCAGCCGCCTTATCAATGGCACCCACTATGTTGTCCAAACCCTGTTGCAGTCCGCCGCTGCCCATGATGCTTTCAAATGGATTCTCCGTAGCATGCTCAACAATGTCGCCAGACAGGTTGACGTAAAGCACACTGTTGTCCTTTACCTCCACCGTACTGCTTGTGTTCGCTACGATGATGCCTGTAATGACGACAGATGCTAAAATTATGATTCCTGCGATGCAGATGCTGCAACCTACAACAGTCGCTATAGTGTATTTTATGAATTGTCGCATAATCAAAAAAAGTAAGATGACTTTCTAGAAAAGTAAGATAACTTTTGCAAAAATACAAAGAATATTTAGAAAATCAACCCTTTTCTCATATTTTTTGACGATGTGAGATGTTTTTAACTCTAACACATGAACATCTTTCAAGATTATTTATTAATTTTGCAAGCAAATCCATGATGACATGGTAAACACTAAAACACCAAAACTAACTGACAATATTCTATGAAAATCAAATCTTTACTTTTGTTAGGATTGTGTCTTGCCTGCGGCAGTGCTGTGGCAGACAAGTATGATATGACAAAGCCGATGGCAGTCTACGATGACGCCAAGGGCTATGGCTTCGATATTGTTGATGCCCCAGCTCTGACGGCGAAGAAGGCTGTCAATAAACCATTCTATTTTTCTGTGAAAGTGCCGGACGGCAACTATCGTGTGACTGTGGAGCTCGGCAGCAAGAAGTATGCCGCTGAGACCGTGGTGCGTGCGGAGTCTCGCCGTATGATGACCGGCAAGTGCCTCACTAAGAAAGGCGAGTTCAAGACATATACATTCCTTGTGAACAAGCGTACGCCCCTTATCGAGGGCGATAAGAAAGTGCGCATCAAGCCGAGCGAGGTGGGCAGCATGACGTGGGACGATAAGCTGACCTTGGAGTTCAACGGTGCGGCACCCGCTGTGCGCAGCATAGAGATTGTGCCTGATACGACAGCTGTAACGTTCTTCCTCTGTGGCAACTCCACCGTAGTGGACCAGGGCAGGGAGCCGTGGGCGTCATGGGGACAGATGGTGCCGCGATGGCTGACCGACAAGGTATGTGTGGCTAACTACGGTGAAAGCGGACTGACAGCGTCATCATTCATGGCGCAGGGCAGATTGACGAAGATACTGTCTGTCATCAAGCCTGGCGACCACGTGTTCTGTGAGTTCGGACATAACGACGAAAAAGAGAAAGGTCCTGGTACGGGAGCGTGGTATCATTACACCGTGGCACTGAAGAAGTTCATAGACCTCGTGCGCGACAAGGGCGGCAAGATAATATTCTGCACCCCTACACAGCGCCGTATGTTCGAGAAAGACGGCACGCTGCGCAACACCCATGGCGACTTCCCAGCCGCTATGCGCACGGTGGCAGCTCGCGAGAATGTGCCGTTGATAGACCTCAACAAGGAGACAAAGACCCTCTTTGAGACAATGGGTTCCGAGGGCTCGAAACACCTCCTCGTACACTATCCGTTAGGCTCCTTCCCCTGGCAGAACAAGGCATTCGCAGACAATACCCATTTCAATCCGTTCGGAGCATACGAGGTGGCGAAGCTCGTGGTTATGGGTATGAAGCAGAACGGACTCCTGCAAGACGGTTGGCTGAGTGGTGACTGGAAGGACTTCAACCCTGCTGCGCCTGACGATTGGCAGACGTTCTACTGGCCGCTGTCGCCTCTTTATGACAGTAGGAAACCAGATGGAAATTAACATCATTTTCTCCGCTGTTGCGATTGCTATCAAATCGCACTGCGAAAGCTACCTAATCGCATTGCGAAAGCATAGAGATTGCATTGCGATTAGATAGGTATTGCAGAGAGAACTAAATGCCCCCAGAAAGAATGGCGTAAACCTGTGGGGGATATCCGTGACAATGAATAAATAAAACATATAACTAACTAAATATATCAAACAATGAAAAAGAACTTGTTGTTATCGTGCATAATGGCGTTCTTTGCTTTGACAGCACCTGCACAACGTGCGGTCGACAAACTCGACCGCGGACTCGTGGCGGTGAAGACAACGAAAGGTGTCTTCGTAAGCTGGAGAATACAGAGCGAAGAGTATTATGACGTAACCTACGACCTCTACCGAAACGGTACGAAGATTGCCGAGAACCTGAACGTATCCAACTTTACGGACGCAGGCGGCAGTACTTCAAGCACCTATCAGGTGGCTGCCGTGGTGAGAGGCAAGGAGCAGACAAAGAGCAATGCCACTGCCGTATGGGGCAATGACTACCTGGAGATTTCTCCAAAGCATGATGCCTCCCTCACATCTACCTATATCCCTAACGATGCCTGCTGCGCCGATGTGGACGGTGATGGAGTGGTGGAGATACTCCTCAAGTACACAAACAAAGAAGAGTCAGAAAACCGCTTCCCTAAGGCAGGTAACAACGGGGAGTACACGCTTTTTGAGGTCTTGAAACTCGACGGCACCGTATTGTGGTGGGTCAACTGCGGACCTAATATGGGCGACTTCCAGAATAACGAGCAGAACATCGTAGGCTACGACTGGGACCTTGACGGCAAGGCGGAAGTGGTGATGCGACTCTGTGAGGGTGCCACCATACACTATGCCAATGGTGAGACATACACCATCGGAGCCGATGGCAAGAACGGTACCTCATGGACCAACTACCGCATACCGAAAGGCGAGGGGAGCACAGAGTGGTTCACATACTATGGTAATGAGTTCCTCCTCTACTGCAACGGTCAGACAGGTGTGCCTTACCAGTGCATAGACTATCCGTTGAAGAGATACGAGGCTGGCGAGACTGACCTCTCGAAGGCGTGGGGCGACGGTTACGGCCACCGCTCAAACAAGTTCTTCTTCGGTGCACCATACCTTGATGGACGCCATCCGAGCATCTTCCTCGGACGTGGCATCTATACACGCCATAAGTTCGTGGCACTCGATGTCAATCCTGAGACTCACGAACTGACAACCCGCTGGAAGTGGACCAACAACCAGGCTGGATCACCATGGTACGGACAGGGTTATCACAACTACGCCATCGTAGACGTGGACTGGGACGGACGCGACGAGATAGTATGGGGCTCTATGGTTATTGACGATAACGGCAAGGGACTATCCACAACAGGTCTCGGACACGGTGACGCACAGCACCATGGCGACTTTGACCCTTATACCCACGGACAGGAAGGCTTCTTCTGTAACGAGGACCGTCCAGCCAATAACTACCGCGACCTTACCACTTCAAAGATATACCATCGCGCCACGGGCAGTGCTGATGACGGACGTGCCATAGCGGGTAACTTTAGTAATAAGTATCCAGGCGCCATGGGCTTCTCTGCTCATGACGATGCTATCAGCCTCGTTACCGGTACAAGTCAGAGCGGACTGGAGAAGAATGGCGTGGGCATGAACTTCCGCACATATTGGGACGGTGACCTCTGCGAGGAGACATTCAACGGAGGCGACAATACTACCGGACGTATATATAAATATGGTAACAGCTCACCAATCCGTGAGTTTGAGGGAACTCTCACCAACAACAGCACCAAGGCTACGCCATGCTTCATGGGCGATATACTCGGTGACTGGCGTGAGGAGTTCATCCTCAGAACTGCTGACAACAAGCTGCGCATCTACACCACCACCTACGAGACAAAGTGGCGCAACTACTCTCTGTGGTACGACCATCAGTATCGTAACGGTATGGTCTGGGAGCCTTGCGGTTATAACCAGCCGCCTCACGTGTCTTACTTCCTCGGAGAGATGGAGGGCATCACACAAGCTCCACCGTCATTCGGCATGACAGGGCGCATGGAGATTGCCAATGGTGGTACTATCTCTGCCAAGGAGGGCATCGTTACCACATGTGAGACTAACGACATGACAGTGAATGTAACCGATGGTGCTACACCTTATATATATGTGGACAACGCACCTACGTGGGTGCAAGGCTCTGCACCGTCAGAAGCTACCACTGCGTCATATCCTATCACTACCACAACATACACACACACCTTGAAAGGCGGAGCCTTCGCTGGCGATATGCGCCTTGTGAAGCAGGGTGACGGAGTGCTCGTTCTTCCTGACGTGGTGGAGCAGCACAGCGGCAACACCGACGTATGGGGAGGTACACTCTCATTCAATGGAACTCTGCAGAACTCTCATCTGTGGCTCAACCGCCTTACTACCCTCAACTCTGACGGTGGTAAGTTTATGAAGGGTATACAGGCAGACTATGGTGCTACCATCCGCATCGGAGGAACGTCAGAGAAGGCAAGCTCCATAGAGACAAGCACACTGGAGCTTGGCTTCGGCGCCATCTGCGAGTTTGACATCTTCAGCGAGGGAACAGCAGCCGACCAGATCAATGCCGATGTGATGAAGATAGAGAAGAAGACATGGCCTAACGGCGGTGGTCCTGCATACGACACGCCTGTCTTCCGCATAACTGCTCACAAGGCTGCGGCTGACGCAGAGATAGCAGACGGAAAGTACTGCCTTGGTAGCATAGCGCAGATAGACGGTGACCTTGACAACATCGTAATCGAGGGACTCTCTAATCAGAAGGCTACGCTCACACACGAGGATGGCAAGCTCTATCTTACAGTGAAGAACTATGAGTCTGCCCCAGTATCATGGGTAGGAGACAAGAGTAGCAACTGGAATCTTGATGCTGACGACAACTTCATCAATGACGAGACAGGCGAGGTGTCAAAGTTCTTTACTGGTTCTAAGGTTACATTCGGCGACAATGCCAAGTCGTTCACTGTAAACATTTCCGGCAAGGTGTCACCTGACAATATCGAGTTCAATAACACCAAGGCTTACACCGTAACAGGTGACAGCATCGTCGGTGGCGGAGAAGTAGTGAAGAAAGGTGCTGGTGAGGTTTATATGAATAACCTCAACTATGTAGGCAGAAGCTATATTGAGGGCGGTCGTCTTTACGCTTCCGCACTGGCTAACTCTGTGGGTAATGATGTAGGTTCTCTTGGAACGATAGACAAGGTCATCACCCTTTCTAATGACGGTGAGCTTGGATTGACAGCATCATGCACCTCTGGGCAGAAACTGTTCGTGAGTGCTGGTAATGGCGGTGTGTACACTCCTTCAGGCGTCACCATGACCCAGGTGGGTGTTATTAGCGCAAATGCTAACACTTCATTCACCAAGAGCGGTGTGGGTACTCTCAAACTGCAGAATTCTCTCAATGCACCATTGACGGTAACTGGTGGCACGTTCAATTTTGACAAGGATGTAACATATACAAGACTGGTGACCATAGAGGGAACGTCAGCCATTGCTGGTAACGGTTTCGTCTCTTCTCCTGTGAAGGTGGCTGACAATGCGAAGGCTACATGGACACTGACAAGCACATACTACAAGTCCTATTCTGGAAAACTCACAGGTGCAGGCACAGTCACCATCGTACCTACGAATACGGTGAACCGTGTGAGAATTACTGGTAACTGGTCTGACTTTACTGGAACAGTGAAGTACACCAATACCTCTATCGTACTGCCGTTGAGCAACTCTTACGGACTGCCTAATGGAACGTTGGACGTAGCAGCAAACTGTTATGTCAGCAATGTGGCGAAGTCTTATGCCATTGGTAAGGTGACCAACGGTATCTTCGAGCATCCTGTGGCTGACTTCAATAGCTCTAACGCTGTGAACGGCAGCAACACATGGAAGTTCGGCAACAGCGACTCAAGACTCGGCGACTTCACCTTCTCCGGCAAACTTTACGATGCGGCAGGAGCCAACAAGGCTAACTTCGAGAAGATAGGTACTTGCAAGATGACCGTCGCTACTTCATGGGAGAACTCCGGTACGGTGAAGGTGACGGAGGGAGAACTTCATGTAAACAGTGGAAAAACGCTCGGTACGGGTGCTTTGACTGTTGCACAGAATGGATACTTAACAGGTCTCAGTGCAACGACAGTATCTTCCGCAAAGAAGAATGCTGTTACAAACTCTTCTGTAATAGTACACGGTGCGCTTCAGTGTGGTTCTTCTACTACTTCAGTGAGCGGCTATCTCTGCTTCGGACAGAAGCCTCTCACGCTGAAGGCAGGCTCTACACTTGTTGCGGGACTTTACAAGGCAGCGACAGCTACAAGTGCGGGATGTTCCTCTCTCCTGGGAGATGGAGACGCTTCGTCAATCACTTTTGAGGATGGAGCGACCATAAAGGTCTTCCTCTCTTCTTCATACGATCCTTCTGCTACTGTGACGGAGGAGAATGCTGATGGATTCCGTATCTTCTCTAACTTCACGAAGGTGAACATAGGAGATGTGAAGTTTGACCTTCCTGAACTGCCAGAGCATTACTACTGGGATACCACACATTTCGAGGAGGGATACCTCTATATAAGGTACACATCCCAGACTGGCATCCGTGGAATCGGCAGTGCCGACGAGGTTCATGTTGATGTAGTGACCGCTTCCGGTGTTGTCGCTGCACAGTATGTCTCAACTCTCGCAGAGGCTAAGCGCACATTCTACGGCAAACAGCTACCCAAGGGTGTATATATCCTCAGAATAAAAGATGAGAAGGGTAACGGAGGTTCTGTTACCGTTCGTAAGTAAAATATAAAAAGCCGCTCAGCGTTTTCGCTGAGCGGCTTTTTAAGTAAGTAATGGTACTATCGTAGTGGTGAGGTTAGGACAACCTCACCACCATGCCCGACCGCTCATGCTCAATCGCCCATGATGAGAATGCCACTGGGAGGGCAGGTTTTAACCTGCCCATTAGCGAAAGGCGCAAACGAAATATCAAACTTCGTCATGGTGAAGTTAGGACATCCATTTCGTCAAGCTAAAAGGTCAAAGAAAGCTTGCTTGCTTTGGCTTGGCGAGAAATGGTCGCATGAAGTCCAACCATACCTCCATGCACAGCCCGTCTATGATGTACAAATCCAAATAATGTTCGAAATACTAACATTTTCATGTAAAATGTTTTGCAGTAATGAAAAAAAATTGTAACTTTGCAGCATTATATCATATATAAAACGCATCTTTTTATTTAACTAACTTAATCGATTATGAAGAAATCTTTACTTTTAGGAGCTGTCGCCCTCGGCGCATCTCTTTCAAGTTCGGCTTTTGAAGTAGGCGAGTATGTATATGCCTCACAGGGCAGATACAAGGTTGTTGGTGAGAATATCTGCACTAACGGTACTTGCGCTTCATCATTCGACGGCTGGAGTGCAATGTCTGCTAACGCAGAGAACACTGTAAGCAATCTCTTTACCTACGATGTCGACAAACAGGCTTTTTACAGTAAGACAAATGTCATGACAGAGGGTATGTACTACAAGTTTAATGTAGAGAATCCTTCTGGCATATATGTAGTAAGCTTCAAGATTCGTAAGGAAACAGCTGCTTTCCCTTATTCTACTAACGTTACTGTTACTACAGCCGATGGCGTTAATACTTATGGCATAACGGGAGATACTTCAAAAGCTTATAACTACGTGAACCTCTTTGGTAACACTGGCGGTGGTGTGACAAGCAACGATGGATTTGTATCTGCTGGTAACGCAATTCAGTTTACTGCTGATTGGCAGACCGTGTCTTTCGCAATCACTGGCGATGGTACACCTCGTGACTGGTATCTCGCTTTCGCTGGTATGGATCCTACGGTGGAGATTTCTGATGTGCAGATTCAAGAGGCTGAGCAGTATGCTAACCTTAAGGAGCGTGACGCTGCTTTGGCGTATGCAAAGGCCATTGTCTCTGCAAAGGACTGGGACGAGACAGATGCGTATACCGCACTCGTAGAGAATATTGACGCGGTTGAGGGAATTACAGAAGAAAGCACACAGGCGGAATTGGAAGATGCAATTGACGGCTTGAACAGTGCACTGACAGCTGATGATGGCTCAGGATTCCTTGATGTAGACATGGATAATTTTATCGCTACATGTTCTCAGGGTACTGACTGGTCACAGCGTAAGAACTCTGGCAACAAAATTCAGAAGCAGTCATCTATAGGTGACTGGAAATTCTATGATAGTAATGATGGGACATTTGCACGCGGATTTAATCAAGATGGCGCAGACCTTTTGGGCGTGCAAGACGCTACATGGTGGGAGCTTGGTCATTTTATGTATGGTAACGCTGTTGCAGCGGCTTCCATGAAGATGACCAAAACCCTTTCTGCTGGCGTATATGTATATTCAATGGATTGCTCTGGTGCTACTCGCTATGACTCGAAAGTTGCTAACGGATGGACCTATAATTCAGGTTTCAATATACTTGACAACGAGCTGAGTATTGTGGATGCTGATGGTAATGTGGTTGCAAGCAATATTGCAAACGCTCCTACAACTGCGTATAACCGCAACTACGTAGTCGCCAATATCTCGAAAGACGGTGACTATACTTTCATTTCCAAGACTTATCCACGTGAGGATTCATACATCGGCACACTCGGTACTTTGGGATTCGGCTACTTCTACAAGAACCCTCGTATCTTCTGCAAACTCTCAGGTCAGTATGACGCTGCCCAGCTTCAGTATATTGCTGATGTGAAGGCTCAGATTGATGCTGTTGCTGCAAATCTTAAGGAAGCAAAGGCTCTTCTTGAAAATACAGAGTATCCATGGCTCAAGGCTGAGATGACTGATACTATCGCCAAGTATGAGAAGTACCTTGCAGTATACTTGGCACTTGATGACGACGCAATCTTTAAGGGCTTTGAGGATCCTGCTGTAAGGTATAAGAAGGAGAATATCAATTCCGAAATAAAGGTGGAGAACAGTGGATATGCTAATTATATAGATGGTGAGAACCCTGAGACGGGAGCTGCAATACCTACGTATAATGCTATCGACTCTATCATGGTTAATGTCGTTAAGCCTATCAAGAGATTTAGCGAGACATATACCAAGGCTAACACTGTATTCCCAGAGCTGACAAAGGCTATCGAGGCTGCCAAGAAGACTCAGGCCGTTCCTGTTTATTCTACTTCTACAGGTGCTGCTGCACTTGCTGATGCTATTGCCGCTGCTCAGAAGACATACGATGACCTTTATAAGACTGGTTCTTACAAACTCGTACTCGCTGAGGGTGAGGAAAATGTAGACTATAACAGTATGGTAGAGGCGAAGAGCACGCTTGAGGCAAGTGTAGAGGAGTTCAAGGCATCTGTACCAGAGTCAAGCTATTCTACAGTCGTTGATATCGATTTCGATACACCAGCTACTCTGAATGAGGAAACACAGCATTATGTAATTGCTGGTAACAGGGGTTCTATGGATATCTCTAATTATACAGTTGAGACTTCTGGTAATCTGTCATTCACACAGGGCTTCGACAAGAACGAGGAGAAACTTAATGCTGGCGTGCTTCGTGTAGGTAACGGTGACGGTATCGTTGAGGTGGATCCTGCTGAGTATGAAGGCAAGATTGTTCGTATCACATTCGATTACTACTTCGGTTCTTTGACAAAGCGTAACAACGGATTCCAGTTGAAGGATGCTGAGGGTAATACTGTAGCTTCTCTCTACTTCTGTTCATATGACAATTCACAAACGACTCCAGAGAATACCTTCGGTTTCGACCTCTCTAAGTTTACCAGAATAGGTAGTGGTTCTGCTTCTAATGATGCTATCTATGATGAGGCTAATAACAAGAACAGCTTCGAGCTTATCCTTGACTACGTACATAACACAATGTATGCTACAGGTACAAGCAAGAATGGTGCACAGACAACAGAGGAGATTCCTCTGAATAGCCAGTTCACTCAGTTCATTGTTAAGTCTAACTACAACATCGAAGCACGTCGCTCATGGTTTGACAACCTGAAGATTCAAACAGTTGCAGTTTCAACAGGTGTCAATGGCGTTAAGGAAGTAGAGAATGCTAATGATGATAATGCTATCTACAATGTAGCTGGTCAGAAGGTATCTGCTCCTGTAAAGGGTCAGATCTACATCAAGAAGGGGGCTGCTTTCGTTAAGTAGTTTTTCTATTCTTGAATGGACATTTTTAGGTATCGTCTATTGAAGATACCTAATGAATATAACACAATCCCATCCGTTACAAAAACGGATGGGATTGTTGCGTATTAGCTACTGAGAGGGCAGGCATCTTGCCTGTCAACAAACGATGATGGAGGATTAATTCTCTGCCCCATAAGTGCACAACTGCCAATTATCGAAAGGCGAAAGAAAAACAATACTTTTTGCATGATATTTATGATGTTTCCTAAAGAGAAACATCATGCTAAATATCATACTCCTTTAAGTTGAGTGTCAGGGTGTTACATGTATGTATGATGGTTATGATGTTTTTTTTGAGAAAAAAACATTTGTTTCTTCGTAAGTAATTACTCGGCATCCCTCTGTAAGTGTTTAAGGAAGTTCGTGTGCATGCTTGCACTGGGAGGGCAGGTTTGTAACCTGCCCAATAAGGAAGCTATAATTCAAGGAAATTGGGCAGGTTAGGACAACATGTCCTCCATGGACTGCGCAGCATAAGCGGTCGTGCATGGAACTGGGGGTGCCCTTACCTTCATGCACAGACTACTTACTGTACACCCATGCTTCGCTGAACTATTACTTTCCTTTTTAACATTTGAAATCTTCATTTAATATGTTAAAAAGTTGTGTAATTCATTTTTTTTTAGTTATTTTGCAAGTTGAATTGTAATATCTATGTTGCAAATTTGAAAATATTACTTACTAAAAAAGTCTAACGAGCTGAAAAATAGTAATATATAATAAAACTAACTATATCAATCTTTATGAAAAAACTCTTAGTGTACGTTTCTTTGATCTGCATGGCTTTCGCTTCATGCAGTAAGGAGTATTTCGTTCCTGAAGATGAGCTGCCTTCATGGCTCGGGGAGAGTATTTATGAAGAACTCAAAAATCCTAAGTCGCTCAATGGTACTTTCAATACCTATTTGAGACTTATTGACGACCTGGGATATGCTGAGGTCTTAAGTAAAACAGGTAGTAAAACCATTTTCCCTGCTAATGACGAGGCGTTCGAGGCTTTCTTCAAAAATGGAAACAACAAGTTCGGTAGGTCAAGCTATGAACAACTGACTGATGCAGAGAAGGCGCAGTTGCTCTATTCTACCATGCTTGACAATGCTATTCTTGTTGGCATGTTGTCTAATAATGAGAGTAATCAGCAGGGTAGACTTGTAAAACATCCTACAAACATCTCTCTTGTACAGTCTGTTCAGCCATTATTCCCGCAGAATATGCCGGCTAACAACAAGTATTTTGATTATTGGAAGAATAATGCCAAGTCTGTTAATGCGTTGTATGACGATACAGAATCACCAATGGTGCACTTCACTGGCGAATATCTGCTTAATAACAACATGACGGTTGTTGGAGCAGACAATGACTTCTATGTTCTCACTGGCCAGGAGTATCAGGATGGTGACGTGTATGTATATAATAGAAAGGTGACAAAGAGTAACGTTACCTGTCAGAATGGTTATATACACCAGCTTGACAGTGTGCTCGTTAATCCTGGTAACATGGCGCAGATACTGAGAGATGGCACTAATACGCATTACATCTCTCGTATGCTTGACTATTATGCTATTCCTGTCAAGGTGACGGACTATCTGCAGTCAAGCTATTTCGAGTACATGAAGCCTTATGGTCCGCAGGACTCTCTCTTCGCTATCCGTTACTTCAGTAAGAACTCACAGCGTGAAAAGCTGAACCAGTATACTGGTGAGGGTGCGAAGAACGACCAGTCTCTGCTCGTGTTTGATCCAGGTTGGAATAACTATAACCCTACATTGAAGGGCGGTTCTTCTTCTGACCAGGATGAGATTGCAGCAATGCTCGTTCCTACTGACGATGTCGTGGAGAACTACTTCCTTCATGACGGTGCTTATATCGTGCAGAACCTCGGTGTTCCAGGACTCCCTAACACAAAGGAGAATCTTGTACAGCATTTGGACGCTATATATAATACTGACCAGACCGTCATTGCAGGTATGCTGAACAATATCATGCAGCCATACTTGACAAAGACTGTTCCAAGCAAGTTCTCTACTGTACAGAATGATGCTTTCGAGTTTATGAATATCTCCAAGGATAATCTCCAGAAGAGAAATGATGGAAAGTATGATGTAACGATAGCGAATAACGGTGTCATATACAGAACCAATAAGTTCTTTGCGCCTGAGTTGTACAACTCTGTGCTCGGTCCTGCATCTGTCTACACTGATATGCGCGTGATGAGTGAGATGCTTAGTGATCACCAGACTACGGCTGGTACACCTTCCAAGCTTGGGGCAGATATGTATTATTATCTCCTCTCTATGAAGTCTAAGTATGCGCTCTTTGTGCCATACGATGGAGATGAGTTCTTCTATATCGATCCTGCTACTGTAAATAATACAGCACTTGAAGGTGGTATGAAGGCTTTGAAGTTCTATTATGATAGGTCTGCCACAGGTGGTTTCCATGTTCTCGTACAGAGATACAACTATGACAGAGAGACAGGTTCGCTTACTATAGATCCTAATGTGGGACCAGTGAATATTGGCAAAGGTTACTTCAATAGCCAGATACAAGATATGCTCAATTATCATACTGTTGTGCTTGAGGGGGCTAACGGACTTAACGGTAACCACTACTACAAGACAAAGCATGGTGGAGCCATCTATGTTCCTGATGGTACTGGAGCACACGATGGTCAAAGTACGGTAAAGGGTGCTTTACAGATTGGTGACGGTGCTATGCATAGTGCAACCGTTTTGGAGAGATTCTACGAGAATAGCCCTAAGGCTAATATTACTAACGGTACTGTATATAAACTTGACAGACCTATACAGCCTGCTGTTGATAATGTATATAAGGTACTCTCTAATGACAGCCGTTTCGCTGACTTCTTCCAGTTCTGTCAGGAGTTTAACGATGAGGAGATGCTGGCATTCGCAGGAATCATTTCTGACAATGATGCTACAGCAGCCAAGGAGGAGAAGATGAAGAAATATGTAGTCTTCGGTGAGAATAACCTTGTTAATATGTTCGGTTCTTACAATTATACCTTGTATGTTCCTATGGATATGGAGGAGGCTTATAATAATGGTCTCGCTCGTTGGAGTGTAATCAAGGGTATCGTTGCTAACTGGGAGGACTATAAGGAAGAGTACGGATTTACCACTGAGGAGGATGCACAGAGGTTCGTAAAGGCAAAAGTGGAAGCAATGAAGAATTTCGTCCTCTATCACATGCAGAATAACTCTGTCTTTGCTGACAACAAGGTTACTTCTGGAGAATATCAGACATTCTGTACTGACAATCTCGGTATTGCCAAGAAGATTACAATCTCTGGAGGTTCTGGCGAAATGACTATAAAGGATGCAGGCAACAGAACACAGAATGTGGCTGTCAAGAATATCATGGCACGTGATATCAAGGTAGAGACAAAGACCGATGGTCTGGATGACAATGGTAACAGATTTGATTACAAGGTAATCACTTCTTCTGCATTCGTGACTATCCATGGCATCGCAAAGCCTTTGTGCTACAATTCTGACTACAAGTTCTAAGATTGAATAAAAGAAAACTTAAAGACTAAGATATTATGTCAAAATCAAAAGTTCTACTTGTTAGCCTATTATGTGCCTCTTCACAGATGCTGATGGCGCAAAGTAGGGTTATATCAGGTACGGTAGAGGACTCTATGGGCCCTATAATGATGGCGAATGTCGTGGAACGTGATGCCAATAACCGTATCGTCAATGCTGTGCAGACTGATATGATGGGTAACTTCTCCATGGAGATAAAGAACCCTAAGAATAAACTTGTCATCTCTTATGTAGGTAGTAAGACAAAGACTATCGTCATAGGTGACCAGACTACTTTCGCCATCAAACTGGAAGACGAAAAGACTACCTTGAATGAAATTACTGTGCGTGGTTCACGTACAGGCTCTGGTGGCTTGAGTATTCCTAAAAAAGAGGTGTCTGTGACACAACAGACATTCAACCTCTCTGAAGTGGAAGGTATGGCGTTCACATCTGCTGACGAAGCTCTGCAGGGTGAGATTGCAGGTCTGGATATCGTTGCCAACTCTGGTAACCTCGGTTCTGGTACTTCTATGCGTCTGCGTGGTGTGTCAACACTTAGCGGTAATGCACAGCCACTGATTGTGGTGGACGATAAAATATTCGACTATAACAGTGAGGATATTGATATTGAAAATGCAGATGAAGAGTCTTTCTCTTCTCTTCTCGCTGTCAGCGTGGATGATATCGCCAGCATTTCCGTGCTGAAGGATGCTGCCGCTACGTCTATATGGGGTTCAAAGGGCGCTAATGGTGTAATCCAGATTACTACCAAGCGTGGTAAAAGAGGTAAACCGCAGGTGAATTTCGGATATAAGTTCACTGGCACATGGATGCCTGCTGGTTACAAGCTTCTCAATGGTGACAACTATACCATGATGCTCAAGGAGGAGTTCTATAATGCTGACCAGAGACCTGATGCTACAACAGGTATCAAGGAAATCAACTATGACAAGTCATGGGCTGACTACTATAACTGGAGTAACAATACCGATTGGGTAGATGCCGTTACGCAGTTCGGTGAGCAGCATGGGGCTACAATGAATATTACGGTTGGTGGTGAGAAGGCTACTTTCCGTATCTCCGCTGGCTATAATAAGCAGACTGGTACTATCATTAAGCAGTCTCTTGATCGTCTTACTACACGTCTTGTGCTCGACTATAATGTGTCAGACCGTATACGTTTCTCTACTAACTTCGCTCTGACTTATACAGACAACTTGAAGAACTATACGATTGGTAGTAGTAAGGACGACAAGTCGCACAACTCAATTCTTGCTATGGCTTTGGCGCAGGCACCAAACTCAAGCATTTACCGCAGAACATCTACGGGTGAGTACACAAATGAGTACTTCCTTATGAATCAGACAAGTCAAGGGTATGGTCCTGCTGATGGAGCGTATACTTCATATAACCTACGTGACCTCGTGGCTATTGGAAACCCTGTAGCTTATGCCAACACATCTTGGCAGAAAGAGCAGACTTATAACATCGTGCCAGACTTCTCCTTGAAGTATGAGCTTATGGGTACAGATAACGCTTCGACTCGCTTGACATTCAACGGAAGAGTATATTTCGATATTTATGCTAATTCTGTTCCTACATACATGCCTGGCGGACTCTCTAATGGCACATACTACAATTCTAACTACAATTTCTCAACAAATACAGAGAACAACCAGTTCAAGATGGGTGCTCGTACAGAGCTGGTGTTCACTCCTTATTTCAAGAATGAAGACATCTCTCTTACAATGTTGGGAAGATACGAGTGTATTACAAACAAGTACACCTACCAGTATATGGCACAGGGACAGCTGCCTTCTGGTATCACGTCTCCTACCGCTATTGGTAAACAGTATGGTATGAACAACCAGCCTGGTACTACCCGTACAGCTACCCAGAACTTCGTGTATAACGCTCACTTCGCTTATAAAGGACGCTATATAGCATCTTTCTCACTGCGTGGTGATGGTGATTCACGATTCGGACCTGACAGCCCTTGGTTCCTGTCTCCATCTGTATCTCTTCGATACAATGTGAGTGATGAAAAGTTCTTTGAACCACTCAAGAAATATGTATCAATGTTCGGTATTCGTGGTTCATGGGGTATCAGTGGCAGCTCAAGTGCAAGCATCAATGACTTCTTCAATCAGTATGTTACCAATGCAGGACTGTATGGAAACCAGTACTATTCTACCATGAGTGGTATGCGTCTTACTGACCTTAAGCCACAGAAGAAGGAAGGTCTTAACCTTGGCTTTAACCTCGGACTGCTTGACGACAAGTTCGAGATTGACCTTAATATATATAAGGAGAAGACAAGAGACCTTATCATGAAGAATGTTCCTGTTCCAACATCTGCAACATGGAATGGAGCGGCAAAGCTTGCTTTGGGCAATGTCGGAGTACTTGAGAATAAGGGTTGGGAGCTTACTGTTAATGCTAACAAGTTCTTGAAGATTAACAAGTTCTCTATGTCTGCAAGCTTCAATATGGCACAGAACGTCAACACCCTTCTCGAAATGGACGAAAGAGTTCTTGAAAGTAGCGGCATGAACCCGGAGGCTTCAGCAAATAACCGTGGTGCAAACTCTATATTAAATAAGGTAGTCGTTGGTGACCCTCTGTGTTCTATCTATGGTTATAAGAGCAAGGGCGTTTACAATTACAACTATGAGGACCTCACTAACTACAATACAAAGATGAAACAGCAGAATGGTTCTTCATGGACAACTGCTGATTTCGAGAACTATATTAACAGTCAGCTGGCTGCAGGAAAGACATATCCTGTTGTTACTGACGAGAACGGCAAGGTCATCATGACAAGCTCTGGTGAGCCACAGAGAATGACATACTTCTACAGTGATGGTAATGATTATCAGTTCCAGGGTGGTGATGCTATCTATGAGGATGTGAACCATGATGGTCAGATCAACGAACTTGACATACAGTATCTCGGCAACTCATTGCCAAAGATGCAGGGTGGCTTCTCTCTGACACTTAACTATGCAAACTGGAAACTCGTTGCCCGTTTCAACTATCGTTGGGGTAACAAGATTATCAACTGTGGACGTATGGCTCTTGAGAGCATGTACGGAACAGAGAACCAGTGTGCTTCTGTAGCTAACCGTTGGCGTCCGAACGATGGCTCAAACGGTTATGACCCAGCAACAGGTACTCAGATTGAAGTGCTGCCACGTGCACTCTATGGACAGGGATATAACTATCAGATGTCATCACGCTTTGTAGAGGATGGTTCATTCCTTCGTTTCCAGAATCTGCAGGTTTCTTACTCTTTCCCGAAGGCTATTCTCAAGAAGTGGGGCGTGAAGAAACTCTCGGCTTATGTGACTATGAACAACCTCTTCTGCTGGACAAAGTATTCTGGTATAGACCCTGAGGTTAATTCTGGTACATATACACCAGCCAAGGATACAGCCAAGACTCCAAGGTCCAAGTCTATAACTGCAAGTTTGAACTTCGGATTCTAATTAAGTGAGCTTTAATATTCAAAAGAAACTAATATGAAAAAGATATTTTCAATATTGTTGGCCTCTCTTGCCCTGTCGTCATGTGTTGACACGGTTATCTTGCCTGACAATAAGATTCTTGACGAGGACTATTGGAAGAAGAAGACAGAGGTAGAGGCAGTAGTGGGTGCGGCATACAGTCAGTTGAAGAATACAGACTTGTTGCGTAATATGATAATATGGGGTGATTTCCGCTCTGATGAATTAGTTATCAGTTCTTCTGTACGTGCAAGTCACGCTTACAAGGTGCCGCTTGATGAAATCTATTCTATGAGTATTCAGACAGACAACCTCTTTACAGGTTGGGGACCTCTGTATTCTATTATCAACTATTGTAACCTTGTTCTGGAAAAGGCCGAGGGAGTTGTGGCTGAAGACCCAGACTATACGCATGGTGACTATATGACCACTCGTTCGCAGATGCTTGCACTGCGTGCATGGAGTTATTTCTATCTCGTTCGTGTGTTCCACGATGTTCCTGTGACTGATGGCGCATACCTTGAGTCAAAGACTGATTTCGAGATTGCCCAAAAGACTCCTGCCGAGGTGTTGCAGAAGTGTATTAATGACCTTAATGAGGCTGTTGAGTACGCTCCTTCTAACAATGCATATTCTGGTTTGAATGATGAGTGGCGTAATCGTGGCTATTTTAACAAGGATGGCATAAACGCTCTTCTTGCTGATATCTATCTATGGCGTGCATCTGTAAACCACGATCAGAGTGACTATCAGCAGTGTGTCAATTGCTGTGACAAGGTGATAGCCGAGAAGAAGACAAGTCATACATTTAAGTTTAATGAGACTGAGAGCGACTATTATCTTGCTACGTATTCGGACATGTATCAAGATATATTTGGTGTTCGTAATTCCGAAGAAAGCATCATGGAGATACAGATGAATACTGGAAATACGGAAATGAGAAAGCTCTACAACAGTACTGGTGGTTCACAGGATCATGGTTATCTTAAGACCACAGCGACATACGCTGTACCAAATGGTAGCTCTTCTTCTACCAATATCTTCAAGAACGAGACAGACCAGCGACTCTATGAGTTCGTTTATGATGCAAAGTCTCAGAAAGAAGAGTATGATGTACGTAAGTATGTGGCGAATGTGTCGGCAGGCAAGACTACTGTAGAAAGTTGGAGCAAGAATACGACAAGTATTACAAACTGGATTCTCTACCGTCTTACAGATGTCATGCTGATGAAGGCAGAGGCACTCGTGCAGTTGGGACAGCCAGAGGAGGCATTCAATCTTTGTAAGTCGGTGAACGACCGTGCGCTTACAGACAATTCAAATGCGTTGAAGTACACTCTTTATGCTGACAGAATGGAAGAACTTGTTCTCTTGGAGAGAGCGAGGGAACTCTGTTTCGAAGGCAAGCGTTGGTTTGACCTTATGCGTTACAATTACAGACACATGGAGGGCGTTGATTATAACAAGTTGCTTGCTGATATGACTGACTATCCGCAGAATAGTGACAACTTCTTTAATATTGCTCTTTCCAAGTATTCTGTTCCTGCAGCGATGAAGGCAAAGATGCCTACTGAGCCATACCTCTATATGCCAATCAACGAGGAAGAGGTGAAACTTAATAAGAGTTTGAAACAGAATCCTGTTTACAAATCAAAATCCGAATAGGGCTATTTAATAACCATAGGGATATATTGAATAAGGGTAGGTGTTATGATAGACATAATTGAATATTATAGTACCTGCCGTAAACAAAAGATTATTATGAATAAGAAAATATATAAGAAAGGTTGTTTGCTTGTCTCTGCTGCATTGATGTCGCTTTTCTCAATGACATCATGTAATGAGGAGCCTGACAGTTCAAATCTGTTCAGTACCAGCGAGCTGACATTGGCGCAGATGCTTCAGCAGAATGCAGATCTGTCTGCATTCAATGCCATATTGAAGAAGTGTGGCTATGACAAGAGAATATCCACATATATGGAATACACCTGTTTCGCACCAGAGAATGCCGGTGTATCAGCTTATCTTGACAGTCTCTATAATGACGATAACAGACGTTTCGCCCACAATGGCATACAGGAGGCTGCGAACTTCACATCTCTTGACGTGATGGACAAGGTCGCGTTGATGTCAGACTCTCTCTGTGAGGATATTTCAAAGTATCATCTCTCTGGAGAAATAATGAAGCAGTCTGACATTGACGGAGAGTCAACTTGCAGCACATTGCTTACAGGTCGTAGTATCTCTGTAAACGTATTTACAGAAGGTCAGTATGCTGGCAAGACCTCTCTTAATGCCCGTTCTGCCATTGTTGACGGTGATATCGAGGCATCTAACGGTATACTGCATATCTGTACTGGCGTAATTCCGCGTTCAGACCGTACCCTTGATGATCAGATGAGTGTAGAGGACGATCTTTCTCTCTTCTATGAGGCACTGGTGAAGACTGGCTACGACGAAATAGTACAGCAGGAGACCAAAGGCAAGATATACTCTTATGCTTCAACAAATCCTACTGACCGTGACGGTAACAGAATATACTGCCCAAGTGAGTGTATGATCAAGTGGACCATCTTTGCCGAGACCAACCAGGTGTTTGCAGAGAAGGGGATAAACAGTTTTGCAGACCTGAAGCAGAAGTGTGTAGAGTGGTATGCCAACTGCTCTACATGGTATGACTACATAAGGGAAAAGGGCATACAGATAAGTACAGGTGATGACTATACCAACCCTTATAATGTAGTCAACATGTTTGTCGCTTATCATATCATTCGTGCAGGTATGCCTGTAGACAAAATTGTGTACGAAAAGAATCCTAAGACCAACGGAACATGGAATTTCTGTTTCGGTTACGAGCCACAGGAGTACTTTGAGACCATGCTTCCTCATACATTGGTGAAAGCATGGGAGATTAACCCAAAGACCACAAAGGATTTGTTCCTTAACAGATACCGTCAGAATAATACGCTGACAGATGAAATAGGAACCTTTGGTAGTGCTGAGACCCATCCTATTATCTTCAAGGGCGTACAGATTGACAGAGGCAGCAACCGTAGCATAGAGACACTTAACGGTTACATTCATAGAATAAAGGATGTACTGATATATAACGACAATGCAGTGAAGGCACAGTATGAGCGCATGCGCTTAGACTCATCTAATTTCCTTTATGAACTTGCAAACAATGGAGTAAGAGGAGCAACGGAAAGTGAAGTCTCCGTGATGAACGGTGGTGGTAACGGAAGTCGTGTAGCCTTTGATAACTCATACTTCGACAACATTGTATGCTATAATCCTGGCACATTGCTTCGCTTCTGTGTACAGGGAGCGTGGCGTGCACATAATTCAGACCAGTTCCAGGGATGGGACGTATATGATTTCGCAATAAAACTTCCACCAGTACCGACTGGCGAGTATGAGCTTCGCATCATTTATCCACCTATGGAACGTGGTGGTTTGATGCAGTTCTATCTCGGCAACAGTTCTTCACAGTCTGACATGGTTGCAATGGGTATTCCGTTTGATGCACGTTCAAACCCTTATGAGGACGCTTCAATGGGCTATTCAGATATTTCTTCTGATGATGCAGATGGTACCAATGACTATGGCGTGGCAACAGACCAGACAATGCATGTACGTGGCTATATGCGCGCTCCTGCATCATTCTCTCGTGGTGGTTCTAACTCAAATACAGATCCTCTGACTTATGAGCCGAGTGATCAGTATTCTGCTGCTCGTCAGATAGTAGGTAACACGAGCTGCCGTTCAGAGTCAGGCTATGGTACAATGATGCTCCGCCGTGTTATCACAACGCAGAGATTTGAGCAGGGCAAGGACTATTGGTTGAGAATCAAGAACCTCATCAACGACTCAAACCTCGGTTGGTCGTTCGACTTCATAGAGCTTGTACCTGTTGGTATTGTCAACAGCAACTCAATGAAGGAAGACTGGTATTAATTCATGAACAAATATACAGCATATATGAAAAATATATATAAAGCGGGAATGATGGTAGTTGCAGGCTTGATGCTTGCAACCACCTCTTGTTCTGATTTCGCTGACTACAACTCAGTTCCTGAGGACGCACAGGCAAACAGCAATCAGACACTGTGGCAGAATATAGCTGAGAATGGCCAACTGAAAGATTTTGCCGCTATCGTCCAGAAGGCAGGTTATACCAATGTGCTCAATACACCTAATTATTATACAGTATGGGCGCCATTGGATGGTACCTATGATGCTCAGGCAATCATGGCAAAGGACAGTGCAGCAATTGTTTCACAGTTCTTGAAGCAGCACATGGCAGAGTACTCGCACCTTGTAGTGGCAGGCTCCAAGGAGCGCATAGTGTCATTGAATGATAAGATTCATAACTTCGATAATGGTCTTTTTGATGGCTATAAGGTTACTACAGCCAACATCGCATCATCAAATGGCATTTTGCATCTGTTGGAAGGTTCTTCGCAGTTCTATCCTAACCTCTATCAAGCAATAGACCAGCTGGAGGGTTGCGACAACTTCAAGAAATATATCCAGCAGTATGATGAGTATTATCTTGACAAGAGTGCATCTGTTGTTGGTCCTATGGTGAACGGTCAGCAGACATATCTTGACTCTGTGTTTGCAAAGAAAAACGATGTCATAGAAACTATTATGAATGCAGAGTTGGAGAACGAAGACAGTTCTTATACAATGCTTATTCCTAACGATGCCGCATGGATCCAGGCTTATGAGAATATAGGTAAAGACTACAACTATATCAAGAAGTTGACCTATATGGACATGTCCAAGAATTCAACGGTAGCGGCAAGCTGTAAGGCCAATACTTCTCCATGTGACAAGCCTGTAGAGGTAGACCAGGAATTCCGAAAGGACTCACTGACAAAGTATTTTATTGTTCGTGACCTTGTCTTCTCAAACACAGTGAAGAAGAATGCTTCTTTGGTAAGTGGCGTCGTTGCAGAGGAAGACTCCTTGCTGTCTACGAGATATAACAGCTTCAGCAATGTATCCCATTTCCAAACTCATACAGTAGGTAATGTCCAAAAGAACAGCAATGGATATTCACGCATTCTGGATTCGTACTGTTATCTGCCTTGGGAATCTTACGAACCGGTAGGTTCTTATCTTACTCCTATTCGTACAATGGGTACCGCAAACGGCAAGAAGTACACGACTCATAATATCATCAAGAGCACGTTAGCGTCACGTGATACACTGTTTGAGAATGTACCTGCATTCATCAAGAAGTTCATGCTCGACAATGAGTCACAGTTCCTTTCATACGTCAGTGTTGATGAGGCATCGTTCGCAAGTTCTTCTGCGAAGCCAGAATTAGACTTCGCCTTGAAAGGTGTACGTTCCACCAAGTATCATATCTATGTAGTGACAGCCCCTGCACAGTTGGCAGATCCCGAGGAGACTGCATTGAAGCCTACCTATCTCCGTTTTGACATCAGCTACACAGATGCGGAAGGAACCCAGAAGTTCCAGCGTCTTAATGTACCAGGTGCAAAGCTTACAGCAGACATCATCACAACTCCAGGAAAGTTCAGTGTGATAGAGTTGGAATTTGATATGCCAATCTGTTATTACGGTCTGGATGCATATCCTACACTGTTCATCTCACATACCAAGTCATTCACGTCATCCGTTAACCGTAAAAAGTATGACCAGGAGTTGCGTATCGCGGGTTTATATCTTGTACCAGAGACAGCAGATAATCACTATAAAAACAATAATGAATAGTCATGAGCATATATATAAATAATTTCATTCAGCGAAATGGTCTGAGACTCTCTCTCTGCGCTTTTGCTATGACCCTGGGAACAGCGGCATTTGCTCAGGATGCGACAGATGAGGAGGAATCCACAAATGTCAAGGTAATAAAGCGTAAGACAGCCACCAGCAATATTCCTACTGTAGCGGTACACGGAACAGTAGTAGACCTCGCAACAGGAACCCCTGTAGCTGGTGTGCGCATTCAGATGCTTAACGATCAGCGCTTTGCTGCCATGACAAATGCGAAGGGTGAGTTCACAATAAATGTACCGAAGTTTGCAACTGCGCTGTACATGGAAGCACCAAACTATCAGGGACAGCAAGTGGCTATCAGAGCAAACGATGAGAAGCAGAATGTAAAGGCAATGCTGCTTTCCAACGAGTTCGCTCCAATGTACAACAATAGCACGGAATATACCGCCAAGAGCAGCTTTACATCAGATGGTAAAGGCTTGAGCATAGACGAGGAAATCGGTGCCAAGGCAGGAAGCGATGTGCGTACTATCATGCATTCTGGTAATCTGGAGAACGGTGCTGCGATGTTCATACGTGGTATCAACTCAATCAGTGCCAATGCGCAGCCACTTGTTATCGTGGATGGCGTAGAACTTGATATGCAGCGTAATCGCTCATCCCTTCACGAAGGTGACATATTCAACATGCTGTCAACCATATCCCCAGAGGATATAGACAAGGTGGAGGTGATAAAAAATGCCACAGCCCTGTACGGCTCACGTGGTGCTAATGGTGTGATACTTATCAGTACCAAGCGTGGTCATTCTATGGCAACTCGTATTGATGCGAAGGTAGGTGTAGGCTTTACCTTGATTCCTTCAACACCTACAGTGATGAATGCGTCACAGTATCGCAGTTATGCAGTAGAGCAGTTGGGAACAGTGCCACAGGTACTTGAAGCCAAGGCAAACAACAATCCTTTGACCTTCAATTTCCTTAATGACAACCCTAACGGTTATTATTATAATACATATCATAATGATACCGATTGGAAGGATTGCGTTTATCGTAATGCCCTAACGCACAACTACAGCATGAATGTGCAGGGTGGTGACGATGTCGGCATGTACAACCTGTCAGTAGCATACATTCAGACGCTGAAGAATGTTAAATCAACTAGCTTCGACCGTGTAAATGTACGCTTCAATACAGACATAAGCTTGACGAGCGCTCTGTCTACCAAGTTTGATATGTCATTCTCCCGCACCAACACCAACCTGTTTGATGACGGTTTCTCCGAAGACATCAATTCAAGCGCGATAGTAGCGCCTACATCACTGGCATTGATAAAGAGTCCACTTCTCTCTCCTTATCAGTACAACAAGAACATTAACGGTTTCACATCGCAGCTTGCAGATGCTGATGACATCTTCGATGCACTGAGCACCAACAATTCACTCGCCAATCCGTCAGCAGTGATTGCCAACGGTCAGGGAGAGCGCAAGAATAGAAATGAGAATACATTCTTCAATGTAGCGGTAGAGCCAAAGTACGAAATCAACAAGAATCTGTCAGTATCTTCACTCTTCAGCTATTACCTTAACCGTCATTCAGAGGCATACTATCGTCCAAATATAGGTGTACCTTCATTCCAAATAGAAGGACTTGGCATAGCATACTCAAAGGTGGCATCATTCTTTTCCAAGGAGACCAATGTTATCAGTAACACACATATCGACTGGACCAAGAAGACAGGAGCTCATGATATTGCTGTAACTGGCGGATTCAGGTACAACTACTTCTCTTATGACAATACTGACCTTTATTCTGAGTATTCTGTAAGAAGTGAGTTCGACAAGAACCCTACTCTTGCAATTGACAGAAGCAATTACACAGGGATGGAAGGTGTGGATGACGTATGGAAGAACATGCAGTGGTATGTTTCAGGTGACTACTCTTACATGAACCGTTACTTCGCTACCGTATCACTCCTTGCCGAGGCAAACAGCCGATTCGGTGAAAATGCCGATGGTGGCGTTAAGGCATTCGGCACCAAGTGGGCCATCTTCCCAAGCGTACAGCTGGGCTGGGTTATCAGCAATGAGAACTGGTTCCCGAAGAACAGCTTCGTCAACTACTTGAAGGTGAATGCCGGCTTTGACGTCAGCGGTAATGATGACATATCCAACTATGCTGCACGCACGACATTCAACTCTGTTCGTTTCAACAATACCGAAATCGGTATGCAGCTCACCAATGTGGGCAATGACCTCATCAAGTGGGAGACAACTAACAAGTGGAACTTCGGTGCATCGGCCAATATGCTTGACAACCGTCTGAGTCTTGGTTTCAACTACTATATCCATACCACTGATGACCTCCTTGCCCTCAAGGCGTTCAGCACTCCAGTAGGTGGTGTCAACAACTACTGGACCAATGACGGTTCTGTCCGCAATACAGGTGTGGAGTTCAGTGTCAGTGCAAAGCCAGTCGTTCGCAAGAATTGGAAGCTGGAGGTTGGTGCTACAATGGGTCATTACAAGAATGAGGTTCTTTCACTTGCCAACGGTGACTACACCACTTCCGCATACGGTGAAAAGAATATCATAACTGCGGTAGGTCATTCACTCGGTTCATTCTATGGCTATCAGACTACCAAGAATGTATTTGCAACAACCGAGGAAGCTGCCGCAGCAGGTAAGACACATGTCAACAGTGAAGGCAAAACCACCAGCAACCTCTATTACGTAGACGCTTCTGGTGCCAAAGTAGACTTCGAGGCAGGTGACACACACTTCATTGACGTAAATGGTGACGGCGAAATCAACGAGGCCGACAAGACCATTATCGGTAATGCCAACCCTGATATCTATGGTAACATCTTTGCTGCTCTCACTTGGAAGCGTTTCACACTTAACGTAGGCTTCAACTATAGTGTAGGCAATGATATCTATAACTACCAGCGCAGCATCCTTAACTCAGGTTCAACACTCTACAACCAGCAGGTGGCAGAGATTGGTCACTGGCGTTACGAGGGACAGGTTACGAGCCTTCCAAAGCTTGCTTATGGCGACCCTAAGGGCAACAACCGTTTCTCTGACCGTTGGATAGAAGACGGTTCATACCTCCGTCTCAAGACACTGTCACTGTCATACAAGTTGCCGATACCAGAATCATGGCAGACATGGCTTCTCGGTGTGACAGTATGGGGCGAGTGCCGCAACCTCTTCACTATTACCAAGTATACCGGCAATGACCCAGAGATTAGCGTAAGCAACAACCAGCTCTATCAGGGTATTGACTGCGGTAACATCGTTCAGGGTCGTCAGTTCAACTTTGGTCTGAAGGTAAACCTGTAATATACGGTATCAAAAAAAGATTAAAGAACAATGAAGAAAATATTTTTATCGTTAGTAGCTTTGGCATGTCTGTTTGGAGCAAGCAGTTGTTCTGACATGTTAAATGTAGACAGCTCTCGTCAGGTGGAGAATCCTCCACTTGACCAGAAGACAGACTCTGTATATTATGCCTACGGTGTTATGCAGGCCATGCAGCAGTTGGCAGACCAGTATTTCTTCCAGAATGAGATGCGCGGTGACCTGGTAAAGCCTACCAGCACAGCCTCAGTGGATCTGAAATCACTGTCAAATTTCACTGCAGGAACAGACTGCAAGTATGATTCTGTCTATCTCTATTACAAGGTGATAAACAACTGTAACTACTACCTTGCAAAGCGTGACACCACCCTTGTTACAGGTGACAAGAACGTAGTGATGAACGAATATGTAGCAATGGCAGCGTTCCGTGCATGGGCATACCTCCAGCTGACCCACCAGTATGGTGATGTACCTTACGTGACAGAACCAATGCTTACCATCTCACAAATCAACTCAGTGAATGGTGTTACAGACTACAAGCAGATTCTCGCCTCACAGGCAGAGTATTTGCAGAGCCTCAAGAACAGAGTGACAGAAGACCAGTTGGATGTTCCTTACTATAAAAACAGTGTAGACTGTGGCTCTACGCAGTGGGGAATTACCTACATTATGACTCCATCAAAGTTGTTCATTCCATTGAACCTCATTCTTGGTGATCTCTATCTTGAGATGGGTGAATACAAGCAGGCAGCCATGGCATACTTTGACTATCTTCGTCAGACAGCCAAGACCCAGGAAGGTAACGGTAATATCAGCATAGGTCGTGCGCAGGCTATATCCACAAGCTATAATGGAATCAGAAGCATCGTCATGCCTGCAAACTATGATGAGAATCAGAACACAACGAACTTCAGTGGTCTGGAATCACTAAGCAATGATTTCCTTGATGTGAAACACACCATCTCTTATATTCAGATGGCAGTGAACTACACCAAAGGTCAGGTGACGAAAATACCTTCTGCTTTCGGCTACGACTTTTATGGCTCGGAAAGGAAAATATACAGTCTTAAGAGCTCTTTGCCTTGTCCACAGACAGAGACTCAGGACGTATTGCCTACTGACGAGTATATGAATATGGCATTTTATGCTCCATATTATTACTATACGGAGACGCAGCGAGTACCACCTTATCGCTGGAATCTCTCAAGTGCCAATCTCGGAGATGCACGTGCCAACATTGTGTCAGGCAGTCTCTCTTGTCCTGGAAACATATACGTAAGCAAACCATCAAATCCCCAGATTTATCTGTATCGTAATGTGACAGTGTATATGCACCTCGCAGAGGCATTCAACAGAATGGGTTATCCAGAGCTTGCCTTTGCAATACTCAAGAACGGTCTGCATTCTGGCATCAAGGCTTACACCAAGTCCAATTATTCACCAGACGGAGGCATAGACGAGAACAACTACTACATCCCTGACGAGGCGTACCAGATGCTTGTGGACGAGATACCTTTCTTCTCGGAAGCCAACAAGCAAATCTTCACAAATAGTGCCAAGACGGCATTTATCGGTGTGCATGCACGTGGCGCAGGTGCTGTATCTGACATAAATTCCCCTTACCAGTACAAGTCTGTCGTAGAAGGTCGCATAGACAAGATACGTGCAGACTTCAATGTTGGTCAGAACGGTCAGGAATACACCAAAGAGGAATACATCAATGCAGTGGAAGACCTGCTCTGTGACGAGTATGCTATGGAGTTTGCATTTGAGGGATCACGCTTCTCTGACCTTCTGAGAATAGCACGTCACAAGAATATGTCGTCAGCATACGGTGCAGACTTCGGTGACACCTGGCTGAGCAAGAAGCTTGAGAGCAAGGCGGCAGGCATAACAACCAAGAATTGCTACCTCCCGTTCAAGTAGTAAAGGGCGGACGGAAAACATAACATAAGAAACAAAAGGCTTGTACATAAGGACAGCCTTCTGAATAAACGTGACGGGCAGTCATGTTCTGTAAAAAAGCAGAGCATGACTGCCTTTTTTTGTGCAATAACTTGGTGGTGTAAGGATTTTTAAGTACTTTTGCATAATATAGAGATTTCCATTTCACTCGTGATTGAACCATAGGTCAACGGCATGACATTGTAAACCCACCGTGCACACTGTGTAATACATTTTAAACCTATGTACGATACGTGTGTCAAAAATAAAGAATAACTAACCAGACAATATAATGAGAAGAACAATTACATTACGTTACGTATGGCAGGCGTTGCTCCTAATGCTATGCTGTATAACGGCAAACGTCAGTGCCACGCCCGTCAGTGACCTTGAAGCAACACTTCGAGAAAACCCACAGGTGCAGGAGAAGGTATATGTGCATACCGACAACAGCACATATTTCGTGGGCGATACACTGTGGTACAAGGCATACGTAGTCCGTGCCGACAACCTTCAGCCTACCAATATGAGCAAGCTGCTCTATGTGGAGCTGCTGACTCCCGATGGCTATCTTGTGGAGAGACAGCACGTATTGGTGAGTGCCGCCGGTCATACCTGCGGACAGTTCGTGCTGAAAGATTCTCTCTATTCTGGCTATTACGAGATAAGAGCCTACACCCGCTGGCAGCTCAACTTCAATGTTACCGAGAAAGACTATACCAGCGACGATAGATACAAATTCTATGGTGCACAGGCAGCAAAAGACTTCTTCCGTGATTACGAGGGACTCTATTCACGAGTAATACCAATATACGAGAAACCCAAGAAGGAGGGCGACTACAGTTACCGCTACATGGCACGCCGACCCAAGCAGCATGTGCAGAAGGAAAAGACGCTCTTGCAGTGCCGCTTCTATCCCGAGGGCGGCCAACTGGTGCAAGGAGTGGAGAGCAATGTTGCTTTTGAGGTAACTGACAATAATGGACAGCAGTTTGACATAGAAGGAAAACTCTCCGATGGAAGAAGCATCCGCCCGTCACACATGGGCAGAGGCACCTTCACCATAACGCCAGGAGCCAGTGCTGCGACCGTTACTTTTGATTGGAATGGCAAGCCCGTCACCTTCCGTCTGCCCAAGGCACAGAAGCAAGGCGCAGTGATAAGCTATGACGCTTCAACCGCCAAGGCAAAGGTTCGTGCCGCAGGTGTGACACCAGCCGCATACGCCATACTCTGCCGTGGAAAACTTGTGCATTTCAATACCATGAACGGAGCAGGTGACATCGCGATAGACCAGACGCAGTGCCCTACGGGAATCAACGAGATAATTATTTATGACAGTGAGGCGCAGCCAGTTGCTTCACGTCTCTTCTTCGTGAACCACCACGACTATGGCACACCCGTACAGGTCAGCCTTACCGCCAGTGGCGACACTATAGGAAAGCAGAGCACTCTGAAGCCCTACGCCCCAGTAGAGCTGACTATGACCGTTCCGCGTGAAGAACGCTGGATAGGCACCATGTCAGTAGCGGTGCGCGATGCACAGACCGAAGACCTTGGCTATGACAATGGCAATATCATGACCGACATGCTGCTCTCCTCGGAGCTGAAAGGCTTCATCGCCAATCCGGCATATTACTTCGTGAGCGATGACGCCCAGCATCGTTCTGACCTCGACCTGCTGATGATGGTGCAGGGATGGCGCCGCTACAAGCGAGTGGAGACGCTGCGCTATGAGCCAGAGAAAAATCTGACATACGAGGGAACCGTATATACCGTGCCTTCCACTGCCGACCTTCTCGAACTGGACGATGTACAGAATGCTGGTAGCAAGGCAACGACTATAGCCGACCAGATGATGGCGGAGCTGGATGCAAACAGTGGATTGCAAGATGGCACTGCATCGACCGATTCTGAAGGCGAGCAGTTTGACCCCGCGCTCGGTATAGACCCCGATGCTACAAACGACGAGACCATAGAATGGGCGTCAGACGATGACATAAGGTTAGGCAATGGTTATGTGAGGCGTTCCGTACTCGTGGAGGCAGAACTCAACAAAGAGGGGGAGACGGCAGGAGCCGTGACCCATACCGACAGGCATGGGCGATTCAAGGTAAACCTGCCAGCCTTCTATGACCAGGCGATACTCTTTGCCAAAGCCTATAACAGGAAGGACTCCCTTACCAAGTGCATGACAAACAGTGTGGATGCCGACATGACCAACGAACGCGCCTTCCCTGACTACTTCGTCAGACGCCAGATGTTCTTCCCCGTATTCTCCCAGCCGTACTCATGGTATCAGGTGAACTCCCCAGATGTGTTCTTCGTGGATGAGGACGATGACGAGAAGATACTCAAAGGCAGCCGCTTGGCAGGCAACCATGTGCTGCAGAATGTGGTGGTGAGTGCCAAGCGTCGCGGCAAGCGAGGCATTGACATGAATAAGCCTGCAATAGTGATGGATGCATACGATGTATATAACAATGCCTCCGACTACGGACTGATGCTCGGCGTAGTAGACTTCAAGCGCATACCGATGGCTTTCGCCACATACTTCGTGGGTAATATGGGCAGCCGTAACCAGTTTAATATCCGTGCCATGGTAGACGGGGCAAGCTTCTATCGCAACTATACCCCTATGCCGTCAGAGTATGACAAACCCCATACGGCAACGGATATGTACAGCAAGCTGCGCCTTAACAGAATTAAGAATGTGCGAGTGTACACCGATTACGATCTGCGCAACGACTCCAGTTATGTGGTAGAGACCAATGCGCCAGCCCTCACGATGGTTATGGAACTGATGCCAGACGATTCCAAGCGCTATACCTATCGCGACCGCCGCTACATATTGGACGGACTGACATACGAGGAGGAGTTCTATTCTCCCGACTACAGTGCGGCAGTGCCGGCACAGCCCACCGACTACCGCCGCACGCTGTACTGGAATCCGAACGTGAAGGTAGAGAAGGACGGCACGTTCAAGACCACCTTCTACAACAATGCCCGTGAGACCCGAGTGACGGTCAGTGCGGCAGGCATGGGACTCGGCATGGTGGCGGCAGATGGAGCGAAAGCCAAACCAACCGTGCAGTTATATTACAATGAGGGAATGAAAAAATGAAAGAGGGCAGGGGGGGGGCTTGCCGTGCTTACAATCCATAACAAATACGGTAGGAAAACTTACAGTTTTTCAGAGCCGTATGCCCCCACTGCAATCACTATGCTTTCGCACTGCGAAAGCATAGTGATTGCAGTGTAAAAGCATAGCTTTCGCAAGGCGAAAAGATAGCTTTCAGATTGTAAGTAGACTGCTGCTTCAGTAATAACAGTCGTGAAAGGTGAATCTATGTGCCGCTCCGCGATATTGCGCACATGGCGAATGCCCATGGAGGGCAGGTTGTCCTAACCAGCCCACAGTTGCTACAGGCTATAGAAGATATATAATGTTTGCTGATGGTGAGGTTATGACAACCTAACAACCATGCATAACCGCATATAAGCAAGTGTTCAGATTCATAAAAAAACAGGTAAAAAGATGCTACAACCATATTATAATCCAGGAAAGATAGAGGCAGGCTGCGATGAGGCCGGACGTGGCTGCCTTGCTGGTTCGGTATATGCCGCAGCCGTGATACTGCCCCCCGACTACCATAATGATAATCTCAACGACTCCAAGCAACTTACAGAGAAACGGCGCTATGCGCTGCGCGAAGAGATAGAGCGCGATGCCATAGCATGGGCGGTAGGCGTGTGCACAGCCGAGGAGATAGACCGAATAAACATACTTCATGCCTCCTATCTCGCCATGCACCGCGCCCTCGACCAGATGGCGGTGCGCCCGGAAGTACTGATAATAGACGGCAACCGCTTCGATCCTTATTACCCGACAGTAGACCATAGCACCATAGACTGCTATGAAAACCTGCCGCTCCTTTATGACACCCAGCCGCTGCCGCACACTACTATAGTGAAGGGCGACGGCAAATACCTCTCCATTGCTGCTGCGTCAATACTCGCCAAGACATACCGAGACGACTATATGAACCGACTGGCAGAGGAATATCCGCAGTACGACTGGCTGTCAAACAAGGGCTATCCTACAAAGAAACATCGCCAGGCTATAGCAGAATATGGATTGACACCATACCATCGTAAGACATTCAGATGGGAGAAGAAATGAAAAAGAAACTATATATGTGTTTTGAGGACGCTCTGCGTCCGTCCGTCAAGACCACCCTGTGGCTCCTGAAGATAATGCTCCCCATATCGCTCGTCGTGCAGTTGATGCAGTATTACGGCATCATAGCATGGCTGGCACAATATCTCGACCCTGTATTTGTATACATGGGTCTGCCCGGAGCCTCAGGAATTGCATTCCTTACCTCCGCCTCCGTCACCACCTATGCTGGTCTGGCGGTAATGCTCAGCATGGAGCTTACCATGCGCGAGGCCACCATCCTCGCTGTTATGACCGTTTTGTGCCACGCCCTTCCGTTGGAGTGCGCCGTGGTGCACAAGGTAGGCTCCAACCCGTACCGTATGGGCTTGCTGCGCATCATCGCTGCCTTCCTTGCAGCCTTCTACCTCAATCTTGTGCTGCCTGCCCTGCCGCAGCCCTTCAATGCGAGTGGCCATGCAGCAGAAACCGCCGCCAGCGTATGGATAGTGGCAGAGCACTGGGCATGGGCGTCAGTCAAACTGTCGCTCATGATATGTGTGCTAATCTACACGCTGATGGTGCTTCAGCGACTCCTTGAGCGTTACGGGGTAATGAAAATGCTTGAGAGGCCCCTGCGCCCCGTAATGAAATTCTTCGGTCTCCCAGAAAATGCGTCATTCCTCTGGCTTGTAGGCAACGTGCTTGGCATCAGTTATGGCTCAGCGTCCATGACCGACCTTGAAGAAAGAGGACAGATAAGCAAGGAAGAAGCTAACGAGGTGAACTACCATCTTATAATGAATCACTCCATGCTTGAAGACACAATGGTGTTCGCCTCCTGCGGTATCTCCGCCTTCTGGATACTCTCCACCCGCATGCTATTCGCCTTTTGCCTTGTATGGGGCAGGAAGGGAATACGGCGGTTGACAAGAAAAAGCATGTGAAATACTTTGCGTAGTCAGAAAAAAAAGTTAACTTTGCAGCAGTAAACAAATAGAGGAACGCCTTATGGAAGTGAACAATAAATATATACGTTTTGACTGGGCAGTGAAGCGCATGCTTCGCGATAAGGCCAACTTTGCCGTACTAGAAGGACTGATAACAGTGTTGCTCGGTGAGAAAATAACAATCACCGAACTGTTAGAAAGTGAAGGAAACCAGGAAAGTGCGGTAGACAAATTTAACCGTGTAGACATAAAGGCCAAGAACAGTCGTGACGAGATAATAATAGTAGAGGTGCAGCTGACGCGCCAGCTGTACTACCTGCAGCGTATGCTCTATGGCGTTTCCAAAGCCATAACGGAGCATATACAGATAGGTCAGAAATATGACAATGTCAAAAAGGTCTATTCCATCAATATACTTTATTTCGACTTAGGCAAGGGTAGCGACTATCTGTATCACGGTAAGACGGTATTTACCGGAGTGCATACTGGAGACCGCCTTGAGGTGAACACCCGTGAGGCGGACGAAATAAAAATGAGTGTCCCAGAGGATGTCTTTCCCGAGTACTATATCATACGTGTGAACGAGTTCAACGATATAGCTACAACACCATTGGAAGAATGGCTAGACTATCTGAAAAACAATCGCATCAGTGATACAACGACAACACCAGGACTGAAAGAAGCACGAGCAAAATTGCTGTACCTTACAATGACCGACAAGGAACGTCGTGCATACGATGAGCATATAGACGATATCATGGTTCAGAACGATGTGCTCGATACCGCAAAGATGGAAGGTCGTGCGGAGGGTCGTGCGGAGGGTCGTGCGGAGGGTCGTGCGGAAGGTCGTGCGGAAGGTCGTGCGGAAGGACTTGCCGAAGGTCGCGAGACAGGCAAGGCAGAAGCAATGAAACTAATGGTAGGCAATATGCTGGCGAAAGGCATGTCCATCGATGTTGTCTCGGATATAACAGGCTTGCCAGTAGCAAAGATAAGAGAAATGCAGCAACAATAATGATGGACACTTTGCTGTAAGTCACTGTACCAACAATCATGAAAATCATGTTACGCAATGGGACTATTACTGATAAAATTTGGTTATTCAAGGAAAAAATAGTAACTTTGCAAACAGAAATAGGTAATTTAATAACAAAATGTTAAGAATAGCAGTACAATCCAAAGGACGTCTCTATGAGGATACAATGAATCTTCTTAAAGAGACAGGTATCAAAATAAACAGCGCACGTCGTACACTCCTCGTGCAGTCAAGCAATTTCCCCCTCGAAGTTCTCTACCTTCGTGATGATGACATTCCAGAGTGTGTGGCAAGCGGCGTGGCAGACATCGGTATCGTAGGTGAGAATGAGTTCGTGGAGCGTGGCGAGGACGCAAACATTGTGAAGCGACTCGGATTCTCAAAGTGTCGCATCTCTCTCGCTATCCCTGAGGCTGTGGAATACCCTGGCGTACAGTGGTTCAATGGCAAGAAGATAGCTACGTCATACCCTAAGATTCTCAAGAAGTTCGCTGACGAGAACAATATCAATATAGACATCCATGTTATTCAGGGCTCTGTAGAGATAGCACCAGGTATAGGTCTCTCTGACGGTATCTTCGATATCGTATCAAGTGGTTCTACACTTATCAGCAATAAGCTTCGCGAGGTAGAGGTAGTGATGAAGAGTGAGGCACTGCTCATTGGCAACAAGGAACTCTCACCAGAGAAACAGGAAGTGCTCGACGAGTTCCTCTTCCGCATCAAGTCAGTCCTCGTAGCAGACGACAAGAAGTACGTGCTTATGAATGCGCCATCTGACAAGGTAGACGAAATCGTGAAGATTCTGCCAGGCATTAAGTCACCAACCATCCTGCCACTCGCTACGGAGGGCTGGACGTCTATCCATACCGTGATAGACCAGAAGCACTTCTGGGAAATCGTGGGGCAGCTCAAGGCGGCAGGTGCCGAGGGCATCCTCGTACTTCCTATCGAAAAGATGATTCTCTAAGAAGACTGTTTAGACTATATACGTTTGCTTCCATATTATTTATATATAAGGAGAGGGTGAACGTATATAGTCTAAAGCTATATATAAGTAAGAAGAAAAAGCAATGAATATAATACGTTATCCCTCAAAGGAACAGTATGCAGCGATATGCGAGCGTCCGCATCTTGATGTCTCGCAGCTCAACGCCACTGTAGCAGCTGTGTTGTCAGACGTGAAGACACAGGGCGACAAGGCGGTGATGGCATACGAAGAGAAGTTTGACAAGGCTGTGCTGAGCCAGCTCGCCGTGACAGAGGCAGAGATGGCAGAGGCAGAGACCCTCGTAAGTGAAGAACTGAAGAGCGCACTCGTCCTCGCCCATGACAATATAGCCAAGTTCCATAGCTCGCAGAAGTTCGAGGGAGAGAAGGTGAAGACAGCAGCAGGAGTAGAGTGCTGGCAGAAGAGCGTAGCCATAGAGAAGGTCGGACTCTACATTCCGGGCGGCACCGCACCGCTGTTCTCTACAGTCCTCATGCTCGCCACACCAGCCAAGATAGCAGGATGCAAAGAGATAGTACTCTGTACACCTCCGAACAAGGAAGGAAAGGTGAACCCTGCCATCCTCGTTGCAGCACGCATAGCAGGTGTGAGCAAGATATTCAAGGCTGGAGGCGTGCAGGCTATTGGAGCAATGGCATACGGCACGGAGTCTGTACCTAAGGTTTATAAGATATTCGGTCCAGGCAATCAGTATGTCATGGCTGCCAAGCAGCAGGTGTCCCTGCATGATGTAGCGATAGACATGCCAGCAGGTCCGAGCGAGGTGTGCGTCATAGCCGATGAGACAAGCAATGCAGCTTTCGTGGCGGCAGACCTCCTTTCTCAGGCAGAGCATGGAACTGACTCGCAGGTCATCCTCATCAGCACCTCAGAGACTATGCTTGAGGCAGTGACAAAGGAGACAGAAGAACAGTTGCAGAGACTCCCTCGCCACGAGATAGCAGAGAAGACCTTGCAGAACTCGCAGTTCGTGCTCGTAAAAGATAAGGAGGAGGCTATGGAACTGAGCAACGCTTATGCGCCAGAGCATCTCATTATCGCTACGAACGACTATGAGGCGCTTGCCGAAAAGGTGGTAAACGCAGGCTCAGTGTTCCTTGGCAGTTATGCGTGTGAGTCAGCTGGCGACTACGCCAGCGGCACTAACCATACCCTGCCTACACATGGTTATGCCCTCGCTTATAACGGAGTGAACCTTGATTCTTACAATCGCAAGATAACATTCCAACACCTTACGGAAGAAGGAGTGAAAAGCATAGGTCCAGCGGTAGTCTGCATGGCAGAGAATGAGCAGTTGGAGGCACATGCCAATGCTATGCGTTTAAGGGTAAAAAGCGTTTCTTGATGTTCGGACATCATTCAAAAGACGAATTACTTGGTATGATAAGCCAGGAGGGCGGTGAGATGACGTTTCAGCAGAAGCTTCGTCTTACCGTCCTTTTGAGTTTACCTGCCATCATAGCCCAGCTATCATCTATCGTGATGCAAGTGATAGATGCAGCCATGTTAGGCCATCTAAGCACAGAGGATGCCGCTGCGGTAGGACTCGTCTCCACCACTATCTGGCTCTTCGGAGGCTTCACCTCCGCCTTTGCTTCTGGCTTTTCCGTGCAGGTGGCACACCGTGTAGGAGCGAAAGACATGAAAGGAGCGAGAGGAGTGATACGCCAGGGCATCTTTGCCGGACTGATATTCTCCTTCCTGCTTATGGCGATAGGGTTAGGCATAGCCCCGTCATTACCTCGCTGGCTCGGTGCATCGAGAGCGATATGGCATGACGCTACGGTATATTTCGGTATCTTTGCCTGCGGAATGCCGCTGATAGTGCTCAACAGTCTGGCAGCTGGCAGCCTCCGATGCAGTGGCAATGTCAAGGTGCCTAGCATGCTGATGGTCATGATGTGTACCCTTGACGTGGTCTTCAACTACCTCTTTATCTTCGTGATGGACATGGGAACGAAGGGTGCGGCATACGGTACGATGGCGGCATACATGGTGACAATGACAGCGATGATGTATAATCTCATCGTGAAAGACCGACTGTTGCGATTCTCCCTTGATGCACCTGACGCCCTTGTGCCAAAACATTACAGGGGTGGGGCGGTGAGGCACTTCCTCTATCCCTATATGCCGAGGTGGCGCGTAGTTGACACTGCGGGCAGAATAGGAATACCGATAAGCATGGAGCGCGGCATGATGTGTACGGCACAGATAGCTATCAGCTCTATCATAGCACCATTAGGCAGCGTAGCCATAGCAGCAAACACGTTCGCAATAAACGTGGAGAGTCTTTGTTACATGCCCGGACACGGCATCGCTGAAGCAACCACCACGCTTGTAGGCCAGAGCAAGGGCGCAAGGCGCAAGGACCTAATGCGCAGCTTTGCGTGGATAGCCATGGCGTTAGGTATGAGCATCATGTTCCTTATGGGAGTGATAATGTGGCTTTTCGCACCAGAGATGATGGCAGTGATAACACCAGACCCTGCAGTGATAAGCCTTGGAGCACGTATACTTAGAATAGAGGCGTGGGCGGAAGTGGGATTTGCTGCTGCCATAGTTGCCAATGCGGTGTTCGTCGGTGCAGGCAAGACACTGCTGTCAAGCATCATGAATCTCACCAGTATATGGGGCGTAAGGGTTACGCTGACACTGATACTCGCACCGTTAATGGGACTGAAAGGCGTATGGATAGCCATGGCAATAGAGCTGTGCGTGCGTGGACTTATCTTCCTTATAAGACTCTGTACAAAGGGGTGGAGTAAGGTATAGCATAGCGAAGCTGCCACGATAAGAGTCCAAAACAAGCAGCAAAGATAGAAAATAAAGGTAAAAAAGGATGACAATGACAACGATAAAAAACAAGGAATATGGCGGCGAGCGTCCGCTGTATGCTTCACATGATGTAAGACTTGAGAATGTAACGATACATGTTGGCGAGTCTTCCATCAAGGAGTCAAGCAATATTGAGGCAGTGAATTGTACCTTTGAGGGTAAGTATGTGTTCTGGGAGACGTACGGATTCAATGTACGCAACTGCTATTTCGCAGAGAGTGCACGCTCCAGTTTGTGGTATTCCGCAGACTGCGTGATAGCCGATTGCAAGGTGGATGCACCGAAGATGTTCCGCAGAATGAAGAACATCAACGTGCATAATACTGACTTCACCAACGGTCAGGAGACATTCTGGGATTGTAGTGACATAACTCTCGACAATGTGAAGATTTATAAGTGCGACTATCTCTTCATGCATTGCAGCAACATCAAGATAGACCATTACAGACAGGACGGCAACTACAGCTTCCAGTATGCAAAGAATGTGGAGATACACAATGCTGTAATCAATTCTAAAGATGCCTTTTGGGAAGCGGAGAACGTTACTCTCGTTGACTGCGAGGTGAACGGAGAGTACCTCGGATGGTACGCAAAGAACATGAAACTTGTGCGTTGTCATCTTACAGGCGAGCAACTATTGTGCTACGTTGACGGACTGACGCTCGAGGATTGCACCTTTGGTGATGATGCAAACCTGCTCTTTGAGTATTCCACTGTGAATGGAAATATCAAGGGAGACGTGGTGAGCATCAAGAATCCTACAGGCGGTAGCATCACCGTAGAGGGCAAGTGTGGTGAACTTATCATTGATGAGAACCGTAAGAAACCAGCCAACGCTGTTGTGAAAGTGTTGGGGAAATAAACAGACAACGTGCTGACGGCTGTAAGAAAGCTGACAGTCTGTAGTAAAAAGTTTATAGAAAATCAACGAAAGGACATTCATAATGATATACGATTTCGACAAGACTGTAGACCGTCACGGCACTGACTGTTACAAGTATGACACCATGCCCAATGTCGATACCATCCCTTTATGGGTGGCGGATATGGACTTTGAGACTGCCCCCGTTATCATGCAGGCACTGAACAAGCGCATGCAGCATGGTTGTTTTGGTTATACCGCTGTGCCAGACAGCTTCTATCAAGCTACGATAGACTGGTTCGCCCGTCGTCATGGATGGCAGACGGATAAGGAATGGTATATCTATACCTCTGGTGTAGTGCCTGCCGTATCAGCCATTATCAAGGCTATGACGCAGCCAGGAGATAAGGTCCTGGTACAGACGCCGGTATATAACTGCTTCTTCTCAAGCATAAGGAACAACGAATGCCTGTGCGCAGAGAATGTGCTGACGTATGATGACAGTGCGAATCTCGCTACTTATCATATAGATTTCGAAGACTTCGAAAGGCAATGTGCTGATGAACGTGTAAAAATCTTCCTGCTCTGCAATCCCCATAACCCTGCTGGCAGGGTGTGGGCCGCTGACGAACTACGCAGAATGGGGGAGATATGCAAGAGGCATGGAGTGTTTGTCATAGCTGATGAGATACACTGTGAGTTCACGAATGGCTGTGATTACACTCCGTTCGCATCTGTGAGTGATGCACCTTGCGCTGTTTGCGTGTCGCCAAGCAAGACCTTCAACATTGCAGGCCTGCAGATAGCGAATATCATTTGCGAAGATGCCGAGACCCGACACCGTATAGACCGTGCGATAAACATAAACGAAGTGTGCGATGTCAACCCGTTCGGCGTGATTGCATTGCAGGCTGCCTATACCGCAGAGGGGGAGGAGTGGATGAACCAGATGAAGGCATATATATATTCAAACTATGACTTTGCGAAAGCTTTTATCACAAAAGAACTTCCCTTTTTTAAGGTGACCAAACTGGAGGGGACGTATCTTCTCTGGGTGGACGTAAAGACATTAGGAATGCCAAGCAACCGTTTGGCAGACCTCTTGCTTGAGAAAGGCAACGTGTATGTCAATGCCGGACTGCACTATGGTGCACCAGGAAGGAACTTCATACGCATAAATCTCGCTACGCAGAGGTCGCAACTGGAAGAAGGACTGAAGAGAATAGCGAAGGTATGCCGTGAGATTCATGGTTGATAGAACGCTTCTGCATTCTGGAAGAGAGAAGAGAAAGGACAAGAATAGTAACCGCATAAAAATATAAAAAGTAATCACGATGAAACCCTTACAGCAGTTAACAAGACCTAATATATGGTCTCTTGCACCTTATAGCAGTGCTCGTAGTGAATACAGTGGCCGTGTGGCGCGTGTGTTTCTCGATGCAAACGAGAATCCATACAATGAACCTTATAATAGATACCCGGACCCACTGCAGCACGAAGTGAAGGCAAAGCTCGCCAGAATCAAGCATGTGCCAGAGGATTGTATATTCCTTGGTAATGGTTCTGATGAGGCCATTGACCTCGTTTACAGGTGTTTCTGTGAGCCTAAGCAGGATAATGTGGTTGCTATATGCCCTACATACGGTATGTATGAGGTGTGTGCAAACATCAATGATGTAGAGTATCGCAACGTGATGCTTGACTCACACTATCAGTTTGAGGCAGAGAAAGTACTTGCTGCATGTGATGATCACACCAAGGTTATATGGCTATGTAGCCCTAACAACCCAACGGGTAACAACCTGAAGCGTGACGAAATAGTCAAGGTGCTTGAGGCTTTCCAAGGGCTGGTGATAGTAGATGAGGCGTATATTGACTTCTCTCGTGAGCCTTCCATCTCAAGACAGCTGTATAAATATCCTAACCTCATAGTGCTGCAGACCATGAGTAAGGCTTGGGGTTCAGCCGCAATACGTCTCGGTATGGCGTTTGCTTCAAGGGAGATAATAGACATCTTCAACAAGGTCAAGTACCCTTACAATGTCAATGACTTGACACAGAAGCAGGCTTTGCAGCGCCTTGAAGATGCCGTAGCCGTAGAGCAGTGGGTAAGGTTGCTGTTGCAGGAGCGCGGCAGGGTTATGTTAGCACTCTCAGAGCTGAAGATTTGTAAGAATGTATATCCTACAGACGCCAATTTTGTATTGGTGAAGGTGGAGAATGCGCAGTACACTTATGACTACCTCGTGGACAAAGGCATTATTGTTCGTAACCGTACCAAGGTGCAGCTCTGTGGAGATTGTCTGCGTATCACTATCGGTACGAAGGAGGAGAACAATGAATTGCTCGGAGCATTGAGATACATGTAAATCGCATGATGTGACGTATAAGAAATGTAATGATACGATAAAAGGGGAGTTGCGGCTGCAATTCCCCTTTTATCGTATGGCTCTTCAGTAGTGATGCTAATGTTTCTTATGGTTCGAATCCGTTGTCAGTTCACCTTTGTCATGTGGTAACCCATGCGCTTGAGTTGTACTGCCATGCCCATGAGATACATCTCTTCTATGCAGGAGAGGTATGCCTTGAATGCTTCGGGAGTACCAGCTTCCAGCGGTTCATGGCGCAGAATGTTGTAGACACGGTTGGCACACTGGCTCACGGTCTTCTCGTTTGTCTCGGCATCAGTAGCGGACAGCTTCAGTATATCCTGATTTATGTAGTCGTCCATGGAGTCAAAACCACGGGCATTGCGCAGTGATTCATAGAGATTCTTCGTATTGCAGTATTTCTGCCAGTCCTCATCCCATAGCTTTGCTACTGCCATTCCCACGAACATAATCCATCCTAACGATACGGTAGGGAAGCCATTGTATTCCCTTATGCCATCGGGCAGGTAAGCTTTGGCTATCGTTTCCCATTTCTCTTCCACGTCATTACACTCTGGCATGCGCTCGTCAATCATATTACAGCGCAGCAGATATGTGCGCAGCTCTTCCTTTACTTTCTCTTTTATTGTCATGTTTCTGAAGTCTTTTCTTGTTTTCTTGCTAATGAATAATGGTGGTGTGATAAAGAAAAAGGCACCCTACTCAATGTAAGATGCCTTCTTTCTGTGCCCAAAACCGGACTCGAACCGGTACGCCTTGCGGCATTGGTGTTTGAGACCAACGCGTCTACCAATTCCGCCATTTGGGCTGTTTGGATGGTAGCGTTGCTAAATTTGCGTTGCAAAGGTACTCTTTTTTTTTGAAATAAGCAAGAAAATACGTGGATTTTATATCTCTATCCACATATTTTCTTGTAAAAACAGTATTTAGAGTGTTTGGGCTTTGCTGTCCGACAGTGCTTTGTTTGTGGTCAGCTTACGATTGTCTTGGTGGTCAGAAGCATTTGTCTTGGATGCTTGAAGCAATTGTCGTGCAGTCTTACCACAAAATGTCCGTATTGTGATTGTCCTCTGTGAAGATAGGCTTGTCGGTGTTTTGGGGCATCTTGTAGAAGCGTATAGCCGAGTCATTCATCTTTGGATGTGTACTTTTCAGCATCTTTATCACCTCGCCTCCAGCCCATATTATGGGACCATAGCCATGAGCTGCCATTGCGTGAACGGGACGATAGGCATAGAAGGATGGGTCAAAGCCCATACCGGTGCCTACACATGTGCCCTCCACTTGTCCTCGGTTGTTCACCTTTGTCTGGCACGCCTGCCAGCCAAGGAGTACTTGTGCACCATAAGCCTGTGCGTCTATCCATCCCTTGTTTATGGCATGAGCCATGCAGTAGGTATAGATTGCAGTGCAGGAGGTCTCAAGATATGTGTCAGGACGGTCCACTAACTGATGCCAGAAGCCAGTCTTGTCCTGCAAGGCGGCCAGCCCCTCTACGTGGTCTTGTAGCAGTGACAGTACGAACTCACGCTGCTTCTTTGTGGTTTCGTTAACAGGTGCGCTGTCAAGGGCATCAAGCACCTCGCACATTGTCAGCAGAGCCCAGCCATTGGCGCGCCCCCAGTGGTAGGCATGATGTGGCTTCATGCTCTCCACCCAGCCGTGGCGGAACAGCTTTTTCTCGGGAACCCACATGCGGTCCTTGAACAGTTCTATCTGCTTTATGGCGTCATTGATGGCTGAGGCATCATTGTTCACCACGCCATACCATGCCATACACGGTACTCCCATGTACATATCGTCCAGCCATATAGTATTGACATGCGGACGTTTGCGAGCGAATATGCCGTCAGAGAGACGGTACTGCTTGTTTCTTACGAAGTCTATGTAACGATCCGTCACGTCTTTGTGCTCAGCTTTTGGCATCATCTGCTGCATACGGAAGTATGCTGATGCCATAGCACCGCAGTCGTCCAGTGCTCCTGGATAGAGCACCATGCGCATCTGTTTGTCATATTCCTTATCCTTTTCGAGAGCCTTTGCCTCATTCTTCGCCTGCTTGGCTATGAGTGAAAGTCTGTCAATCGTAAACTGAGTGTATCTCTTGTCGCCTGTAGAAACACCTGTATTGAGCATTGCGGCATAAAGAACGCCCGCCTCGTATGATGTCAGTCTGAAGCTGCCTTGCGTAAGTCTGTTGTCTTGAGTCGTGGCAGGCATGGTCTGTTCCAGGTATGTCAGCACTCTGTCAATGGTGTTTTTAACATCTTTTTCGGCAGGTATGGAATATGGAGTGTCATACTGTGGCTGCATAAGATGCAACGGAGTGTTCTGATCGTTGATTTCTTTTGTAGCCTGGGCGTTAACGTTGGTGGAGCTGATGATTATACATAGTTGCGCGATTAGCAGTTTTCCGTATCTCATAATAATATTATTGTCCGAGTTAGTAGTTGAAAACAAAAAGGGGTATTGAAACAAGCCTGCCGTTGAATTATAGCTAATTCCAGCTTTGTTGTTTCAATATCCCTTCATATAGTTATAGTGATACTTACAGAGTCTGCAAGTATTTCTCTGCTTCGAGAGCCGCTTTACAGCCAGAACCTGCCGCAACTATTGCCTGACGGTATACTGGGTCGCATACGTCTCCTGCTGCGAATACACCGCTTATGTTTGTCTGCTGTGTCTGACCTACAGTCTTAATGTAGCCCATCTCGTCAGTGTCTATCTGCCCTTTGAAGAGTTCCGTCACCGGTTTGTGGCCTATTGCGAGGAAGAACCCGTCGATTGCTACATCGTACTTCTCCTCATCTGCCTCCCCTTGGCGCTTCACGAGGTGCATGCCCTCTACGCCATTCTCGCCGTATAGACCTATGGCGTTATGCTCAAAGAGTATCTCTATGTTCTCCGTCTCCTTCACACGCTGCTGCATTATGTCAGAGGCGCGGAGATAATTCTTTCGTACTACGAGGTAGACTTTCTTACAGAGAGAGGAAAGATAGAGTGCATCCTCACACGCTGTGTCACCACCTCCCACAACGGCAGTTACCTTCTTGCGGTAGAAGAAGCCGTCGCAGGTGGCGCAGGCTGATACGCCCATGCCGTTATATTTCTTTTCATCGTCCAGCCCGAGGTACTTGGCCTTGGCTCCTGTAGCGATGATTACGGCATCGGCAGTGATGGTAGAGTCGTCGTCAAGGGTAAAGGTGAAAGGCTTGGTTGTAAGCTCTGCCTTCACTACTTCACCGTCTCTTATGTCCGCACCGAATCTCTCCGCCTGCTCGCGCATCTCCATCATCATCTTGTTAGCGTCCACTCCCTCTGGATAACCAGGGAAGTTCTCCACCATAGTGGTCTGTGTCAGCTGACCACCAGTCTGTGGTCCGCAGTACACTACTGGCGAGAGGTTAGCCCTGCCAGCGTATATGGCAGCAGTGTAACCTGCAGGTCCGCTGCCTAATATCAAGCATTTAGTATGTGCCATAGTTACTTGTCGTGTCGTGGTTATTAGTTTCTGTGTGCCTCTTTATAGACAGCAGCTTACAGCATCTCTTCAATCTTCTTTGATATTTCCTCGTAAGGGGTCTTTGCATCATAGCGAGCTACCACCTTGCCAATCTTGTTAACGAGGAATTTTGTGAAGTCTTCTGTTATCTCACCAGTAAACTTTGATGTGAGATACTTATAGAGATTGTCGGCATCCTGACCGTTTACCTTAATCTTTTTGAAACGTGGGAACTCCGTATTGTATGTATCCTTGCAGAACTGGTGAACCATTTCGTCGGTACCGGGGCAAGACTTTGTAGGCTGGTTAGATGGAAAATCCAGAACGGCAAAGCCTTGTGAGTGATACTTCTCGTATAAAGCTTCGAGGTCTTTGTATTGTGTTGTCTCCGGACTCTTGGTCGCTGTATTTACAATCAGAACTACTTCGTTGGCATATCCTTTGAGTGGAACTGCGTTACCCTTGCGGTCTTTAACCGTAATGTCGTAGATGGAATTCATTTCTTTAGTATGTTGTGTTTGATACTTTTATTTTATTCTTATTGCAAAAGTACAAAGAAAAATCTGATTAGCCAAATGAAACTTAAGAAAAGTAGTGGCTTGCGAATGCTGCTTCTCTATCGGAGTGGGTTGGTGCAAGAGTCTCTTCTTACTTCTTTATCTCTTCGTAATCCACCTCTTCTGCATCAGAGAAGTCAGGCTTCCCATTGGTGTTGCCGTTGTATGTCATGGTCTTTGATGCGCTCTTGTTGCATGAATACTCCTTGATGCCGTTGATACATTCAACCACTCCGTATATTATCATGCACCATCCTATGAAGAACAGCGGTGAGGATGCAATGGCTGAAGGGTATGCTACCGCTACAATGCCAGCCAGAAGCAACAGTGTAGGCATTACCCAGTATGCCAGACTGATGCGTGATACCCTGCTTGCGATGAAGAGACTGCTATACTGCTGTATCGCACCTATTATCAGCATGGCAGACAATACGTAGACGAGGAAGTCCACGAATGTCTCTGGCATCAGTGCAAGCACTATGCCGAGGAGCATGCTTCCTATGCCTGCCGCCATGCCGCAGTACCATCCTCGTGAGGCTTTCGGGCGCATATCGCTGCCTGCTGCCGTGCCATCCGTCATTTCTTCTGCCTTGGCAATTATCTTCTTCTGTATTCTCTTGCTTGCGTATGCCATGGTGACGGCAATAACGCCAGAGAGGAAGAACAGCACACCGATGGTGATAGTCATCCACTGTACCATCTCCTGTCGGTACTCAATGAGCAATGCGCCCACTGCTATTGCACAGAGGGCGCGTAAAAAGCTTTGTAGTATAATCTTCATGATTAGTGTATGCTATTTTGTCGTAAAATATCTATCTTCTTCCTACGCCAGCACTGTTGGTAGCAGGTCTTGAACCGCTGTTGCCACGGAATGTGGAGCCTCCGCCTCGTGTAGCACCGCTGAATGATGGCGAACCGCTGCCTGGGGTTGGGCGATAGCCACCGTTTGTGTTAGGTCTTGTGGTGCTGAAGTTCGGCCTTGATGAGCTGCCTGGTGTAGAGTTGCCGTTTGTTACGGTTCTTCTCGTACTGCTTTCACGGTTGTAGTTGTGAGAATTTCCGCGGTCAAAACGTCCGTTGTCGTTACGGTCAAAGCGGTTTCCGCTATTGTTGACATTACTGTTATCTGGTCTTCCGTTGTCGCGGTTTCCGTTATATGTAGGTCTTGCGTTACCATTATAGCCTGGTCTGCCGTTGTTATAGCCTGGTCTCTGGTTGTTGTCACGATATCCCGGTCTTCTATTTCCCATTTCCGGACGTCTGCCAGGAGCAGGTCTGTAGTTGTCTCGAAGTCCTACATGCGTTATGCCAGGTCTGTGGAAGTGATCCACTCTGTGCATGTACCATGAGCGACCGCCATTGTATCTCCAGCTGTGAGCACCGCGATAAGACACGTAGCAGGAAGGTCTGTTGAAGTAAAAAAAGTCATGATGCGGATAGTGCGCATAGACAGCGAAATGCCAGTTGCCTGCGTTCCAATAGAGTGGGCGGAAGAAGTAGGAAGCAGCGCAGAAAGCATTGTACTGCCAGTCGAGCAGGATATACTGCAAATCGATGTTGCGCTGTCTCCAGCTTGCAGAGTAAACGTCGTCCACTGTAGTCACGTCCATGAGGTAGTCAAGGTTTATCTCGTATGCGGCTTCATACTGCTGGTCGTTCAGGTTCAGCTCATACGCCATCTTGTCCGTAAGGAACAGTGCCTGTTCGCGTGCTTGCTGGTAAGGCATGGCGTTGATGTTTATGACAGCAGCGAGCAGTATGACCATTGTGAATAATATCTTCTTCATAGCGATAGAGTTTTTGTTTGTTATCTGATGCAAAGTTAAGCATTCCTCCGTTACCGCCAAAGGGTAATTCCCTATATGGTCGGGGATTTTCCCTATATGGTGTTTCCGTAGGGTGTTATCTGTGCGTCAGTATGCTTCCTCCTATCTTCTGTGCTGTGGCGTTGCGCAGTTTCTGCGCCTCGTTCAGTTCCTTCATCAGTTCCATGAGTCTCTCAGGATTGTTGGTGCTCTGTGCTATCTCGTTGCGCAGGGTCTCCAGTTTCTTGCTGATGCGTCCGTTTCTGAAGTCCAGCAGCAGATGGTTGAGGTTCTTTATTATAGTCTCTATATCCTCGCTTAGTTGCAGACTCTTTGACAGCATCACCCTCTGTTCGGTCAGTTTGATAGCCAGCTGTGATGTCTCATAGTCCGGGTGCAGCGTGAAATACTTCTCCGCTACGAAGCCATCATCGCTGGAATGCTCCACGGCTTCATCGAGAATGCTGTTGTAGACGGGTGTTTCGAACTGCAGGTCGTCTGCACTGAGATTAGCCTTGACATATTCCGCTACTGTCACCTCTTGCTCATGAGGTTCGCTGTTGCCCTCTTCCTCTTCCTCGTTCATGCTCCCCACCAGAATGAAGAATTTCTTCTCGCCGTGCTTCATGATAATCCTCATTATCATATCCTCCACTGATTCCACCTTCGTTACTGGCTGTCTCTGTACGGTAGGGCGTGGCTGCTGGTATGGCTGTGCAGGGGTGGCGTATGTGGCGGGCTGTTGCCGTGTCTGTGCTGGCTGCTGGTAAGTCTGCGGTGCTGCCTGTGTTGGTGCGCTTTGTGGCTGTTCTCCCGTTGGGGTGGTGAAAGCATCATCGGGCAGAAAGGCGTCAGGTGGCGGAAGCTGTTCGTCTAATGACGATGAGTAATCCTGCTGTGGAGCTGTCGTCCTTCTTCTTTCCCTATCCTCCTTCTTTCGCTCCTCTTCTCTGAACGACCTTATGAAGTCATTCATCTTCGCTATGAGTACCTGCTCTTGAAGCCCCAGTCTTGAAGCGCAATCCTGTATATACGTAGCACGTATGATAGGGTCGCCAATCACGCTGACGCTCTGTATGATGCTCGATATGGCCGCTGAGCGTTTTACGGGGTCGGTCTCTCCGTCAAGAAGCACCTTTGTCTTGAACTCGATAAAGTCCGTCTGGTGTTCTTCTATGTGTTTTCTGAACTCTTCGGCATTGTGTTTTTTTGCGAAAGAGTCGGGGTCGTCACCGTCTGGCAGCAGCAGCACCTTGACGTTCATGCCCTCCTTGAGCAGCATGTCCGTGCCTCGCAGGGCGGCCTTTATGCCAGCGTCGTCACCGTCATACAGCAGTACTATGTTTGGAGTGAAGCGGTGAAGGATGTGTATCTGATGCTCGGAGAGAGCCGTACCAGAGTTCGCCACCACGTTTTCTATGCCGCACTGGTGCATGGATATGACGTCCGTATAGCCCTCCACCATATATACGCAGTTTTCCTTTGCTATGGCTTTCTTTGCCTGAAATATGCCGTATAGCTCGCGTTCCTTATGATATATAGGAGAGTCTGGAGAGTTGACGTACTTCTGGCTGACACCTTTCGTTCGTGAGTCAAGCACTCGTCCGCCGAAGGCGACCACCTTTCCGCTTACGCCAATCCATGGGAACATGGCGCGACCGGCGAATCTATCCATCAGTTCGCCGTTGTCCTTGGCGTAGCAAAGCCCCGTCTTTATGAGATATTCATCCTGGAATCCTGCTGCCTTCGCTGCCTTTGCCAGTGCCTGTCTGTCGTTGAGGCAGAAGCCGAGGCGGAATTTCTGTATTATGTCGTCCCTGATACCGCGCATACGGAAGTACTGCATTCCGATGGCTCTGCCGTCGATATCAGTCTCGAGGATATTCTGAAAGTACTTTGCCGCCCATTCATTGACGATGAACATGGCGTCCCTTTCCGACTGCTCCTTGCGCTGTTCGTCCGTCATCTCGCGTTCCTGTATCTCGATGTGGTACCTGTTGGCAAGCCATCTCAGCGCATCGGGATAGGTCATCTGCTCGTGTTTCATGATGAATCCCACGCTGTCGCCGCCCTCACCGCATACAAAACAGTGGCAGGTGCGCCTTGCAGGACTGACATAGAATGACGGAGTGTGGTCGTTGTGGAAAGGGCACAGACCGCGATAGTTCGCACCCACCTTTTTCAGGGACACGAACTCTGACACCACATCCACTATGTCTGCGGCGTCCTTGATACGTTCTATGGTTGGTCTGTCAATCAAAATGGTCTGTTTTAGAGTTATGAATATACTTGGATAAGTAATAAGGTGCAAGTCGACAGAAGGTGCTTCCCTCCTTATTTGAATATGGAGAAGTTCACGCTGCCGTATGCTCTGTGTTCCACAAAGCGTGGGTGCTGAGAGAAATCATTCTGCTTCCCGTGCTCGAAAACGAGCACGCCGTCCTCCTTCAGCAGTGGCAGTGCGAGGTCGGGAATATCTGGTAGGGTAGGCAGAGCGTATGGCGGGTCGGCGAAAATGAAGTCGAACTGCCTCTTGCAGCTTTTCAAGAAGCGGAACACATCGCCGCTAATGAGCGTGTGGTCCAATGTTCCGAGTTTCTCCACGCACTGCTTGATGAATCTGGCGTGGTCGCGGTCTTTCTCCACGCTTACCACGCTTTTGCAGCCTCTTGAAAGCAGTTCGAGCGAGATGCTGCCCGTACCGGCAAAGAGGTCGAGGGCATCGGCATCCTCAAAGTCTATGTAGCCCATCATCACGTTGAATATGTTCTCCTTCGCAAAGTCTGTTGTAGGGCGCGCCTTGAAGGAGCGTGGCACCTCAAAGTGGCGTCCTTTGTATTGTCCTGTTATAATGCGCATAGTGGTTGTTTAGTTGTTTAGTTGTTTAGTTGTTTGCTTGAGTGGTTGTAGGTCTTTTCTAACCCACCATCATGTCGAACGGCATACCCTTTATTTGCGACAGTGCCGAGCGGTTGAGTGAAGCCGATGGTGATATGACATTCACATTTGTTATGTATGCCTTCAGCCTCTGCGCCAGCCATTCTTTTTCTGGCATCTCTCCGAGCACGAAGAGCTCGTCCTCCTTCTGCCTCATGCCGAGCTGCTTCCATGCGAAGAGCAGGTAATAGATGGCATCGTGGGAGTGCTGTGCGTCAAATACGTTGGCGAAGTGTATGCGCCTTTGTTCGAAGCAGCAAATATCGAGACATTTGTCGTGAAAGTAGGCGAACATCCTACGCTTGTCACCGTTTACGAAATACCTTTTGTACAGATGCTCCCACATAGGTATCATGACGCTCGTCACATCCACCCTTTGGCAGTTGTCGCCCACAACCATCTTGAGGTCTCTGTTGACGGCATACATGGCCATGGCTTCAAACTGCGGCAGCTCTTTTATGATTTTTTCTTCGCCCTTGTGGCCTGTCAGCACACTGCTGTACATCGCTTCTGCGTCGAAATCCTCAGTCTCCTCATAGTCCTCTCTCGGTACGAGCACAACGGGAGTGTTGACCATCAGCAGTGCCTTCTTGAACGGGTAGTTGAGGTAGGGCTGTTCCTTGAAAGCCTCCCTGAGGTTTGCGGCTATTGACATGCCGCTCTTTACGGGGTACTGGTAGAACGCCTTTGTGCCGTCTTCTTCTGGTACGAGGAAAGCCAGCGTGCCGTTTCCTGCCCTTATGATGAGGCTGTTATTTCTGGATATGTTGTTTTCCGTGTTCATCTTTATAGTGAGAATTTCTGACTGAAGCTGCTTGATAAGTTGTCTGCACCATGAATATTCTGGGTATTGACAGCGACTTATTCGCAAAACTTTTGTAACTTTGCAGATGCAAAAGTACAAAAAAAAAATTGTTGCAGCAAATAAAAGAATGGTAAGATGGTTTTCGGTTTTCGGTTTTTGGTCGGAAGACCTACAACCTACACCCAACAGCTGACAACCTACACCCATCCAACGGACAGACCTACAACCCACAACCATAACCCACACCCCCTTCACCAATGACCATATCAGAGTTTAAAACATCCATAATCGCTCGCTTCGGCTTTGAGCCTACCGCAGACCAGTGCGAGGCACTCGATGTGTTCGCCCGCTTCCTCGCCGCCCGTCAGGGCATGCCCGCCATGATATTGCGTGGCTCGGCAGGCACGGGCAAGACGTCGCTCGTGGCTGCCATGGTCCAGACTCTCGTGTCGTTGAAGCAACGAGTCGTGCTGATGGCCCCCACAGGTCGTGCCGCCAAGGTGCTCGCCATTAACTGCGGACTGGCTGCTACCACCATACACCGCAAGATATACCGTCAGAAGAAGATGGAGGGAGACTTCAGTCTTGATGTGAATATGCACCATGACACGCTCTTTGTAGTAGATGAGGCATCCATGATCAGCACCATGCCGCAGTTTCCCTCCGAGGGCATGCCAGCCTTTATAGGTAACGGTGGAGGAGTGATCGACGACCTCATAACGTATGTCTACTCCGGCTCCAACTGCCGTTTGATGCTGATAGGCGATACGGCACAGCTGCCACCAGTGGGCGAGGATGAGGCTCCCGCCTTGCAATCGGGGGTGGTAGGCTGTTTCGGGCTGGACGTGTTTGACTGCGATCTCAATGAAGTGGTTCGCCAAAAGACCGAGAGCGGCATCCTCTGGAACGCCACTGCCATACGTCGCTTGATAACGCACGATGAGGCAACGGCACTGCCCGTCATCCGCTTCAGCGCCTTTGCCGACATCAAGAGGGTGCGCGGCAACGAACTGATAGAATCTCTCTCCATGAGCTATCGTAATGCAGGGATGGATGATACCATAGTCATCACGCGCAGTAACAAGCGTGCTACTATATATAATGAGGGCATACGCATACAGGTGGTGGACCTTGACGGGGAGCTATGTTCGGGCGACAGACTCATGGTAGTGAAGAACCATTACTTTAATAATCCCGAGCCACCAGCATCAACACCGCAGGGGGACGCTCCGCAGATCCCATCGCTGCCCTTTATTGCCAATGGCGATATGGCGGTGGTGCGCCGCATTCGCAATGTAAGGGAGCTCTATGGCTTCCACTTTGCCGACCTCACACTGCGCTTCCCCGATTATGACGACTGCGAGATGCAGCTGACCGCCATCCTCGACGTGCTGCATACCGATGCACCAGCACTCTCGGCAGCGCAGCACAAACAGTTGTATGATAATGTCATGGAGGACTACATGGACATACCGCGCAAGGCCGACCGCCTCAAGGCTTTGCGTGAAGATAAATACTATAACGCCCTGCAGGTGAAGTTCGCCTATGCCGTCACGTGCCATAAGGCGCAGGGCGGACAGTGGAGTGAAGTGTATGTGGACCAGGGATACATGACGGATGATATGCTGACGCCCGATTACATGCACTGGCTATACACCGCCTTCACCCGTGCTACACAGACACTTTACCTCGTGAACTGGCCCAAGGAGCAGTGCGATGTAGCGGAGGAGGAATGAGGAGGCAAAGACAGCCTTTTACGAAAGCTATCTAATCGCATCACGAAAGCTACTTAATCGCATTACGATTGCTACCTAATCGTATCGCGATTAGGTAGCTTTCGTAATACAGTAGGAAAAGTGGCATTCTAAGGGCTTCCAGGCATTGCTCGGGATAGATACAATATGCGTGATTAAACAAAGAATGTAAGATACCTCAAAAATGGTATAAATGAAAAAGTTTTTGGTATAAAAAGAAAAGTCGTAGTGCGTAGGTTTTTGTAATTTTGTACCGCAATTAAGGAACAACCCTTAAGAAAAGCGGAACAAAAGAAGAAATGATGAAAAACCTATCTCGCTACGTGGCAGCGGCAGCAGCACTGTTCGTGTCACTGAATCTTATGGCTGTGACCATGCCGAAATGGTCAGATGTGGACTATGCAGGTGACGGCATAGAGGGGCATAAGCTGGATATCTACACACCGAGTGACAACAAACCGACCCATAAGGTCATTGTACTGATATACGGCAGTGCGTGGTTCAGTAATAAAGACAAGGTCACCGCCTTCAAGTCTATAGGTCAGCCACTGCTCGATGCAGGCTTCGCGGTGGTGAGCATCAACCACAGAGCCAGCACGGAAGCCAAATTCCCCGCACAGATAAACGATGTGAAGGCAGCCATACGCTATGTAAGGGCACATGCTAAGGACTATGGTTTTGATACCTCTTTCGTAGGTATCACGGGCTATTCTTCAGGTGGACACCTCTCTTCTTTGGCTGGTGCAACAAATGGTGTGAAGACATATACCGTGGGTAAAGCGACTGTAGACATAGAGGGCAGTGTTGGTACGTGTCTCAAGAGCAGCAGCAAGGTAGACGCTGTGGTAGACTGGTTCGGTCCGATAGACATGAGCCGTATGGAGAACTGTTCGGAACCAAAGAAAGGAATGTCGCCAGAGGCAGTGTTGCTCGGCGTGCAGCCAGCGGACAATCCCGACCTTGTAGCACTTCTTAATCCAATGACATATCTGGACAAGAAAGATCCGAAGTTTCTCGTTATACATGGTGATGCCGACCCCGTAGTGCCTTATTGTCAGAGTGTCTTCTTTACAGAGGCGTTGAGAGAGAAGGGACTGTTCTTTGGTTTTATCACAGTTCCCAAGGGACAGCACGGTCCAGTGACCTTCAATGACAATACGAAGAAAAGCATGGTGACGTTCTTCAAACTTATGGCGAAATAGAAAAAAGTTGCCAGACTGATTTCTACAGTCCGGCACTGAGGTAATATTATGCTCGCTTATTATTCTTTCGCATGTTTTTATTTCTTTTATAAAAGATAAAAAGCTGATTTTGTGTACTTTTATACTCTATAGAAGTAATAAAAGTGCGCTGTATCTATGGAATACAAATAAGACGGGGACTGAAATCTGAGATGATTACAGCCCCCGCCAACAAGTATATCCATGTTATAATTTTCGACATTCCTGTTTTACAATTCTTCTTTCAGTTCGTTGTATAAGTCAACTGGTCCGAGATGCCAATACTTGGTGCTCTCGGTCGACAGCTTCTTGTATAGTTTTGAATGATAAATGCGGTTCATGGCTTCGGCAATGTTTATGCCCTTGTCGTCTGAGATCCACGTGGCAAGCCATCCTATTTTCATGGGCAACAGCAAATGGAGGTTGTCTTGTGTTATTTTTGCGCTCATAGTTCTATTATTTTTGATTTGATAAATCTGATGGCTCGCAGTGACTCTTCCGTATGGAAAAGATACTGGTCCACCAACTTATATGTTTTCAGCTCCTGTATAAGGGTGGGCATACTGATGATGCCTCCCTCATACAAGGTAAACTGGGTGTATACGCTGTCATCGGCCACAGGACCATACACTATGTCGTAGTTGTGGGTGAAGCCTCGTTCCAAACGGTTCTTCATAACGAAGTTCACCCATTCTTCTGTGGGTTCAGAAAAGATGAGGCATTTCAACTCTGCCAACGCCCTTTCGTCCAACTCGTATATATTGATATAGCCATGTGTGGTTTTCTTCTCACCCATACGCCTTTTCACCCATTCCTGTGCTTGCCGTTCCGAGGTCGTAGTGTAGAAACCCTTGCCGTAATCGAGCTGACGATTGGGTTGGAGTATCTTGGGATGCTCCACCATTTCTAAACTTCCGTGATAAACTCTCATACCTCTTTCTTCTTTCTGATATCAATAAATTCGTCTATCTCTGCTATTAGCCACTCACGTCCTTGTGTGTGAAGTGGATTGTAGCATGTGCAAAGATAGTCTGTCACGCCATATTTTGCGAACAAGTCTACAGCTTCTTCACCCGTCATACCCTTGGCCGTTCTGTATTCTTCTATACAGAATGCAACAAACATTGCTATGTCTTGTTTTTTTTTTTCTTCTTTGTCCATTAGCCGTATTTTCCTTGTTCTTTGATTACACATGTCTGCCCTGTAACGGTATTGATTGTCAGCCGCTGCTTGAACACCTTCTGAAAGTCTATCTCTCGCAGAAAACCTGTCGTTTTTTAAAAATGGTCGGCAGCTAGCTTCTATGTTTCCTGCTTATTCCTGCGGCCGAAGCGTGAGGCAGCACCAGTTGTTGTCCGTCTTGCGTGCCACCTCATGCAGACCGAGGGGCTTTGCCGCCTCGAGCAGTAATGGGACGTCACTCTCGTAGAAACCGCTGAGTATGAGAGTGCCGCTGCCTGCCATCACGCTGCGGAAGTGGGGCAGGTCGGCAAGCAGAATATTGCGGTTGATATTAGCCAATACAATGTCGAACAGTCCATCGACATGAGAGAGCACGCTGCTGTCACCGAACAGCACCTCCATGCATTCTTCCTCACCGTTGAGGCGTGCGTTGTGCATAGCGTTATCCACGCTCCATTCGTCAATGTCATAACCTACCGCACTCTTTGCGCCGCATTTCAGGGCTGTGATAGCGAGGATGCCAGTGCCGCAGCCACAGTCCAAGATGCGCTTCTCCTGCAAAGGGAGGTGCAGCAGCGTGGAGATAATCATGCGAGTAGTTTCATGTGTGCCAGTGCCGAAGGCATTGCTCGCATGGATGCCTATATTAATAGGTGTAGGGAAGTGCGCCTCCTCCTCAGGAGTGTTACGCGCATCATATACCGTCACCTCGTCTTCCACCACTATAGGGGAGAAGCCCTCCTGCTCCCACGCCTCGTTCCAGTCCTGGTCAGGAATCTCTTCTGTCTCGTATATTATAGTGGCTTCCTTTATGGGGAAGTCGGCAATAGTCTGTTCCACCGCCTTTTCGTCGTAAGCATCACGCTGTATGTAGCCCGTGATACCATCGTCAGTATCCTCAAAACTCTCGTAGCCACACTCGCCGCAGGCATCTGCCAGCAGTTCGCGGCAGGGCTGGAGAAGGTCTTCCGATGGGCAGGCTATGCTGAAATGGGTAAGTAGATATTTCATGTCCTAAATGTTAAATACAGCACAAAGTTAAAAAAAAATAGGGAAAAACCTATATAGTGTTAGGGTTTTTCCGTATATTTGCAGTGAAAAAACAGATAATTTTGCAATATCTAACAAAGTTGCTGACCGCAGCAATGCTAAAAGGTATTAAAAAACAACTGATTATGAAACGCTATTTGTTTGTAGCGATGCTATCGCTGTTCATCACTACTGCTGTTTCCGCGCAGGATGATGACATGTATTTTACACCCAAGCACAAGGACAAGGGTGTGGTGGCAGCACCACCACGCAGTGAGGTTACGGAGGCCTATGACTACGGCAGGGACAATGAAACATATCATTCCGGATCCATAAGAGATGTGGATGAGTATAACCGTCGTGGCAAGGGTGGCTCCTCTTCATCATCTACATGGCACGACGGAGGTTACGCTCAGGACGACTCCGTGCTCATCTCACGAGACGAGTACGAGAACAGCCGCAAGATGAAACGCTTCGACGGCTACAACAGCGTGACGCTGATAGTGGGCGACCCGTGGTATTATGATCCATGGTATTACGACCCATGGTATGGCGGTTCATACTATTGGCGCACACGCTGGTACGACCCATGGTACTATACATACTATGACCCTTGGTATTATGGTGGAGGATGGTACGCCCACTGGGGACCATCACACTATTGGCATCGTCCTGTCTATGGCCATGGAGGATGGCATGGTGGTGGCTTCCGTCCTGCACCAGGACGCCCGGGCGGTAATGTATGGACAGACAGAGGCGGCAACTACACCACTAACAGACCTGGCACGCGGGTTTTCCGTAGCAATACGAGCAGCAGAAACGTAAACCGCATGCTGAACACTGGGCGTGACAATGGCGGACAGAACGTAAGAAGTAACACGCCGACTCAGCGCAGTTACACCCCAATACAGCGCAATACCACGAGAGAGTATGCACCAGTGCAGCAGTCACGCGGCAGCTACAGTCCGAGTATGAGTCGTGGCGGAGGCGGTGGCTTCTCTGGCGGTGGACGCTCAATGGGCGGAGGCAGCCGCGGAGTGGGAAGGAGATAACCTCACGAAGCAAGTGAAAAAAAAATACCGAAATACACAATTTTATATATAATGAAGAAACAGACTATTTTTGCCGCTATGGTAATGACATCAGTGGCGGCAGCTGCGCAAGAGACATACGAGAGTGCGCAGTTAGCAACAGAAGACCTTAACGGAACAGCACGATACGTAGGTATGGGCGGTGCAATGGAAGCACTTGGCGCCGACATCTCCACCATGGGCACCAACCCAGCAGGCATAGGCCTCTTCAGAAGGTCGTGGGCAGGCGTCTCCGCCGGAGTGACATTCCAGAAGCAGGGCTACAGCAACATGGGAACGAACATACTGAACGACAAGAGCGGCGTGACCAATGCCGACCTTAATCAGGTGGGTTTCGTCTACTCCACACAGTGCGGTTCACAGTCATGGTTTAACCTTGGCGTGAACTTCCACAAGAGCCGCAACTTCAATATGGTGGCAAATGCGGTGAACTCACTGGATGGTGCTTCGTCACTCAACAAACTTAGTGCCATGAGACTTGCCAGTCTGACACCAGATGCCGACTACTGGAAGAGAAACTGGAATTCCAATACCATGGACAGAAGCACGTATGACTCCCGCTGGAATGAGCTTAGTTTGCTGGACCAGCTGAATTACAATGTTCTGAACGAGAATCTCAAAGGCTTTGATACGGATAATAACGGCAACGTGACAGCCCAGCAGGAGGGGTACAGTGGCGCTAATCAGTATTGGGCGTACAACAAGAACAGCGGCTATATCGGTGAGTATGACATCAACTTCAGTGGTAATCTGAATGACAGGGTGTATCTCGGTGTCACCTTAGGACTGAAGGATGTGCATTACAAGAACGAGAACGGCTATATGGAGAACCTCGTAGATGGCTCGGATAACGACAGAGGTTACTATGCCATGGCGGACAACCGTGAAGTAACTGGCACAGGATTCGATATAAAGTTCGGTGCCATCTTCCGTCCGATAGAGGACTCACCATTCCGTATTGGCGCATATATCCACACACCTACGTGGTATGACCTTACGTGTGCTACAGACATTGCTGTGGGAGCAGACTTCACGTATTTAGGTAATACATACAATCCTCTGAGTAGTCAGGGCATAGAGTACAAGTACAAGATTACCACACCATGGAAGTTCGGTCTGTCCCTCGGACATACCATCAATAACATGGTGGCTATCGGTGCCACCTATGAATATGCGGACTATTCTTTCATTAGAAACAAGATTGTCTTTGACGAAGACCACAGCGTATTTGAAAAGGACTATGCCATGGATGAGAATACCAAAGCAACCTTGCGCGGTGTGAGCACAGCAAAGTTAGGTGTGGAGGTAAAGCCTGTTCCAGAGGTATCACTCCGCTTGGGCTACAACTATGTCAGCCCTATGTACAAGGACTATTCGTCAAAGGATATCAATGTGTCTCCGGATCCAGACTATGGCAGCAACGGTAGCTATTATTCCACGTATGACTATATCAACTGGAAGGACACGCACCGCGTAACCTTCGGTGTAGGCTTTGTACTGTCAAAGAACCTCAACCTCGACATGGCATACCAGTTCTCTACGCAGAAGGGCGATTACCATCCGTTCCAGTCTGTAAGCCTTGATACATACACTATAGCTCCTGACGGAAATGTAGCGAGCGTTGCGACAGACACTAATATCGGCACTCCTACATCAATCAAGAACAACCGCCATCAGATAAACATGACACTTGGATATAGATTCTAAGAGACAATGATACAAATGAAGCCCTGCGCACTTTGAAGTGTACAGGGCTTTGTGTTTAGTAATAAATCGAAGATAATTGCAATGCCGACATAACAATAATTGAGTAATTTGCATGTCACATGAAAATGACATAATGCAAACATTGGAAATGTCACGGTTTTTTAGTACCTTTGCAATGTTTTTTTAACAACACCAAACAAAGATATAAAAACGTATATGGAATTTCAGAATCTACAGAACGACTTTAAGGGAACTGTATGGAAGCGTGAAATAGACGTTCGCGACTTCATCCAGCACAACTATGAACCTTACAACGGAGACGAATCCTTCCTTTGTGGTCCTACAGAAAAGACCAACAAACTCTGGAAGAAACTCTCGGAAATGTTCGAGGTAGAGCGCGAGAAGGGCGTCTACGCAGTTGAAACAAAGCTTCCTCAGAGCCTTGATACCTATGGAGCAGGCTATATTGATAAGGAAAGCGAGGTTATAGTCGGACTGCAGACCGATATGCCACTGAAGCGTGCTATATTCCCTAAGGGTGGTATCCGCATGGTGCAGGCTGCTCTTATGGCTTACGGCTACGATTTGGATCCTGCAACCAAGGAGATATACACCAAGTATCGCAAGACACACAACGAGGGCGTGTTCTCTGCATATAATGAAGACATCAAGGCTGCACGCCATGCACATATTATCACGGGTCTGCCAGACGCTTACGGTCGTGGTCGTATCATCGGTGACTACCGCCGTATCGCCCTCTATGGTACAAAGAACCTTATTGAGGAGAAGAAGCGTTTCCACAAGCGCATAGACATACAGGAGTTCACTGAAGAGATAGTACGCTGCCGCGAGGAGATTTCTGAGCAGATCAATGCGCTCAAGGACTTTGAGCGTATGTGTGCCGCTTACGGCTTCGATGTCAGCAGACCAGCCACCAACGCACGTGAGGCTGTACAGTGGACATACTTCGGTTACCTCGGTGCCGTAAAGGACCAGGACGGTGCCGCTATGTCACTCGGTCGCGTGTCTGCATTCCTTGATATCTATATCCAGCGTGACCTTAAGAACGGTGTAATCACTGAGGCCGAGGCACAGGAGATGATTGACCAGATGGTTATGAAGCTCCGTATCGTTCGTTTCCTCCGTACTCCAGAGTATAACGACCTCTTCAGCGGTGACCCTATCTGGGCTACCACCTCAATTGGCGGTATGGGCATCGACGGACGCTCTATGGTAACAAAGACAGACTACCGCTTCCTCCATACTCTCTATAACATGGGACCTTCACCAGAACCAAACCTCACCATCCTGTGGAGCCCACGTCTGCCAGAGGCATGGAAGAAGTACTGTGCAAAGGTTTCTATGGACACCAGCGCAATACAGTATGAGAACGATGACCTCATGCGCCCAGAGCTTGGCGATGACTACGGCATCGCATGCTGCGTAAGCCCGATGAAGATAGGCAAGCAGATGCAGTTCTTCGGAGCACGCGCAAACCTCGCCAAGTGTATGCTCTACGCTATCAATGGCGGACGTGACGAGATGAGCGGCAAGCAGGTAGCACCATGCTTCGCACCAATCGAGGGCGACTACCTCACATTCGAAGAGTTCTGGCCACGTTTCGAGGCTATGATGCGCTGGTTGGCCAAGACGTACGTCAATGCACTCAAGATAATCCACTACATGCACGACAAGTACGACTATGAGGCATTCGAGATGGCACTGCATGATGGCGATGTTCAGCGCACACGTGCTACTGGTATAGCAGGTATCTCTATCGTAGCAGACTCTATTGCGGCCATGAAGCACTGCAAGATTCGCATCATCCGCGACGAGACAGGTCTTGCTGTAGATTACAAGATTGAGGAGGGTGAGTATGTACCATTCGGCAACAACTGTGATGAGACAGACCAGATAGCAGTGGACCTGACTGAGAAGTTCATGGAGTACCTGCGTCAGCATCGCACCTACCGTGACGCTGTGCCTACACAGAGCCTGCTGACCATCACCTCTAACGTGGTATATGGTCGTAACACAGGTGCCACACCTGACGGACGTAAGGCAGGTGTACCATTCGCACCAGGTGCTAACCCGATGAATGCACGTGACGTGAAGGGTGCTATTGCAGCTCTCTCTTCAGTAGCCAAGTTGCCGTTCCACCATGCAAAGGACGGTATTTCATACACCTTCGCTATCTCACCTTCTGCACTGGGCAAGGAGCGCGACACCCGTGCTGCGAACCTTGTAGACCTCATGGACGGCTACTTCGCACCAGACGGTGGACAGCATCTGAACGTGAACGTCTTCGACCGTGAGCTTCTTGTTGACGCTATGGAGCATCCAGAGAAGTATCCTCAGCTCACCATCCGTGTCAGTGGCTATGCCGTTAACTTTGTGAAGCTGACACGCGAACAGCAGCTCGACGTCCTTTCAAGAACCATCAACCACAGCATGTAAATAAAATGATTGAAGGGTAGGGTAGCGGAAGTGTTGCCGCTCCTTGCTTTTATCAATATAATGAGAGCATGACTATACCGTGATAGCACTATCATGGGGTAGTCATGCTTTTTTTGTTTGGTTTCAGGTTGTTGGTTATGGGTTTTAGGTCTGTCCCCTTAACAAACTGCTAATCCGAGAGACCCACAACCTACAACCAAAAACCATTCAACCAAACCACTAAACCACCAAACCACTAAACCACCAAAATGATTGGAAGAATACATTCAATAGAATCCTTTGGGACGGTAGACGGACCAGGCATCCGCTTCGTGACCTTCATGATGGGCTGTCCGCTACGCTGCCAGTTCTGCCATAACCCCGATACGTGGGACCTCAACGGCAAGTGCCAGTACGAGATGACACCACAGGAACTGTGTGACGAGGCCATGCGCTATTATAACTATATTAAGAAAGGCGGTGTAACGGTGTCGGGCGGCGAGCCGTTGATGCAGGCAGACTTCGTGGCGGAGTATTTCCGTCTCTGTCATGAGCAGGGACTGCATACCGCCCTTGATACCAGCGGCTACTTCTGTACGGAGCGAGCCATGAACGTTCTTGACCATACCGACCTCGTGCTGCTCGACATCAAGAGCATGGACCCGGAACTATATCCGCACCTTACGGGAGTTAAGCAAGATAATAACCTTCGCTTTCTCGATATACTCAAGGAGCGAAACATCGACACGTGGGTGCGCCATGTAGTGGTGCCAGGGCTTACTGACAATGACGAATGGCTGCGCCGCCTTGGCGAACATGTTGCCAGGTATGATAATGTCAAGCAGATAGAGATACTGCCATACCATACTCTTGGCACGTTCAAATACAAGGAACTGGGCATACCATACCCCCTTGAGGGCGTGGACGCACTAAGCGTGGAGCGCACCAAGGAGGTTAAGGAAATGATGGCGCAGTATAAGCCTGTGATATAGCCAGCTCCCTAACTTGCCTGCGCCCCCCCCATGGACGACAAATCGTTCTGACCTGATAATAAATAAGAAGCCCAGTCGCACAGAGAAGAATCAGTGATTCAACTCAGTGTGACTGGGCTTCTTCGTGTCTTTGTGGGGAGGAAGAATTACAGTTCATCGCCAGCGTAGAACACTTCGAAGAGTTCGCGCGGGAAGTTGAAAATCTCTTCATCCTTAAAGAAACGCTTCAGCTCTATCTCCGCATTTTCCTTTGAATCGCTGGCATGAACGATATTCTCTTGATAACTCATGCTGTACATGCCGCGGATAGTTCCTGGCACGCATGCTGTTCTGCCGTTGGTAGGTCCTGTCAGCACACGCACTACCTCCACTGCACTGACACCCTCCAGGCAAATTGCCACTACGGGAGTCACCATCATGGAATCCTTCACCCTTTGGAAGAAAGGCTTCTCCGCCAGGTGTGCATAGTGTTCAGACAGCATCTCGTCAGTTAGCTGCATCATCTTAAGACCTACCACACGCAGGCCTTTCTTCTCGAAAATGGAAATAATCTCACCGATGAGGTTACGCTTTACTGTGCATGGCTTCAGCAGCACCAGAGTTCTTTCTGTTTGCATAATTTTGTCAGATATTGTTTAGTGGTTAGTTTTTATTTATGCAAAGATACGGATTATTATTTGTTCGTGCAAGAAACTGGTTGGAATTTAATAACGAGTCAGAAGCGATGCACTTGTCTATAGGAAGGTTTCGCTATTTACTAAGATGTATAAAATTTCCAATGTTAAGACAATTCTCATTATCACTTGTAACAGGGAGTTTGTTCCATATCCATAGAGTAAGTATCTTCTCTTTTATCGTTTGTTCTTGAACCTTGCATACAAGTTGTTCCCTGTCATACCATGTGCTTGCGAAATCCCATGTCGTGCTATTCTCTGCTTTTCTAATCTCTGGATTGAATTCAGGGTCTTCCATACCAGATTCTACACTTGCCTTAATGTCTTTATCTTCTATTGTCGATGTGATATGAATTCCATCGAGAACATACCGACCTTTAACTTTGACATACATGGAACGTAGTGGATAGCCTTTGTGTCCCAAAAGGCTGCGCCCCTTGATAACAAGTGTAAACGTACCATTCTTGTTGAAATTACATTTGCCTTTCATCCTTGTATAGCCTAATCCCATTTCTAATAGCGTTTCTTTTGAGCAGTTCCATTTACCTGGCAGTTTCTGGGCATACGAAAACTGCAGAGACAACATGAAAAGTGTTGCAACGAATGTGAAACGCTTGATATTGTTAAAACACAAGAATGTAATCATAATCTTTTCTATACTTTTCATCGTTCACTCCTTCCTTTTATTATGCTTGCATTTGCAAGTTCTATTGAGGCCTTGATTTCTGAAGTAATAGGGTTAGTTGAAACAGAAATACTGTTATATTCTGATAAAGCCTTGTTCGAACTGTCACTTCGCTGTAGTTGTATGTACATAGGCTTTTCTGGTTCACGATTTTTTAGTGAATATAAAGATAATTCTCCCTTGACTTCATCTTTCCCAATGTCAAGTTTCGCATAATTTAGTTTGTATTTTACCTTGCCCTTTTTCGTATATCGTTCCTTGATATTAGCATAGCTGTCATTGAATTTAATTGTCCCGTCATCTAAAATGTTTGCATGGAATGGAATGTCATAGTCTTCAAGAAAGAGACTTCCTGATACTTCGTTGCTATTTCCATGCACGGACATTTTTATAGGAATCTCTTTTAATATGAATTTACCACTCCAATCGTATACGACAAGCCATCCGTTATAGTTCCCATTGAATAGGGATATGTCATTAATACTTATGTCCGTTTGCGGCATACTCAATGGTACTAGAATGCTATCGTTGCCGTATGCTTGTGTATTGTATAGACAATTTTCCGGGTAGGGAAGAGCTAATTCTTCTATAGCGTCACTATATCCATAGTCTGCGGCTTTATTAAGCAATTCCATTCCTTTTTTTTCATTCTGCTCCGTGCCATATCCGTTTCTGTGGCATAGGCCCAACATATATATAGCTCCTCCGTGCCCCTTTTGAGCAGCGACTTCAAATAATTCGATGGCCTTGGTATAACTCTGTTGGCATCCCAGTCCTTTATAAAGCATAAAGCCAGCATCGTAGTTGCAAACTTTGGAACCCAATAATGCTCCTTTATAAAAGGCATCGTAAGCTTTGGCGAAGTCTTGTCGTACTCCGTAGATTCCTCGTTTGTAAGCTGCACCGATGTTGTGATATGCATCTGCAATACCACATTTACCTGCTTCTTCCAACCAGTGCATGGCTTCTGTAGGATTCCTTTGTACGCCTGTTCCTTTTAGGTATGCAAGTCCGAGAGCATTCATTGCATAAGGCATACTGTCCTGTTCTGCTATTTCATGCAAAATGGTTATAGCTTTCTCTTTGCTATAGTCATCGAATGTGCCTAATAACACTCCTACTGCATGTCTTGCATAGTCTTCTGTATGAATTGCTTGGTTTTCTTTCGCTGATAATGGGCAAGAGAATGCTAGAACAAAAACTGCACATGTGGAGGAAAATAGATTGGTAAAATACTTTCTCTTCATTCTTTGATGTATTAATGGGATGTTCCCAAAATATGTAGTGTATTTTGTCATAAGTTAGTAAGTTGGCGGTTGCCCAGCTATGAAATAATATGTCTTGAAGTTAAATGTAGGCTTTATTACGGGCAAAGATAATTATTAGTTTGGACATATGCAAATTTTTTTTTGAATACATTGGCATAATGTAATAACATTGTCACACCGTTGTAACGAGGCATTAACAGTGTAGGTGTACCTTTGCAACAGAATTAAAAGGTACAATTTTTTTTTATTATAAGCAATGAACATTACAACTTTTTCCCCATCAAGGAGTTTCCGACTTTTACTTGTCGCAGTAGCGGTAGGTGTCGTGGGCACTGCCAGTGCGCAGAGCCTTGAAGAACGTGTGGCACTGCTGGAGCAGCAGAACCGTGAACTGATGCAGCGACAGACGGAAGAGAAGCCTATGGCATCAGAACAGAAGAGTAAATATACACCTAAGGTAAGCGGCATACTTCGTGGCAAGTATGAGTACCAACCAGACATGGATGCCTCACGTTTCGAGGTGCGTAATGCACGTGTAAGTTTCAGCGGTGCGTTGCCTTTGAAATCGGAATACAAACTGGAGGTGGACCTCTGTGATGAAAGCCAGATAAAGATGAAGGATGCATGGGTTAGGGTGAATCCATGGAAGACGCTCCGTGTGAGCCTCGGTCAACAGCGCATGCCGTTCTCCATCGACGCCCACCGCAATCCGTCGGCGCAGTATTTCGCTAACCGCAGCTTCATAGCTAAGCAGGTAGGTGATATGCGCGATGTAGGTATGCAGGTGGGGTACACCTTTAATTCTTCTGCTGATGGCAACCGACCTGTTGTCGTTCTTGATGCAGGAATGTTTAATGGTTCTAACCTCGACAACCAGAAGTCGGCATGGAACAGCGACTTCTGCTATTCCGCTCGTCTGCAGTGGTATCCTGTCAAGAGTCTCGCTATAGTGCCGTCAATACAACATACGGCGATAGCCAACCGCGAGGCGCACTACACCTCTGTTGATTTCGGTGCATATTACGAGAATGGTCCGCTGCATCTGGAGGCGGAATATCTGCACAAGTCATATATGCAGAGTGCTTTCAGCGACTGTAATGCCGTCAATGCCATGGCGATATACAAGATGCCGATAAAGAAGGATAGATCGTTCATACAGAGCGTTTCGTATCTTACCCGTTATGATTATATGGATGATCACTCCAATGGTAAAGACGGATTTGTGAAGAATGATGATGGCACGGTTTCAAATCGCCTTGCAGTGACAGACTATATGCGCCACCGCATGACCCTCGGCTTGACCTTTGCAGTGCGTAACCCGTACTTCCCGACAGATCTTCGTCTGAACTATGAGAAGTACTGGTACCCTCATGGCGGTGCGAAAGAAAGCGAGCAGGACAAGCTCGTAGCGGAGATAATGATAAAGTTTTAATTTGGTTGTTTAGTTGATTAGTTGTTTAGTTGTTTTGTTAAGTGAAAATCACTCAGCCAAACAACTAAATTGCGGAAAGACAGGTTAAAACCTGCCCTCCCATTACAAAACAACGACTCATCCACTCAACCAAACCACTAAACCACTAAATAACCAAATCACTAATATGAAATCCCTAAAGATAATAGACAGAGACCTCTCGTGGATGTATTTCAACCACAGAATACTCGAAGAGGCACGTCGTGAGGAAGTGCCAGTAATAGAACGGCTGGGCTTTCTCGGTATATATTCAAACAATCTTGATGAGTTCTTCCGTGTCAGAATGGCTAATATCAACCGCCTACTGGCGTATAAACCAGTAGGCCGCCAACTTAAAGGTGCTGAAAAGGAAGAAGTAGAAAGAGCCAAGACACTGCAGAAGCATCTTAACAAACTCAATGCCCAGTATAGCAAGGAGTTTGGTGATGCCGTAGATGAAGTGGAAGAGGCACTGCGCAAGGAGCATATCATGATAGTTGATGACACGCAGATAGACGAGTGTCAGCGAGAGTTTGTACTGCAATACTATCGTGACAACCTTATAGGCCGAGCCCTCCCCATGTGGCTTGACAACATAAAGCGGTTTGACTACGAGGCTGATGACATGATATACTTTATAGTACGTCTCCGAGAGGGACAGCGCAAGCCGCAGTTCGCATTGCTGCCACTGCCCGTAGGATGCTGCGGCAGGTGGATCACCATTCCTGCTCCGGCTGACGTCAAAGACCCAGAGGCAAGCTATGTGATGTATCTTGATGATATAATACGCATCTGTCTGCCCGAGTTCTTCCCAGGAATGCCGTTTGATAGCTATGAGGCATACAGCTTCAAGTTCACCCGTGATGCCGAACTTGAGATAGACAACGACCTCGGACAGGCATTCATGCAGAAGATAGCCAATGGCGTGAAGTCAAGAAAGGCGGGCTTCCCGTTGCGCCTTGTCTATGACAGCAAGATGCCAGAAGGCATGCTGCGCCGCATAAAGCAGCGTCTTAACGGTAATGGCAGCCTTGACACTGCAGTGCCAGGAGGAAAGTATCAGAACCACAAGGACATGATGAAGTTTCCGGACTGCGGGCGCAAGGACCTGCGTTATCCTAAGTGGCACTCCATCCTGCCAGAGGCATTCTGTAGTAAGGAGAGTCTCTTCGATGTCATAAGGTGCAAGGACCAGTTCCTGCACGTGCCGTATCATAGTTTCAACGGCTACATACGTCTGCTCAATGAGGCTGCCACCAATCCAGCGGTGAAGAGCATCAAGACAACACTCTACCGCCTGGCGAAGGACTCCAACGTCATACGCGCCCTCATAGCGGCGGCGCAGAACGGCAAGAGGGTGACTGTAGTGATAGAGTTGCTGGCCCGTTTTGATGAGGCATCAAACATACGCTGGAGCAAGAAGATGCAGGATGCGGGCATCAATGTGATATTTGGAGTGGAGGGACTGAAGGTGCACTCCAAGATAACGCATATCAGTTTCAGCAAGGGCAGCAGTGTGGTGTGTATCTCAACGGGAAACTTCCATGAGGGTAATGCTTCCGCTTATACCGACATGCTGATGTTTACAGCCAACCGTAATATCACTGCCGAGGTGGAGAAGGTGTTCAAGTTCATTGAGAAACCATATACATCACAGAAGTTCTGCGAACTGCTCGTATCGCCTAACGATATGAAGAAGAAATTCATAGCGTTGATAGGTAATGAGATACGCAACTACCTGTCTGGCAAACCTGCATATATAAAGGTGAAGGTGAACCACATAACTGACCTTGATATCATCCGTAAGCTGTATGATGCAGCGCGTGCTGGCGTGAAGACAGACCTGCTCGTGCGTGGCAACTGTTCGCTGATGGACGACTCGGAATTTAATGGCAACCTGCGTGTATGCGGCATAATAGACCGCTATCTGGAGCATTCTCGCATCTATCGCTTCTGCAATAACGGTGATGAAAAAGTATTCATCGGTTCTGCCGACTGGATGCCGCGAAACCTTGACAACCGCATTGAGGTGGTGGCACCTGTATATGATGCCGACATCAAGGCAGAGTGCCAGCGCATAGTGGACTATGGTTTGCAGGATAATATGCAAAACCACAAGGTTATAGGGGAGCTGCTGAATGGTGGAAAAGACGCTGTTCCGTTCCGCTCGCAGGAGGAGTTATACATGCATTACAAGAAAGAAGAAACAAAGAAATAACGACAATGAATACAGAACAGACGAACCTTGCAGCCATTGATATAGGCTCGAATGCTGCACGCATAATGATAAAGAGTGTTGAGAAGACCGACAAAGGCATCCGCACGAAGAAATTGCAGTTTCTCCGCATTCCGATACGTCTCGGTGTAGATGTCTTCAGCAGTGGGGAAATAGGGGAGGAGCGCGAAGAGATGCTCATGCGCACAATGAAGATATTCCGCCAGCTCATCATATTATATAAGGTGAAGCGTTATCGCGCCTGCGCCACCTCCGCCCTGCGTGATGCCTCTAACGGCAAGAAGGTGCTGAAGAAGATAGCTAAGGAGACCAAGATAGAGATAGAGATAATAACAGGTGACGAAGAGGCCCGCACCATACGTGACAATTATTCTGGCACGGGCAACCTGCTCTATATGGATGTGGGCGGTGGTTCTACGGAACTGTCACTCGTATGCGACGGTGAACTGAAAGGCAGCCGCTCCATCAATATCGGTACCTTGCGCATACTCAACGAATGCGTCTCTCCAGCAGTATGGCAGGAACTGAACGATGCAGTGAAGGAATTGACGGATGGAATAACGGACATCCGCATAGTAGGGTCGGGCGGCAACATCAACAAGTTGCACCGCCTTGCGCCCAAGAAGGAGCGCACCAAGGACAGTCTGCTCGTCTCCACACTCTCCTCTCTCTACCGCCGCCTGTCGGCATTGTCGGTAGAAGAACGCATGACCGAGTTCGACCTCCGTCCGAGTCGTGCCGATGTCATAGTGCCAGCAGCGCAGCTCTTCCTCATGGTGGCAGGCATTGTAGGAGCCAGCACCATCCTCGTTCCTACGGTAGGACTTGCTGACGGCATGATAAACGAACTCGCGGAAAGCGAAAGGTAAGTATTAGTGATCAAGCTAAGTATTAAGTATTAGTGATTAGTGATTAAGTAAGGCTACGTGAAAGTGCCGTCACTACTTAATCAGTAAAACTTAACACCTAACTCCACTTAATCACTAATCACTAATACTTAACACTTACCTTATATCACTTCTTTGGTTTCTGCGTAAACTTGTATGCCAAAGAGAACATAGCATAGCGAGGTATGTTGTTGTACCAGCTCTCTGTTCTGCCCTGTGCATTCACGTCGTAACGCTTGGAGCTTATCTGCTTCAGTATGTCGTAAGCCTGCACCTTTGCGGTCAGAGCGCCCTTGAAGAAGGAGCGTGACAGCTCAGCATTCCATATAAGTTCATCGTTGTTCATCATCTCGCTCGTGTATCCACGGCGCGACCACATCGTTATGTCGGTGGCTATGGTGAGTTTCAGCAGTGGTATTGTGTAAGTGGCGTTGGCTCCATAGGTGAAGTCTGTGGCGTCAATGGAAGTGACAAGGTCCAGCTCGCCCCTTGTATGGCGTGAGGTTATGCTGCCTTGTATGGCAGCAGTGAGGTCGCCCTTGCTGTAACTGAATTTAGAATAGGCATAGAGGTTTACGTTGTTTACCTTTGACAGCGGTGACTTCATGATGTCATTCTCACCGCTTTCTGTGTAGGTATATGTGGCGAAGTCCACGCTTCTGTTGTATGTCACGCTGCCATTGACGTACATACGTAGCCTCTTCTCCTTGTCAAGCGGTCTGTTCCAGCCAGCTCCGAGAGAGGTGTTCCAGTTGCCGTCAATGTTGTCTGTCATAGAAGTGTAGGCACCTGTTATCGCATTGTATGCGGTTCTCCTGCCTACAGCGTTACAGGTGGCTTGCGCATTCAGACTGATATATACGCTGCTTGCGAGCGAGTCATTCTTGAAAGTGATACGACCGTAGAAGTTGTGCATAGTCGTCTCCTTCAGGTTGGGGTTGTTGATGCTTGTGTAGAGAGGGTTGGAGGTGTCAGTCCTTGGCATCAGTGAGACGAAAGACTGAGTGGAATTGTTCATGTTGTATTCGAGATTCAGTTCCGGGTTTGCCTTGCCGTAAGAGTAATATGATATTCTTGGGTAGAACTTGTTGTATGACCTGCGAGCTATGGTGTCCAGTTTGCCAGCTGTATAGTTCATCCTCTCTGTATTGTGTGAGTAAGGAAGGGTGATGCTGAGCCAGCTGTTGTTCATGCTCCTGCGCAGTCCTATGGAGCCTTTGTATTCCCGTTTCATATCTTCGTACGAGTAACTGTTGGTGTTGTCAAACGCCTTTGCCATGTCCTCGCGTTCTGATGGCAGCCAGTCTATAGCCTTCTCGAACACATCATCCAGAAGTTCGAGGTTGTATTTGTCTTGGTGGTAGCTGCCGTAATTCTGTGAGTATTGCACTGAGGCGTTTATGGAGAATGATGACGGGAGCTGGTATTCAAAGCTCAGTTGTGGGGAGAAATTGTAGGAGTTGTTGTGCGTATCATTGTATCTCGCCCTCATGTCGGTTGTTCCGGTGTGTGCATAGAATGTCGTTTCGCGGCTGAAACTGTCTGACGGCTTCATGTTGTTGTAGCCACCTGACAGTACCAGGTAAATCATGTCGTCCTGCTTGAAGCGGTGCCCCATATATGCGAAGGCGTTTATATTGAACCTTTTTGTCTTTCCTGCTCCGTAGTTGCTGTTGCTGTTTGTCAGCGTGGTGGTATAGGTAGAGTCGCTTCTCACGTACCTGCTCTTGTCGTTTCTGTAACTGAGATTCGTGTTAACCATCATGAAGTTGGTCTGATCCTTGTTCTTGATGGTGAAGCGGTGGCTTGAGTGCGCATTGAAAGTCTTGTTGGTGTAAGAGTTGCTGTTATTGCTGAATATGCTGCCGTTGTCGCTGTAAGTCTCGGAGAATGAGGTTGTTTCATTGTTCGTGTCGCTCCATTTCACGTCTACGTCAGTATCGAATGATGCGCTTTTGTTCTTTGACTCCGTATTGAAGTTTACTCCTGCGTGCTTGGTAGTCACCAGCCCAGAGTCAGTGCTTGAACTCCATTTGCCGTCACTTCCTGGCTTTCTCGTCTCATTGACGTTGTTGGTGTTGAAGAAAGTGGACACCCTTGTGTGGTCATCATAGTACAGACCGAACATCTTTCCCTTCCATCTCTCCTCCGTGCCGATGCCTGCCTCGGCATTGGCTATATATCCTCGGGCGTACTCCCGCTTGAGGGTTACGTCCATTACGTAATCTTTCTTCTCCAGTCTCTTGCCCGTCAGTTCATTCATCTCCGTGTCCTTGTTAAACACCTTGATGTTCTTCACGGTGAAGTATGGCAGGTTCTCCAGCATCACTTTGTTGTCGCCCTTGAAGAAGTCCTTGCCGTTCAGTGTGAGATAGTCTATCTTCTTGCCATTGATGTATATGTCCCCGTTATCCTTCAGTTCCGCGCCGGGCAGCTGCTTGATGAGTCCGTCGAGCATGGAGCCTTCGGGCATTTTGAATGCCGAGGCGTCATACACGATGGTATCTCCCTTGTAAGCCACCTGAATCCTTGTGCCTTTGACCACTACGCCGTCAAGGTCCACGTCCTTGTATACGTCCTCCTGCTTCTTCTTCATAAGAATATTAGGAATGTCATACCACTTCTTGCGCTTGTTGTAAGTAAGCGTGAAGTCCATGTATGCATCCTCATAGCCCTCTGCCGTAGCCTTGAAGATGTATGTGCCTGACTGTTTCGGTACTTCCACGTCATAGTAGGAGTAGGTGCGTGTCTCCGAGATGTAACACGTAGTGGTATCTATTACCGTGGAGTCCTGCGCCATCACGGTTACGAAAGCCTTCACCTTGCCTTTCGTAAAACTGTCGTATACCTCACCGTATATTGTCAGCTTCTGTTCTTTCTTGTCTTCCTCCTTGGCGTTAGCACATAGCAGTGAGATGCATAACAGAAGGCACATGGTTAGTAATCTTGTCATTGTTCAGGTATGTTAGGTTTCTTTTTCTGTGGTATTATGATTTGCAGTCGGGTATGATAAGTGCTAACAGAATGTAGAGAATGATGCCTGTAAAGAATGCGGTGAACACCGTGATGCAGGCGTATAGCACTCTGATCAGAGTAGGGTCAATGTCGAAATACTCTGCTATGCCGGCGCATACGCCGAGCAGTTTGCGGTCGTTGGAACGTGTAAGTTTTTTGTTCATAGTGGTTGTTTAGTTGTTTGGTTGTTGGTTGAATGGTTGTTGGTTGTAGGTTTTAGGTCTCTGGGATTAGCGGTTCGTTACGGGACAGACCTACACCCCATAACCTAATACCATCCATGGGGACAGACCTAAAACCTATAACCAATAACCAGAAACCAATCCTGCCTTATTCCTCCCAGCCTATAGTGTCGGTCTTTTCCGTGTCGTCTTCCTGGTTGTCGTCAGTGTCCTGCATCTGCATTAGGTGTTGTCGCTGCTCGTAGTCACGTTGCATCTTCTTGTAGTTCATGCTAAGGCTGATGCCAGTAACTACCGTTGCCACCAGAAAGGCTATCCATACCAGCAGGGTGATGAATGCTGTGCGCGACGTGATGCCTTTGCTATTGTGGCGCAGGGCTTTTATGATGAAGTATGCCGGGATGGCTATCAGAACCAGAATGCAGAATATCCCCGTCAGCATCATGCCGCTGTTTTGGTGTACAAACGCCGCCTCCATTGCTCCGTCAGCGTCAGTCCAGTATGGGAACACACTGTACGGAACGTTTATCAGCACCAGTATGGCAGCGAAGATAACGAATGCGCATACGCCGAAAGCGAAGAGGAATGGAAGCAGTAGCAGCATGAGTGCCGTTTTGAGCAGTAGCGACAGGCAGCCGTTATTACTGCTGTTTCTTTTTATGGCGGCTTGGTTCTCTTCAGAATGCTCGTTGAGAATCTCCTTGTTTATGTTCTCCAGTGTCACCTTCTGCCCCTTCATCTTCAGTCGGTCCTCAGTGGAGCGGGGCAAAGGAACTATCAGCCACATTATTATATATAAGAGAAGTAGAGCCCATGCCGTTTGGATGTGGATGAGATTGCCAATGAATAACAGCGCGAAGAAGAGCACCACTGTGGCGAGACGCACCATTACCGCACTGTCACTGCCCATGAAGTTAGCCACTCCAGAACATACGCCGCCCAGCACTTTGTCGTCAGCATCGCGGTAAAGGTAGCGCCCCTTCAGTCCGCCCAGTATGCCGTTGCTTCTGCATTCCTTTGTATCGTCAGCATCATGCACAGCTTTAGCGTCGCTGTCCTGCTGGGGAGCGTAGTCTATCTCGTCAGGATTGCCAATCTTTTCTATAATGTCCCTTATGTCTTCAATCGCCACTACGGTAGCCCCTTCACTCTTTCTGTTCCACAACAGTTCTGCCACGCGATGCTCTATGTCGTCGGCAATCTCCTCACCGCCTTCAGCATTGGCATAGTATCGCTTCACGCTGTCGAGATATCTGTTCAGCAACTCGTAAGCGTCCTCATCAATAGCATATAGCTGTCCGAAGATGTTTATTGTGATATTCTTTTTCATTTACAACTCAATATTGATACCGTATGTGCCAGTTCCTCCCATGCCTTACTAAGTTCTTCAAGGCACTGCTCGCCAGCTTCCGTCAGGTGATAGTACTTTCTTGGCGGTCCCTGAGTGGACTCCTTTCATTCGTATGCCAGCAGTTTGTCGTTCTTGAGACGTGTCAACAGCGGGTACAGCGTGCCCTCCATCACTATCAGTCTGGCATCTTTCAACTGCTGTATTATGTCAGCAGCATACGACGACTCCTTGTGCAAGAGGAGCATTATGCAGTATTCCAGCATCCCTTTCCTCATCTGCGATTTAGCGTTATCTATGTTCATCTGCTCACTTTTGTGCTTGGTTTGATTGCAAAGGTATGTTTTTTATTAGTTCCTTGCAATACCAAGTACCATAAATTATTAACTATTTAGAGAATATTAACAATAAAACTCACATTTAGGAGACCGTGATTTACTACTTAACATGATTGTAATTTTCGTGTAATGATGCTGTAACATCGCCTCAGTACCTTTGCATCGGAATTCAGAAACAGACATGATGCAAGTGAAAACAGTAAAGAATCAATTTGGTAAAGGTGTGACCGTCGCACTGCTTGTCATGGCAGCTACAGCCACACAGGCGCAGACTATCAAGGGTAAAGTGACCGATGCCCAGACGGGAGAGGCACTGATAGGAGCGACGGTAGAGGTAGAAGGAACGGGGAAAAGAGCCGTGACAGACATGGACGGCATATTTTCCATATCAGGATTAGGACGCAACACAAAGCACAACGTAACGATAAATTATGTAGGTTACAAAGCACTGACGGTGAAGAATGTGCAGAGTGGTGCTGACAATGGCACAGAGCCAGTAGCGTACACCATGTCCGCTGACGTGGCACAGCTCGGTGAAGTGACAGTCACGGCAGCCGAAAGACGCAATACAAGTGCGGCGGTAATACAGTTAGCCAAGAACAGTGCGGTGGTGGTCAATAATATATCAGCGCAGGATATTAAGCTGTCGCAGGATGCGAATGCAGGAGAGGTGATTCGCAGAATACCTGGAGTGAGCCTTATAGAAGATAAGTTCGTAATGGTAAGAGGCCTCTCCCAGAGATATAACAACGTGTGGATAAACGGTGGAGCGGTGCCGAGCACGGAGGCAGACTCACGAGCTTTCTCCTTTGACCTTATACCAAGCGGACAGATAGAGAGCCTGACGATAGTGAAATCACCATCTGCGGAGTATCCGGCAGATTATACAGGCGGTTTCATAATGGTAAATACGCAGGAGATACCGTCACAGAACGGATTCAACGTAACGCTCGGTGGTTCATGGAACAGTGCCACGCACTGGAGCGATTTCAGTGAGGCGGCAGGCTCAGGTACAGACTTCCTCGGCTTTGACGGTGGTCTCCGCTCGCTCGATGGCGGCATGGATGCGCAGCTAAAGCCTATTGCCGGCACGGGAACAAGTCTTACTGGCAACGGATTCAATAACGACTGGAGCTTGAAGCACTTCAAGCCTTTCGCAGACTTGAAACTCTCTGCGTCCTTGAACCATGCCTGGGACATTAGCGGTAACAGACTCGGAATGCTTGCGTCAGTAAACTATAGCAACGAGTATCGCAAGTATTCGGACATGCAGAATAATCTCTTCGGAGTATATGACGAGGCCAACGACCGCTCCAACTATCTGCGTCACAGCATAGACCAGCAGTACAATCACAACACGAGATTAGGGGCTATGCTCAATATGACGCTGCTCAGTGCTGGCGGAAAGAACAAGTACCAGTTCAAGAATATCTTCAACCAGATAGGCAACAATCGCTATACCTGGCGTGACGGAGTGACAGCGCAAGCCAATCTGGAAAAGAGTGCGGAGTATTATTATCGCAGTCGTACTACATACAGCACCCAGTTGTCGGGCAAGCACACCCTGCCGCAGGACAATCTGGACTGGAGCATAGGCTATTCGTATGCTAATCGCGATATGCCTGACCGCCGCCGCTACCTAACTGACGACGCCTTGGAGAGCGGAGTATACGCCCTAAGCACAGGTAATGACATCTCCAGAGAGTGGACAAGCCTTGGAGAGCATATCCTTTCTGCTGCCGTCAATGATAAGAGAGACGTATGGTTCGGCTCATGGGCACCGTCTTTGCAGGCGGGAGCGTACGGAGAATACCGCACAAGAGACTATAAGACGCGTAACTTCATATACAACTGGAACAACGCTGATAACGACCTGCCGCAGGGATTCCGTTATAATGACATCCCGACCATGATAGGTGACGAGCAGTATATGGGCGAAAAGGGCTTCTATCTCCTTGAACTACAGCAGATGCGCAACAACTATCGTGGCAAGAACACGCTCGCTGCAGGCTACCTGACGGCTGACCTGCCGTTCGGAAAACTCGGCATCCATGCCGGCGTAAGATTCGAACACAACGACATGGAGCTTATTTCCAATACGCGAGATTATGAGAAGAGCGAGATGAGTACGCACTACCGCACCAATGACCTTTTTCCGAGTGTCAATGCAACATACAAGTTCAACGAGCAGCACCAGCTGCGCTTGTCATACGGCAGGAGCATCAACCGCCCAGAGTTTCGTGAAGTCAGTTCGTCGGTTTACTACGACTTCGACCTCGCTTCAAGCGTGCAGGGCAACACGCAGCTACGCAGTTGCTATATAGACAATGTGGACCTGCGCTACGAGTTCTACCCGCACCGTGGCGAACAGATATCGATTGCCGCATTCTACAAGCACTTTGACTCACCGATAGAGTGGACATACACCGTGGCAGGAGGCACAGACCTTATATATTCATACAAGAATGCGCTCGGAGCGAACAACTACGGCATTGAGCTTGACATACGCAAGAGCCTTGACTTCATAGGGTTGCCAGACTTCTCATGGTCGTTCAATGGTGCGCTGATAAAGAGTGAGGTGACCTTTGAGCCTGGTGCAAAGGAGGAAAACAGACCTATGCAGGGCCAGTCTCCATACCTTGTAAACACCGGTATCTTCTACAAGAACAAGAAAGTGCAGCTTGATGTGGCACTGCTCTATAACAGAATAGGCAAGAGAATCATCGGTGTAGGTCGCAGTTCCGGTACGGTGGGAGGTGACGAGAGTGCCAAGGTGCCCGACAGTTACGAGATGCCATGCAACACGATGGACCTCTCCGTTACAAAAAGGTTCGGTGCCAACTGGGAATTGAAGCTCAATGTACGCGACATTCTCGCAGAGACTGTCTACTACAAGCAGTTCGCTGACGTGAAGAACCCAGACGGTTCAACACGTGAGGTAGAACAGATAACACGCTCCTACAAGCCAGGCAGAAACATAGGATTGCAGGCAACGTATAAGTTTTAAGAGTTATTTTGTCGTTTGGTTATTTAGTTGTTTGGTTGATAGGTTGTCCGATAATCAATCACCACAATAACTCTTGAACACCAGCAACCAAACAACTATATAACCAAACAACCAAATAACCAAAACTGGTTATAGGCGAAGGGTTGATGGCTTGTGGTCTTTTGACTAAGTTATTCACAACCCACCGCCATGCACCTATAACCTTTTAGATAGAAAAAATGGTGAGAGGATAATGGGAAGTTTCCACCCTCAACCATAAATAATATAAACAAACAAAGATGAAACAGATGAAGAAAAAAAGTGTGATGGGATGCATGGGCATCCTGATGATGGCTGCTTCGCTCGCAGCATGCAGCAGTAGTGACGACGTAGCAAACGATGGAAACAGCAATGGCGGTGCAACGGGCACCTATGTATGGTCAACCAACGGCGGACTGAAGGCTTGTGACCATATACTCTTCAGCAATGGCAATGGCGATGAGAACGGAACGGAGATAGGTAATGGTGATGCAGAGTTTGTGTTCACAGGCAAGCAGACGCTCAAGAAGGGTACTTACACCATGAAGGGATGGGTGTATATCGCTGACGGAGCAGAACTTACCATCGAGCCAGGCACGGTAATCAAGGGCGACAAGAACACCAAGGCTGCACTGATAGTAGAGCGTGGAGGCAAACTCTGGTGCCAGGGAACAGCCGCAGAGCCTATTGTCTTCACCTCAGCACAGGCCAAAGGCAACCGTAAACCAGGCGACTGGGGAGGCGTAATCCTCTGTGGCAAGGCAAGAAACAACCAGCAGGAGATGCAGATAGAGGGCGGTCCGCGCACCAAGCACGGTGGAGACAACGATGCTGACAACTCTGGAATACTGAGCTATGTGCGCATAGAATTCGCAGGATACCCATTCGAGAAGGATAAGGAAATCAACGGACTGACCTTCGGTTCGGTAGGTAGCGGCACGCAGATAGACCACGTTCAAGTGTCATACTCTAACGATGACTCTTTCGAGTGGTTCGGTGGCACGGTCAATGCCAAGTACCTCGTGGCATACAAGGGATGGGATGACGACTTCGATACAGACAACGGCTTCTCTGGCAAGGTGCAGTTCGGACTTGCGGTGCGTGACTCCAAGATTGCCGATACATCACAGAGCAACGGCTTTGAGAGTGATAACTGCGCTGACGGAGCAGCAGTAAGCCCTTGGACCTCTGCAACATTCAGCAATATAACATTCGTTGGTCCTATGCTTGACAATGCCTTCCAGAATACCACAGAGTATATCACTGGCGGCAGTTACTTCCCTAACAACGGCTCAGCACTCGGAAAGTTCCAGGCTGCCATGCAGATACGCCGCAACAGTCGCCTTAACTGTGTGAACTCACTGGCTGTAGGCTATCCTGTAGGTCTTATGCTCGACAACCAGAAGGGCGACACTCAGGGAGCGGCATCCAACGGACTTCTCAAACTGCAGAACATTTGGTTTGCCGGCATGGGTGTAACAGGCTCGGACGCAAACAAACTCTATGACGATGTACTCGTAACGGGTTATGATCAGAACTCCAAGCCTATCACAGATGCATCAAAGAAGTCATTCTCTACAACCTTCTTCCTTGCGCAGAACGGTAACAACGTGTTGAACAGCTGGACCTCACTCGTTGAGGCCGATGGATACACTCCACTTGCCAACAGTCCGCTGCTTACTGCCCAGACATATACAGGCCTTGACAGTTGGTTCGTAACCGCCAACTACATCGGAGCATTCGGTGCGGGCGAGAAATGGACAGCAGGCTGGACAAACTTCGATCCTCAGAACACAGAATATTGATAAAAAGTATGTATTCAGAATTATTTTAATGGAGTATTGCTTGTCGTAAACAAGCGTATATTTCTACACTATTTTTACTCTCTTTGGCGCATCTGCGCCGCTTGCTTTCAGTCACAATGAAGACATTGTTCCCTCAACCAAGCTGTGCAGCTGCATCCAAATAGAGCAAAACTAATGTAAAAATAATTTTGAACACATACTTAGGGAAAAAGTGATTACATGAAAGACACAGGCTGGAAAAACTGTTGTGAAACAGTTTTTCCAGCCATTTTGCATAAATAAGAAACGAAAAACAAAGGAAAAAATTTGTACGAATCTATGTTTTTGTTTACTTTTGCAGATGACAAACAATAAAGTGTAGTATCATGAATACAAGGGAATATTACATATCGCTCTTAAGAATACATGCGGAAGAACTAAGGAATAACTTCGGTGTCAAGTCCTTGCGTCTTTTCGGTTCGGTATCAAGAAACGAACAAAAAGAAGGAAGTGACGTGGATGTTTGCGTGGACATGGAGCCAAAGATGTTTATGGTAATAAGATTAAAGAGATTTCTCGAAGAACTATTGCAATGCTCTGTTGATGTGGTGAGACTGCACAAGCATATAAATCCTTATTTGCTCGACGAAATAGAACATGACGGAATCTATGTTATCAAATAGGGTTGTTGGGACGTTGTCACAAATAAAGGCTGCCATTCTGCAATTGCAGGAGTGGAATAAGGATGTTCTGTCGCCAGACGATTACTATTGTTCTTCCGATGGAATGAGGAATCTTGCAGCCAGTTGCATGTTGCTTGAGGCAATAGGAGAGGGAGTGAAGCAAATAGACAAGTTGACACAGGGGCAGCTCCTCATTGAAAGACCAGAGATACCCTGGAGGGATGTGGTTGGAATACGTAACCATATAGCACATGGGTATTTTGATATAGATGGCGATATAGTGTATGACGCCATAAAAAATAATATGTCAGAGTTACTTGTTGCGATTGACTACTTCCTGTCAAAAAAGTAAAAAGACAGCGTGTTACAATAATTAAGCGTGGCTGGGAAAACTGTTGTGAAACAGTTTTTCCAGCCATTTTGCTTGTATATGGCAAAACGTTTTGTTACCTTTGCAGTCACTATGGAGAACGAAAACTATCGATATATACCAGAGACCAAGGCGGAGACCATTGCCGCCCTGCGTAACTCTCTGCTTCATACACCACGCTATAAACGGGTGTATGCCATCATGCGACGTGTGTTCAGACGCTTTATAGACCATAAGACAGATGCTGCGGGAGTGCTGCTGTGCGGTGCTTTCGCCAAGACCGACTATCTGCTGAAGGAATATGGTGCCGACCCCAAGATGGCAAGAAGAGTCAATGCCGCAAGAACAAGGATGAGAAAGAGCGACTTTCTTGGTGCTGAAGTATTGCAGGAGCATGCCGATGGCGATGTGGAAGTGCTGTGCTCGTTCGTGGAACTGTGTAGTGACGAGGCGGCGAGAAGAGAGAAACGCCATCCGCACATGATGCAGACCATGCCGCAGAAGGGACGTTACGACGTGCTGCGGATGATCGTCACGCACTGGGACGACGACTGTGTGTATGGCAACATCGATGGCGACGACTGGACGGGAGAGGCATGTGCCTGCTACGCGCATGGCAACAAGCGCTTTGATGGTGACTGGACATATCTCAGGAAACTCTTCTATGAAGGTGCGCAGTTGAACCTTGTTAGACCAGAGATGCGCGACGACCAGCTCTTCCCCGAGCTGATAATCTTCGCTCCAGACTATCTGGTCGACATATCGGCAGTGGCACGCTGTTTCACCAACTATGCTGAGTCGCCTGTCGTCTCGCTGATAACCAAACTGCAACCGCAGCAGAACACGGAGGCGATAGTGCTCGGTAACTTTGCCGGACAGATGCTTGACGAGGCGGTGAGGAATACCGATGAGGAGTCGGAAGAGACGGCAGCACGCGACTATAACGACAGCGTGATGGAGTTCTTCCGTAACAATGCCGTCAGCCTTCTTACCGCTGGCATCGGACCTAACTTCCATGACGAGGCGCGCAAGCAGCAGAGGAATATAGAGAAGGCGGTGAAGCACGATGTGAAGCAGGCAGTATCATGCTTCGACCCGAAGGAGGGGATGGTGGAACCGTCGTTCTTCTCCGAGATGCTCGGTCTGCAGGGACGTATGGACTACTTGCAGCTGGACTTCCGTGTGCTGATGGAGCAGAAGTCTGGCAAAGGCAATTTCCCGTTTGACAACTTCGTGTCGCCACGCCATAAGGAGGAACACTACGTGCAGCTGTTGCTGTATATGCTCCTCATAAGATATAATTACAGGGCTGTATATGAGGAGAATAACAGGGAGCTACATACCTTCCTGCTCTACTCCAAGTATGACAATCCGCTCCTCGGACTGGGCTTTGCCCCCGAACTTGTGTTCAGAGCGATAAAGGTAAGAAACCGCATGGCAGCGGCAGAGCTGTACTATACCAGGGAGAATGCTTTCCGAAATGTGCTCGACAGCCTCACTCCCGAGCGACTGAACGAGAAAGGTGACTGTGGACCGCTGTGGCAACGCTACCAGTACGGTCAGATGCTTGACCTGCTGTCGCCTATACACGGTGCCACGGAACTGGAGCGAACGTACTACTACCGCTTCCTAACCTTCATAGCCAACGAACACGTCCGCTCCAAGCTCGGCAATGGAACGAAGGAGTGTTCTGGCTTTGCCGCTACATGGCAGGAGCCGCTTGAGGAGAAGAGAACGGCGGGGAACATATACGATGGACTGACTATGACCTCACCTACAGCCACCACCGAGGGCAGCGTGGAGAAGGTAACGATGCACTTTAATGACGATGTGGACAACGATATGGCAAACTTCCGCACGGGCGATGTAGTGATATTGTACCCATACCAGAAAGGAACTGAGCCCGATGCACGCCGCATGATGGTGTTCAGATGTCGCATAGAGAGCATCGGTGCCGACAGCATCACGCTGACGTTGCGTGCACCACAGTCTGACGCCAGAGTGTTCCTGTGGTACAAAGAGATGCTTTGGGCGATAGAACATGACTTCATTGAGGCGTCATACGGTTCGCTGTATCGTGGCATGCACGCCTTCCTCTCTGCACCAAAGGAGAGACGCGACCTGCTGATGATGCAGCGAGAGCCGCGCATAGACACATCTGTTGCACTGAAAGGAGATTATGGCGCGTTCAACGAACTGTCGCTTCGCGTGAAGCAGGCGCAAGATCTCTTCCTCATTATCGGTCCTCCAGGCACGGGAAAGACATCCTTCGGCATGCTGAACACGGTGAAGGAGGAGCTGCTTGAGCCAGAATCCTCTGTGCTGCTGCTGTCGTACACCAACAGGGCGGTGGACGAGATATGCAGCAAACTGGTGGAGGAGGGGATAGACTTTATCCGTGTAGGTAGCGCACTGAGCTGTGCCCCAGAGTATCATGACTACCTGCTGGCGGAGCGTGCCAAGGCCTACAAGTCCGTGAAGGGACTGAAAGAGATGCTGGAGAATGCCAGAGTGTATGTAGGAACCACTACAGCCCTCAGCTCCAATGTGGCACTCTTGCAGATAAAGCAGTTCACCCTTGCCGTGATAGACGAGGCGTCCCAGATACTGGAGCCGCACCTTATGGGACTACTGAGCGCACGGGATGGGGCACTGTCTGCCATAAAGAAGATGGTCTTCATAGGCGACCACAAGCAGTTGCCAGCCGTGGTACAGCAGCCGCAGGAGGTATCTGCGGTGAAGGAGCAGGCATTGCATGACATTGGTTTGATGGACTGCCGCCTCTCTTTGTTTGAAAGACTGCTGCGGAGATATAGGGATAATCCTGCCGTAACATACATGCTGCACCGCCAGGGACGCATGCACCGCGACATAGCGATGTTTCCTAACATGGCATTCTATAACGGACAGTTGACCGAAGTGCCGCTGCCGCACCAGACGGGCGATCTGCCTGCAGCATCAGAGGATATGGATAGCACCGAGAGGATGCTGCGCACATGCCGCGTATCGTTTGTGGCTACAGAGGCTCCGCATGACAGTGCGTCTGACAAGGTGAACATGGTGGAGGCTGAGTTGATAGCTGAGGCGGTGAAGAAGATATATGATATAGAGGGCGAGGGGTTCAATGTAGAGAGCACCGTAGGCGTAATAGTGCCGTATCGCAACCAGATAGCGGCGATAAGAAACGTGATAGACACATACGGTGTGCCCTGTCTGCATGATATAGCGATAGATACGGTAGAGCGATTCCAGGGGAGTCAGCGTAAATACATACTCTATGGCTTCACAATATCGAAGCCGTACCAGCTGAAGTTCCTTACGGATAATGTGTTCGTGGATACCGATGGTACGGTGGTGGACCGCAAGCTGAACGTGGCAATGACGCGTGCCAAGGAGCATCTCATAATCTATGGCAATCCGGAATTGCTGCAACGCAACTACACCTTCGCACGATTGATGGAGTATGCAGGAAGGTTTTAGGTTTTAGGTTTTAGGTTGTTGGTTTTTGGGTTTTAGGTTGTTGGTTTTAGGTTATTGGTCTGTCGGATTGGAGACCACTTAAAGGGACAGACCTACAACCTACAACCAACAACCAATAACCAATAACCTATAACCCACAATCCCAAACCAACATAAAAAAACAGGTTGCAATTGCTTGCAACCTGTTTTTTTTGCTTATTAAATCTTCGCGAAAGCCTGATCAAGGTCAGCGATGATATCATCGATATGCTCAACACCGATAGAGAGGCGGACAGTAGACGGAGTAATGTGCTGCTGTGCCAGCTCTTCAGGACTCATCTGAGAGTGAGTGGTGGTGTAAGGGTGAATCACGAGAGACTTCACGTCAGCGACATTAGCGAGAAGAGAGAAAATCTTCAGATTGTCGATGAATGCCCATGCCTCTTTCTCACCGCCCTTGATCTCGAAAGTGAAGATAGAGCCAGCTCCGTTAGGGAAGTACTTCTGGTAGAGAGCGTGGTCAGGATGGTCAGGCAGTGATGGGTGGTTGACCTTTGCCACCTTCGGATTCTTAGAAAGATATTCTACGACCTTCAGTGCGTTCTGCACGTGACGCTCTATGCGGAGAGGCAGAGACTCTGTGCCCTGAAGAAGAATCCATGCGTTGAATGGAGAGATTGTAGCACCAGTATCACGAAGGATGACGGCACGAATACGTGTAACGAAAGCTGCAGGACCTGCTACGTCAGCGAAGATAGCACCGTGGTAAGATGGGTCTGGCTTTGCGATTGTAGGGTACTTGTCAGCGTTAGCCTTCCAGTCGAACTTGCCACCGTCAACGATAACGCCGCCAAGGGAAGAACCGTGACCACCGATGAACTTCGTAGCGGATATGACTACGATGTCGGCACCGTGCTCCAATGGACGGATAACGATAGGTGCGAAGGTGTTGTCTACGATGAATACGATGTTATGACGGTGTGCTACCTCTGCTACAGCCTCAAGGTTTGTAACGTCTGAGTTAGGATTACCAAATGTCTCTGCGTAAACTACCTTAGTGTTAGGCTGGATAGCCTTTTCCAGAGCTTCGAGGTCGTTGACGTTCACGATAGTGTTTGTTACGCCCTGATTGGCGAGAGTGTGTGTGATGAGGTTGAAGCTGCCACCGTAGAGGTTGTCGGCAGCAACGATATGGTCACCTGCCTGTACTATGTTCTGCAGTGCGTAGGTAACGGCAGCTGCGCCACTGGCAACAGCGAGACCTGCTACGCCACCTTCAAGAGCAGCGATACGCTCTTCGAAAACACCCTGGGTAGAGTTGGTAAGACGACCGTAGATGTTACCTGCGTCACGAAGACCGAAGCGGTCAGCAGCGTGCTGTGAGTTGCGGAATACGTAGGAGGTAGTCTGGTATATTGGCACTGCGCGTGAGTCGGTTGCTGGATCTGCCTGTTCCTGACCTACATGGAGTGCGAGAGTTTCAATGTGTAAGTTTTTCTGTGTGCTCATAATCTATCGTTTTTATTTGTTGTTTGTATTTCGTTTTCGTTTCTTAATTTCTGAGTGCAAAGTTAGTGGTTTTTCACGATGTGGCAAATACCAAAAGTATGTGATATTAGCCACTAATGATGGTTAAAAGGCATCACCTCTTGCATAAAGATAGCGTCAAGGGAGAACGTGGCAGCATCGTTGGTGTATATGATTTTGTCGCTGATTTTCAAGTCTTTAAGTGCTGCCTGCCAGTAGGCGTTGTTGCCCGTCAGCCAGTAGGCGTAAGCCTTCAGCCTTGGTATGCGAAAATGATTGTTTGAAATCTTAAGAGCCTTCTCTTTGTATTCTGCGGCGTGTGAGAGCCATGCCTTGTTCCATTCTGGAGTGGAGAGCGACAGCATCATCTCGTTCATCATCTCGAATCCTCCCATGATGGTGAGCAGATGGTTGGTGTTCTGCACGGCAGTGTCGCCCTCCCATGTTATCACTCCCGTAGCAGGGTCATAGCCCAGTGCCTTCGGTCCGCTGAAAAGTCCGTGGGGCAGGGCTGCGATACTCCTCATGCCAGCAAGAATCTTGTCGCGATAGAGGCTGTTGCCCGTGCGCTCCCATTCCGTGAACCAGTTTGCGGCGTATGCCATCCAGTCCGGTCCTATGCGCAGACGGGCTGGCGCAGTGCACGGGAACTTGGCGGAGCGAGGCTGCGCCAGACGCATGGGGTCGAGGGAGTAGAGCAGTTGGTCGGCATCCTTCACCTCCGTCATGATGTCGCCCGTGCGCTCGTCGGCAGTGAGATAGTAAAGGAATCTGTTCCAGAATGCCTGCGAGATGCGCGCCTCCTTTGCTCCGCACCCCCAGTGCAGTACGTTGTGGCGCGTGCCGAGACCAGCGTGAGGACCACGGTGGTAGCAGTCTACCTCAGCGTTATGGCGGCACATAGCCACCGCCATGCGCCAGGCATCGGCACTGCCAGTGCGCAGAAACTCATACCAGAACATGGCGGGCGATGCCAGTTCTGTATTGTCCCAGGCATAACCTCCAACGTCATACCTCCATTCATCGCGCGAGGAGTCATAGGTGTGCATCACGTCGCCATAGTTGAAGAAACCATACCAGGCATTGCGCTCCTGCTCGCGGGAGTAGAACCTTATTATATTATATAAGGTGGAGTCAAGTGCGGTAGCCCTGTCAAGACTCCATATTCCGAATGCCCTCTTGCGGTGAAGATACTGCGGAGTGGGCAGAAGCTGCGCGTGCTGTGCTAATGAGGGTAGCATGGTCTGCATGCTGTCGATGCCAGATTCTGACAAGGTGAGATATATAACAGATGTGCGGGCTATGCCGTTGGCGGTGCTCATGCCTTTCTGTACGTCCTCGTATGATGCCTCCAGCCCGTGGGGAATGGTGTCGTAATGATGGAACGACATGGCCTCCGCCTCCTTGCTCCACAGATATAGGCTGACGGTGGCGTTGCTGCTGCGTGCGTTGTCCACCTGGAGCGTGGAAGGATAGGACTGCCAGAAGTCGGTAAGGTGAAATGCCACGCCCTTCTGTCTGTCACCTACGGCAACGATGCCCGGTGCCCTGTGACCTTCTATGGTGCCTATCCATGGCGACAGGGTGGTGGCTCTCTTTCTGATAGAGAAACCGTTAGGCGACAGCTGGGAGAGCCGGAAGCCGTCCCATGAGGCAATCTGTCCGAGAATGTTACGGCTCCTCTCGTCAGTCGGCACACCGTTTGCGTCCAGCATAATGGGGCGGCGTGCTATGAGAGGTTTCACGTCCATGGAACGCACCTTGGCAGAGTCGGTCAGAAAAAGTACCTTACGGAAGTGGTCGGCACCGTTCATAGGCACCTCAAAACGAACTGCCAGAGACTGCAAACCGCCGGCATTGACTATAGAGTCGATGAAAAACGTATGTACTATCTTCACCTCGTTGCTGCCGAGGTAAGTGTAGAGACGTATGGTGAAGTTGTCACCCTCCATGCGCCAGCAGTCCCTTACATTGCCTGACTGCTCCTTCACTATGCGACGCGTGGGTAGCATCTGCCCGTTACATTCCACCCACGCCCTGCCCGTCATGCGCTTGTTGTTGACGGTAATGCTGTCAAACAGCATGCCGTTCTCTGACGTGTGGAGCTGTGGTTTTGCTGCTGTTATGGCATAGTCATTACCTTTATTGTATGCACAAGCTACCGCTTTCCATTTCACTGAACCGTCAGGCCAGGAGGCAAGAGTCCACTGGTCGGTAGGGATGACCTTCGAGCCATGCTTCAAGGTCAGAGCCTCGCCTGCTGGCAGTTCGCCTTGCGAGAAAGGCAAACCGAAGGTAACGCCCTCCGTTCTTGTGACTGTTGCGGATAGAGCACTGTTTGTATTGCCGTTTATGTCATATAGAGAGATGCCCTCATGCAGCCCCTTTCCCTTGCGTTCTATGTGTAGTGATGCCTTGTCAGCATCGGGAAGGGCGGGCCATTGTCTGAATCTGAAATTGCGGAGCTGCGCATGAGCCAGTGTGGTTCTGAAACCGAAGAACCCCTCTGTCAGTGGGGTAGGGTCGGCATAGTCCACAAGACACTCACCATCGATTATATAACGCACGCGTCCATCGATAACCTCCAGACGGATAGCATACCAGTGGTCGCCCTTGATCATGTGCCCACTGTCGGTATACTCCCTCAGAATAGGCGGACGGTAGGCGGCATCTGTCACTCCGCGTGCATCGCCGCGATAGCAGCGGAAACGCGTGGTGGCATTGTAGTTGCCACCATAGCCCATGTAGTACAGGCTCAGGGCGTAGGAGTTGATGAACTTTCCGCCGCGCTCCTTGGCGTTGACAAAGACATCCTTCGCCTTGGGGTCGCTCGCCATCCAGAAGCAGTTGAGGTCAGAGACGCGCCCGTCGCTCACGATGCGCGCCTCGTATTCTATGACCACATTGCCCGTCATGCGCCGGGTGTTCCATAGCGTCAAGCCGCCAGGGGCGTGGATGTCCGCCACGGAGTCCTTGCTCCACGTAACGTAACCTTCTTTCTCCGCCTCCACTATCCATTGTTTCTTGGCAGAGAGGGGGAGAGAGAGGAGAACAAGAAAAAGTATGGTCGGGATTGTGATGAATAGTCTTTTCATGCAGGGTAGATAAATGGTTGTTATTGCAAAGGTAATGAAAAATATTGAGAAACAAAATGGGAAGTTAACTAAAAATATATCTGACACTTTGATTTTTACAACCCTTACGAGAATGCGGAAAAAATCAGCAACGGCCCACTCGTCTGCAAATACGGGAATTTTGCGAAATTTATAATGTGTTGAAATATAAGCTGTTGCATTTGTGATAGATTGTAAGAATGCTCAAAAACAAGAAAATACAGGCCGTAAAGGCTGCCATTCCCTCTTGTGAAAGCATACAAATCACGTTGCGAAAGCATAGAGATTGCATTACGAAAGCATAGAGATTGCGGAAAGAGACGTAAAAAAAGCGTATGGCAGGGGGAGAATGTCATACGCTTTTCTCTATTTCATCATTTGCAGACGAAGGTTTGCTGAAATCAATATGTTAGTAAAATCAGAGAATTATGAGCAATGTGTCATGTTCGGAAGCAAGTGCCACCGTGCTCCTCCCTTTACTTTATTCCGCGCTCATTAAGAGCCTTGCTGTACTTGGCGGCGTTGGCAAGATGCTCGGGATAGGTGCGTGCAAAGTTGTGAGTGCCGGAGAAGTCCTCCTTAGCACACATATATATGTAATCGTGCTTCACAAGGTTGAGCACTGCATCTATGCCTGCCACGCTCGGTATGCGGATAGGACCGGGAGGCAGCCCGATGTTGACGTAGGTGTTGTAAGGCGACTTCACGCGTAGCATATTGTTGTATATACGCCGTATCTCAAACTGCTTCAAGGCAAACTTGATGGTAGGGTCCGCCTGAAGAGGCATGCCTTTGCGCAGACGGTTGTAGTACATACCAGCCACCATAGGCTTCTCAGGGTTGTTAGCAGTCTCCTCGTCTACAATGGATGCCATTGTTGTGACCTCCAGTGGGGTCATTCCCAGTGCGGCAGCCTGCTGCTGGCGCTTGCCCTTCCAGAAAGCCTCCTGCTCGGAATGCATCTTGCTCAGAAACTTAGGTACGCTGACGTTCCAGTACACCTCGTAGGTATTAGGGATGAACATGGCGATGATGGAAGCCGTATCGGCACCGTAAAGGGCGCAGGAGTCATTGTTGTCAAGGTAGGTAAGCAGCTCCTCCTTGCTCATCATCAGCTTCTCTGACAGCTCCTCCGCCAGTCGCTCAGTGGTGCGGACGGAGGGGATGGTGAGCTTTACAGGCTCCTGCTGACCGTTGCGCAGATGGCGATAGAGCTGCAGCGACCCCGTGGATGGGGTGATGGCGTAACGGCCCGTGCGTATGTTGTCTTTGTAACCGAAGTGGCGTGTGAGGATGGTCAGCGTGGCAGAGCATAAGCCGTGGCAGTCGCTGGAGAGTTTGGCAGACAGTGAGTCGATAGTGTCGTCATTGTCTATATAAAGGTATACGGTCTCCTTACCTTTGCCCAAAGGGGCGAAGAGGCAGTAAGCCAGCAAGGCAACCAGCAGAGCTATGATGGCGGAAAGCCCGATGATGTACTGTTTCTTGGTAAATGTCATAATGTATAGTGTTTTCCTTTTGCGATGCAAAGTTAATAATATTCTATATAAATCGTCAGCTAAAGGACGTAAATCTTAATGCATTTAGTTAAATAATTGTAAAAAAATAAAGTGGCGACTTTGCGTGTACAATATATTAAATAAAAAAGTTGTACCTTTGCATCCGACTTTTCATGTTGAGGAGTCGCTAAATATTTTATTATCATTTATGTCTAACTTTAAAAATGTACAGCCACTCGACGATTTCAACTGGGACGAGTTCGAGAATGGCGGTATCTCAAGCGAAAGCAAGGAAGCTCAGGAAGCTTCTTATGATGCAACTCTTAACAAGGTTTCTGAAGGCCAGGTTGTAGAGGGCGAAGTAATCTCAATCGACAAGAAAGAGGTTATTGTAAACATCGGTTACAAGAGCGACGGTATCATCGCCGCTTCTGAATTCCGTTACAATCCAGATCTGAAGGTCGGCGACAAGGTAGAAGTTTACGTCGAGAATCAGGAGGATAAGAAGGGTCAGCTCATCCTTTCTCACAAGAAGGCTCGTCTGAGCAAGAGCTGGGAGCGCGTTAATGCTGCTCTTGAGAATGAGGAAATCATCCAGGGCTTCATCAAGTGCCGCACTAAGGGCGGTATGATTGTTGATGTATTTGGCATTGAGGCATTCCTCCCAGGATCACAGATTGACGTACATCCAATCCGCGACTACGACGTATTCGTAGGCAAGACAATGGAGTTCAAGATTGTCAAGATCAATCAGGAGTTCCGTAACGTTGTCGTTTCACACAAGGCTCTCATCGAGGCTGAGATTGAGGCTCAGAAGAAGGAGATTATGTCTAAGCTCGAGAAGGGTCAGGTTTACGAAGGAACTGTCAAGAACATCACTTCTTACGGCGTATTCATCGACCTCGGTGGTGTTGACGGTCTCGTTCATATCACAGACCTCTCTTGGGGCCGCGTAAGCGATCCACACGAGGTTGTACAGCTCGATCAGAAGGTTAAGGTTGTTATCCTTGACTTCGACGACGAGAAGAAGCGTATCGCTCTCGGTATCAAGCAGCTCACTCCACACCCATGGGATGCTCTCGATCCTAACCTCAAGGTTGGTGACCGCATCAAGGGTAAGGTAGTCGTTATCGCTGACTACGGCGCATTCGTAGAGGTAGCTCCTGGCGTAGAGGGTCTTATCCACGTTAGCGAGATGTCTTGGAGCCAGCACCTGCGTTCTGCTCAGGACTTCCTCTCTGTTGGTGAGGAGGTAGAGGCTGAGATTCTTACTCTCGACCGCGAAGAGCGCAAGATGTCTCTCGGCATCCGTCAGCTCAAGGCTGATCCATGGGCAGACATCGAGGAGAAGTATCCTGTAGGCTCAAAGCACACTGCTAAGGTTCGTAACTTCACTAACTTCGGTATCTTCGTAGAGCTCGAGGAGGGTGTTGACGGACTTATCCACATCTCAGACCTTTCTTGGACCAAGAAGGTGAAGAAGCCATCTGACTTCACTACTGAGGGTGCAGCAATCGACGTTGTAGTTCTCGAGATAGACAAGGAGAACCGTCGTCTCTCTCTCGGCCACAAGCAGCTCGAGGAGAACCCATGGGACAACTACGAGAAGATCTACACACCAGGTTCTGTTCACGCAGGTAAGGTTGTAGAGGTTATGGAGAAGGGTGCTGTCATCGCTCTCAACGAGGGTGGCGAAGGCTTTGCTACTCCAAAGCATCTCGTTAAGGAAGATGGTACTCAGGCACAGAAGGGCGAGGAGCTCGACTTCAAGGTAATCGAGTTCGTTAAGGAGACCAAGCGTATCATCCTTTCTCACTCTCGCACATTCGAGCCAGAGAAGCCACTCGAAGAGAAGAAGGCTCCACGTGGCGCTAAGCGCGGTGGCAAGAAGGAAGAGACAGCGGCTATCAACAACGTTGCTGCTTCTACTTCACTCGGAGACTTCGACCAGCTCGCTGCCCTCAAGGCTAAGATGCAGGACGAGAAGTAATCTGATTTAGACAGAATATAGTATATTAGGCTCGCAAAGGTATTGCTTTTGCGAGCCTTTTTTTCTCTTTTGGTGAGTTGATGGTGGTATGCAGAAGGGAGGATTTCTATTCTGAAATAAAGCGTAATCATTATGAATCTGAAGACAAGATACGACAAAGTGCTCTCTTATTTCATAGAGACGCAACCAGAAGTGGATACCGAACTGGAGTTTGGCTCTGTGTTCCAGTTGCTCATTGCAGTCGTTCTCTCGGCACAGTGCACGGACAAAAGGGTCAATATGGTTACTCCAGCGTTGTTTCATGACTATCCCGATGCCGCAGCGTTGGCGGCTGCTGACGAGGCGGAGATATATGAATATGTCAAGAGCATATCGTATCCTAACGCCAAGGCACGACATATCGTAGAGCTTGCGCGTATGCTTGTGGATGATTTCGATGGTGAGGTACCGGGCGACATGGATGCCCTGCTGAAACTGCCAGGAGTAGGCAGGAAAACTGCTAATGTAATCCAAGCGGTGGCATTCGGCAAGAGTGCTATGGCGGTGGACACGCATATCTACAGGGTCAGTCACCGTCTTGGTCTTGTTCCAGCATCATGCAATACACCGCTGAAGGTGGAGCGTTACCTAACAAAGTATATACCAGCAGATGTTATTCCACGAGCACACCACTGGCTGCTGTTGCATGGCAGATACATTTGCAAGAGCCTCCGACCTCAATGCGAAAAATGTCCGTTCGAGGAATACTGTCCGAAGAGAATGGATGGAAGTAAGTTGGGCAAGTGAACATATATAATATATAAGGTGTAGATTAGGCATTATAAAGGAATATATTATGAAGAGAGTTTTGTTTTTTATAATAATGGTGTGCTGCTGTCTTAGTATGACAGCGGAGAAGATAAATGTTACGGTCAAAGGAACAGCGAGTTCTAATACAAAGTCTATAACGGTCTTTGTGAATGCTGACAGACGTAGTGCTGCAATGGTCAGCGTTTCGAATAACACTTTTACTTATAATACGTCAGTAGAGAAAGAGTCTTTTCTTGCAATTGTAGAGGATGGAAGCAAGAATATCGCATGGGCTGTTGCTGACGGTAATAGTGTGACTGTAGATATGACGAAGGCATCCGCAAGCGGTACGATGCTGACTGACAAACTGAATATGGTTTGTGATTCTGTTAATAAGTACTCAAAAAGAGAAAATGAATATCGCAAAATGGCAGAGAAGGAAACGGATGAAGTGAAGGCTACGTTACTTCGTGCCAAGGCAAGAGAATGTAAAAGAATGTATCGTGCCATATTAGACAGTGCAATAGAGGAGAATAAGGACAACAGTTTGCCAGCTGCTCTGATATTTTTGTATGCTGGTCAAGGGGTGAGCGATGGGACTTTAGCGAAATATGGACTGGGTGATTATTATTTCACTAAACATCCTTTGTTCAGCTCTATGAAAGCCTTTGCGCAACAGGTTGCTAAAAGTAATGCTTACATTGGTAAAAAGTACTATGACTTTTCTGCCAATGACACTAACGGAAAAACGCATAAGCTGAGCGAGTATGTAGGCAGGAAGAACTATGTTCTCATTGATTTCTGGGCATCGTGGTGCGGACCTTGCATGAGGGAGATGCCTGCCTTGAAGACAGCCATGAAGAGATACGGTAAGGCTGGCTTTAACATTGTTGGCATATCACTTGATAATGATGCTGCAAGGTGGCAAGGCGCAATAAATAATACTGAACTGGACTGGACACATCTTAGCAACCTTCTGGGCTGGGATGAACCTGCTTTAGCATGGTATGGAGTGCGTTCCATACCAGCAAATTTCCTCTGTAACAGTGATGGTGTTATCGTTGCTGTGAACCTTCGTGGCGAGTCTTTGCTGGAGAAGTTGGAGGAGATATATGACGTGAAGTGATTATGTTGCGTAGTGCATAGCATAATACTCATAAATCAAAACGTATAGAAACAAGAAATCCCGCAACACTGTTGTGGGATTTCTTGTTATGGGAAGTATGAAATGTTTGTTTTCGTGATTTCAATGTGCATTAAAGCTTGACTTTTTTCTTTACTGCCGCACTCTCGTTCGACATTCTGTCAAGTGCAGTTACAACGTATGTGTATTTCGTTTTACCATCGTTGTAAGGCAGTTTCAGCCATGTGTCTGTTGTGATGCTTACGATGTGCGATGCGTCTTCCGTATCAATCTTTTCACCTTTGGCAAAGCGGTAGACTACGTATTTCACTGCTTTGTCATCCCAGTTGTCACCCTTCGGCGACTGCCAGAATAGCATATAGCCGTCACTTGTCCATAAAGGCTTGAGCTTGGTAGGCTTCTTGGGCGCCTTGTCGTCAATGAATGGCATCAGCGGTTGTAGGGCAGGGTAGCGCCAGTAGTTGTTCCTTAGCTGGCTGCCGTAGCCACCAGTATTATCAACAGCTGCCTTGGCGTACCATAATACTGTGCCTGCTATGTTGGGAAGTGATTCATGAAGCTTGTATTTTGCCGCCATTTGGTTCTGCTGGCTGTTGTTTGGGTCAGCGTATTTGGCAGTTCGTTCTATGTCTTCTCCTATGTAGAGAGGGCGTTTGGTGACGTTCTCGCTCCACCAGTTGATGAGTGTTTTGTAGTCTGCGGCTTTGTTTCCTATCTCCCAATACAGCTGGGGGACGCAGTAGTCTATCCATCCTTGGTTCACCCACAGTAGTACGTCAGCGTAAAGGTCGTCATAGTTCTGAAGGCCATTGGTGGCAGAACCTGTTGCGGAACTTCTCTTGTTGCGGTAGATACCGAATGGAGAGACGCCGAATTTTACCCATGGTTTTATGCTCTGTATGGTGTCATGCAGTTGTTTTATGAAGATGTTCACATTATTTCTGCGCCAGTCTCCGATGTTTTTGAAATGTCCGTTGTTCTGTGCCTCGTAGTCTGCGGCATCAGGAATGGCAATGCCCGGGGCAGGGTAGGGGTAAAAGTAGTCGTCTATGTGCAGACCGTCTACATCGTAGCGGCGTATTATGTCTGCTGCCACACGGCATATCCACTCGCGGTTTGCGGCCTTGGCAGGGTTGAGAATGTACAGTCCGTCGTATGGGAATATCAAGTCCTGACGGCGTGAAGCGATGTGCATGGGCGACAGTTCGTTTGTCACTTTCGTCTTGGCTCTGAACGGATTAATCCATGCATGCAGCTCCATTCCGCGCTTGTGGCATTCTGTTATCATCCATTGCAGTGGATCCCAGTATGGAGATGGGGGCAGGCCCTGCTGCCCTGTGAGAAATCTGCTCCATGGTTCGAGGCTGCTTTGGTACAGCGCATCGCACTCGGGACGCACCTGAAAGATGATTGCATTGACGCCATCTTTCTGTAGTTCGTCAAGCTGGTAGGTCAGTGTTTGCTGCATTCGCTCTGTACCGATGCCAGTAAACTGTCCGTTTACGCATTGTATCCATGCACCCCTGAACTCTCGTTTGGCTGCACCGATGGTGCTGATGGCAAGAAAGAGCATAAAAAACGACAATAATATGGTGCGGCAGGAAATCCTGCTCTGCACCATATTATTGTTATTTGTCGTGTTATTGAAAATCATTTTTTTGTTTCAATTATAGGTCATCAAAGTTCACCTCTGTCTCTTTCGGATGCTGCTTGTGTTCCGATGCACCTTCTGTCGCTGGTGCGTTGGCATCTTTTTCTATTGGGTTCCCCTCGTCATCAAGCTGTATCTCTTTGAAGTGGTCAATGGAGTCCGCATTGATAGTGTCGTTCCTCACTCTGCGAGAGTAACTGCATTCAAACATGTTACGGTCTATATCTGCGTCTGCTGGCATAGAGAACTTGCCGTGGTACTCCTTGAATGCTGGGTCACCAAATACTGATTGCAGGAAATATCCGCATATCGGCAATGCCGTTCGTGAGCCTTGACCGAGCGCACCAGTACGGAAGTGGATGCAACGGTATTCTCCTCCTACCCATGCTCCTACCACAAGCTTGGGCGATACGCCCATGAACCATGCGTCAGAGTGATTGTTTGACGTTCCAGTCTTGCCGCCAAACTCTGTGTCGGAGTACTTGCCAATATAGCCCCAGAGGCTCTGTGACGTGCCGCCTGCTTCGCGAAGTCCGCCGAGAAGCATCTGCTGCATGAGGTAAGCTGACTTCACGCTGATGGCTTGTTTGGTCTCTGTCGGTGCGACATATATCTCCTTGCCTTCGCTGTCGACAATCTTCGTTACGAGAATTGCTTCTTCATGCGCCACGCCACCGTTGGCAACAGTGCTGTATGCGTTGGCAAGTTCAAGAAGATTGACGTCACTTGAACCTAAAGCAAGGGCGGGAGCGTCATCAAGAGGGCTCTTGATGCCCATGTTCTTTGCTGTCTCTATGATGTTCTTGATGCCCATTTCCTGACCGAGGCGCACTGCTACTGAGTTGATACTTTGAGCAAATGCTATCTTCAAAGGCATGGAGTCGCCCGTGAAATATCCGTTGGCGTTGGTAGGAGTCCATGTCACTTCCTCCTTCTTCTTTGAGTCCCAGACCTTCATAGAGAAGAATTCATCACGACGTTTGTCGCAAGGTGTTAGTCCCTGTTCCATGGCTTCGGTGTACACAAAGAGCTTGAAGGTGGAGCCTGGCTGACGTTCTGCCGTCACTTTGTCATACTTCCAGTGGTTGAAGTCAATGTCGCCCACCCATGCTTTTACATAGCCTGTCTGGGGCTCCATTGCCACAAAAGAGCAGTGCATGAAGCTGACCATGTAGCGGATAGAGTCCATTGTGGACATTTCCTTTTCTATTTCGCCCTTCTCATAGTCAAAAACCTTTACGGTATGTGGCTTGTTCAGGTAGTAGTCTACTGAGTCTGGGTCGTCTGGATACTTGGCGGTTAGGTACTTGTACACGGGCTGTTGCTTGGCGATGTCTTCGATAAAGTTAGGGATAACCTTATGGTTCTCGTCCTGCCATGGCTCCTGGCCGCGCCAGTGTGAGTTGAAGTTGCGCTGCACTTGCTGCATTTGTTTGCGAGCAGCTTCCTCTGCATACTTCTGCATCCTTGTGTCAATGGTGCTGTATATTTTAAGACCGTCGTTGTAAATATCAATGTCTTTCAGTGCATCTTCTGTCTCACCGAGTTTCTTTATGTACTTCGCTATAGCCTCACGGAAGTACTTTGCCTGTCCGTCATAGTTGTCTTCAACGTTGAATTCAGATACATCGATGCTGATTTCCTTTAGAGAGTCGCATTGCGTTGAGGTCAAGTCACCGTGCAGTCTCATGTTGTCCAGCACCACATTACGTCTCTTTAGTGAGTTCTCCGGGTGTGAGATAGGATTGTAGAACGTGGTAGCCTTGAGCATACCGACAAGTACTGCCGCCTGTTCTGCTGTCAATTCCTTTGGAGTAGTGTTGAAGTATGTCTTTGATGCCGTCTTGATACCGAAGGCATTGTTTCCGAAGTCAACAGTGTTAGCATACTGTGCAAGAATCTCTCTCTTTGCTTCCTTGCGCCCTTGTGTTACTGAGAAGTACAGCTCTAACTTTACAGCGGTGATCCATTCCTTCGTCTTCATGACAAGAATCTTCACTCCTGGTATCTTGCCTATCAAGCCTGTGCTGTACTGTGTGCGCACTCTGAACATGTTTTTGGCAAGCTGTTGCGTAATGGTTGACGCACCACGTCCACCGCGTCCCGTAGCGGCGTCTTTGACAGCACCGAGCAATCCCATTGGGTCTATACCCCAGTGACTGTAGTATCTCTCGTCTTCTGTATCGATAAGAGCCTTCCAGAATACAGGATTTACTTCGTCATACTTTACCGGAGTACGGTTTTCGTTGAAGTATTTGCCTAATAGCACACCGTCAGCAGACCATAGTTCTGACGCCTGGCTTACCTTATGCTCGCTTATTTCGGACCAACCAGGGGACTTGCCGAACAGCCAGAAGAGATTGATATCTACTGCTCCGAAGTACAAGAATATCGCTACTATGAAGGATATAAGTCCGTTAATGGTCTTAATGTACCATGGTTTACCCACGAAACATCCCTTATACCAGTTCCAAAACGCTTTGCATTTTGATGCTGCACATACTATAATCTGCTTGATTTTTTTCATGATCTATAGTCTTTTGTGGTATATCTCATTATATGCTTTTAGTATATCTCTATATGTAATAAACGTATTAGAGCTTTTATTGTTGTGTTAATTTATCGTCAATATACTTAATAATTCCTTTTATGTCGTCTGGATTGAACCATGTTATGTCTGGGTCTTTCTTGTACCAGGTAAGTTGTTTGCGTGCATACTGTCTCGTATTGCTTTGAATCTGCCTGATAGCTTCTTCCAATGGGATGTCTCCATCGAAGTATTTGAACATCTCTTTGTAGCCGACAGTATTGAGAGCGTTCAGTCCTCTGTGCGGTATCATGGTGCGGGCTTCATCTATCAAGCCGTCATTCACCATGTCAAGCACTCGCTGGTTGATTCTTTCGTACAGCTCTTCTCTGTCTCTTGTCAGTCCGATTTTTATGACATTGAACGGTCTCTCTTTCTTCTTGCCAGTGCGGAACGATGTATATGTCTTGCCGCTGATATGACATATCTCCAAGGCGTGCACCACTCTGCGTGGGTTTTTGTGGTCAACCACTGCCCAATGCTCAGGGTCCAGCTGTTTCAGCTCATCGAGTAGGGCGGGGAGTCCTTCCGTTTCGAGGCGTTGTTTCATCCACATCCTCGTCTCATCATCAACAGTTGGTATGTCGTCTATGCCGTTGCATACAGCGTCTATGTACATCATCGAGCCGCCAGTGAGTATCGCCTCTATTCCGTTCTTGCTTGAAAACTCCGGTGTCTGCAAGAGATTGAGTACGTCCTGCTCGTACATGGAAGCGGAATAGTATTCGCCTATATGGTGGTTTCCAACAAAATGATGCCGCACTCTCCGTTGTTGTTCAACGGTGGGCGCGGCAGTTCCCTTAGGTATCTCTGCGAAAATCTGCCTTGAGTCGGCATTTATTATGTCTACATTGTAATGCTCGGCAAGTGAGATGCAGAGTTCTGTCTTTCCTACTCCTGTAGGACCTGTGATAACAATGATAGTATTCAAGGGGTTATCTTATTATGCCGCGTTGTGCGGTTTCTATGAAGTTGAGAACGTATTCAATCTCGGGGGTAATCTTCATTGTCTGCTTTACCTCCTCGATACCTTCCTTTATCACTCCCTTTGAGTATATGGTGTTGTACGCTTCACGTATAGCGAGTATGGCATCGCTGCTGAATCCACGTCTTCTCAGTCCTATAAGGTTCAGTCCTGCGTAGCGAATTGGCTCCTTGCCTGCAATTACATACGGTGGGATGTCCTGTGAAGTGCGGCTGCCCCCCTGTATCATCACATAGCCACCGATATGCACAAACTGATGCACAAGTACGGAAGCGGAGACTATTGCACAGTCATCCACGACCACTTCGCCTGCAAATTTCGTTGAGTTGCCGATAATACAGTTGTTTCCTATCACGCAATCATGAGCGATGTGCATATTCTCCATGAGCAGATTATTGTTGCCCACGATGGTTGTTCCCTTTGAAGCGGTGCCACGGCTGATGGTAACATTTTCTCGGATAGAGTTGTTGTCTCCAATCTGGCAAGTAGTTATTTCGCCGCGGAACTTGAGGTCTTGTGGCTTGGTGCTGATGCTTGCGCCAGGGAATATCTCGTTACCTGAGCCCATGCGGGTACCTTGATTCAGTGTGACACTGTTCTGCATGATGTTATTGTCACCGATAATCACATCGGCAGCGATATAACAAAAAGGACCGATAACGTTTCCATCGCCTAACTTTGCGTCAGGATGTACGTATGCAAGTGGACTTATAGTGTTAGCCATACCTATCTGTTTCTTATCTTATATTATATGAGCAAGAGGCATAACTTATGCCTCTTACCATGTTATTTATTGTGGATTCTTTGTCATCTGACCTGTGAACTTGGCCTCAGCTACCAGCTGGTCGCCTACGAAAGCATAGCCCTGCATGGTTGAAATTCCATGACGTACAGGCGCAAGAAGCTCCACCTTGAAGATGATGGTATCTCCAGGAACGATTTTTTTGCGATACTTCACGTTGTCAATCTTAAGGAAGTAGCTTGTCCACTGTTCTGGATTCTCTATAGTATTGAGCACAAGCAGCGCTCCGCACTGTGACATCGCTTCGATGGTAAGTACACCTGGCATTACGGGCTCTTGCGGAAAGTGTCCTTGGAAGAAAGGTTCGTTGGAGGTAACGTTCTTTATACCGACTATCGTTGTGCCGCTAATGTTAATCACCTTGTCCACTAACTGCATTGGATAGCGGTGAGGTAACAGTTTGCGTATGCGGTTAACATCGAGGATAGGCTCCATATTAGGGTCATAAACGGGAGCTTGAATCTCGTGTTTCCTTATCTCTGCACGCATGGTTCTTGCGAACTTGTTGTTTATGGTGTGTCCAGGTCTGGTGGCAATGATACGTCCTTTCAATGGCTTACCAATGAGGGCCATGTCGCCTATGATGTCAAGGAGCTTGTGTCTTGTACACTCATTCTCCCATGTCAGAGGTTTATGCTGCAGGTATCCAAGCTTGGTAGCATCAATCTTTGGCACCTTTAGGTAGTCGCAAAGCTTGTCAATATCCTCCTGTTTCTGCTCATATTCGTATATAACGATAGCGTTGTCGAGGTCACCTCCCTTTATCAGTCCAGCCTTCAGCAGAGGAACGAGGTCGCGAACGAACACGAACGTGCGTGCAGAGGCTATCTCTGACGGGAATTTGTCAACGTTGTCAATTGTAGCGAACTGTGAGTTTATGAACTTTGACTCAAACGAACACATGGCGGTAATAGAGAAGTCATCGTCCGGAAGAATAGTTATGACAGACCCTGTCTCCTCGTCCTTCACTTCAATCTTCTTCTTTATGATGTAGAAATCCTTAGGGGCGTTCTGCTCCTGGATGCCTATTTCCTGTATCTTCTCTACATATTTAAGCGCACTTCCGTCAAGAATCGGGAATTCAGGTCCATTCACCTGTATGAGACAGTTGTCGATACCGAGTGCATAGAGAGCTGCCATGGCATGCTCCACGGTACTTACTCTTATATCGCCCTTGCCCAGTACTGTACCTCTTTTGGTGTCAACCACGTTTTCTGCTATAGCGTCAATGATTGGCATGTCTTCGAGGTCGATGCGTTGAATCTTATATCCTGTATTCTCAGCAGCAGGATTGAACGTAACGGTAAGGTTCAGTCCTGTGTGCAGTCCTTTACCACAAAGGGAGAAACTTCCCTTGATAGTGTTCTGTTTTATCATTTTTAGTGATCTGTGTTATAGGTGGTTATGGTTAATCACCACCGTTATTTGCATTGGTCCACCGATATGTCAGGTGGGTGTATGGTGGAAGAAATCTACGCCTTAGCGGTCAGTTCCTCTATTTCCTTTTGCAGTTCCTTTATTGTCTTCTGCATCTCGTTCATCTGTCGGTACATATCCGGCAGCCTCTTCACGATAGCCTGTGAGCGGAAGAAGTTTGTCATAGTAGTAGGAGGTGTACCTATCAGTTCCTGATTGTCTTTCAGACTACCAGGTACGCCAGACTGCGCGCCCAGCAACACCCTGTTGCCGATAGTGATATGTCCAGCAATACCTACCTGGCCCCCGAACATACACCATTCTCCAATCTTTGCGCTACCAGCCACACCAACCTGTGCAGACATCACGGTATTTGCGCCAATGTCGGTGTTATGAGCAATCTGTACGAGGTTATCGAGCTTCACACCTTTTCTGACATACGTGCTGCCCATGGTAGAACGGTCAATACATGTATTGGCACCTATCTCTACGTTGTCCTCAATGGTAACGATACCAATTTGCGGAATCTTGTCGTATCCGTCCTTTGTAGGAGCGAATCCGAAGCCGTCAGCACCGATAACGCATCCTGCATGGAGCACACAGTTGTTGCCAACCTTACAATGATGGTATATGACTGCATTGCTGTAAATCTCGGTATTGTTACCAACAGTTGCCTTTTCACCAACTGTCACATGAGGATGCAGCACACATCCGTCACCGATAACGGCACCAGGACCAATTGCGACGAATGGACCAATATAGCAGTCCTTGCCAATCTTGGCCGTAGGGTCAATGAAAGCGAGCGAGTCGATACCTTTTTTCTTAGGCTTCATAGACTCATACATCTGCAGCAGACGTGCCACAGCCTCATACGCATTCTTCACCCTGACGAGGGTAGTGCTTACAGGTTTCTCCAGCACAAGGTCTTCGTCTACGAGTACAACGCTTGACTTCGTGTCGTAAATATAGTTTACATACTTTCTGTTTGAGAGGAAAGAGATAGCTCCAGGCTTTCCTTCCTCAATCTTTGCAAAAGTGTTTATTTTAGCGTTAGCGTCTCCCTCTACGCGTCCCTGTATCAGTTCTGCTATTTGTTGTGCTGAAAACTCCATTCTTTCTCTTAGCGGTTAAAGTTTCTTAAGTTCCTCTTTCATCTGCTGCTGTAGCTCTTTAGCCTTCTCAGCTGCAACCTCTGCGAATTTTTCTGTGTTGTCAGCAAAGATGATACCACGGCTTGAATTGACCAGCAGACCGCAGTCTTTGGTTATGCCGTAGGCACAAACGTCCTGTAGAGATCCTCCCTGTGCTCCTACACCAGGTACGAGGAGGAAGTGCTCTGGAGCCACTTTTCTTATGTCCTTGAACATCTCTCCGCGAGTAGCACCAACCACATACATGAGGTTCTCTGGCGTTCCCCATTCCTGGCTCTTCTTGATAACCTTTTCAAAGAGACGGCATCCCTCAGTGTCGGTAGTCTGTTGGAAATCGAAAGAACCCTTGTTGCTTGTCAGAGCGAGTAGAATAACCCAAGGTTTCTTTTCGCTCTCATAGGTAAGGAAAGGCACCACGCTGTCCTCGCCCATATATGGAGCTACGGTCAGAGCATCCACCTTGTATTCTCCAAAGAACGTCTGGGCATACATTTTGGAAGTGTTTCCGATGTCGCCACGCTTTGCATCAGCGATGATGAACTGCTCAGGATAATTCTCCTGAATATACTTCACTGTTTTCTCGAATGCCATCAACCCCTTGATACCGTATGCCTCATAGAAGGCGAGGTTAGGCTTGTATGCCACACAGTACTGTGCAGTAGCGTCAATAATCTGCTTGTTGAATGCGAAGATAGGGTCTTCTTCTTTCAGAAGGTGCTTAGGCACCTTGTTAAGGTCAACGTCCAGTCCTACACAAAGGAAGCTCTCCTTCTTGAATATCTGTTTTACAAGTTCTTCTCTTGTCATAATATTACATTTTATCCTTAGGCATTTCAGTGTATGGAATAATTCTCATCTGCTCCTGCTCTTTCTTTATCTTTGCCAGTCTCTCGATGTAGTCGGATGCACTCGCTGTTCGTTCGTCTTCCTTATCCTCTTTCTTTCTGACAGTGTAATGCATTCCCATACGCCAAAAGTGATTAAAGTGAGTGTTTACAGTTCTGCCTCTTTCATACGTTCTGCATTCTCGGCTACGGTCAGAGCGTCAATCATCGCCTGTATGTCGCCACCGAGGAACCCCTGCAGGTCATGCGTGGTGTAGCCGATACGATGGTCAGTTACACGTCCCTGCGGGAAGTTGTATGTTCTGATTTTAGCCGATCTGTCGCCAGTAGATACCAGTGTCTTACGTCTGCTTGCTATGTCGTCCAGATATTTCTGGTGCTCCTTATCATATATATACGTACGCAGACGCGCCAGTGCGCGTTCCTTGTTCTTAGGTTGGTCACGCGTCTCTGTACACTCAATAAGAATCTCCTCCGTCTCGCCAGTGTTCGGATTCTTCCACATATAGCGAGCTCTAACGCCAGATTCCACCTTGTTCACGTTCTGGCCACCGGCACCACTTGAGCGGAACGTATCCCATTTTATTTCGCCCTCGTTAATCTGCACGTCAAAAGCCTCAGCCTCTGGCAGTACAGCGACAGTGGCAGCGGAGGTCTGCATACGACCGTTACTCTCCGTAACTGGTACTCGCTGCACACGGTGAACACCAGACTCGTACTTCAACACACCGTAAACTCCTTCACCGCTTACAGCAAAATCAATCTCTTTGAAACCGCCTACAGCACCCTCGCTCACATCGGTCACGCTGAGGTTCCATCCCTTTGAATCACAGAAACGCTTGTACATGTTGAATAGGTCGCCTGCAAACAGACACGCTTCATCGCCACCTGTACCAGCACGAATCTCCATTTCCACGTTCTTTGCATCCTCAGGATCCTTTGGTACGAGAGCGATTTTAATCTCTTCCTCCAGTCCTGGCTGTGCAGCCTCGTTCTCTTGCAGTTGTTCTCGAGCCATCTCCTTAATCTCCGGGTCACTCTCGTTGGCGAGCAGATCCTTAGCTTCAGCTATAGCCTCGATGCAGTCAATGTAGCGTTTGCGCAGTTTCATGATGTCTCCCAGTTCCTTATACTCTCTGGTGAGCTTCACGAAGCGTTGCTGGTCTGAAATAACCGAAGGGTCAGTGATAAGCGTTGTCACTTCCTCGTATCGTGCTTCCAGTCCGTCAAGTTTCTGTAATATATTGTTTTCTGCCATTGGTCGTCAGTTTGTCGTGTAGTGGGCTATGTATGTTTTCTCTTTAATTTCTGCCCACAATCATATAGTAGTGGATTAGTAGTTAAACTCTCCAAATTCACTTTTGATAGTGAGAGATTTCTCGCCCTCTTCGACGCGTCCTACGATCTGTGCGTCGATATTGAATGATTTGCTGATGGCGATAACTTTCTCTGCTGTCTCTGGAGCAACATAAATCTCCATTCTGTGTCCCATGTTGAACACTTTGTACATCTCCTTCCAGTCAGTTCCGCTCTGTTCGTGTATAATGCGGAAGAGTGGAGGAACAGGGAACATATTGTCCTTGATAACCTTACAGTTGTCACCCACGAAGTGCAGCACCTTGGTCTGCGCTCCACCAGTGCAGTGCACCATGCCGTGAATCTCAGGACGCAACTCGTCCAGCATCTTCTTGATTACTGGAGCGTAGGTGCGTGTAGGTGAAAGTACGAGTTTACCAGCGTTTACAGGAGCTCCCTCCACTTTGTCTTCAAATCGGTAGTTGCCTGAATAAACAAGTTCGTCGGGTACAGCGTGGTCGTAGCTTTCTGGGTATTTCTCTGCATAGTACTTTGCGAATACGTCATGGCGAGCTGACGTCAAACCGTTGCTCCCCATGCCGCCGTTGTACTCCTTCTCATAAGTAGCCTGTCCAAAGCTTGCCAAGCCCACGATAACGTCACCCGGACGGATGTTCGCATTGTTGATAACATCGCTGCGCTTCATGCGGCATGTGACGGTAGAATCTACGATAATAGTTCTCGTTAGGTCGCCTACGTCAGCCGTTTCACCGCCGGTGGCATAGATACCAATACCCATCTTGCGCATCTCAGCCAAAAGTTCGTCAGTACCATTGATAATAGCTGAAATTACATCGCCAGGCACGAGCATCTTGTTTCTGCCTATGGTGCTTGATACGAGGATGTTGTCTACGGCACCGACGCACAGCAAGTCGTCAGTGTTCATAATCAGAGCATCCTGCGCAATTCCTTTCCATACGCTGAGGTCTCCAGTCTCTTTCCAGTACATGTAAGCGAGACTAGACTTGGTTCCAGCACCGTCAGCGTGCATGATATTGCAGTATTCAGGGTCGTTGCCCAAGATGTCAGGAATGATTTTGCAGAAAGCCTGCGGGAAAATGCCTTTGTCAATATTCTTGATGGCATTGTGCACATCCTCTTTCGCTGCGCTGACGCCGCGCAGCATGTATCTGTTGTCCATTTGCCTTATGTTAGTTTGTATATTTGTTGCAAAGTTACTAAAAATATTTCTAAATAACAAGCAAAAGCTATATTATAGCGTTTAAGAAAGTTAAATATGTTAATTCTGTTATGAAAAGTGTCGTTAAAAGCTTGAAATGCAGTTTGGAAGGGTGATAGGAAAAATTAATTCTGTATATGTTTGATATTTAGTTGGTTGCAAGTGTGGTGAAAATCGCTTTGTAAAAGCTATGCTTTTGCATTGCGAAAGCTATCAAATCGTGTTGCGATTTGTATGCTTTCGTGTCGCGATTTGATAGCTATTGTGACACAAAGGTGTTTCGGTCGTTTGTTGATAGATGTAAGTGTTAAATGTGATGCGTGGAAAAATATCCAATTTTAGCGTATGTTAACAGAAAAATGAACTTAGGTCTCGGACTATTGGTTCGGGTGGGCAGGGGTATGCAATAGATAGTAGTAGTGTGTACTGGTACGCTTACAGTTCGATGCCCTATGTATAAATTAAAGTGAAAAATTTGGGTAATTCAGCAGAAATTGTTAACTTTGTCCCGAATTTGTAGATTATAACATGAATAGTATATCAGACACAATCAATGCGGCTGTTGATGCACTGTCATCTCCAGAAAGCCTTGAGGGGCTTTTCCATCAGGTGCACGAGAACGTTCCGCTACCATCAAATGCAGCTTTAGAGGAGATTGTAGACCTTGCCAGAGGAATACTTTTTCCTGGATATTTCGGACAGACGAAGGTTACTCAGGATACTATTAAGTATCATGTCGGTGTTGCTTTGGAACGCTTCTGTCGCCTGCTGAAGAAACAGATAATGGCGGGTATGTGTTTCTGTCTTGATAAGGATGAGGTGGTGTCGGTGAGCGAGGTGCGTGAGAAGGCTCTCACCATAACGGAAGAAATCGTTCGTCGTTTGCCAAAGATGCGCCAGGTGCTCGCTACAGATGTGGAGGCAGCATATAATGGAGACCCTGCGGCAACGAGTTTTGGTGAAATAATCAGCTGTTATCCGGTGATAAGGACGCTCACAAACTATCGTCTGGCGCATGAGCTGCATGTGCTTGGCGTGCCGTTGATACCACGAATGATAAGTGAGCTGGCGCATTCGGAAACGGGTATTGATATTCATCCGGCAGCAGAGATAGGTCATCATTTTACCATAGACCATGGTACTGGCGTGGTGATAGGCGCTACTTGTATCATTGGTAATAATGTGAAGCTGTATCAGGGTGTCACTCTCGGTGCATTGTCGTTCCCGCTTGATGAGGATGGTAATCCGATAAAGGGCATACCTCGTCATCCTATTCTTGGCAATGATGTGATTGTGTATAGTAACGCAACGATTCTCGGTCGTATCAAGATTGGCGACAGATCAGTGATAGGCGCCAATAAGTGGGTTACAGATAATGTCGCTCCGGATACGAAAATCTACAAGAATGTTAGGATGTTCAGTGGATTCGAGAATGGATATGGTATCTAAAAGAATATAGGCTGAGAGACGAGAGAAGAGAAAAGTAAAGAGTTAAAGAAAAAAATAGTATAGCAATAAAGTCGTAAACGCTCGTCATAGCAAATTGAAGTCAAAGGATGTGTATGCTGGCTGTGTCAGCTTCTGCGTATGCATTGTCTGTCGTAGGTGTTGCAGGCGGGTTGCAGTAAACTTATGGAATTTGAAATGATAGCCAAGACCTTTATGGGTCTTGAAGACATACTGGCGCAGGAGCTGGTGGAACTTGGAGCCAATGATGTAGAGAAAGGTCGTCGTATGGTATCGTTTACGGGCGATAAAGCACTGATGTATCGTGCCAATTTTTGCCTGCGTACCGCGATACGCATTCTAAAACCGATAGCCCACTTCCGCGCTAAGTCGGCAGACGCCATGTATGATGAAATCAAGAAGATAGACTGGAGCCAGTATATCGGTGAGGGAAAGACCTTTACCGTAGACTCTGTAGTGTACAGCGAGGAGTTCAGTAACTCTCGTTTTGTGACATATAAGGTAAAGGACGCTATCGTGGATCAGTTCCGCGAGCGCACTGGCAAACGTCCTAATATCTCTGTTGCGGACCCTGACGTAAGACTGAATATTCATATTGCTGAAGACAAAGCTACGGTATCGCTTGACTCCAGCGGTGAATCGCTGCACCGCCGCGGCTACCGTCAGGAAGCAGTAGAGGCACCATTGAACGAGGTTCTCGCAGCAGGCATGATAATGATGACTGGTTGGAAGGGCGAGACAGACTTCATAGACCCTATGTGTGGTAGCGGAACGCTGCCTATCGAGGCTGCATTGATAGCACGCAATATCGCACCGGGCGTGTTCCGCAAGGAGTATGCCTTCGAGAAATGGCCAGACTTCGATTCTGATCTCTTTGATGAGATATACAACGATGACAGCAACGAGCGCGAGTTCAATCACCATGTCTACGGCTATGATATAGACTTCATGGCAGTGAACATGGCGAAGACCAACGTAAAGGCTGCGGGTCTCTCATCTGTGGTGACAATTGACCAACAGGACTTCAAGGACTTTAAGGGACATGCAGAGAAGGCTATCATCGTGACCAACCCTCCTTATGGCGAGCGTATCTCTACGCCAAACCTCCTCGAGACGTACAAAATGATAGGCGAGCGACTGAAGAATGCTTTCAAGAACGGTGACGCTTGGGTTCTCTCTTACCGTGAGGAGTGCTTCCAGCAGATAGGCCTCAAGCCAAGCGTGAAGATACCTCTTTATAACGGTTCACTGGAGTGCGAGTTCAGAAAGTACGGCATCTTCGATGGCAAACTGAAGGATTTTCGTGCCAGTGGCGGTGTCGTGAAGACCGAGGAGGAGAAGCGCAAGATGGCGGAGAAGCGCCGCACATGGCATAAGCAGGACTACGAAAAGAAGCAGAGCGAGCAGGAAGATAATGAAGAGGCGGACATCCTGTCCTTCAAGTTCAAGTCTCTTGAAAAGCAGAGAGCAGAACGTAAGCCACGTGAGAAGAAGTCTTTTGACCGCGACCGCAAACCGTTCTCGCGCGACCGCAAGTCTTTCGGCGACGGTGAGGAACGCCCATTCAAGAAGGGAGGCAAGCCATTCAAACGCGGAGAGACAAGAGCCGACAGGCAGAACGTGAGAAAAAGTTTCTTCAACAAGGGCGGTAACGAGGGTTAAGAGTCCTCGTAGCAGATGTACCTTAATCGTTCCTTGAAAGATGTATGAATAATGTACGTATGTTTCTCACATATAAGAATGATTCTGAATGCCTGCATGTTGGCACTCCTTACGACAATGAACGTTATGGCACAGCATAAGACATTCACACTGGAAGACCTCAATGCGGGAGGCACGCGCTATCATGAGATGACGCCCGAAAAGCGTTATTACGCATGGTGGGGCGATGAACTCGTGCGCAAGGTGGTTGATGGAGTGTACCTGGCAGACAAGGCATCGGGAAAGGAAAGGCAGCTATTCTCACTTGATGAACTTCTTGACATGAAGCGAGGAGAGGAGAAAATGCTTGGCATAAACCTCCTCAATGTGACGTTTCCATACTCCAAAGAACCCCTTGCGTGCATCATAGCACCGCAGAAACGAATACTTTACGACTTTAAGAAGAAGAAGATCGTATGGCAGCAGGAGCGCAAAGGCTCGTTGGAGTGGAATGCAAAGAGTAGGGCGGACGCCTTCTCCAAAGACTACAATCTGTGGATAAGACTGGCGGATGGCACGGAACGGCAGTTGACGACAGACGGTTCGAGAGAGATAGTCTATGGAAGAAGCGTCCATCGTAATGAATTTGGCATCAGCAAGGGGACGTACTTCTCGCCCGATGGCTACAGACTCGCATTCTACAGAATGGACCAGTCCATGGTGACCGACTATCCGCAGGTAAACACCTTCGGACGCATTGCCACATATGAACCTGACAAATATCCTATGGCAGGCATGGCGAGCCATGAGGTGACGATAGGGGTGTATGACCTGAAAGCTGATAAGACCGTATGGCTGAATACAGGAAAGCCTACCGACAGGTATTTCACTAATATAGCGTGGAACAATGATGGCAGCAGGGTGTACCTCTATGAGGTGAACCGCGACCAGAATAAGGCAACGCTTGATGAATATGATGCTGTCACAGGAGCGAAACTCCGCACCATAGATACCGAAGAAGATGCGAAGTATGTGGAACCACAGCATCCCGTGACCTTCGTGCCATGGAATGACGAAGAGTTCCTTGCTTGGAGCCAGAAGGACGGTTACTGGCATCTGTACCTCTATGATGCGAAGAGCGGAAACTGCTTGAAGCAGTTGACAAAAGGTACTTGGGTGGTGCAGGAGCTCGTTGGATTCTGCAAGGAAACGAACAGCGTTATAATACAAGCGAACAGAGACGGGCATCTGCTCCGCAATACCTATGCGGTTAATCTCGCAACGGGCGAGATGGAAAGTCTTGACAATGGCGATGGCGTGCATACTCCGCTGCTGTCAGAAAGTGGTGCGTATATAGTAGACCAGTGGACCGCTCCCGAAGTACCGAAGGTATATGAGCTGACAGACGTGAGAGCATCACTGCGACCTGCGAGAGAGAAGAAACGTCGTTTACTGTTCAAAAGCCGCGACCCATGGCAGGAATATGCCGTGCCACAGTATCGTACTGGAACACTGACTGCGGCAGATGACACCACTACGTTGCATTGGCGTATGGTGTTGCCGCCAGACTTCTCGCCAGAGAAGAAATACCCTACCGTAGTATACGTCTATGGCGGTCCGCACGCACACCTCGTGGAAGCATCATGGCACTGGGGTTCCCGTAGCTGGGAGACATACATGGCGCAGAACGGATACGTCATCTTCGTGCTCGATGGTAGAGGCTCAGAGAACCGTGGTAAGGACTTCGAGCAAGTCACCTTCCGCCATCTCGGACAGGAAGAGATGAAAGACCAGATGCGAGGAGTAGACTATCTGCGCTCGCTGCCGTATGTGGACATGAATCGTCTGGGAGTACATGGCTGGAGCTATGGTGGCTTCATGACCATCAGTCTTATGACTACCTATCCTGATGTGTTTAAGGTAGGAGTGGCAGGCGGTCCCGTGATAGATTGGAAATGGTATGAGGTGATGTACGGTGAGCGGTATATGGACACGCCAGAGACCAATCCCGATGGTTATGCGCAGACCTCTCTCCTTGCGAAGGCAAAGAATCTGAAAGGACGTCTGCAAGTAATCATAGGCATGAACGATCCTGTGGTGGTGCCACAGCATGCGTTGCAGTTCCTCAATGCGTGCAATGAGAATGACGTTTACCCCGACTTCTATGTTTATCCTGGAGAGGAACATAATATGGTAGGGCATCTGTCGGTGCACCTGCATGAACGGATAACGAGGTATTTCAATGACTTCCTAAAATAGAAGATTAACGGTAAGTTGTTTCTTTTACCATTACTAAAGGAAACCACAACATTCCGAATCACCCCACAGACAAAAGGAAAAACAACAAAATCACAATACAGCTAAACAATGAACATATTGCTTTTGGGTTCGGGCGGCCGTGAACACGCCCTTGCATGGAAGATTGCACAGAGTGAGAAATGTGACAAACTCTTTATCGCACCGGGTAATGCTGGCACGCAGGGCGTGGGCGGTAAGGGCGAGAACGTAGCCATGAAAGCCGACGATTTCGAGGCAATCAAGGACTTTGTTGTTGCCAATAACGTCAATATGGTAGTAGTAGGTCCTGAAGACCCACTCGTGAAAGGAATATATGACAACCTAAAAAGTGATACTCGCACAGCCAATATCCCCGTCATCGGTCCATCCAAGGCTGGCGCAGTGCTTGAAGGTTCCAAGGACTTCGCCAAGGCATTCATGAAGAGACATAACATCCCTACTGCTGCATACGAGACATTCGACGGTGAGCACCTTGAGGAAGGACTGAAATTTCTCGAGACACTTCAGGCACCATACGTTCTGAAGGCTGACGGTCTCTGCGCAGGAAAGGGCGTGCTTATCCTTGATACCCTTGACGAAGCAAAGAAAGAACTGAGGGAGATGCTGGGCGGAATGTTCGGCAATGCTTCATCACGCGTGGTGATAGAAGAGTTTCTCAGCGGCATAGAATGCTCTGTTTTCGTGCTCACTGATGGCAAGAACTACAAGATACTGCCTGAGGCGAAGGACTACAAGCGTATCGGTGAGGGAGACACAGGCCTCAATACTGGAGGTATGGGTAGTGTCACGCCAGTGCCATTCGCTACCAAGGAATGGATGAAGAAAGTGGACGAGCGCATCATCCGCCCTACTGTAGAAGGACTGGCAGCAGAGAACATCTGCTACAAAGGCTTCATCTTCTTCGGGCTTATCAACGTGAAGGGCGAGCCTATGGTAATAGAGTACAACTGCCGCATGGGCGACCCAGAGACAGAGAGCGTCATGCTCCGACTCAAGTCTGACATCGTTGACCTCTTCGAGGGCGTTGCAGAGGAGAACCTTGACAAGCGTACCATAGAGTTTGACGACCGCAGCGCAGTATGCGTCATGATGGTCAGCGGTGGCTATCCGCAGGCTTACAAGAAGGGATTCCCTATCACTGGCATAGAGAACGTGGAAGGTTCTATCGTGTTCCACAGCGGAACGAAGATGCAGGACGGGCAGGTCGTTACTGACGGTGGACGCGTTATCTGCGTAAGCTCTTACGGAAAGGACAAGGAAGAGGCTTTGCAGAAGTCATTCAAGGAGGCAGAGAAGATTCACTTTGAAGGCAAGTATAATCGCAGAGATATAGGTAAGGATCTATAAGAGCATTGCATAATATACTGTTTTATAATAAGGTGTCATTACTGTTCCTGCTTGGAGCGGTGGCGTATGGTGTAATGACAGTCGGCAATATGGCGGCTGTCGTTACACTTGTGTTGTCCATCTCCCTCGTTTTCTTGGTAAAAGCTTCACAGGATAAAGAGGGAGTGAAATACACGTATATGGCAGGATTCACCCTGACGTTGGCTGCTGCGGCATGGCCATACGCCATAACGCTGCTGCTGGCATATCTGTGTTTCCTCATAAAACCATTGGAAGTGTTTTCTGTTCGCAGGGTAATGGCAATGCTCCTGGGTGTATTGTCGCCGTTGTGGCTCTATCTTCCTGTTTGGCTTTACGGGCATGTCAGTGCCATGGATTGGCAACAGGTACAGGAGTATTACATGCAACTACTGACGCAGGTGGCAGTCTTTGACTATGACGACATAACCGTAGTGCAGCCCGTATTATACGGTGTCATGCTGCTCTTCTTCCTCGGACTCATAGTGAGGAGGTCGGCATACCGCTACAAGGGTAAGCTGTTTGTCAGAATGCAACGTGCCGTATATATCAGCATGGTATGGATAATGACACTCACTATTGTGGTCTTGCCAACTTTTTCAGACTGGCTTCTGCCACTGATGATAGCCTTTATCGGTCCCGTAGCTGCTCAGGTGGCAATGGGAGACGACAGGTGAGCCACCCCCTTACCAACTCATACAGAAAGAGAAAATGATAGACGCGTTAGTACAATTCGGGGCATTTGGAATGTTCATTGCCGCATTCCTTGCAGGCAGTTTCTTCCCTTTCTCCAGCGAGGCGGTGATGCTCGCCTTGATGGCGGTAGGAGTCAATCCGTGGGAACTTATCATATATGGTACTGCGGGGAATGTGCTCGGCTCAGTGTTCAACTACGGTGTCGGCAGACTTGGCAAAGAAGAGTGGTTCGAGAAATACCTGCATGTAAAGCCTGAGCAGATGGACAAGGCACGGAGGTTCATGCGCGGAAGAGGCGCATATATGGGATTCTTCGCCTTTATACCGCTGCTCGGTTCCGCCATCACCATACTGTTAGGCTTGATGAGGGCGAACATAGTGATAACATTCGTCAGCATCACGGTGGGAAAGGTGGTGAGATATATAGCCCTGATATATGGAGCATACCTCATAAACTGGCTCTATACCCAGCTGGCGGCAATGCTGTGATAGTACAAGGAAAGGAAAAATTAGTGTTTCCGGTACGATATAAGAGAAAAAGAAATAATACATAATATAAACAAAACGCAATGAAACAATTCAGAATTGTGGACAATGTAGTAGGATGGGTGATATTCTTTGTCGCCGCATTCGTATATTGTTCCACTATCGAGCCAACGGCATCCTTCTGGGATTGCCCTGAGTTTATCACGACAGCGTATCAACTTGAGGTGGGGCACCCACCTGGCGCACCATTCTTTATGCTTACTGCCAACCTCTTCACGCAGTTTGCGAGCGACCCAAGTCAGGTGGCAAGGATGGTCAATACCATGTCGGCACTGCTGTCTGCAGGATGTATACTATTCCTGTTTTGGTCTATAACGCACCTCGTGCGCAAGCTGATTGTAGACCAGCCAGGCGACCTTACCACTGCTAAGATGATTTCCATAGAGGCTTCAGGTGTGGTAGGTGCACTGATATATACATTCAGTGACACTTTCTGGTTCTCTGCCGTAGAGGGCGAGGTGTATGCATACTCATCATGCTTCACCGCTGTGGTGTTCTGGCTCATACTGAAATGGGAGGACAATGCTGACAAGCCACACTCAGATCGTTGGCTTATCCTCATAGCGTATATGACAGGCCTCTCTATCGGCGTGCATCTTCTGAACCTGCTCTGTATACCAGCTATCGTGCTCGTGTACTACTACAAGAGATTCCCTGATGCAGACCTGAAAGGTTCTCTGATAGCTTTGGT
>SAMEA104315434__coassemble_101_pt1 | contig 100732 bp, 75 predicted proteins | sample SAMEA104315434__metabat2_high_PE_014 | metagenome-assembled genome bin SAMEA104315434 (sample SAMEA104315434) | gut metagenome | biome: Monkey gut; feature: monkey-associated habitat; material: faeces | place: China | collected 2013
TTGTTTGTGTTCATAGGGGCAAGCCCCTACGCTGGACTATAAGCCCCTTACAGGGGCAGGGAGTGATTATCATCATTATATTCATCACTTGAAATGTCGGATGAACCATAAAACAACCTCACCTTCATGCCAAAAACCGCTACACGATGATATTCAGATATCGTTGCGCAGCGTCACCACCACTCCTGCGCCATCGCAGTCCGCCTTCATGGGCGGTGCCACCTTCATCATATCCACCGTCACCTCCTTAGCCTGCGGATAAGCGCGTAATATGGCGCGAGCTATGCGCATGGCGACATTCTCAAGCAGGTTGCTCTGTATCGCCATCTCCTTATATATAATGTCAGCGGCATCGGCATAACTCATCGTGTCCGTCACGTTGTCGGTCTCTGCCGCCTGCGCTATGGGGTAGTCCACGCTGAGGTTTATTATATAGTCATTGCCAACCTCACGCTCCTGAGGTAGTACTCCATGAAAGGCGTGGAGGCGCATATTGCGGATGTAAATCATGGTGGTTGTTTGGTTGATTGGTTGTTTGGTTGTTTAGTTGATTAGTTGATTGATTGATTAGTTGATTGGTTGATTGGTTGATTGGTTGTTTGGTTGTGGGCCTTTTGGATTGACGGTTCGTTTAGGAGACAGACCTAAAACCTGCAACCCACAACCCAAACACCCATCTTAATCTAGGTGGAAAACCTCCTTGATAGGGATTGTAACTGGTGAGTTATCAGGGTTCACCTCCATGATGTCAGCCATCATGTCCCACCACTTCTGCGTTATAGGGTCCACACCGTTGGTGGTGTCCTGACTGTTAGTGTCGCTGCTACACTCCTGGTAGCCGAAGAGAATGTTGGTGTCCTTGTCCCAGTAGATGCTGTAGTTGCTGACTCCTGAGTCCTTAATCATCTTTACGAGCTCCGGCCAGATGGCGGCATGGCGCTTCTGATACTCTTCCTCACAGCCTGGCTTGAGGAACATCTTGAATGCAAAACGTGACATAGTTAGTGTAGGTTTAGGGTTAGTAAGTAGTTGTGTGGGTAAAACAAAAAACGACGCTAAACGTCCATAGTGGCTGTTTAGCGTCGTTTAGTGGGGGTGATTATGCCTCGCCACCGAATGGGTCAGCAACACGTGAGTTAGCAGGTGCTGCAGGCTTTGGCATCTCAAGGCTGATTTCGCCGAACTCCTGCTCGTAGCGCAGGATGTTGTCCTGTAAAGCGAGAGCGAGACGCTTGGCGTGCTCAGGTGCCAGTACTACGCGGCTTACTACCTGTGCCTTAGGAGTGCCAGGGAGAGTGGAAGCGAGGTCTACCACGAACTCTGCGTGAGAGTGTGCGATGATAGCGAAGTTGCTGTATACACCCTGTGCTACTTCTGGCTTGATGTCAATCTGGAGCTGCTGCCCCTGCTGCTGTTGTTCTTTGTTGTCCATGCTTATGGTTATTTGTTTAGTTAGTGAATAATATGCGTAACGCTGACGGAAGAACTCTGTCTCCTTCCGTCTTTCGTGGAACAAAGTTACTATTTTTTTTCGGGTCTGCCAAATTATAACGTAACTTTTTTGTCTGTCTGCTGTTAAAAGCACGCCCGTTTCGCAGTGCTGGATATTGTGAGTCGCTGCCAGATGGCAATGCGGTAATGCTGCCGTCAGAGTTTGCTCTGCGCCTTCTGCATCTCCACCGCCTTGACTTTTTTGAATAGTTCTGAGGCGAAGACGAGGTCGTTGAGGTCCTCATTGGTGGCGGTCATCACCATCGTTTTGTCGCCTTCCCACTCCTTGCGACCCTTACATATGAATATGATGCTGTCGCCTATGCCCATCACGGAGTTCATGTCGTGGGTGTTGATGATAGTTGTCATGCCGAATTCTTCCGTTATGCTGTGTAGCAGTTCGTCAATCACCAGACTGGTCTTCGGGTCAAGTCCAGAGTTCGGTTCGTCGCAGAAGAGGTACTTCGGATTGAGGGCAATGGCACGGGCAATGGCTACTCGCTTCTGCATGCCACCGGAAATCTCGCCCGGATACTTGCTCCCTGCATCGGTAAGGTTCACGCGGTCGAGGCACTCCTGCGCCCTGTGCTGGCGCTCGCGCAGCGTCATGCTGGAGAACATGTCAAGTGGGAACATCACGTTCTCAAGCACGGAGAGAGAGTCAAACAACGCTGCCGACTGGAAAATCATACCCATCTCGCGGCGCATGGCTATCTTCTCGTGCTTGGTCATGCTTACGAAGTCGCGCCCGTCGTAGAGTATCTGCCCACTAGTAGGGACAAAAAGACCCACGAGGTTCTTCATGAGCACAGTCTTGCCAGAGCCGGACTGACCTATGATAAGGTTGGTCTGGCCGTCCTTGAAGGTGGCGTTGATGTCCTTCAACACTTCCTTTCCATCAAAAGACTTGTAGAGATTCTTTACTTCTATCATGACAATAACTGTGTTAGGAAGACATCGGTGAAGAGGATTATGATGCTGCTGTTGACAACAGCGGCGGTGCTTGCCTTGCCTACTTCTACGCTGCCGCCCTCCACGCTGTAACCGCAGTAAGACGAGACACTCGCTATGATGAAGGCGAATACTACACTCTTGATGATAGACATCCATACGAACCAGGGGTTGAACGAGTGTTGTAGGCCCATGGTGAGGTCGTCAGGCGTAAGAATATGGCCTATGAACGCCGTGGCGTAAGCACCCACTATGCCCATCACGTCAGAGAAGATGACGAGGAAAGGCATGAGGGTCATAAGTCCGAGAATCTTCGGTGCAATGAGGTAGTTGGCGGAATTGACGCCCATTATGTCAAGAGCGTCTATCTGCTGGGTGACACGCATAGTGCCGAGTTCTGAGGCAATGTTGCTGCCTACCTTGCCAGCCAGGATGAGACACATGATGCTGGATGAGAACTCCAGCAGCATAATTTCACGCGTGGTGTAGCCAGACACCCAGCGAGGCATCCATGGCGACTGTATGTTGAGCTTGATCTGAATGCAAATCACGGCTCCGATGAAGAAGGAGATGAGCAGTACTATGCCGATGGAGTCAACGCCTAACTGCGACATCTCCTTGACATACTGCTTGAGAAACATCCTCCAGCGGTCGGGGATGGCTATGCTGCGCCCCATTAGGATGAGGTAGGAACCTAAGGTATGTAGTTGCTTGAATGGAAACATGATGGTGGTTTGGTGGTCTGGTGGTCTGGTTGTTTGGTGGTCTGGTTGTTTGGTTGTTTGGTTGTTTGGGATAGTTGTTATACTGCTTCGCAAACGCACAAACCAAATGCAAAAGTACTAATAATTTCTGAGTCTCACAATAAGGCCACCGCCTATTAAGGTTAAATTGCATTAATGTGCATACAAAAAGCAGATTGCCGTGTTACTATTTCAAAAAAAAATATTACCTTTGCAGCCAATAATTCTAAAAATACACTTTATTTTTTTATGGCTTCATTTATCACAGACAAGGTTGTAATGGAAGGTATCACCTTTGATGATGTGCTCCTTATTCCAGCATATTCAGAGGTTCTTCCACGTGAGGTATCCCTTAATACCAAGTTCTCTCGTAACATTGACTTAAAGATTCCATTTGTGACTGCCGCTATGGATACAGTGACAGAGGCTCCTATGGCTATCGCTATTGCGCGAGAGGGTGGTATCGGCGTTATTCACAAGAATATGTCTATTGAGGAACAGGCCCGTCAGGTGGCTATCGTGAAGCGTGCCGAGAACGGTATGATATATGATCCTATAACAATAAAGCGTGGCAAGACCGTAAAGGATGCGCTCGACATTATGGCGGAGTATCACATCGGTGGCATACCGGTTGTTGATGATGACAACAAGCTCGTTGGCATCGTGACCAACCGTGACCTTCGTTTCCAGACCAATGGTGCCCGTCTCATTGACGAGGTGATGACAAGCAAGAACCTTATCGTTACCCATCAGCAGACCGATCTGGAGAGCGCAAGTAGCATATTGCTCGAACATAAGATTGAGAAGCTCCCTGTAGTGGACGAACAGAACCACCTGCTCGGACTTATAACATATAAGGATATCACCAAAGCTAAGGATAAGCCGATGGCTTGTAAGGACAGCAAAGGCCGTCTGCGTGTGGCTGCTGGCGTTGGCGTTACAGCAGATACGTTCCAGCGCATGGAAGCACTCGTGAAGGCAGGCGTGGACGCTATCATTATTGATACTGCGCATGGTCACTCCAAGGGCGTTATCGACAAGGTGCGTGAGGCTAAGGCAGCATTCCCTAACGTGGACATCGTAGTTGGTAACATTGCTACTGGTGAGGCTGCAAAGGCACTCGTTGAGGCTGGCGCTGACGCTGTAAAGGTAGGCATAGGCCCTGGTTCTATCTGTACTACACGTGTTGTCGCAGGTGTCGGCGTACCGCAGTTGTCTGCCGTTTACGATGTAGCTTGTGCACTGCAGGGCACTGGTGTGCCTCTTATCGCAGACGGTGGCTTGCGCTACTCTGGCGATGTGGTGAAGGCTATCGCAGCAGGTGGCTACAGCGTAATGATAGGTTCACTCGTTGCTGGTACTGAGGAGGCACCAGGCGAGACTATCCTTTTCAACGGACGTAAGTTTAAGTCATACCGTGGCATGGGCTCACTGGAGGCCATGGAGAACGGTTCCAAGGATAGATACTTCCAGAGTGGAGTGGTAGAGACAAAGAAACTGGTGCCAGAAGGCATCGCGGGCCGTGTGCCTTACAAGGGAACTGTGCAGGAGGTTATATACCAGCTGGTAGGTGGTCTCCGCTCAGGCATGGGCTATTGTGGTGCAAAAGATATCAACGCACTGCACGATGCCAAGTTCACTCGCATCACTAACGCAGGTATGCTCGAGAGCCATCCGCATGAGGTCATTATCACCAGCGAGGCTCCTAACTATAGCAGACCACAGTAATACTGCGGTTGCATGACGGTTGTCTGCCGGTTCGGGACGGGGGATAGGGCTTTTTGTCCGTTGATCCTTGTTCTGGACCGATAGGCAACTTTATTGCGTTTAATAAAACACCTATAATGAACAAGAAAACTTTTCTCTCTTTAGCATTAGCCATATTATTCCAAACGGCTGCCCAGACGGTTGCAGCTGCTGATGACGACCCAGTGATAATGATCATCAATGGCAAACCCGTCCTGCGCTCAGAGTTCGCATACTCCTATAACAAAAACAACGGCAAGGAGGTGATAGACCATAAGACGGTGGAGGAATACGTGCCACTGTTCGTGAACTATAAGCGCAAGGTGGAGGCCGCTCTCGATGCGAAGTATGATACACTGACAAGTTATCGCACAGAGTTCAAGCTGTACCGCGACCAGCAGGTGGCACCGACACTCATCACGAGTGCTGACATAGAACAGGAGGCGAAGAAGATATACCAGGATACCAAGGACCGTATAGGACCTGACGGACTGGTGAATCCAGCGCATATCCTAATCCGTGTAGGGCAGAATGACAGCGAGAGCGTGAAGGCGGCAGCCGAACAGCGCGCTGACTCCATATATGATGCTATCAAGAAGGGAGCGAAGTTTGAAGACCTTGCCGTGAAGCTGAGTCAGGATGGCGGCAGTGCCAAGCGCGGTGGTAATATAGGTTGGATACAGCATGGACAGACATTGCCCAAGTTTGAAGAGACAGCCTTCGCTTTGAAGGACGGTGAAGTGTCAAGACCAGTGCTCAGTGAGGTGGGCTATCACATCATAAAGATAAACGGCCGCAAGCAGCTGGAGCCATACGACACGCTGCGTTCCGACATTCTCAACTTCATAGACAAGCGCGGAATACGTGAGGCTATGGCGAAGAACCGCCTTAAGGCTATCGCAGTTGCTAAGGGAATGACCGAGGAACAGGTGATGGACAGCAGGGCAGACTCCATCTCTGCCATCAGCCTTGACACGAAATACCTCATACAGGAGTATCATGACGGACTGTTGCTCTTTGAAGCAAGCAACAGAGAAGTGTGGGAGAAGGCAGCCAAGGACGAAGAAGGACTGCTGAAATTCTTTAAGAAAAACCGTAAGAAATACACCTGGGATGAGCCTCGCTTCAAGGGTATTGCATACTATACGCGTGACATTGCCGATGTAGAAGCGGTGAAGAAGAGCGTGAAAGGCAAGAAGTTCGCTGACTGGGCACAGATACTGCGCAGCACGTTCAATAACGATTCCACCCTCCGCATACGTGTAGAGAAAGGCATATTCAAGAAAGGTGACAATGCCATAGTGGACAAAAACGAATACAATGTGGCTGATGCCCAGGTGAAGACGGTGCAGGATTTCCCTAACACTGCCACCTACGGCAAGATGCTAAAGGCTCCAGAGGAGATGGCAGACGTGAAGGCTCTCGTCATAGCCGACTATCAGAATGCTATGGAAGAGGAGTGGCTGAAGGTGCTGGAGAAAAAATATCCTGTGGAGATAAACCAGGAAGTGCTGAAGACTGTAAAGCCACGAGAGGAGTAATATGCCGTTTTCTGATTTTGAAGACACAAGGTTCCAGTTTGGAATCCGTGAGATTCTGATGTAGAATCCGCAGCGTTTCAATCAGGAGAAACTAAAAAACGAGAAAGAAGAATGACACTAAAGAAATACACATCGCTCTGCGGAGTAGCCGCCATGATGCTGCTATCCATGTCTGCCACCGCCACACGTGCGTTGCAGCATGCCACTGATGCAGCAGAGACAGACACAACGGCTGCCGTACAGCAGCAGGACGGTACCGCCAAGGCTGTTGATAGTATCACTGACCCACACTTCATAGACGAAGTGGTATGGGTGGTTGGTGATGAACCAATCCTTCGTTCCGACATAGAGATGCTGCGACTGCAGGCTGACCAGGAAGGCATGACATGGGATGGAAATCCTGACTGCCGCATACCAGAGCAGATAGCAGTGCAGAAGCTCTTTGTGAACCAGGCTGCGATAGACAGTATCGAGGTGACGGAGGCGGAGATAGCGCAGGGCGTGGACCAGCAGGTGAACTATTGGATACAGATGATTGGTTCGCAGGAGAAGCTGGAGGAATATCGCAAGATGAGTATCACGCAGATAAAAGAGAGCCTGCACGACGAATACAAGAACCAGGAACTCGCCAAGCAGGTGAGACAGAAGCTGATGGCGGACGTAAAGGTCACGCCAGCAGAGGTGCGTGAATATTTCAAGGACTTGCCCGAAGACAGCCTGCCTTACATACAGGAGCAGGTGGAGGTGCAGATTATCACCAACCAGCCACGTATCCCTGTGGAGGAGATAAACAAGATAAAGGACGAGCTGCGCGATTTTACTAACCGCGTACAGTCTGGCTCTACTTCCTTCGCTACATTAGCGCGACTCTACTCAGAGGATGAGGGCTCAGCGCGACAAGGCGGCGAACTCGGCTACACGGGTCGTGGAGTGCTTGACCCTGCCTTTGCACAGGTGGCATTCAACCTTACTGACCCGAAGAAGGTATCAAAGATAGTAGAGTCTGAATTTGGCTTCCACATCATACAGTTGATAGACAAACGCGGCAACAAAATAAACTGCCGCCATATCCTCAGAAAGCCGAAGGTGCCGCAGACCTCCGTTGACGCCATGCTGCTGCGTATGGATTCCATCGGTGATGAGCTGCGCAAGAATGTCTTCACCTTTGAGGATGGCGCCACATACATCTCTGATGACAAGGACACAAGATACAACCGCGGTGTCATGTCACACCGTACGGAAGATGGCTCCAGCGTAACCAGCCGTTTCGAGATGAAGGACCTGCCTACGGAAGTGGCACGTGTGGTGGACACACTGAAGGTAGGTCAGGTGTCAAAGGCATTCTCTATGGTCAACAACAGGGGCAAGACGGTATGCGCCATCGTGAAGCTGAAGAACAGAATACCTGGCCATAGGGCTACCATCACGGAGGACTTCCAGGTGATGAGCGACATAGTTCTTGCAAAGATGCGCGACAAGAAGGTGCGCAACTGGATACAGGAGAAGATAAAGAACACCTACGTACGTATGAACGAGGACTATAAGGACTGTGACTTCGAGTACGAGGGGTGGAAGAGATAAGGCCGTCCACACGCATGCCTAATTGTTTGAAGTTATAACCAAGCGGTGCAGCTGCATCCAGATATGAATTACTGGTGGTGATATTCAATAACCGCCCTTAAAAAAGAAGATAAAAGTTTCAACGTGAACAGGAAACATCTTTATACGAGAATAGATTGGCACAGAATCATGATAATGATGGTTCTGTGTCTTTTTGCGTTAACAGCGGCATACTCCGTTCGCCCTCGTGGCAAGCGTGCCGCACGTCCGAGAAAGGTGGGAAAAGTGGATACCAAAGTGTATCTGCAGCATGCCGACACGCTGACGTATGACGTGTACGGCCCCGTGCCCGATGCGCAGTTCCTGCGAGGTCATGTGAAGTTCCTGCATAAGGGAATGCACCTTACCTGCGACAGTGCTTACTTCTATGAGAGTACCAATTCCTTTCGTGCCCATGGTCATGTGAAGATGTGGCAGGGCGACACGCTGACGCTCGTTAGTGACCGTGGATATTACGATGGCAATGCAGAGATAGCGCACGCCTGGGACCATGTGGTACTGACTCATCGCAACTCAAAGCTGTACTGCGACACGCTCGACTATGACCGTATGTACAGCTTTGCTGATGCCTATGGCGCCGGAGGCATAAAGCTGACGAGCAACAAGGACGTGCTGACAGCAGACTGGGGACGCCATTATACCGACACGCGCCATTCTGAGTTCTATTATGATGTGGTGCTGACAAACGACAAGGGGCTGCGTATCAACACCGATACACTGTTCTATTACGACAAGAATTCTACCGCCCATGTCACGGGGCCGTCAACGATAAAGCAGAAGGGGAGCACGGTGAAGACCACAGATGCGTACTATAACACCAACACCGACTTCTCGCAGCTTTTCAGTCGCTCTACGATATATAATGGACCGAAGACCATCACCGCTGACAGTCTGTACCATAATGACAAAACAGGCATCAACGAAGGCTTCGGAAACGCCATTTATACCGATACGCTCAACAAGAACCAGCTGCTCGGTAACTATGTGTTCTATAACGACCAGAAGGGCGATGGCTATGCTACCAAGCGCGCTGTGGCGGTGGACTACTCACAGAAAGACACGCTGTGGATGCATGGCGACACCATAAAGATACATACACTGAATATCAATACCGACAGCGTTCAGCGCGAGATGTACTGCTATAACCATGTCAGAGCCTACCGCAATGACCTGCAGGCGGTGTGTGACTCCTTGGTATACCACACCAAGGACTCCTGTATGACGATGTACAAGGACCCCGTGGTCTGGAACATGGGCAGCCAGCTGCTCGGTGAGAAGATAAAGGTGTACCTCAACGACTCCACCATCCGCTATGCCGAGGTGCTCTCCCAGGCACTCTCCGTGCAGATGATGGACGACTCCACGCACTATAACCAGGTGGCGTCACGTGACATGTACTCTTTCTTCAAGGACGGGAAGGTGCGCGAGAACTGGGCTGTCTCCAATGTGCAGGTGGTATATTACCCCATAGACGACTCAGATTCCACCATCATAGGTCTGAACTATACCGAGACGGACACCATGAAGATGTACGTCCGACCCGACCAGACACTGGAGCGAATATGGATGTGCAAGAACGTAGGCACGCTCTATCCGCTGACGCAGACACCGCCAGAGAAGCACAAACTGCCTAACTTTGCATGGTTCGACTATATGCGCCCTGTCTCCAAGGACGACATCTTCGTATGGAAACCAAAGACCGCTGGCACTGAGCTGAAGGCGCAGAAGCGCCGTGAGGCACCGCGAAAGAAAATCAATGTGCCACCAGCTGAACCAGCCACAGCACAGAAAACAGAATAATATCATACTCCATCTTTATGCCGCAATGACAAGGACGTGGCAGGAGAGATAACAAGAAAAGAAAACAATAATGGACCTCATACAACTGCTTCCCGACTCAGTAGCCAACCAGATAGCGGCAGGCGAGGTGATACAGCGCCCCGCCTCCGTGATAAAGGAGCTGGTGGAGAACGCCATTGATGCCGGGGCTACGGAGATAAGCGTGCTCGTCAACGATGCCGGCAAGGCGTCAATACAGGTTATAGACAATGGTAAGGGCATGTCTGACACCGATGCCCGACTGTCATTCGAGCGGCATGCCACCTCTAAGATACGTCAGGCGCAGGACCTCTTCAGCCTGCATACGATGGGATTTCGTGGCGAGGCACTCGCTTCTATCGCCGCCGTGGCGCAGGTGACGCTACAGACTCGTACCGCTGATGATGAGGTGGGCACGCGCATAGTAGTCTCTGGCTCGAAGGTGGAGGAGCAAGAGCCAGCCAACTGCCCCGTAGGAGCGAACTTCCTTGTGGAGAACCTCTTCTTCAACATACCTGCACGCCGCAAGTTCCTTAAGTCGAACTCTACGGAGATGAACAATATCATGCAGGCGTTCGAGCGTATCATACTGGTCTATCCAGAGATAAGTTTCGCACTGTACAGCAACGGTTCTGAGATAAGAAGAGTGCGAAAGGGCAACATACATCAGCGTATCATAGACGTTTTTGGCAAGCGCATCAACCAGCAGTTGCTGCCAATACATATAGAAACCACTTTGGTAAACATCGAGGGCTTTATAGGTAAGCCGGAGTCTGCTAAGAAGAAGGGGGCGCAGCAGTTCTTCTTTGTAAACGGACGTTACATGAAGCATCCGTATTTTCATAAAGCAGTGATGTCCGCATACGACAGGCTGATACCTGATGGCGTGCAGGTGCCGTACTTTATCTACCTCACCGTGGACCCGAAGGACATCGATGTAAACATCCATCCAGTGAAGACCGAGATAAAGTTTGATAACGAGCGCGACATCTGGCAGATACTCATGGCAACCGCTCGCGATGCCGTTGGAAAATTCTCAGACATCAACTCTCTCGACTTCGACACTGAGGGCAAACCAGACATACCAGTCTTCAACCCTGCGGGGGCACCGATAGAGGCACCGCATATAGACTATGACCCTCAGTATAACCCCTTTAACGATAGCTCTGACGCTGTAGTCCCTGCGCCCTCTATGCCAAAGCACACTGGCAGTGTGCCCCTTTCGCATCAGCGTTCCGCCAAGGGATGGGAGGAACTCTTCGGCGCACCATCGGTTGATACCCATATATCTAATAAGGAAGAAGAGCAGTCACCTACGCTTTTCCATTCTGGACTGTCATGGGGAGACGCTGACGACAAGGCGCAAGAGCCGCTATCGCAGCCCGACGGTACAGATGAGGAGAACCTCTCTACCGCTTTGGGCACGGTACACTACCAGTTACGTGGCAGCTATATCGCCACGCAGGTGGCGCGAGGCCTGCTGATAGTAGACCAGAATCGCGCCAGCCAGCGCATTCTCTACGAGCAGTATATGGAGTCGCTTCGCAGTCGCACCCCTGCCACGCAGCGTGTGCTCTTCCCGGAGATGGTGCAGTTTCCGCCATCATATTCAGCTTCGCTCGATGCCGTGCTCAACGAGTTGCGTGGTGTAGGCTTTGAGATTACCGACCTTGGTGGCGGCAGTTACTCCATAGCGGGCATCCCTGCCAGCGTGGGAGGGCTCGACACCGTGAAGCTGGTCAGCGAACTGGTGGACGAGGCTATAGACAATGACACCACCGCCACGGAGCAGTTGCACAGCACCATCGCCGCCTCACTGGCGCGCAGGGCGGCAACTCCATACGGAGAGATATTGAGCAATGACGATATGCAGTCCTTGCTGCAACAGCTCTTCAACTGCCAGGCGCAGAAATACACTGCCGACGGCAAGCGAATAGCCACCCTCATAACGTTTGACGAGATAGCGCAGAGACTGTGAGGGAATGAGAAGTGGGAAACACGGTATTGCAGCTTATTTCATTATGACAGTATTCTCTTTGTTTTCCTGACATATTGAAAAAACTCCCTAATGCGTCATTGGCGTATTTGAAAAATAAAAATGCCTGGAAGGCTACAGCGCAGTAATGCAAAAAAAATATCCCGCTGATTATCAGCGGGATATTTTTTTTGCGTGATTCGGATACATGCTTATGATGTGCGAAACAGGCTTTCCCGATACCTCGGAAGCGTTGACATAGCACAGCCAAAGCTATGCTTTCGCACCATGAAAGGGCTGTGATCGCACAGCGATAGCATAGTGATTGCGAAGCGACCCCATGTTTTGACCATTCGTGTTAACGGAGAGAGCCATTATTCTCTCTATTTCCCCACTTTATGGTGTGCAAAACAAAAGAGCAGAATGCAAGCAAAAGCAGTGGAAAATAGACAGAATGACAATTTGTAATAAGGCAGGAATGTGCGCCTTGGTTCATTTGTTCGTGGGCAGGCATCTTGCCTGCCTATAGTAATGGTAAAAAATTGCGGGAGTTATTCTTTCACCATTACATAAAAGTAAACTCTCATATCCGTACACAAATTATATGATGCTGTCTTACGCGTCCGCTGCCAATCGTTTTATGTCCTCCATATTGTCAGCCACCGCAATGATGTCATGCCAGTCACCACGCACCATGCCCTTGGCGGCGAGGTCGTCGAGCAGGGCGATGGCAGAGGACCAGAATCCCTTCATGTTATATAATATAACCTTCTTCTTTGTATAGCCGATGCAGTGGGATGCCGCTATGCTGAACACCTCATCGAGCGTGCCTATGCCGCCAGGCAGAGCGAGGACGATGTCGCCTTTGGCAATCATAAGGTCCTTGCGGTCGCTGAGATTGTCGGTAGGTATCTCCACGTCAAGATACGGTGATGTCCTGCCGCCTTTCTCCACCATGGACGGCACCACACCGATGACGGTGCCGCCATTCTCCTTCACCGCCTTGGCGATGCAGTGCATCAGTCCTTGGTTAGTACCGCCAAATACAAGGGAGTGGCGGTTCTCACCCATCCATTTGCCCAGCTCCTCCGTCATGTGGAAGAAGTCTGGGTCTATATTCTCGTTTGCTGAGCAGAAAATGGTAATATTCATAGTGATAATGGTTAGTTGATAAATTGACTTTTGTACAAAGTTACAAAATAAACTGTGAACGGGCAAAGAAAATCGAGATTTCCTTCGTGTGCAGAACTGTTGAGGGATGGTAGACAGACATAAAAATACGGTCCATGGCACAGATGTGCCATGGACCGTATGCCGTTTAGAGGAGATGCGCATTATAATGCAGCATCACGTACAATATATGCTTCGTGCTTAGAAGTTATAACCTACACTGAATGTGAAGTTGCTGTTCTTCATGCTGTAGTCTTCACTGTCGCTGACGAGGTTTGTCATTCCAATCTCGTACTGAACGCCGAAGTAGAACTTCTTGTATGTCAGACCAGTGCCGAAGGCTATACCCATGTCAAATGAGTTGGTGTCATCGTTGAAGAAATCTTCTTCGGTTTCTTTTGAACTTAACACCTCACCGTCATATAATGAGGTCTTGGTTCTTTCATACTTGTATTTTCCACCTACGCCGAATGCGAAGTATGGACCGGCATTCAACTCCCAGCGCAGGTTGTCATTGAAGTGGTAGCGGTAAGAGGCAAGTACAGGAATCTGAATGTACATAGGGTTCCAGTTGTATGTTTTTGTAGTTACTTCCTCATATACTTCATGAATTTTTACAGTCTCATACTTGGCACCCTTGGTAGTGAAATACACGCCTGTCTGTATGCCGAAGCTTTCCATGATGGAATAGTCGAGGTTCACGCCTACATTGAAGCCGAAACGTGATTTTAGATCCACATCACTGAAATGATCACCCGTGAATGTTGACAGGTTGCCACCAGCGCGTATGCCGATAGTAAGAGGATTGTCTACTTTCTCTGTTGAGAAGAAGGAGGAACTGCTCGCTCTCTGTGCGGAAGCAGTGACAGCGCATGCAGCGCAGATGAGTGAAAGAATTACTTTTCTCATAATTGTTTTTAGGTTTAAATTAATAAAATATACTTACTTACAATGTGAAGTCCATACGCCATACGTTGAGCACTTTCTTTGCGCTGCCACGCTGTGAAAGGAAGAAAATGCTGCGTCCGTCAGGGCTCCATACAGGTGAAAGGTCATCACCTGGATGGTAGGTCAGCTGAGTGAACTGAGTGCCGTCGGTCCTGATGACAAAGATGTCCGTGTTGTCAATCTTCTCCTTCTCTGCGCGGCTGGAACCCGTAACGAGCAGCCATTTCCCGTCAGGAGAGAGCTGTGGAGAGGTGAAGCTTTTGCCAGGCTGCGACAGTATGCACTCCTCTACGCCAGTATGGAAATTCACCTTCCATATCTCGCTCTCGCCACGGTCGGTGAAGCGTGCGCAATATACGGAGTTAGGGTCGTTCGGTATTGGGCACACGGTCATACCACGAGAATAGTTGGAGAAAAGGTTGGTCTTGCGGTCGTAGCTCCAGAGAGAGTAGCTAGCGTATCCCTCGCCACGGTGGAAGAAAATGGTGTTGCCATCTTTTGACATTACTCCGTAATAATCATTGTCGTTGCTGCTTGATATCTGTCTTACAACGGAGCCCTGTACTGCTGGCACCAAGTATATGCCATGATGGCCGCCGCGCACTTCCGTGAAACACAGAGTCTGACCGTCGGCACTCCATGAGAATCCCTCCACGTTAGAGCGGAATGTGCGCTGTACGCTCGCACCGCCCTTCTTCGCGTCTTTCACCATGATATTGGTTACACCGTTCTTCTCGTTTATGTAACCGAGTTTCTTACCGTCTGGCGAAATGCCTATCTGTGGCAGCACCCACCAGTCAAGGGTCAGCGCACCACCACCACCGAAGATGCGTGTAGCGTGGCGCACGAGTTTTCCGTCATAGGAGGCTACTCGATCAGCATCTTCTGTTATCTTCTCGAACTTCACGCTGCCTTCTTCCGGCACGAATGTAAGAGACCAGTCGAAGCGTGGTTTTGCTTCGATGCTTGCTGCCGCAATAAAGGCTGCGGCGGTGTTTCCAGAGCGATAGTGTACTGGGAGAGCAGGTTAGGACAACCTCACCTCCATGCAGCATTCGACCACAATGCTATATGCTAATCACTGAACAGTTACGCCTGTTTTTTAAGGGGGGGCAATCATGGGTATGGAAAGAAATATTGAAAATATGTAAGGAAACAGGCTTTGTATATAAATAAAATTATTACATTTGCAGTCAGATAAATCTGACAAGGCTATTTTTTAGAACCATCCTTAGAATAAAAATATGAGTAAGGAGAATGATAACAAACCTCAGTTGGCAATAACCACCATAGGTGATTTGCTGTTAAGAAATAAGATAACATCAGAGCATGACAAAGAGGGGAGTATTAAACTGAGAATCCCTGCTTATCAGCGTCCATACAAATGGACAGCGCGGAATGCTGTTCAGTTGCTCAATGACATCATTGATGCCATGAATGGCAATAAGGAGAAATACAGAGTAGGCACGCTGATTCTGCACAGGACAGAAGATGGGCATTATGATATCGTTGACGGGCAGCAGCGTACCATCACGTTTGCATTGCTGCTGAGGGCGTTGGACAAAGAGAAAGCCGTTAGTTTCTTGAAGCAAGAGGTCAGTGCCAATGAGTATAACAGATGTAATATCTCCAACAACTTTCGTGCGCTGTCCCGTCGTGTGGGCAAAACGAATGAAAGTGCAGAAGCGGCAGATTATGAAAAACCAGGGAAAGAGCAAGAGAGTAAGAGATTGTTAGACTACGTATGTGATAGATGCGAACTCATTGTAGTGACAACGCCCGACATCTCGGCCGCCTTCCAGTTCTTTGATTCTCAAAACGCTCGTGGCAAAGCTCTCTACCCACATGATTTGCTGAAGGCGTATCACTTGCGTGAGATGGCAGGCGAGAATGAGGCGGAAACGGAAAGAATAGTAAAGGAATGGGAACATGTGTCTCAGCAAAAACTGGCTGAGTTCTTTGGTGACTACCTCTATCGTATAAAAGAATGGGTGAATGGCGATAAGGCAGGTAAATTCAGTGAACGCAACATTCAGATGTTCAAAGGAGTTAGTCGCTATGCGAACAGCCCTTATGCGCAGTTCTACAAGGCGGCATATTGTTATGCGGATATGGTCAATTCATCGACAGTTCCTTTCGTGGCAGGTATACGCGGCATAAATGCTTTTCAGTTGAATACTCCCGTTATCGCAGGTAGGCCGTTCTTTGAATATACCAGACATTACTATGGTATATTGAAGGATATACAGGATAACAGCAAGTATGAGGGCTTCTATATCAATGACAATGAAATAGTGAAAACGCTTGATGAATATTTCAATAGTGGCGAGGGAAACGGAATAGTACGTTTGCTTTTTGATACTTCAGCCTTGCTCTATGTAGATAGATTCTGCCCGGAGACATATCCGTCCAGGGAGGATATGGCGCAGTTCGAGCAATTTGTAGTGTATGCCTTCGTCTGGGCATATTCGCTGAGGGCGCAATATATAAGATTGGGATGGGCATCAGCGCAAAACTATATCATGGGAGAAAGCAACTTGGTGAACAGTTTCAATATTTACAGGATGATTGTTAGGCATGATACGCCCACATCGCTGCTGAGCGCACTTGCTGACAAGATATGTACTTTGACGTATGGTATGATACGTGACAGGCAGACGATGGAGTGCAGTGAAGTAAGTGGTAAAGGGAAGAAACTGGAAGAGCTGAAAGATAATGAGGTGTATACAAACTATCTCTATTTCTTCCAAAACTATGGATTTATTAACTGAAGAGTGTTATGGACAAATTGAGTAGAGAATTGAAATTTTGCTCTGTAAAAGAAATATATTGTAGTGACGACTGTGGCGCACCTGTAGAATACAGGATTCCAGTCTATCAGCGCAATTACGCATGGGGACGAGATGAAATATATGCTTTGATAGAGGACGTATGTGACTCATGGAAGAAATCCGGTGAGGATGTATATTATATCGGTACGCTTGTCACGTTTAAACGTGATGAGAACGTATTCGAAGTGATAGACGGGCAACAGCGCTTGACGACTATATTCATCATCCTTCGTGCTTTGAAAGTGGAAGTCAAAAGCGAACTTACGTATTCTGCAAGAACAGCTTCTACTGAGACAATAAAGGCAATGTCAAAGTCCATGCATGACGATAGTAAAAAAAAATAAAGATGTTGATTTCGGGGAAGAGCCAGATGCTGGCATCAAGGCTGGTTACGAAATAGTGGAAAGAGCTTTGAAAGATGCCTTGGATAACAATAATATAGATGAAGAAGCTTTCAAAGGCTATTTCTTGGAGAAGGTACATATAATACATTATCGTGTGCCAAAGGATGTAGACTTGAACCACTACTTTGAGGTGATGAACTCTCGTGGCGAACAACTTGAAAAGCATGAGATAGTAAAGGCGAAGCTGAGCAGCCAGTTGAAGAATGATAACAAGGCGATGAATGGATTCTGCCAGATATGGGATGCTTGTAGCGAAATGAGCGTCTACATACAACAAAAGCTACAAAAGCAAACTGGAATCTTCGGTAAAGATATGAGCGGATTCCTGCCTGGGACATTTGATGACGTATGTTATGCGCTCAACAATAACGATGGAAACATAGAAATGCGGTCTATAGAGTCCTTGTTGGATGAAGCAGTATACAAAAAAGAGGGTAAGGAAGTGGTAGACAGGAATGATTCCTATCTGCCGATTATTGATTTCCCCAATTTTCTCTTGATAGTTCTTAAGATAACGATTATGAGAAGAACAGATACAGGAGTTGCCCCTTTGGATATAGCACTTGATGACAAGGAACTAATCAAAGAGTTTGACAAAGTGAAGAATCTTACGCCTGATTTCGTCAAACTGTTTGCTTACAATCTACTACGGGCTAAATATTTCCTTGACAACTATATGGTTCATCATATCAACGATGCGGAAAGAACAGAGGAAAATCCGTGGAAGTTGCAGATTTACTGTAATGACGAAACATGCGTGAAGAGAAATTTCTTTGAAGAAAATGGGGAACAGAAGGAAAAAACACGTTTGAAACAGAGGGAACTGGTAAATCTACTATCAATGTTTGAGGTGGCGTTCACTGCCAGGCAACGCAAGAATTACCTCTTTTATTGTTTGCTGTTCCTGTTCGATAACTCCGGGAAAGATGAATATCTGGACTTCGTAAGGAAATTGGCAGACAAGTATTTCTTTGATGTCTATCTTGATGCAGGTAAACTTAACACACGCAAACAACCTAAGCCTGACAGTTTTGACAAAACTGTTATTCAAGATGGAAAACTGAACGTGAAGCTGGAGCAGGAGGCTATTAGTCGTAGTTTCAATGAAGTATACCCGACTGGTTGTGATACCATACCGCTATATGTATTTAACTATACAGACTATAGGCTGTGGAAGAAATATGCAGACGAGCTAAGTGGTAGTAATGTTATGAAAGGAGATGAAAGAAGAAGCAGGTTCTTTGCAGAACTGGGGTGTAGTGACTTCAACCTTGATACGTTCAACCATTTTTATTTCTCCCGAACCCGTAAAAGTCTTGAGCATTACTATCCACAGGCAAAGGCTGTAAAGAATAAAGAGAATGGTGGTCACCCGACGTTAGAGGAAATAAACTGTTTCGGCAATTTTGCAATGATAGGCTCTGACGCCAATAGTTCTGGCTCGGACTGGAGTCCAAAAGTTAAAAGAGAACACTATCTTGCCTCTAAGATAAACAAAGTCAGTACGGCATCTTTGAAGTTAATGGTCATGATGCAGATGTGTCATGATAATTCGGAACGAAATTGCGAGTTGGAAGAAGAATGGAATGTAGATGATATGCGGACGCACCAGGAGAAGATGACAAGTATTATTATGCGCCCTACAGTGGCATAACACGTGTATTATAGTAGTTGCCCCTGCCTGTCAACATGTATAGAGACAAGCAGGGGCAAGACGTATCTTAACAAGTTATGTCCTGTACGTACTCCCATAGTTTCTTGTAGAAGGGGTGGCGGGTCAGCGTATCTTTGTTGCCAAGGATGATGAGCTTCATCCTTGCGCGTGTCATTGCTACGTTCATGCGACGCAGGTCGCGCAGGAAGCCTATCTGCCCTTCATCGTTTGAACGGACAAGGGAGATGAGGATGATGTCGCGTTCCTGTCCCTGGAAACCGTCAACGGTATTCACTGTGATGAGATGTCGATAGGGTTTGAAGAAGTCATACTTCTTTATGAGACGCTTGAGGTACTGCACCTGTGCACGGTAGGGGGAGATAATGCCGATGTCTATGCCCTCGTCAAGGATGCGCTGCTTGCTTATCTTGGTAAGGTATTCTGCCATGGTGAGCAGCGTGAGCACCGCCTCCGCCTTGTTGATGCGACCGAAGCTTTCGCCTACGAACTCCTCCTTGTAGTCTTCCTTGTCGCAGCCCAGCTCCTGCTGTACGGCATTGTCGTTGGCAGCAGTGTCTATCCATGTGATGGCATTGTCATAGTCAAGGATTCCACGGTGCTTTATCTGCGGTGCACTGACCACCTCCCCGTGGTAAAACCAGTCGCTGGAGAAGCGCATGATATCCTCGTTCATGCGATACTGCACCTTCAGCAGTGTCACCACCTCGGGTTTGTTGTCCACAATGCGTTCCATCAGTGTCTTGCCAAGACCTGCCTTCAGCGCAGCTATGCTTTTGACTGTGGGTGGCAGCTGGCAGTGGTCGCCAGCAAAGATGACACGTGATGCACGGCGTATGGCTATCCAGCAGGCGGCTTCCATGGCCTGTGCGGCCTCGTCAATGAATAGCGTTGTGAATTTCATACCATCCAGCAGGCGATGGGCGGCGCCAGTGAGAGTGCAGGCGATTACGCGGGCCTCGCCGAAGAGTTCGCTGTTGATGCGTATCTCTATCTCGGCAGCGCGGCTCTTGAGGTGTTCCATCTTCTGGTGGTAGTCGCTGCTACCACGCTTGCGGTTCTTGCGCAATTCCCTTATCGCCTTACGTATAGCCCATAGCTGTGGGTAGTCAGGATGACTCTCGAAGCGGCGCTCGTAGGTGAACCCTAACATCTTGTCGTTCACTCGTGTGGGGTTGCCTATACGCAGCACGCTGATGCCTCGGTCTACGAGCTTCTCGCATATCCAGTCTACCGCCATATTACTCTGGGCGCAAACCAGCACTTGGCTCTCGCGCATCAGTGTCTCATTGATAGCTTCCACGAGTGTGGTGGTCTTGCCTGTGCCTGGAGGACCGTGCACGATGGCTACGTCCTTTGCGCGCAGCACCTCGTTGACGGCTTTTTCCTGCGTAGGGTTGAGCCACGGAAAACGTAGCGGAGAGAAAGTGAAGTGAGCTGCCTTTTGATGCGAATAGAACAGGTCGCGAAGGTATGCGAGGCGATTGCCCTTGGCGTTTGTCACCCTTTCCAGTGCGTCAAACATATATCGGTAGCTGCTTTCATCAAACGACAGCTGTACGCCGATGGCGGTAGCCGACTGCTGAAGGTCGAGCAGCGGAGCGGAGTCAGGAACTGCAACCACCATTCTGTCACCATCAACATAGCTTACTGTGCCGGTAAAGGAAAAGTATTTGATGTCGCTCAGAGTCGCTTCGTTACCGTCTTTTATACAGAAGAACATCACGGGGCGTCCGAACTCAAAGTTGTGTTCAATGTCCTGATCCTCTGTTCTGTAAACCTCAATGACTTTTTGATTGAGAGAGTTATAGTAACTGCGTCCTGCTCTTATAGGAAACCATGCGTCACCACGTTTCACTTTGCGCTGCAGTCCCTGCTGCTCGGTCTGCTTGCGAAAGTTCTCCTTCTCGGCAGAATATTCCATCTGCAACAGCAGGCGTTGGCGTATTAGTTCTTGTATAGGTGATGTCTGGTTCATTTAGCTTACTCTTTAATTACATTAAAATGGTAAAGTGCCTTTGCTATGCCGTCATGTTCATTGTCGTCTGTAACATAGTCTGCCACGGACTTTACGGCTTCCTCTGCATTACCCATCGCTATGCCCGTGCCGGCAGACTGTATCATAGAAATGTCGTTATAGCTGTCGCCGAACGCCATGAGTGCTTCTGTTGTCATTCCAAGGTTCGACAGCATCTGTCTGAGTGCGGATCCCTTGTCTATTCCCAATGGCAGCAGTTCTATGAAGTATGGCGTAGAGCGGCAGATGTGCATCTGTCCTTCTGTCTCCTTCTGCATTATCGCCTCCCACTGCGGTACGAGTTCGGGCGAACCAACCATAAGACACTTGTTGAGCGGTCGCGGAGTATCATGGATAAAGTCTTGTACAGCTTTAATCTGCATTTTGTTGTTGCGTGACGACTGATGCACATACAGGTCGTCAGGATGCTCCGTATATATAAGGTCCTCATAGTAAGTCATAAGGGTAAGCCCCGAACGCTGCTGGCATTCGTGCAGATACGGAAGCAGGGTAGGGGAGAGTTCTTTCTCTACCAATACCTTCCCGGTAGCACATTCCTCTATGTGACCACCGTTATAGCATAGCAGCATGCCGCCATAACGTTCCATTTGCAACTGTCTGGCAAGAGGACGCATGCCGTAAGGAGGTCTTCCTGAAGAAAGACAGAGCCTCACACCCTGCTGCTGAGCCTTCATGAGGGCAGCGAAGGTGTGAGGCGTTATCTCCTTGTTCTCGTTGGTAAGTGTGCCATCGAGGTCAAGTGCAATGATATGAATCTCGTTCATTAATTGGTTTATGGTTGCCGGTCTTGGGTCGTTGGTCTGTTCGTTTGTGTGTATGGAGCACAAAACGACAAAGCTGTATGTGAGTGCATACGGCAGACCTGTAACCTTTACCTGTCAGTTCCTTTACTTCAAGCTCAGGATTGCCTTTGCATTGGCACTCTCTGGGTTCAGCTGTATAAGCTTCTCTGCATACTCCTTAGCCTTCGCCATATCGTTGAGGTTGTGTACGTAGTTGGTACAGATAGCCTCGTAGGCATTGATGAGCATCTTTGTCTCACCAGCACTGCGGTCAGTCTCTGCTTCAAGGAGAGTAGCGAGAGTCTGGTAGTGTACGGCAGCCATCTTCAGCTTTTCGAGGTCACTGATGGCAGGAAGAGCGAATGGGAATCGACTGCGCTTCATTGCAACGTATGCAGCATTGGTTGGATACTTCTCTGCCAAAGCGGCATAAAGCTCGTCTGCTTTCTTGAATGCTTCTTTCTTTCTCTCTGGAGTGGTGTTATCATCCATCAGCTCGTCAGCATAGAGAGCAGCGAGAGTCTCCTCCAGACTGAATGACTTGCCAGTCTGTCCCTGAAGATACTTGTCGAGGTATTCGCCAGCCTTGTCATAGTTGCTGAGCTTCTTGTAACAGTCAGAGATAGCCTTATTCTTCTCAGTTACTGTAGCAGCGTCAATACCTTCGAGCTGCTGTATCTTCTGATAGTATGTGATAGCTTCCTCATACTTCTTTGCTCCCTCAAGTGCGGTAGCATAGTAGTTATAGTCGTATGCAGAAAATTTTGCAGAGTCAGAAGCGTTGAAGAGGTTGTTACCAGCAGCGATAGCGGCGTCAAAGTCCTTCTTTGATACGTTGTTGAACAGTATAAGACGGTTCATTGATGCGTTGCGGTTCCACTTCTGGTGACCGTAGTTTGCAATCTCAAGCGACTTGTCATACTCCTTTGACAGGAAGAGGTTTGTAGCATAGTCAGAAACCTGATAGTCCTTCATGTCGTCAAGTTTTACCTTTGCATAATACTCAATAGCCTGCTTCATCTTGCCGCTGCTTGAATATATCTCGGCAGCGATGAGGTCTACTGGATAGTCTGGACGCTGTGCGCGGAGAGCCTCCAGTGTCTGTACTGCACCTGAAGGGTCAGTCTTGCTCATAATCTGAGCGTAGCGTCGGTAACCGTCAGGGTTCTTCGGGTCAGCGTACATAGCCTGCTGGAACCACTCGGCAGCCTTGCCGCCATCGTCCTTGGCAACTGCTACATTGCCGACCAGTACATATATGCTTCCTTTCTCCTCTGGAGTACCCTTCTTGTTAACAAGTTCGAGAGCCTTGTTGGCATATTCCTCTGCCTTGTCATAGTCCTTGGCAGCAACGTATGCCTTTGCTATGCTTGCCAGGGCGTTGGCATTCTTCTTATTCTCCTTTGCTATTGCCTCAATCTGTGAAGTAGCGTCAGCAGAGTTACTCTTCAGAATCGCAGACACCTGTGTCATTATCTGGTCTGGCTGAGATTGAGCCATTGCAGGAGCACTCATGATTATCATCATGGCTCCTATCAGTAAGTTCTTTCTTCTCATTGTGTATGTTTTATCTTTTATATTTGCTTTCTTTTTACTATTCACTATTAGTTGTTCGTTATTCACTATTAGTTATTCGATATTCTCTATTAGTTATTCTTTATTCACTAATCGTTCACGTGCACCTCTCTAATGGTCAGTCTGCCGTAAGCAGGGAGAAGTCCGGCCTTAAGTATTACTATCTGTCCTCTGTCCTGTGAGATGATGAAGTTCTTGAAGCCAGTAGGCAGTCCCATGTGGGTATCGTTCAGCAGTATGTAGATGGAGCGAACCAGTGGGTAGTTGCCGTTAAGGAAGTAGTACTGGTATGGCTTCCAAGAGTTAGCCACGGTAGCCACGTCCAGTTTTGTAACAGCCATCGGTCGTACCTCCTTGCGGAATGTGAGGTTAGTGGTATCTCTTTGGTCATTAAGCCAGTTGCTTCCGATGATGCCTATGGCTCCCTTGTGTTTCTCTACGTATGTCACCACGTCAGCAGTTTTGTTTACAGCAAAGACGTTAGGACTTGTTATTGGCTTCCCGCCAAGTATGCTGTCCTCCACGTAATGCACGGTAGAAGACTTCTTGTTATCGAATACCACGGTGATGTCTCCCTTGTCAGACTTCGGATATATTTGGTTCCATCGTGTCACCTCACCAGTGAATATTCTCTTTATATCTTTCACACTGATACAAGAATCAGTGTTAGCTGTATTCTGAATCAAAGCGAGTCCGTCATAAGCGATTCTGACAGACAGTGGGAACTGCTTTCTGGCCTTGAGGCTTTCCAGTTCCGCTTTCTTGAAGTCGCGTGCTGTTACCGCCATGCTTACCTTGCCCTGGAGCAGCATGGTGATAGCATCCGACTCGTTAGTGTAAATAGGTGTGAGTTTTGCGAGAGGATATAGCGACTCGAAGAGCGACCTTTCCTCATCAATGATAGGGCTGAAGCTTTCATCAGAAGCGAATGAAATCTCTCCTGAAGAATAAGTATCGGTTCGACCATCTTTGTTTTTACGCCCACCGCAAGAACAAAGGTTAGCCATGAGAATGAATCCTACTAATATGTAAGATAATGTTCTGATCATCTTGAAAGAATGATAATAGAAGATGTTGAATGTCTGTATGGCGGTGCGTTATTATAATGCAGACAATGTGTTATTATAACATTAGCCACCCCCGTTTTACCAACATTTGACCAATAATGCCCTTGCGGAAGTTCCGCAAGGACAATGATTGGTCAATAGGTTTGAATCCTACATGAGAGTAAGATTTTTTGTTCTGTTCATAAAAGTTGAAGTAATGCCCGATTACTGGAGACGGAATGTTACAGGGAGTGTGTACTTCACACGCACTGCAGAACCATTCTGCTTACCAGGAATCCAGTGTGGCATAGACTTAACGACACGTGTAGCCTCCTTGTCAAGAGAAGGGTCAACAGACTTTGCAACCCTTACGTCAGTGATGGAACCATCACGTTCTACGACGAAGGTACAAATAACACGACCCTGGATGCCGTTCTCCTCTGCTATTACCGGATACTTGATATGAGAGCTGAGGTACTGCATGAGTGCGCCCATACCGCCAGGATAAGAAGGCATCTGTTCAACAACGTCGAATACCTTGTTAGTCTCCTCTTCCTTAGGCTTGACAGGCTCCTGTGCGATAACATCCTTGGCCTTCAGCACTTCACCGCTCTCGTCGTTACCTTTAACGTCGAGTGCACCGATGGCTGCGCTACTCTTCATGAGGTCCTCCTGGCTCTTCATTTCGTCCTCAGGCTTCACCTCGTCATCCTTCTTGATGACAGGAGCGGTGAACTTGATAGAGCTTCTTACCTTCTCTACCACTTTCTGCACCTCTTCCTGCTTCACGAGCTGCTTACGTTCAACCTTAGCTTCTTTCTTCTTCTGCTGTTGCAGAGCAGAAAGCTCAGTAACCTGATTCATAGCTGCTTTCTTTGCTGCTGCCTCGTCCGCAATATTCTTGAGGGTGAGACCAACCTGACATGCGATAGCGAGCAAGATAACAGCCAGAATAGCAATCACATTACGCTTGCCAGTGCTCTTACGCAGAGCATAGGCACCATACGCCTGGTTGCGGTCCGCAAAGACAATGTCGGTCCACTCACCAGATATGAGATCTATTTTTGACATTTTGTAATCTTTTTAATAGTTAATACTTGTACTTGTAAAGACTTCCGTCCATTACTTTACGCCCTTCTCATCGAGGAGCTTTTTGTCCTGGTCGTTAATCTTGTCAAGAACGTACTTACCAATGCTGCATATCTGCATCTCGTCAAGAGCGTCAACGACGTTCTTGTAAGTTGACGAATCAGTAGCCTTGATGATGACGGTCATAGTCTGAATCTTCTGTCCGTCGATTTCACCAGACTTAATTTTAGAGAGTGCTGCTGAGTACTCTGCCTCGGTCATGTCTTCCTTTTTGAGGTCGAGCTGTGCCTTAGCTTTCATAACCTGCAGTACAGGCTGGGTGTTATCCTCAGTCACGTGTGTCTGGAGCACCTTTCTGATACCGTTCTTACCCCATGTAGTAGGTTTGAGGCATGAAGGGTCATCGTACTTAGGCATGCCCTCAACATAGAAAATCTTGTTGTTGCCAGCCACGTAGATAGTGATAGTGTACGAAGCCTTTGTTACTGTCTTATCTTGATCTTCAAGGTTTTTGTCGTTAGACGGCATACTCAGTTCCATAGACTGAGGTTTAGCCAGAGAGGTACAGAGCATGAAGAAAGTGATAAGAAGCATCATCATATCAACCATCGGCGTGAAGTCCACGCGGACGTTCATTTTCTTTTGCTTTTCTTGTTTCTTTGCCATTCTTTAATCCTCCGCTGTCTTTAACGATGTGATAAGATAGTAACGGTTCTGATCCATATCCTGAAGTTCAGACATTACCTTCTTGATATTAGCATACGGTGTATCAGAGTCAGCCTTGATAGCTATCTTGATATCCTCCGTATTCTCTACAACAGAAGTAACCCATTCCTGGAACTGGCTCTTACCATTATTGATAGAGTCGAGCGGAATACCAGCCTCTTTACCAGTCATAGCCTCAGTCATCTTGTCTGTAGGCAAGTTGAGGTATGCCTTAAGGTTTTCGAGACTCATACCCCACATAGGGTCGGTCTGGAACTTCTTCATTTGCTGGGCATTCAGCTGAAGGTCGAACTTGTTGTCCATATCCTGGATAACAGTAAGCATATCATTCTGATTGTCCATGCTCATAAATACCTTGCCGGTCTTGTCGACAACGATATTCAGGACGCCTTTCTCTGGAATCTTGATCTCTGATACAGACATTGGCTGGTTTACCTTTACTGGTTCATTCTTCACGAACGTTGATGTCAGCATGAAGAACGTCAGCAAAAGCACCATCACGTCTGACATAGGGGTCATGTCAATCCAGACGTCGCTTTTCTTAACTTTTAACTTACCCATAACTGAATAAAATTTAAAGGGTTAGTAAAAATTAAGCTTCTGGGTGCTTGTCTTCGAATGTATGAGCTACAGTGTAACCTATCTCGTCCATTGCAAATGTAAGCTTGTCGATTCTGTTGGTGAAGTAGTTGTAAGCCACAACAGAAACCCAAGATGTTGCGATACCAGAAGCCGTGTTAACGAGGGCCTCAGAGATACCTGTTGACAGAGCCATAGAGTCTGCGCCACCACCAGCAGCGAGGGCTGCGAATGAACGAATCATACCAAGCACAGTACCGAAGAGGGCGGTAAGAGTACCGAGTGTTACGATAGTAGCGATGATAGGGAGGTTCATTGTCATTGTAGGCATTTCGAGAGCTGTAGCCTCCTCGTGAGCGTTCTGGATAGCTGCAACCTTCTCCTTGAGCTTGATAGGAGCGTTTTCCATCTCCTTGTAAGCCTTGAGGTCAGCGAGAACCACGTTAGCAACTGAACCCTTCTGCTTGTTGCAGAGGTCTTCTGCAGCTGCGATGTTGCCATCCTTGAGAGCCTTCTTCACGTTTACGGTGAACTTAGTAACGTTGCCCTTACCAGCGCAAGCAGAGATAGCGAGGATACGCTCTACAGACATTGCGATGACGGTGCAGAGAAGACCGAGGATGATAGGAACTACCCAACCACCTTTATACACTGTACCGAGCATGTTGAGTGGATGTCCCTCTGGATCGCCGTTAGCGAAGTTTGCTGGGTTACCCAGGAAGAAGAGGTAGAAGCAAATACCCACTGCGAAAGCGAAGATAATGATAATGATTGCGTGTCTTACACCCTGGAAGCCTGCTGACTTCTTAGGCGCGGCTGTTGTTTTTGAAGCTGCCATAATTGTTTGATTAGTTTAAAAAATTATTAATGAATTATTTGATATTCAAAGTTTACGTTGTGTTAGTACGTTTTTTTTCTGATGTTACGTAGAAATATAGTTTTTTCCAAACACAAAGTTAGCAAATAAAGTGGAACTACGATAACGATTAAGGACTTTTAACAAAAAAATCTTCTTTGATAGGTAAATTAGTGCGAAAAAGGAGACTTTTTGAGCCTCCTTTTGCACTTTGATATTGTTGTATTATGCGTACTTAAGTCGTTGTTGTTCCTTGGTGGATCATTTCGGGAGGTAATACCGTGCGTTTCTGGTAGTGCCTGTTGCTGGTTTCCCCAGTCATGGCGGCAGTGTTCCTTCCGTATGTTCCTTGCCTTTTCTGTGTGCTCTGCTTACTTGAGCTTTGCGAGACACTCCTTGATGCGCTTGATAGCTTCGCGGATGTTGTCGTCGCTTGTGGCGTAGCTCATTCTGAAGCACTCAGGGTCGCCGAAGGCATCGCCACCGACAGTTGCTACGTGACCTACCTCGAGGAGATACATGGCGAAGTCGTTGGTATCCTTTATCACGCGTGTGCCATCGGTCTTGCCGAGGTAGCTCTTACACTTAGGGAATACGTAGAAGGCGCCGTCAGGTACGTTTACTTCGAGTCCTGGAATCTCCTTTACGAGATTTACTATGAGGTCGCGTCTGCGCTCGAAAGCCTGTCTCATATCCTCTACGCACTGCTGGTCAGCGATGTAAGCTGCCATGGCGGTCTTCTGGCTTACAGAGCAAGGACCTGATGTGTACTGGCCCTGGAGTTTGTTTACGCCCTTTACAATCCATTCTGGTGCTGCCATATAGCCTATGCGCCATCCTGTCATGGCGTAAGCCTTGCTGACGCCGTTGATGATGATGGACTGCTCCTTCATGCCTGGGAACTGTGCGATGCTCTCGTGCTTGCCTACATAGTTGATGTGCTCGTATATCTCGTCAGCGAGAACGTACATATCAGGATGTTTCTTTATCACGTTAGCCAGTGCTTCGAGTTCTGCCTTGTTGTAAACTGAACCTGTAGGGTTGCTTGGTGAACAGAGGATGAGCATGCGTGTTTTTGGAGTGATGGCTGCCTCGAGCTGTTCTGGAGTAATCTTGAAGTTCTGCTCGAAGCCGGCAGGAATGTGCACTGGAGTACCGCCAGCGAGGAGCACCATCTGTGGGTAGCTTACCCAGTAAGGAGCAGGGATGATAACCTCTTCGCCATCGTCAACGAGTGCCATGATAGCGTTACATACAGCCTGCTTTGCACCGTTGCTTACAGAAATCTCGCTTGCCTTGTAATCAAGTCCGTTCTCGTTCTTGAGTTTAGCAACGATAGCCTCTCTGAGGTCAGCGTAACCAGCCACAGGAGAGTATCTTGACCAGTTATCGTCCACAGCCTTCTTGGCTGCAGTCTTGATGTGGTCAGGAGTGTTGAAGTCTGGTTCTCCAACGCTAAGGTTAATCACGTCGATGCCCTGTGCCTTCATCTCGCTGCTCTTCTGTGACATAGCGAGAGTGGCAGAAGGAGCCAATCTGTTCAATCTACTGGATAAACGTCCCATAATATATTTGTTTGGTTGCTTAATTGTTTACTATCCCTTACAATAATGGTGCATCTTGTATCGGGCTTAGGCTCGTATGCAAGGTGCACACATCATTTGCGTTTGCAAAGTTAATACATTTCTTTCGGAAATAAAAACATTTGTCTATTTTTTTGCCGTTTCGCTTACATTTTGTATAAGTAAGTATTCAAAATTATTTTAATAAAACAATGTCATCATAAGTAAATGTGTATTTCTACATTATTTTCACTCTCTTTGTCGCATCTGCGCCACTTGTTTTCTGTCACAATGAAGACATTGCTCCATCAACCAAGCGGTGCAGCTGCATCCAAATAGAGCAAAACTAATGTAAAAATAATTTTGAACACTTACTTATGAAACTACCTTTATGTATGGTCAAATCATTTTCTTTCGTAATGAAAAGCATGTTGTTACATCGTCTGGCATCTGTCAATCATCTGCTTGTTAAGGCGGTGTATCTGCTTCAGGTCTCGGTATAGTCTGAGTCTGAAGCGGCACATCCTTATATAAAGGATAATGCCTATCGGCAGAATCACGGCTGCGGTGGCGTTCATCCATTTGTGGTCAAAGGGGCGTGTGTGCGCTTTTTCGGAAACCACGGGATACTGTGCGAGGTATGACATGATATATCTGTCGCGTGTATTGCTCAGATCCTCTATCACGTTTTCTAATTTTTCCACCATCTGTTCAATCTCGTGGTCTGGTTGGTAGTCGAAGAATACCTTCACGGGGTTAGGCAGTCGCATCAGCTTATGCTGCGTGGCGTATTGCACTATCATTTCGTTCATGCTCTGGAGGTACTGTGCGTCGCGGGCATAGTCAGGGTCATTGATGATGACTTCCTTTTGTGCAACGATACGTTTCTGCCTCATTCCGAGGAGATTCATGAAGAAGAGGCGGTATGCGTCCATGTTGAATACCACGGAGTCCTTGTTTGCCTTGTATGTAATGAATGCTGCCAGTGGTATGAGCACCATCGGCGCCAGTCCCTTTCCGAACCATATAGCCCACGATCCCTGACGCGCCATGCGGTAGCCAGTATTGTCAAGGATATAGAAAAGTATGAATACCATCACGGATACGATGACTGGCACGCCCAGTCCGCCTTTGCGAATGATGGCACCTAATGACGCTCCTATGAAGAAGAAGATGATACACGTCAGCGATAGCGTGAACTTGTTTATCATCTCGATTCTGTATTCGCGCTCCTTCTGGTTATATTCGTCCGCTCCCCATGCTCTGTATTCCAGGTCGTAGCCCATGGTCTTCACATTGCTACTTATGGATAGTAGCATGTCCTTCTGCTGTTCGGGCGTCATCTTGACGAGGATGGAGTCATAGTTTAGTGTTCCGTTCGCCACTCTTGCCATGGCTTTCAGCGAGTCTTTTTTCTCTACCTGTGGCGTCATGAATAGTCTCTCGCGTATGTTCTTTGCTACTTCACGTCCTATGCTGTCTCCAGTGTATCGCACGGAGTCAATCTTCACCACCAGCTGTGGGAGGCTCTGTGCCGCTGCCTGCTGCGAGAGGCCCGATGCCTCTGCCATGTTGAAGCCGTTGTCGAAGTCGAGGAGTATCACCTTATTTATAAAGGACTCGCGGCGGTAAGGCACGTTGGCGGTGCTTGTAATCTCCTGCGACCTCATGTTCTCGAACCATTCGCCGCTGTATAGTGTCAGCAGCAGGTGCTTCTTCTCTGCTGTAGACTGTATCTTACCCGAGTCTGCCAGTATGATGGCGGCATCCTCATAGCTCTCTGTCATGCGATATATCATTACGCCGTACAGCATGCCCGTCTCCAGGTCCTTGTGCTGCACGTAGAGGTTGCAGTTCGGTATGCCGTCATAGAATATTCCCTCCGGTATCTCCAGTTCCGGACTCTTCTGCTTCATGGACAGGAGCAGCTGCCTCAGTTGCAGGTTTGCCTTCGGACCTATGTTGTTCTGGAACACGAAGGAACATGCCGTGACGAGCAGCGACATGAAGAATAGTGAGCGCAGAGCCTTCACCAGTGATATTCCTGCCGCCTTGATAGCCGTCAGCTCACTGCTCTCGCCGAGGTTGCCCATGGTGATGAGTGACGACAGCAGTATGGCTAATGGGAACGCCTGCGGCACGAGCATCAGTCCCATGTACCAGAAGAACTGTCCCAATACCTCCAGTGACAAACCCTTGCCGATAAGGTCGTCCACATAACGCCATAGGAATTGCATCATCAGCACGAAGAGGCTGATGAAGAAAGTTCCGGCAAACAGCGTCATGAACTGTTTGAGCATGAAGATGTCGAGTTTCTTTATTATGGGGCGCATGGTGGTGGTTTAGTGTTTTTGTCGTTTGGTGGTTTGGTTGCTTGTGATGCCACCACGATGGCGTAGAAACGTCATCGCACGAGGACAGCGAGCGGTGGTGACGGTCGTTGGACCGCTCCATTATGAGGACGGTGAGCTGTGGGGGCGGTCGCCCCGTTTACTTCTTGTGTCTGTTGGCTCTCTGCTCGCGGTATTTGGCTTTCTGCATGGCAGAGCCGGAGCCGTGAGCACCCGTGATATACTTCTTCTTCTTTGCTTTCGTCTTCACCTTTCCTTCGTCCTTCTTGCGTTCTCCGCCACGACCGAAGTTGATGCCGTTCTGTAAAATCAAGTCAAAATCATCCATGATGGTGGTCTTGTTAGGGGGTATGTTTTTAATGAAAAATCAATTGAAAAGGGTGTGTTTTGTGGCAGTCTCGTATCTTGTTGAAATGCAATAACTTACAAAACTCGTTGCGATTACTATGCTTTCGCAGTGCGAAAGCATGGTGATTGTGTTGCGAAAGCATAGCAATCGCATTGCGAAAGCATAGCTATTGCAAACATATAGCACCCCTTTTATTGTGGAGGTAGATATACGTCACAGTATAAAAGGGGTGCTTGTCTTGGTGCATGAATACCTTTCTTGTCTATGGCCCGGGAATTAATGGTGGAACAGACGCACGCCTGTGAACGCCATTGTGATGCCATACTTGTCGCAGGTCTCGATAACATTATCGTCGCGTACAGAGCCACCAGCCTGTGCTATGAACTCTACGCCGCTCTTGTGAGCACGCTCTATGTTGTCACCGAATGGGAAGAAAGCGTCAGAACCGAGAGCCACCTTTGTGTTCTTGGCAATCCATTCCTTCTTCTCCTCGCGTGTCAGTGGTTCTGGTTTCTCTGTGAAGAAGTTCTGCCATGTACCCTCTGCCAGTACATCCTCGTAGTCGTCAGAGATGTATACATCGATGGTGTTGTCACGATCAGCGCGGCGTATGCCCTCCTTGAAAGGCAGTGTCATCACCTTAGGGCACTGTCTGAGCCACCATATGTCCGCCTTGTTGCCAGCGAGGCGTGTGCAGTGTATGCGGCTCTGCTGGCCAGCACCGATGCCGATAGCCTGGCCGTCCTTCACGTAGCATACAGAGTTGGACTGTGTGTACTTCAGTGTTATGAGAGCAATCATAAGGTCGCGCTTCGCCTCGTCGGTGAAGTTCTTTGCCTGTGTAGGTATATTCTCGAAGAGTGCTGGGTCGTTCAGCTTGATTTCGTTACGTCCTTGTTCGAAGGTCACGCCGAAGCACTGCTTTGTCTCGATAGGTGCAGGCACATAAGTCGGGTCAATCTTGATTACGTTGTATGTACCCTTGCGTTTCGCCTTCAGTATCTCGAGGGCTTCGTCGGTATAGTCGGGAGCAATCACGCCGTCGCTTACCTCACGCTTGATGAGAGTGGCAGTAGCGGCATCGCATGTGTCAGAGAGTGCGATGAAGTCGCCGTAGCTTGACATACGGTCGGCACCGCGGGCACGAGCGTAGGCGCAGGCGATAGGTGAGAGAGGGAGCTTCACGTCGTCAACGAAGTAAATCTTCTTCAGAGTGTCAGACAGCGGCAGACCTACAGCGGCTCCAGCAGGGCTTACGTGCTTGAAACTTGCAGCAGAAGGCAGACCCGTAGCCTCTTTCAGTTCTTTTACCAGCTGCCATGAGTTCAAGGCATCAAGGAAGTTGATGTAGCCAGGACGGCCGTTAATTACCTCGACAGGCAGTTCGCCTTCGTTCATGTAGATACGTGATGGCTTCTGGTTAGGGTTGCAGCCATACTTCAATGCAAGTTCTTTCATTGTAGTTTCGTGTTGATGTTTATAAGTTGTTACTTATATTTTGCTGCAAAGTTATACATTTTTTTTGAAAGTACCAAGAAAACATTTGGCAGTTTGGGAAATATTACTTATCTTTGCAAGATAAATATGTGGTGATATACTGCAAAATAAACCTCAAGTGACTTGATATGCGTGCACTGTTGCCCCTTTTCTTTTTTATATTCGTCTATCTCGGCATCTCTATTGCGGCAGGCGACTTCTACAAGGTTCCTATTACCGTTGCGTTCATGCTCACCGCAGTTGTGGCGGTGTTGTCATCGCGTGGCGGACTGAAAAAGCGCATCAAGGTGTTCACCCGTGGTGCCTCCAGCCATAACCTCCTTCTCATGATATGGATATTCATCCTTGCTGGAGCTTTTGCCAATTCCGCCAAGGAGATGGACGGAGTGACCGACGTGGTTAACCTCACCCTCAGCGTAGTGCCATCCAATGCCATTCTCGCAGGTCTCTTCATCTCCTCCGCCCTCATCTCTCTGAGCATAGGGACGAGTGTCGGCACCATTGTGGCACTGACCCCTATAGCAGTAGGCATGGCTCAGTCGCTCGATGTCTCTGTGCCGATGATGACGGCAGTGGTGGTAGGTGGCTCCTTCTTTGGCGACAATCTCTCCTTCATCTCCGATACCACCGTGGTGGCTACGCAGACGCAGGGCGTAAAGATGAGCGACAAGTTCCGCACCAATATCCGCATAGCCCTCCCGGCAGCCCTCGTCATGGTACTTGTCTACGCCTATATGGGGCGCAACCTCACATTACTCTCTGATATCCCGGCGGTCAATCCACTGAAGGTCCTTCCATACGTGGTGGTGCTCCTTGCTGCGGCCTTCGGACTGAACGTGCTTGTTGTCCTCTGCCTCGGCATAGCCCTCACGGGGGCGGTAGGCATGCTGACTGGCTCCTTCGACCTCTATTCTTGGTTTGGAGCAATGGGTGAGGGCATCTCAGGCATGGGCGAGTTGATAATCGTCACCATGCTCGCCGGCGGTGTGCTTGAAGTCATACGCAGCAATGGTGGTATACGATTCCTCATGCGATATGTGATGAAACGCATCAAGACGCAGAGCCATGCAGAGTTTGGCATAGCAGCCCTCGTATCGGTGGTGGACATGTGTACGGCAAACAATACCGTAGCCATCATCACCGTATCAGGCATTGCCAAGGACATGTCAAACAAGTTTCACCTCAACCCCAAGCGTGTAGCGAGCATCCTCGATACCTTCTCCTGTATGATGCAGGGCATCATACCTTACGGTGCGCAGCTGCTGATGGCAGCAGGGCTTGCATCATGCAACCCCGTGGAGATACTGCGCTACCAGTACTACCCCGCAGCCCTCTTCGTCTGTGCGGTGATGTCCATCGTGATATACGGCATGCATCATCATGACGACCTCGAAATGGCGATAGAGGAGAAGAAACTGCTTGAGACAGTATGTGACCATGATGAAAAAGAGAAATAAAAGTTCACTCGACAGACAAGAGACAGAATCTATAACAGAAACACAAGATACACACTATGGGAACTGAAACAGAGAAAAAAGTATTGCGCCGCCCAGAGGTGCTTGAATGCGATGTCGTACGTTTCCAGAATGCCAAAGACAAGTGGGTGGCATTCGTGGGGCTGCTCGACGGACGCCCTTACGAGATATTCACAGGACTGCAGGATGACGAGGAAGGCATCATGCTGCCGAAGGCCGTCAACAATGGAAAGATAATAAAGACGGTGCTGCCCGACGGCACCAAGCGTTATGACTTCCAGTTCGAGAATCGTCGTGGCTACAAGACAACCGTAGAGGGACTCTCTGGCAAGTTCAACCCTATCTACTGGAATTACGCTAAGCTCATCTCGGGAGTATTGCGTTATGGCATGCCGATAGACAATGTCATAAAGCTCGTATCATCCCTCGATATGGACGGAGGACTCAATACCTGGACCAATGGCGTGGTGAGAGCCCTAAAGAAATATGCTTCTCAGTAGTCTCCTTGCTGCAGCACTCGCGGTAGGTTCGCCAGTCGCTGACGATGAAGATGCTGCGGAATCGCAGCTCCTACGTCTCTATGAAGGCACGGAAGAAGGGGCCGAAGAGCTGGAAGACGCAAGAGAACGCATGGAGCAGCTACGCCAGCAGCCCCTTGATATAAATAAGGTGGGAGAAGAGGAACTGCTCTCTGTGCCAGGCATGGATGCTGAAACGGCACAGCATATCATAACCCACCGCAAGCGTTATGGCTGGTTTCAGAATATAGAGGAACTCAATATGGTGCGTGGCATGGACGACCGTAGGGCTCGCTTCTTTGCCACGATGCTTCGTGTGGAGGCTGCTGACACCACCAGATGGTACGATAGGCAGCGACTGGCGCAAGACATAAGCCACGCAAGCCATACTGTCACCCTCACAGCCACAGTCCCCACATACTATAGGGCGGGCGACAAGGGAGGCACAACGAGTGAAGCGAAGAAAGTGAACAGGTATGCCGGCATGTATCTTGGCGATGCCGTGAAGCACTCGTTGCGTTACAATATGAATATAGGAAATAATCTGCAACTTAATCTTTCGGGTGCCAAGGCAGCGGGAGAACCGTTCTTCTCTGCTGGCAACAGCATGGGGTATGACCGTTATTCATACAGCATCGTTGCCAAAGACCTTGGTATATTCAATACAGTTATAGCAGGAAAATACCGCGGACAGTTCGGTATGGGCCTGGTCTACAACAACTCGCTCTCCTTCGGCAAGCAGTCCATGCTCGCCTCCCTGGGCCGCCGCACCACGTATTTCGCCCCCCATACCAGCCCCTCTGACTCCCGGCACATGCAGGGAGTGGCAGCAATGGCGCACTTGGGACGGTTCAATGTAGCGGCACTCTACTCCTGGCGCTATATAGACGCCACGCTCAATGCCGATGGTACGATACGCACTGTACAGACAAGTGCCACGCACCGCACGGCAGATGAGATGCTACGCAAGAACAATGCCGTCCAGACTGCCGCCGGGCTGCGCATAGACTACAGTCCAGTGCAGAACTCTGCGGTAGAGTGGAGGATGGGCGTGTCATATCTGTACACCTCTTTTGACCGGCCAGTAGTGCCGGTGGCAGTGAATGGTAAAACATCCCTTCAAGATGCAGACTACCGCATCATGAACCCTACGGGGCAACGTTTCTGGAATGCAGGCATAGACTACAAGCTGCAGGTGGGACCCGTCACCTTCGTGGGAGAGACAGCGGTAAACGAGAACAAGGCAGTCGCTACGCTCGATAACGTCATGCTGTCGCTGTGGAAAAGGCTGACACTGACCGTCGCTGGACGCATATATCCGTACAAGTATCATGCAGTCTGTGGAGCAGCTTTGGGCGATAACAGCAATGTAAGCAATGAGCAGGGCATACTGATAGGCGCACACTGGGCACCGAAGCGCACCTTCACCGTGGATGTATATACCGACATGGCGTACTATCCGTGGAAGAAATACAGGGTGTCAGAGTCTTCACGCGCCTGGGACAGCAGCGTGATGGCTACCATGCAGCATAGAGACTGGCAGTTCAGTGCACGTTACCGTATGAAGAAACATCAGCAGGATGTAAACCTGCTGCAATGGGGTAATAACACGGTCAGGTATCTTGCCGACAAGACTTTGCACCGTCTGCGGCTAACGGCACAGTATGACGGCACTCTCATATCCATGCGCAGCAATGCGGAAGGTATGATAAACGAGGAGAACTCCAAGGGATATGTCATCAGTCATGCCGTGACATGGCATCCCTGCAGAAGGTACAGCGTTTACGGAACGGTAGCCTATTTCAATACCGACGACTATGAATCGCGCATCTACAGCTATGAGCGTGGTATGCTCTACAGCATGGGTGGTGCGTCATTTTACGGTGATGGCATGCGCTTCGCCCTGCATCTGCGAGGCGATGTCACCCCATGGCTGTTCGCAATGGTAAAGGTAGGCTGTACGAAATACTTCGACCGCTCTGTCATTGGCACTGGGGCGAGACGTATATACGCCTCCTCACAGACCGACATAGATATGCAGCTACAACTGAAACTATGAGCGTTCCGTAAAAAAGGTAACAGAAAAAGTTATAAAGGTAAAACGTATATAGTGGAATATAACTAACTTTGCAGCAATAAAACAATATTATGAAGAAACTTACAATCATTGCGTTGCTGGTGCTCATGGCATCAGTAGAGACCATGGCACAGGTGTCAAAGGTCTATTTTACCAAAGAGATTACCCCCGAAGCTCTCGTCAAGGTCTATGAGGCAGTAGGCAGAAAGGCGGAGGGAAGAGTGGCAGTGAAGATTTCAACAGGCGAGAACGGTGGTCACAACTACCTCAAACCCACCCTCATCCGCAACCTCGTGGAGAAAGTGAACGGCACCATCGTGGAGTGTAACACAGCCTATCCCGGCAACCGCAACACCGTGGCAGCCCACTGGGAGACCATCCATGCCCACGGCTTTGACAGCATCTTCGCAGTAGATCTCATGGATGAGTATGGCACGATACGCATCCCTGTGAAGGACAAGACACACATCAAGTATGACATCGTGGGCAACCACCTGCCTAACTATGACTTCATGATTAACCTTGCCCACTTCAAGGGCCACCAGATGGGCGGCTTCGGAGGCGTCCTCAAGAATGCTTCCATCGGTGTGGCATCATCATCCGGCAAGGCATACATACACTCTGCCGGCATCACTACCGATGTGAAGGAGGTGTGGAACCACATCGGTGACCAGGACGGATTCCTCGAATCCATGGCGGCTGCGGCACAGGGAGTGCACAACTACTTTGGTAACGGAGAACGAATACTCTACATCAACGTGATGAACAATATGTCCATCGACTGCGACTGCAACAACCACCCTGCGCCACCAGAGCTGAAGGACATGGGAATACTCGCTTCTACCGACCCCGTGGCGTTGGACCAGGCGTGTCTTGACCTCGTGTTCAACCACGACAGCAAGCCCGGCGACACCGCAAAACCATTGACTGACCGCATACAGAAGATGCATGGCACGCATACGGTGGACTATGCTGAGAAGATAGGTCTTGGCTCAAAGAAGTATGAAATCAAAAATATTGACAAATAAATCACGACTCTTTATTTGATGATGAAAAAGAAAGTAGCGACCCTTGTGTTGTGTTCGGCAGCGGCAGTTGCATCCGCCCAGACAGACACTACGGCATTGCTGGACAACATAGTGGTGACGGGCACGCGCAATGCGGTAGACGTTCGCCATCTGCCTATGACCGTAACGGTGATAGGACGCGAGCAGCTTACGGAGCGTCATCAGTCCTCCGCCCTCCCCACGGTGATGCAGCAGGTGCCTTCTCTCTTCGTTACTGGCCGCTCCATGATGGGCTATGGCGTGTCAACAGGTGCCGCTGGAGGCATCAATCTGCGTGGCATCTCGGGCGGAGCAGGGCAGTTGCTCGTGTTGATAGACGGTCATCCGCAGTATAACGGTGTCTATGGCCATCCCATAAGCGATAGCTATCAGACCATGATGATGGAGCGTGTGGAGGTGCTTCGCGGGCCGGCATCGGTGCTGTATGGCAGCAATGCCATGGGCGGAGTGATGAACATTGTCACCCGTGGCATGCAGAAAGACGGGGCGGAGACAAGCGTCAGCCTCGGAGCTGGCAGCTACGGAACGTTCAAGGGCGAAGTGAGCAACCAGTACAAGCACGGCAGATTCAGCAGCACTGTGGCGGCACAGTATGGCAGAACGGACAATCACAGACCCCACATGGGCTTCGAGCAGTATGGTGGTTACGTGAAGTTAGGCTATGACCTCAGTCAGCACTGGAACGCATATCTTGATGCAGACATCACACATTTCAACTCCTCATACCCTGGTTCCGTCACGAGTCCGGTCTATGGAGCAGACCAGTGGATAACGAGAGGTGTCGCTTCCGCCAGCATTGAGAACCACTACGACCGCACCAGCGGTGCCTTCAGCGTGTATTCCAACTTCGGGCGTCATAAGATAGACGATGGCTCTGCCAATCCTGCCAGCCCTACGCAGCGCTATTTCCGCTCAAAGGATGCGCTGACGGGAGTGTCATGGTATCAGAGTGCGCAGCTGTTTGCAGGCAACAGACTCACAGCTGGCATTGACTACCAGCACATCTATGGCCATGCTTACTATACTTCCAAGGCCACGGGCGAGGTGCTCGATACACCGAACAAGCAGAGTGGCAGGTCATACCGCAATGAGATAGCGGGCTATGTAGACTTCCGTCAGGACTTGATGTCATGCCTTACGCTCGATGCTGGAGTGCGAGTGGACCACCATAGCGTTACTGGTACGGAGTGGATACCGCAGTTTGGTATCGTGTACCGCCCCGTAACGACGGGCGAGGCGAAGCTGATGGCAAGCAAGGGATTCCGTAATCCTACCATGAGAGAGATGTATCTCTATCCGCCTTCAAATGAAGAGCTGGAGCCAGAGCGTATCTGGAACTATGAGCTGTCGTGGCGTCATCGCTGTCATGCCTTCACCTATGGAGCGAATGTGTATTACATCAAGGGCGACAATATGATACAGACGGTGAACCGTCGCAATGTGAACACGGGGGCGATAGAGAACTGGGGGGCAGAGATTGAGGCGTCATACCGCATCAACAGCCACTGGAACGTGTCGACAAACCATTCCTTCCTCCACATGGAAAATCCTGTTGTCGCTGCGCCTGAATACAAAGGCTACCTCGGTGGCAACTACAAGGCTGGCAGATGGGGTGTCATTGCTGGTCTGCAATATATCTCCGGACTGTACACTGCGGTAGGAACAGCAGAGAAGAAGGAGAATTTCTGCCTGCTTGACGTTACCGTAAACTACCAATTGTTGAGGCAGTGCACGTTATGGATGAGTGGCGAGAACCTTCTCGCACAGCGTTATGAGATTAACGCAGGCTACCCTATGCCGCGTGCAACGGTGATGGCTGGCGTGGACATGAAGTTCTGATAGTATTATAGTAAAATTCTGATTGTTTCATAATAATAAGTGGATTGAAATCCCTGCGAAGGGAAAACAGAAAGCCCTGTTCGTGCATTTTGGCAGTGATGCCGCAGCATGAACAGGGCTTGTTGGTAAGTATTAGTGATTAAGTGTTAGTGATTAGGTATTTATGATTAAGTAGTTAGTGACCAAGCTATGTGTCGTACAAATACTTAATCACTAATCACAAACACTTGACACTTGACTACATGTTCGCCTCGAATTTCTCCTTTAGCTTCGCTTTGTTGGCAGCTCCCACGAACTTGTCTATGAGCTGGCCGTTCTTGAAGAAAAGAAGGGTAGGGATGTTGCGTATTCCGAACTCGGCTGCAATGCCCTCATTCTCCTCTACGTTGCACTTGCCAACGACAATCTTGTTGTCAAACTCCTCTGCAAGGTCAGAGATTATAGGTGAAATCATCTTGCATGGACCACACCATTCTGCCCAGAAATCCACTACGAGCGGCAGGGCACCGTTCTTCAGAGATTCAAAGTTCTCATTTGTTATTACTACTTCCATCGTTCTTTTGTTTTATGTTTGTTACTGTTATATCAGCGGCACTGTAGTCCACCATTGTTCTTCTTGCGTATTGCCAAGCATATATTCGGTTTCCCATGGCTCTTTAGCCTTGTTCTTGAAGCATCAGAAACCGTCCAGCTCGTAATACTCATCCTCCAGTTCCTCGGTAGACTTCTTGTTGTCGTCCACCACTATTATCTCCTCGTCAGAGTCGTTGTCGGTCTTCTTCTCGCTACCATCGTCAATGACTATGGTATCCTCCTGCTGTCCGTTGTCGTTACTATCGCTGTCAGCAGGCAATGTGATGCTATCCTCCTGAGGATTATCCTGTGCAGGTGCAGCGTCTGGAATGGTCAGAGTATCCTCCTCCTTCGTGTCAGCATCCTGTGTCGGTACGGTTATCTCCGTGCCATTATCTGCAGGTGTGTCAGTAGCAGGAGCCGTGACGTCAGTATTCGGTACTGCAATCTCTGTGCCATTATCGGCAGGTGTGTCAGTAGCTGAAGGGATGTCAATAACGGTATTCTCCTCCGCCTTTACGGAATCCTTCGGTGCAGCGATGTCCGTACTCTCGTCAGGCATGGCAATCTCCGTGTCGGCAGGAACGGGCAGAAGCTCCTCCTCGTTCAGTGAGTCCTTGGCAGCAGGAGCGACTGGCTTCACACCGCCAGGAGCCACCTCTTCGGTAGGCAGAGACGGTTTGACGTCCTCTTCCTCACGCTTTACGTCCTCCGTCTGGCGTACAGGTTCGTACAACTGCTCTGGGTTGGTGACAGGCAGTGGGGCGAAGTGCTTCACATAGAAGGCGTCATAGTCATTGTAGCTATACTTGCTGCCGAGAAGTTCGAGATTCTCCTTACTTATAATAATAGGTCTGCTATGCCCTGCAGTGCGCTTTATTCCCTCCTGCTGAAGGAGCATACGTGCGTACTGGCGAGCCTCATTGAAGTTGCGGAAGCCGCTTACAGTGAGGTGGTGCATGCCATATACATCCTCGATGGTGAGGTCGAAGTTACGCACAAGGAAGCTCGTGAAGTTAAAACGAGCCATCTGGAACAGCAACTTGTTTTCGTCAATGGAGTCTGGGGCATACGCCATGATGAACATGAAGTCCGTATTCCTCTCTGGCGACAGTGCCCTGTCCGCAATGCTGTCAGTACCGTCCATGGCGATGTTACGCCTGTTCCATACGTCAGAGAGGTCGAACTTGGCTCCGTGGAGCCTCTTTCCTTCCTTGACACCATTGATAATCATGCCCGCCATCTCAGCCACCTTGCTCTCTGGGTAGTCCTTTACAACGGTCTGCATGGACTTCAGACACTCCTCGGCATTGCCGTCGTTAAGATGTGTAAGACCAGAGATAAAGATGAATCTGTCTCTGTTCTCGCCCAATGGGAAACGTTCTGCTGACACCTTCGCATTGTCATACACCTCCTTGAAGCGGTCTTCCTTGAACGCAGCGTATGTCGCACCGTATAGGGAATCCTCTAAAGCCGTGCCGAAACGGGCGTTCTCCTCAAAGTAAGGGTCGCTGAGTATCGTGGTCCACTTGGAGTCGGGGTACTCAGCCTGCAGCTTTCTGACGTAGGCAGACGCCTCCACTGGCTGATTCATTCGTGAGTAGAGCAGGAAGAGATGGTAGTACATCTCGTCCTTAGGGTCATATTCCGGGTAGTCGTTCATGAGTCGCTTGAATGCCTTTTCGCTCAGTGGCAGGTTGTCAAGCTTGTCCTTGAATATCACGGCAGAGTGGTAGAGGCCGTCCTTTATTATATCGTTGCTCGCCGCCATTGCTTCTTCAGAGAATGGCAGTTGCGCCATGTAGTACTCCCTTTTGTGCGGGTCGTTGACGGCAGAGTCCATCTTCTCCTCTTCGATGCGCTGCTTCTCCTCGGCAGCCGCTATGGAGTCGCGCTGCTCAGGCGTGAACATGGTGGTGTCAGCCTCCTCCAAGGCGAAGTCGCCCACTACCGTCTTGTTGTATCTCTGCCAGTTGTCCGTATTCTCGCGTTTGCCCCATTTCTGCAGGAATATCTGCTTTCCCTGCTGCACAAGCTGCGGGTTGTAGAAGTACCATGCACCGTTGCGCTGCTGGTTCATCGTAGGTTTCGGATTTGTGCCGTTCGCCTTGTTCTGTAGGTTAGAGCCGTATTTCTGCTGCCTTTCCTGCAACTCCTGCTCCGCTTTGGCAGCCTCTTCTTCCTTTTCCTTCTTCTTCAGTGCGTCAATCACGCGGTCTATCGCTGCGTTGCGCTCCTTCTCGTCCATCTTGGTCAGTGCCTGCAGTGAGTCTTGAAGCTCGATGGCATCAGTATATGGCACCAGTTCGTCAAGAATCTTTGAGCGTTCAGAGAGCGTGTTGTAGTCTGGTCGCTCCTTGTCCAGCAGTCCGATGGCCTCGCCATAGCACCGCTTGGCGTCGCCATACTTCTCCTTCTGCCAGTAGAGGTCGCCGAGATGCAGCAGCAGAACGCCCTTCTCTATACCGCTGCGTGTAGCCTTCTCGTTGCCCGTCTCGTATGCAGCGATGGCGTGGGCGGTATCTTTCTCTGCCAGGTATATATTGCCTATGGCGTAATATACCTGGTCCAGATAGTCCTTGTTGTTATCATTGCGCGCCATGCGGCGCAGCTTTCCTATCATCTTCTTTGCCTGTCCCTTGGCAGACACCTCTGTCATGGAGATACGGGCGTTGAACTCCAGTTCGTAAGGTGGATTCTGTCTTATCACCCTTTTGAACGCCTTGTAGGCCCCCTGTCTGTTGCCCATGGCAGCCTCTATCTGTCCGAGGAGGTACAGCTCGCGCGCCTTCTGCTTGGAGCGCATCTCATGGCGGATGACCTTCATGAGATACTCCTTCGCCTTAGGCAGCTCGTTGCGGTGCAGGTAGTAGTCGCAGAGGGTGTAGTCCCATTCCTTTTGCGCTCTCCAGTCAATGCTGTCGCGCTGCATGTTGCGTATCACGTCCTCAGCGTCATAGAGCCAGTCACTCTCCACATAGCACTTGGCAAGCCATGCCCTCGCCTTGCCGTAGATGGCGGGTTGTCCCTTGTAGAGACGTGACATGTAGGAGAAGGTCGCTGCCGCCTCGTCGAACTTGCCCTGATAGAACTGTGAGCGTCCCATGAGCATCCATGCCTTCCATAGGAAAGGGTTATACTCCTTGCGTGAGAGCCATTCTATCTCCTTCTCCGTCTTGCGGCGATCCTTGTTCCATTCCGGTCTTGCCTTGATGCTATGCAGCTGTATCGCCTTCTTACTCTTGGTGATGGCAATCTCGTAGTTGCTCTTGCCGAGGTCGCGGCTCGCCTTGTTGCCCACGGTGTATAGTGGCAGTCGCTCGGTATAGTTGTCCTTATTGCCGTTCTCCTTTTCGAGTGATGCGTCGATATAAGCCTGCGCACCGTTGTAATAAGTGTTATACTTCGCAGTGAATCCGTGCCAGAAACGCGTCATACTCGTGTTCTTCTTAGTGGAACACGAGACAGTGCAGAGCGTGAGGGCGATGAGCAGTATATGTAATGATAATCGTCGCAAGGAGTGGGAGTGGTATATTCTTATATTGTTTATGGAAAGATTTTCTTTACCATGTATTTTATGTTTGTAAGGACGAAGCATAGGTCAGGGAAATGGTGACGATGCTTATTGGCGCTCCTCTATGTCCCATCCAGCTTTTTTCAGGTCTTTCCAAAAGTCGGGATAGCTCTTTGACACCACCTCGGGGTTGTTGATGCGTAGTCCAGGGAACTTGATGGATGCAGGTGCGAATGCCATCGCCATGCGGTGGTCCTCGTATGTATCGATGGCAGGAGCCTCCATCGGCTCGCATCGTGTGCCGTCCCATGAGAGGACGCCCTCTTCTGAGTCGTCGAGCACGTAGCCTAACTTCGCCATCTCAACCTTCAGTGCAGCTATGCGGTCAGTCTCCTTAATGCGTAGTGTCTGCAAGCCCGTGAAGCGGAAAGGGATGTCGCAGAGAGCGGTAGCCACCACCACCGTCTGCGCCAGGTCAGGCTGGTTTATGAAGTCAAAGTCAAAGCGCGGCAGTGCCATGCGCTGTGCCTGCAGCGACACTGTGGTAGGCTTCAGCTGGCATTTCTCGGCAAATCGTGTCTTTACGCCAAGCATGGTGAAGATATAACGTATGGCAGAGTCGCCCTGACGGCTGCCGTCCATCAGTCCAGGCAGACGCACCTCGCTGTCGCTGTCGCCAAGAAGTGCGAGTATTTCGTACCAGTAAGATGATGCACTCCAATCGTTCTCTATGAAGAACGGCACCGACCTGTACGGCTGCGGCTTAACCTTCACTGTGGCATTATCCTCCCATTCCACGTCAGCCCCGAACTCCTGCATGGTGCAGATGGTGAGGTCAATGTATGGACGTGAAATGACATCGCCTGTCAGGTGTAGCGTCAGTCCCTTCTTCATCATAGGGCCTACCATCAGCAGGGCGGAGATATACTGTGAGGAAACGTTGCCCGCAATGTCGAGGTTGCCGCCCTCGAGTGCCTTGCCCCTGATGAGCAGCGGCGGAAATCCCTCCTCTTCAACGTAGTCGATGCTTGCCCCCAGCTGGCGCAGGGCGTCAACGAGCACAGTGATGGGGCGATGCTTCATGCGCTCTGTGCCAGTGATTACATGCTCGCCGGTACCCACAGACAAGAGGGCGGTGGTGAAGCGCATGGCCGTTCCCGCCGCCTTGATGTTTATTTCGTAAGGCATATCGCGCAGTGCTGCCACCATAACGTCGGTGTCGTCGCATTTGCTGAGGTTTTCGGGATGCTCATTGTTGCCAGCCAGTGCATTGATAACGAGTGCGCGGTTGCTGATACTCTTTGATGCTGGCAGAGTGATGTCACAGTTGATGCTGCTTGGTGCAGTCAGTATATATTGCATTTTATGTCGTTTATGTATGGCGGTACAGATGAAATCCTGCCGTCAGAATAATGGGATATTGTCCTTTGCGCACTGTGAAGATAGTGCGTAATAGTCCGATAGACAAAGTTACAATAACTTTCTTACACGTGCAAACATTGTTATATAAATTGTTCCAATTTTACATTTTTTCAATAAAAAGGAACGAAAACTTTTGCTCTCCTCGTTCTTTTTGTGTACCTTTGCAGCCGCAAACCCCTGATGGAATATCTGATATTCCGTTGAAATGCAATCGGGATGTGGCGCAGTTGGTTAGCGTACGCGTCTGGGGGGCGTGTGGTCGCCAGTTCGAGTCTGGTCATCCCGACTACTTCAGGAGCATTTGTTCTCCTTGTCAATTGACGGAAAACTGTCAAACCGCAATGTTAGAGCTTTACTCTTTCATGTGGTTTGACAGTTTTTTTTTGTTCAATTAGCGTTGTAACTGTTCAGTCCCAGTACGGTAGGCCATGAGCGAAAGGCGAAATAACAAAGTGCTATGAGGTTTTTTATATAGGAGCGATGGAGAATATTTTATTTTTGTTTATGGGCAGGTTAGGACAACCTGCCCTCCCAGTGCATTATCGCTGTGGAAACATCGAAGAATAGTTACGAAAATGTTTATTGGCGAAAAAAAATGTCATAATATCATATCTGCGAATATCGTGCTGATAATCAGGGAGAAAAAGCATGATAGTATTTATGATGTTTGTCTACGGAAATATCATAAAGAGTGACCTAAACATCATGAATAGTAAACCATCTTTCAGAAGTGCCTTCTATTGAATCTGGTGTGAATGCCACATTTGAAGTCACCACAGTCAGTCGAGCATTACAAAAGACGCCCAGTGGTATGGGTCTGGATATTTCTGTCGGATAATCTCTCGTGCTCGCTCAAATGCTCTGCGGCGGTTGCCCTTGTGCTCAGCGTTGACGAGCTGTTGGTAAAATGCCACCATGAAGTCCTTTGCCACTATGTCGCTGATGCTCCATAGTACCATTACTATAGTCCCTGCGCCTGCCTTCTTGAAGGCGCGCTGCAGTCCCCATACGCCGTCGGTGTTCACCATCCCCTGTGCCGTCTCGCAGGCGGAGAGTACCGCCAGGTGCGTACCGCGCAGGTCCATATTGGCAATATCTTTTGCTGTCAGTATGCCGCCCAATACTCCTTCTGTCATTTCCTTACCGAGCCATGCGGTGTTGCCTCCAGCGAAGACCAGTCCTGATAGCGACATAGCATCGGTATAGCCACTGAGAAACTTGTTGCCAGTGGTCTCCTCGGGAGTGTAGTAGAAGCCGTGGGTCGCTATGTGGAGAATGGCAGGTGCCTTGCCGCTGAGCGAGAGGAAGGACTCGGCGTTGCCCTTTGTACCTGTGAGAGGTGTGACGGCAAAGCCGTTGTCACGGAGAATCTTTTCTATCTCGTCCGCCTCTTCCTTCGTTTTAGTTAGGTCTTTGAAGCCCTTGTTGCCATATCCAGAGCGTTTTATCCATGCCAGTTCTTTTGTGTCGTAGACCTTGCTTTCTTTCTCCATAACCTTCTGTGAGAGGCTGTATATCAGTCCTCCGTAAATCACGGCGTCCTTCTTACTGATGGCATTGTCACGCAAGGAGGCTATCTCTCTTGCTGATGTAAGACGTATGAAGTCGTAGTCTTGCCCCATGGGTGTGCCGTCGGCAAGAGGAAGGGCTTCAGGCACTATGCCGTGGATAACTCCTGTGGGAATATAGTATATCGTATGTTTTTTGTCAATGTCGTTCATCAAAGGGCCCCACAGTAGTTGTGTAGCTTTGTTAGCCAACTGTTTGTGGTCATAGAGTGTGTAGGGTGGGGCACCGTCGAGCAGTGAGTCAAGCTGCTGTTGGTCAAAGCATCTCCTTAGCGCGGGAAATTCACTGTCCTTGCTGAATATGAAGGCGGTGTATTCTCTTATGCTGTCAGCCCTCATGTAGCTGGTGAAGTCTACCACGGTCTCGTTCTCTCGCAGCATTCCCCTTACGTCTTCATAGTTGAGGTTGACGTATTTCTCGTACTCCTTATAGTTGCTGTTGGTGCGTGCCAGCTTTCTTTCCAGTTCTCTCTGTTGGTTGACGAGGCTGTCAATCTCATGCTTGTTTACCTCAAAGTTGGTGTTGAGCATGGTCAGTCTGTTGTTTATGGCGAGCAGACTGTTGTAGTTGTCAATATCTTCCTTTGTCCCCTCGCTTCGTATGGCCTGTGCCAGACTTCTCTCACTCTCAAGTAGCAGAGCCTTGGAGAAGAGCAGTGCATCGTAGCAGTCTTTTGCCAGTTCGCCGCTCTTTATTCCGTATTCTATTGCGAACTGTGCAATCTCGCCAACAGATCCGAAAGTCTGCGTCAGCAGTTCCTGTCGCAGTGTCGGTGTGGAGTACTGCCATATATGTCTCATTCGGTCAAGAGAGACGGTCAGAGCCCCTCTAAAGAGGCTGTCCGCCCTGCTGATGTTGCCCCGTTTGCCCTCTATCAGTGCGAGTATGCCCATAGTTTGTTGGTATTGCGGTGACATCTTGCCGAATTTGAACTCACATGCCTTTGTGAGTTCATTGAATGGTTTGAGACATTCTTCAAATTCATTGAGGCGGATATACGCTTCCGTCTTATATTGCAGACTGGCTAATTTAGCAGGTGAGAATTCTGGCTTCTTTCTTGCCATGACGTTATATGCCTTGTCAAACCATTCAATGGCTTCCTCATACTGCTTGAAGTTTCCGTAGCACAGTCCTACGGTATTATAGAAGGTAGCGGTAATTTCCTCGTTCTGGAAATAGTGGCCTATTCCCCGCTCCACGGTGCGCAGGTAAGAGAAAGCCTTTGCGCTGTCGCCGGCGAAAGTGTATAGGCTCACCAGATCGCCATGTGCCTGGTAGTACTTGTCGCTGTACTTGCCATACATTTTTCCCGTCTGCTTGACGTATTCCTTTGCGTACTCTATGGCCTTCGGGAAGTTCTTTCGTGCCGTCTCTAATTTCTGCGCCTGATGAAAGTAATACTGTTTTGCTCCCTCTCTTTCCGTAGGTGCGAGTTGTGGGAAGAGCTCCTGTGTTCCTTGTAAGTGTAGTTCTGTCATGTAGAACTCCCCCCTTGTCATGAAGTCGTAAGCCCAGTAGAGATGATAAGCTAACTTTGCAGATGCAGATGTGGTACACTTATATATTGAGTCCATTTGCGTCGTGTACTTGTTATACCCCTCAATATCGCCTATGGTGCGGCATGTCGCCATCATATCTGCCAGTACCAACGCCTGCTTGTCATCGCTATTGGCATCAGCAGCAATCTGCAGCGCTTCCGCATAGCTATGCATAGCCTCCTCCCACTCACCTAATTTCCCTTTCAGTTCGCCCAGTGCCATGAGCATTGTTGCCTGCATTTGCTTGTCGCTAATCTTTGCGGCGGCCTCCGCTGCGTGTTCCAAGTCAAGGCATGCGAGGGTGTACTTGCCAGCTGTTACGTCATTGACGCTTGCCGTATACCAGTAGGCAGGAGTACCGAACGGGTAAGAGTTGAGCAACGCATGCGCTGCAAGCGGTGTGGGCAACCACGCCTGTACCGCTATGAGTAAGAGCAGTATGTAGCATAGTTTCCTCATCTCCTGTCTGTGTGTATGGTCGTAGTATCTATGGCTATGGTGTCTGCTGCTTCCTTCGTGTTTTTCTCAGGAACGAACACATCATCGCCACCGCGCACGTTGCCCCCCTCGTCGGTACTGGCGACATTATGGAAAATAACCTCAGTGGCAATGAAGCCGACTACAAGGATGGCAGCGGCACTGGATGCCCATATCGTTATCCTGCGACGCATCGCCCGCATCCTTTTGAACCTCTCTATGGCCTCCAGCTTCTTTCCTCGGCTTGTGACCACTTCCTTCAGTGTCTTCGTCAGTTCGTACTGCTCCTTTTTCTCCTTATCCTCCGCTATCTCGCGCAGGAACAGGGCCTTGTCCTCCTCCGTCATACGGTCGGCGTGGAGTAAGTATTCGTCTATCCTGTCCTGAAAATTCCTGTCCATATCACTTATCGTTCTATCTGATGAAACATGTCTCTCGCCGTTTTCTTCAGCGTCTCCATGCACTTGTGTTTCTTTGACTTCAAGGCATCCTTGGATGTTATGGTCGGTGTCTCCCCAAGTATAGTGCCAAGGTCTTTTCCCTCATAGTAGAACTTGCTGATAATTTCCCTGCATCTTGGTGACATCGTTGATACGCAGTCTGCTATGATGTCATACATGGAGCGGTCTGTCATGTCATACAGTATCTCGGCATATTCCCTCATGGTAGCCTTTCCGTCAGCCCCTTTGCTGGCTATACAGTCGTCAATGTCCATGTGGCGTGGGTTCCGCCTTGCCAGCTCCCTGTACTTCAGTATTGCAATTCTCATGAAGTAAGTGAGTATGGAGCCAGTGAAAGGCTTACCCTCCTTGCCGTACAGACAACCGTCGGCAACGTATATTTTGCGCCGTTCGATATTCTCCCACAGCGTGATAAAGGCGTTCTGGAAAATCTCCGCTGCCGTATCCTTATCGGCAAAGAAAGTAGCGCGATATTTCTCCTGGAAGTAGTCGGAGCAGTAGCGGTACAGCTCCGCTTGCTTCCGCTCGTCCCCGCCGTATGTTCCCGCTACGAGGCGCACCTCTTTCTCGTGTCGGGATGCTCGTGGAAATATGTTCTTGATCATTTATTTTGAGAGAATGTCGGTTATACGGTACTTGTTCACGCCCTCTCCGGTCATCACGGGTGTCTGCGGATACTTCCCCGCATTGGCGTAAACGAACTTGCGTATGAGCTTCAGGAAGTCAACGTTGCCGCATTGGGGGCGTGTCTTCAGAATAGAGTGGATGGCGTATGTCAGTTTGCCGACAGCAGGCTTCCTCATCTCGCTGTTCTTCTGATCGCTGCGGCAGGCGCTGAGCGTAATCCAGCGTTCGGGCAGCGGCACCGCCTTGTCTGCCGCAGTAATACCGTTGTCCGCAGCATCCGTAATGAGAGATGCCATTGCCTTGAATATGTCTCCCACGCCTCTTGTAGTCTCCCTTCCGTCGTCTCTTGTGGCATCGCCACTGTGGCAGGCGTCAATCACCACGAGGATGCGCCCTCTGTCACCCACCTTGTCGCGAATGGCGTTCAGCCAGACGTTTACCTCATCGTCTGTCAGGTGCTTCTCCCCTCGGTCCTCCTTGCAGGCGTATCTGTAGGCATCGTAAGGAATCCAGCATTCGTCCAGCCCGTCCGTCTCGTCGCGGTGCATGTCCAGCATCTGTTGCCCATGGCCCGAAAAGTGTATGTACACTACATCGCCCAGTCTGCATGCAGCGGTGAGGCGCCGGAATGCCGACGAGATACCTTGCTTCGTAGCCTGGCGATTGATCAGCGTGGTGACATTCTTGAAGTTCGCTTCTTGCAGATATTGCCGCACGTATCCTACGTCCTTGTCGCCGTTTATCTTTCCCCAGTTGCGGTCCTTCTGCTGTCCTAAGCCAATGACGAGAGCCCTCTTTGTCTGTGCAGAGACGGGTAGGGCGAGCAAGGCGTATAGCAGGAGTATGATAATCTTGAGCGGCATGGCTTATGGCTTTTATGGTATTGGTAAATATCTGTGGAAGTATCCGTTTGCAAAGGTATGAAAATAAAGTGAAACTTGCCAAGGAAATGACGGAATTAGTATGTTTATGTAGTTCTCTTATTGTTCTGCTATCTGCTCTTTTGTCAATCCAGTGATTTCTGTTATGACATCAATGGGCATTCCTCTTTCGAGCATTCCTTTGGCTATTTGCAGGGCTTTGTTTTTTTCTCCTTCCTCCCTTCCCTCGATTCTTCCTTCTTCTCTTCCTTCTTCTCGTGCCGTGTCTAACGAATTCTTGATGTCGCGGTAAGCCTTGAGGCTGTCCTCATATTCCTTCAGCTCCTTCTTTGTGAATTTTGCTACCTCAGCCTCTGCGAACAGCTTGCTGAAGATTCTTTCTTTCAGTACCTTAGGTCTGTTGTCGAGAGATGCGAGGTTCTTCAGAACATATAGCCATTTGTCGTAGAGTGTCACCAGTTCGTCTTCTGTCTTGTTGAACTTTGCAATCTCCACGTATTTGAATGACAGTTTGTCGTTGAACACACGGTGTGTCTTCTTGTCCAGCAGTCCTACGTCGTGGTTGATGTCGTCTTTGTCGAATGCATCGTCATGCAAGTCGAAATTGAGCAGGGCGATGGCGTAGACGTGCTTCAGTTCGAAGTTCCAGTCATGTCCCTTGGAAGCCTGTTCGCGTATAGGGAATGTGGAATAGAACAGCGAGCGGTCCTTGAAGAATTTCTGATAGGCGTTCTGCATCTCCACGATAAATTTCTCGCCCTTCTCGTTTTCGCAATATACATCGAAGATGGCCTTACGTTCTGCATAAGCGTCCCCTACGTGTTCGCTGTTGAGATAGCTCACGTCCGTAATGACCTGCTCGCCCTCGAAGAGTGAGTTTAGGAAGTTTATCAACAGGTCCTTGTTAGGTTTTGACCCGAAAATGCGCTTGAACCCGAAGTCGGTGAGCAAGCTGATATATCTGTCATACAGTCTTTCCATGTGCGCATTGCTTGGTGGTTATATGCTGCAAAGATACTATTTATTTCTGAATCTTGAAAGGAATTTGCGGAAAAAGAGAAGAAGTGCGCTCTGTACTTTTGATAAGCGAGTAATCGTAACGGTGCTCAGTGTTAGTTTGTCATATTGCTTGTTTTTCCGCACTTCTGCTTTCTTTCTGCTTTTTCAGATAGTTCATGCAGAAGGAAGAAACGGGGGTTCTACGGGTAGAATTTTGAGGTAGAAAAGGCTCTTATTGTTGATTGTTTTGCTATTTGTATGCTTTCATGATGCAATCACTATGCTTTCGCACAGCGATTAGATAGCTTTTGTTTCGCTGGAGACATGCTTCGGAAGTGGGGAATAGGCCGTTTCAAACCGCTCCTACGTCCTCTTTTGATGAAATGGAAAACGCATCCTACTGGAAATCAGTAGGATGCGTTTTTGTGGAGAATTGGCTGTAGCAGCCCGTATGTTTTTTAATTTTAAATACGCTAATGTCGTGAGGGTGTAGAAATGCAAAGTGATAGTAAAAGGGGAGAAAAACTGTCATGGTGCGAAATGCAGAATTATGCGTTCTGCGAGATTCCCATCTCCTTCGCCTTTTCGAGGAGCAGTTTCATGAGAGGCTCGCGCTCGTTCTTCACGCGGTCGTCGAGCACCGCTTCCTTCAGGTACTGTTTTAGTTCGCCCACCTCACGGGAGGGCTTGAGGTTGAACATCTGCATGATTTCCGTACCGTCAATCACAGGCTGAAGAAGACGCTTGAAGTCACGCTGCTTCAGGTCCTCTATCTTCTCGCGTACGAGCTGGTAGTTGTCGCGGAAGTGTCGCTTGCGTATCTGGTTCTTGCTCGTTATGTCCGCCTCACAGAGTATCATGAGGTCGCTGATGTCGTCTCCAGCATCGTTTGCCATGCGGCGCACGGCACTGTCTGTCACCTCATTGTCGGCTATGGCGATAGGGCGCATGTGCATGTCCACCATCTTTTGCACGTACTTCATCTTCATGTCGAGCGGCAGTTTCAGACGGCGGAAGATGGCAGGCACCATCTTTGCCCCAATGGTGTTGTGGGCATGGAATGTCCATCCCTGTACGGGGTCCCAGCGCTTACTCTTCGGTTTGCCGATGTCATGGAGCAGTGCTGCCCAGCGGAGCCACAGGTTGTCACTGCGCTGCGCCACGTTGTCGAGCACCTCGAGGGTGTGGTAGAAATTGTTCTTGTGCGCCTTGCCGTTACGCTCCTCCACCATGTCCATTACTGATAGTTCGGGGAGGAAAATCTCAAGAAGCCCTGCACGCTGCAAGTCCACGAAGCCCCGCGATGGCGTGGTGGTCATGAGAATCTTGTTCAGCTCCTCGCTGATGCGCTCTGCACTGATGATGTGCAGCCGCTGCGCATTGCGTTCAAGGGCATCGAAAGTCTCGTCCTCGATGAGGAACTTCAGTCGTGTGGCGAAGCGTATGCAGCGCAGCATGCGCAGAGGGTCGTCGCTGAACGTTATGTCAGGGTCGAGCGGGGTGCGGATAATGCCGTCCCATAGGTCGTCAAGCCCGCCGAAGGGGTCCACGAGCTCACCGAAGCGGTCCTTGTTGAGGCATATCGCCATGGCGTTGATTGTGAAGTCGCGGCGGTTCTGGTCGTCCTCCAGCGTGCCGTCCTCCACTATCGGCTTGCGCGAGTCATGGCTGTAGCTCTCCTTGCGAGCCCCGACGAACTCCACCTCTATGGCTCCCTTGTCAGGGTTCTCAGGGTCTCTCTTCACTCCTGGAGGGAAGAACTTTACCTGGGCGGTACCGAAATTCTTGAACACGGAGAGATGGGCACGCTTGCCTATCATGGCTGCGAAGCGTTTTGCCACGGCAATGCCAGAGCCCACCACGACACAGTCGATGTCGTCAGACGGGCGTTCAAGAAATATGTCGCGGACGTAACCGCCCACGACATAGCATTCAAGCTGCAGCTCGTCGGCAGCCGCTGATATCTTGTGGAAAATGTCTTTGTCAAGTATCTGTGCCAGTTCGGCATCGGTATATTCTTTCATATTTGTAAGGGTGGTCCGCCTCATGGAGCCGTGGCGGTGTGTTTTTGCTGCATGGAGTGCGGAGGCTTGCTGTGCGTTTTCTTGTTTGTCTCGGTCTCTTTCGCGGCTGTCTTCTCTGTATGGCTGCCGCCCTCGACCGCCGAGGCGTCGTGTTTATTCTCTTTATGCTCCTTGTGAGTATTGCTGGCAGCCTTTCTGTGTTCCCGTTGCCATTCCAGACGGGAGTTCATCTCGTCAGCAGGCGATACGAGGTCTATGTCAAGTTCTGGCATGCCGTGCTCCTTGGCCTTGAACGGTATCTTCGTGTCGTCATAAACAGATACCTCCACCAGCGCCACACCAGCAGCGAGAATGCCCAGACGCCGGGCTGCCTCGTAGGAAATGTCGATAACCCTTCCGCGGGCGTGGGGGCCACGGTCTATCACCTTGACAATCACTTCCTTTCCGTTGGCAGTGTTGCGCACGCGGAGCAGGGTGCCGAAAGGGTGGGTGCGATGGGCGCAGACCAGAGAGTCATTGTTCAGGCGCGTGCCGCTGCTGGTGCGTGCACCGTTGGCGCGCCTGGAGTAATATGATGCCTTGCCTTTCTGCTGGCACAGTGACGGGAGTGCCGCCATGATGAACAGCACTGACAATACAGCCACTCGCCTGGCAAGAGGTGGGAATCTTAGCATTGGCTTTTAAGTGGGTTGATTATTTTCTGCAAAGTTAATATATTTCTTGATAACTGACAATAAATAGCGTTACTTTTGGGGTAAACCAATTAATTAAGGTGGAAAAATTTGGCAAATAACTGTTTTTTTGCTACCTTTGCAGCCAATTAGAGAAAGCTTTTGCTGTGGGCGGCTGTAGCGGCGGATGCCGAAAAGGTCAGCTGATGGCATGGGTGACGGAAACAAATGTAAATCAACTACAATGGCAGAAACAAAGAAAATCAAGACGGCTCTCGTCAGTGTGTTCCATAAGGACGGACTGGATGAGCTGCTCAAGAAGTTGGACGCAGAGGGAGTGAAGTTTCTCTCTACAGGTGGTACACAGAAATTCATAGAGTCTCTCGGTCTCGAGTGTGAGGCTGTGGAGAATGTTACGACATATCCTTCAATACTCGGTGGTCGCGTGAAGACCTTGCACCCGAAAATCTTCGGTGGCATCCTTGGTCGCAGAGAGCTGCAGGGTGACCTCGACCAAATGGCGAAGTATGAGATTCCAGAGATAGACCTCGTTATCGTGGACCTCTATCCGTTCGAGCAGACCGTGGCAAGCGGTGCCAGCGAGGCAGACATAATCGAGAAGATAGACATAGGCGGTATCTCACTCATCCGTGCAGGAGCCAAGAATTTCAAGGACGTGGTAATCGTGCCTTCAAAGGCAGAGTATGGCATGCTGCTCGATATTCTCAATAAGAAGGGTGCAGAGACCGACATAGAGGAGCGCAGACAGTTCGCTACACGCGCCTTCGGCGTAAGCTCACACTATGATACTGCCATCAACGCATGGTTTGAGAAGACAAATAAGTAAACGACAAGCAGACATTAAGGAAATAGACACATGGGTTTCTTTTCTTTCGTACAGGAAATAGCCATTGACCTCGGTACTGCAAACACTATCATCATGTGTGATGACAAGATTGTGGTTGATGAGCCTTCAGTGGTAGCGATAGATCGCGACACCAACCAGATGATAGCTGTTGGCGACCGTGCAAAGAATATGTATGAGAAGACCAATGACCGCATCAAGACCGTGCGCCCACTGCGTGACGGTGTGATAGCCGACTTCTCTGCATGCGAGATGATGATGCGCGGACTTATCAAGATGATACCTAAGCGCCGCCATCTCTTCACCCCTTCGCTGCGCATGGTCATCGGTGTGCCTTCAGGTTCTACCGAGGTGGAGCTGCGCGCAGTGCGTGACTCTGCCGAGCATGCCAACGGACGCGACGTGTATCTGATATTCGAGCCGATGGCGGCAGCCGTAGGTATCGGTATCGATGTGGAGGCACCGGAGGGCAACATGATAGTTGACATCGGCGGTGGCTCAACGGAAATCGCCGTAATCTCCCTCGGCGGTATCGTCAGCAACCAGTCACTGCGCGTGGCAGGCGACGAGCTGACAGCCGACATACAGGAATATATGGCGCGCCAGCATAACGTGAAGGTATCTGAGCGCATGGCGGAGCGTATCAAAATAAACGTAGGCTCTGCACTGACGGACCTCGGCGACCAGGCTCCTGAGGACTATATCGTGCGCGGTCCTAACCGCATCACCGCACTGCCGATGGAGGTGCCTGTATGTTATCAGGAGATAGCACACTGCATAGACAAGACTGTGGCAAAGGTGGAGAACGCAGTGCTCTCAGCATTGGAGAATACACCACCAGAGCTGTATGCCGACATCGTGAAGAACGGCATATACCTTAGCGGAGGCGGTGCACTGCTCCGCGGACTTGACCGTCGTCTGCAGGCTAAGATAGGCATACCGTTCCACATTGCAGAAGACCCACTACGCAGCGTGGCAAAGGGTGCAGGTGTGGCACTGAAGAATATAGGACGCTTCTCGTTCCTTATGAGATAACAGCAGGAGACGCACCGGAAAGTGCGTCTCTTTTTATTGGGTCTCTTAGCGAGACCGTACTAAAACACACTATCATGCATAACCTCTTGGACTTTATAAAGTCCCATTATCACTGGTTCGTATTCCTTGCGCTGGAAATCGTCAGCATGGTCTTGCTCGCCAGATACAACAGCTATCAGGGCTCGGTGTGGGTGTCTACCGCCAACTCCGCAGCGGGGATAGTATATGATGGCGAGGCGGAGGTGCAGTCGTTCTTCTCACTGACCAGACTGAACGACCAGCTGTCGCGGCGCAACATATATCTGGAGCACCAGGTGAAGGAACTTTCTGCTGCACTGGAGCACGACGGGATTGACTCCACCGTGCTGACGGCACTGAAGGGCCCCGCCCCGTACAAACTGATAGGAGCCAAGGTGGTGAGCAACAGCATAAGCAAGAAAGACAACCTCATGACCATAGACAAGGGTACGGCAGACGGCGTGCGCAAGGATATGGGAGTGATATCAGGCCATGGAGTGGTAGGCATCGTGTACCTTGCGGGAGAGCATTACTCCGTTGTCATCCCCGTATTGTCCAGCAAGTCCAGCATCAGCTGCAAGATAGAGAGAAGAGGCTACTTCGGATACCTGCACTGGGAGGGCGGCAGAAGCAATATGGCGTACGTCGATGACGTGCCGCGCCATGCACGCTTCAAACTCTATGAGCGAGTGGTGACATCGGGTTACTCCTCGGTATTCCCCGAGGGAGTGGCGGTAGGAAAGATAATCCACGTGTACAACTCCGCCGATGGCGTGTCATACAGACTGCAGGTGCAGCTCTACACTGACTTCTCCAGGCTGCGTGACGTCTACGTAGTGGACAACAGCATGATGATCGAGCAGCTTAACGTGCTGCGTGCTGCGCAGGATTCGCTTATGAAAAGCAAGGAAGAATAAATTTGTGGGTTTAAGGTTGATGGGTTTTAGGTTTTAGGTCTGTCCCACGGACAGTTTTAGGTTATGGGATTATGGGTTGTAGGTATTGCACTTTAACGAACCGCTAATCCTAAAGACCTAAAACCCACAACCTAAAACCAAACAACCAACCTAAAACCTACAACCAAACATCCAACCAACCAAACGACAAAACAACCAAACAACCATCGTGCACTACATCTTACTTATCATAGTCTTCGGACTTGCCCAGGCACTGTTCTTCGAGCACATACACGTCTTCGGCGTGGCAACGCCAATGCTCTACGTCTATCTGCCGCTGCTCGTGCAGCGTGGTTATCCACGATGGGCGCAGATGCTGCTGTGCTTCGTCATGGGACTGGTAGTCGATATGTTCACCAATACACCGGGATTGGCGTGCGCATCGCTCACGCTCGTGGGGTTCCTGCAGCCGTATCTCCTCGAGCTGTATCTGAAGAAGGAAGACGACCCCGCATTCAGACCATCTATAGCGAATATGGGCTTCGGGAAGTTTCTCTCATATTCATTCTTCCTCATACTGGTATATTGCATAGCGTTCTTCGCACTCGAGGCGTTCACGTTCACTGACTGGCTTATGTGGATAGAGAGCGCATTCGGCAGCCTCGTGCTCACCTTATTATTAATAATAACCATTGACAGCCTTCGCAGGTAATGTTGTCCGAACTATCAAATAGAAGATACGTCATCAGTGGCATTGCGGTACTCATTGTGGTGGTGTATATCGTGCGCCTGTTCATGCTGCAGATCATGAGCGATGACTATAGAAAGAGTGCCGACTCTAATGCCTTCCTCAAGAAGATAGAGTATCCGGCACGTGGCGTTATATACGACCGCAACCAGAAGCTGCTCGTATATAACCAGCCGTCGTATGACATCATGGTGGTGATGAATGAGACCGAAGGACGTATCGATACCATGGAGATGTGTGAGGCACTCGGCATCACCAAGGAGTACTTCATCAAACGCATGGAGGACATAAAGGACCGCAACAAGAACCCGGGCTATTCACGCTTCACGCAGCAGGTCTTCATGACGCAGCTCGACGAGGTGGACTTCTCCGTATTCCGCGAGAAGCTCTTCCGCTTCCCGGGCTTCTACGTGCAGAAGCGTACCATACGCCAGTACCAGTACCCCTATGCGGCACATGTGCTTGGCGATGTAGCAGAGGTGTCGCAAGGAGACATAGAAGATGACGACTACTATACACGCGGAGACTATATCGGCAAGCTCGGAGTAGAGCGTTACTACGAGAAGCAGCTGCGAGGCGTAAAGGGCATGCAGATACTGCTGCGCGATGCCAGAGGACGAATCAAGGGACGCTACCAGAACGGCAAGCTCGACCAGAGGCCCGTGGCGGGAAAGGCACTGACACTATCAATAGATATAGGACTGCAAGCCCTGGGCGAGAGACTGCTCGAGGGGAAGATTGGCAGTATAGTGGCAATAGAACCGTCAACGGGCGAGGTGCTCTGCATGGTGTCGTCGCCTACGTATGACCCACGCATCATGACAGGACGCAAGCGCGGCAAGAACCATCTGGCATTGCAGCGAAACCCATGGAAACCACTCCTTAACCGTAGTATCATGGGACAGTATCCGCCGGGCTCCACCTTCAAGACCACGCAGGCACTGACATTCCTCACTGAGGGAATCATAACTCCTCACACCATGTTTCCTTGCGCCCATGGCTTCTCTTACAGAGGACTCCATGTGGGATGCCACGGCCACGCCTCGCCACTCGCACTCGTGGATGCCATCTCCACATCATGTAACGGTTACTTCTGCTGGGGACTCTATTACATGATAGGCAACCGCTCAAAGTATGGCAAGCCGCTGATAGCCATGAACAAGTGGCGTGACTACATGGTGTCAATGGGCTTCGGCTACAAGCTCGGCATCGACCTGCCAGGCGAGAAACGAGGGCTCATACCTAACGGCGACTATTATGACAATGCCTACAAAGGCTCATGGAACGGACTGACCGTCATATCCATCTCCATTGGTCAGGGTGAGGTGAACCTCACACCGTTGCAGATAGCAAACCTCGGAGCCACTATCGCCAACAGAGGATATTACATCACTCCACACGTGGTGAAGAAGGTAGAGGGCGAACCGCTCGATACCACATTTACGAAGAAACACTACACTATGGCATCCAAGGCTGCATACGAGTGGGTGGTAGCTGGCATGCGCTCATCAGTAGTGAAGGGAACGTGTAAGGCTGCCAACCGTGCCGACTACCTTGTTTGCGGCAAGACTGGTACGGCGCAGAACAGAGGGCAGGACCATTCTGTCTTCATGGGCTTCGCACCAATGGATAATCCTAAGATAGCCATCGCTGTCTACGTGGAGAACGGTGGCTTCGGTGCCGACTACGGTGTGCCTATCGGTGCACTGATGATGGAGAAATACATTAACGGCAAGCTGTCGCCAAACTCTGAACGCAAAGCCGCAGACTTCCAGAAGCGCAGAATAGGCTACGGATCAAGAAACAGGTAGAGTATGATATAGCGAAGTATCGCTGAAGAGTTACTCTCCAAAGGGCAGAATCTGAAAATTTTTGCTTACCTTTGCAGAAGTGTTTTTAATATGAACTATGAAACGTAAGAAGAGACTCTTTACATATATATCGCTAACCACACTTGTTGTCTGTATTGTTCTGATTATAACCGTTTCTGTCAGACATACAAGGCATGTAGAGCAGGAAGCTGAAGCATGTACAGAAGCCAATGTCGTGAAATCTGCAAGTATGCCGGATGCTGCCGCCATAGACTCGATCGTTGGTGTGATAAACGCCAATGCCGACTTCTGCCGTGTTGCTGCTGAGGACGGATTGCCGAGTCAGGATGTAAGAAGTCTTATTGAAAGCACTGACGGATACGTATGGATAGGCACAAGCAACGGCATAGCTCGCTTTGACGGTTCACACGTATATGTATGTCCCTCCACGATGAACGAGAGCGTATGGAGCATGACAGAACTTGATGCAGATACCTTGTTAGTAGGTACTGCCTCAGGACTGAAACTATATAGCAGGAAGCGAAATGATCTGCAGGCACTCAACTCTCCTTCCACTATTGTAAAGGCAATATGCAAACTGCATAATGGATATGTATTAATCGGTACGGAAGACGGACTCTTCTTATGGAACAGAAATAAAGCCACACTGCACAGTTCTGACGGTACAGAGATGAAACGCATTATGGTGGAGACGGGCATGGGCAAATCCAACCACATCACCTCGCTGCTGGCAGACGGTAAGAGAGGATGTTGGTTTACTACAGCCAACGGTCTTGGGTATTATGATGTCTATTCGGGGCGCATCAGTATGTATCGTATGCCAGAGACAATAAAGAACAGCAATTTCTTCAATACCCTGTCGCAACGCGGCAGCACATTGTTCTTAGGAAGTTTCAACAAGGGTGTCTTTGCCTTCGATATCCCGTCCAGGACATTCCGCAAAGAGTCAGGCTTCGACCATAACCTGATACTGAAGATACAAGTATTCGGGCATTATCTGTTAGTGGGCACCAACGGGCTGGGCTTGAAGATAAAGAATCTCCTGACGGGAGAGGTACACACCGTGAAGTATGACGTGAAGAAGAGCGGTACCGTTTGTTCCAACACAGTACAGGAAATAAAGCTGATAGATAACAGACCGTGGATAGGAAGCCAGTTTGGCGGCATGTGCTATCTCCCTGCCTCCAGCAAATGGTATGACATTTACAGCTTCGGCAGTTTCTCTTCGTCCGACTACAGCGTAAGAAGTTTTTATGAGTATGAGGATGGTGCGAAGTTGATAGCTACGCGCAACGGACTGGTTTATATAGACGAGCACACGAATACCGTAAGGTATTATACGGAAGATGATGGACACTCTGGATTGCGCTCAAATATTGTCACATACATAGGAAGGGTAGGCGGTCAAGTGATGGTTGGCACCTATGGCGGTGGCATGCACCTCTTTGACAGGAAAACACTTACCTTGAAGGACTTCTCAGACGATGAGGTGGCGCAGTATGGCTGCATATTCGATATGCAGGAAAAAGATGGCGGAGGAATGTGGGTGGCCACTCAGGAGGGCTTGTACCTTCTCTCGGCAGGAAGAAAGGTGCTCAGACACTTCACCACAGAGAACTCACCGCTAAAATCTTCTGCCGTGTACAAACTGTGCGGTGATGCATGTGGCAGACTGTGGGTGGGAACATTCGCAGGCGTGTATCTCATAGATAGCAGAACCTGCAATATTATACCCTCCAGTGCAGTGCCTGCTACGTCAAAGGTCAGTTACTTGATGCTTGATACAGACCGCACCATGTGGGTGGCAACTAACCATGGGTTGTATCACATTGACACCGACCTGAGGACTATCGCCAAATATGACAAACAGACGGGGCTGCCTGAAGATGATGTAGTGGCGGTAGCAAGAGAAGGCGGCAAGCACCTTTGGGTAGCTACCTCAAGTCATGTGGTCAAAATAAATCCATCGGGGCAGAAACCTGCAAGCGGCAAATGCATAAACATGGCGCAAGGCGCTACCTTCTACAATGCCAAAGTGGTGTGTGACTCTGCCTCTATATGGTGGTGCAATGCCAGAGGCCTTGTCTGCATGAAGCGTGAATACAAGGAGCTTTCACATCAGACAGCAGCCAGACCGCTCATCTCCTCTTATTCTCTGGACGGTCAGGTGGCACCTGTATCTGACCTCAGAGAAACCATTGAAGTACCGTCATCAGTCAGAGAACTGAAGCTGTCACTGACCAATCTGCAATATGACCGTGCTTGTTTCGATGCCTACGAGTGTATGCTGGAAGGCTATGATAAAGACTGGCATCTGCTTGAAGGCGAAAACTCTCTGACATATAATGGTTTGCCATCGGGACACTACGTGTTCAGAGTGCGCAACCCCAAGTCTAAGTGCGGCTCAAGCATAAACGTCCATATACAAATGAACCATAAGGCTGTACTCGCCATAGTGTGCGGTTGTATGGCAGTGATAGCACTGGCATGCTATTTCTATCGCAAGACAACATATCTGCGCAACCGTATGAAGAGGGAACGCGAAGTGTTGAACGATGCCGTCAGCTACAGGAAGAAAACCATGCAAGCGAGAAAAAGCAGTACAGGCGATATGGAAAAGCTACAGGAGCAGTTGCTGGAGTACATGCAACGCAAGAAACCATACTTGAATGCGCACCTTACTATAAGCGAGCTGGCTGCCGCCATGTCATCATCAGAAACTGACCTCTCCATGCTTCTTAACAACAAGATGAACGTAAACTGGTCTAACTTCATAAACGCCTACCGTGTGGATGAAATGAAGCATAGATTACGTGAAGGTGGTTTGGAGAAGTTTACTATTACTGCCCTCGCCGAACAGTGCGGCTTCGTTAGCAAGACTACATTCTTCAGAGTATTCAAGCATGTTATGGGCATGACACCCGCCGAATACTGCAAGCAGAACAACATTACGGTGTCAAAAAGCTGACTTCTACGTGAGTACCAAAAAAGTCGGTACAAAGATTATGCATGGTTAAGTGCTTGTTTTTCAGTGTTTAAGCTTTTTAATGCCTATTCCTGTATTCATAAGTACTTTATTAGCGATATTTTTCTTGCCACGTTCCATAAACAGATGTAAATTTGCACCCAGAACAACAAGAAAATAACCTATTTATCGCAAATGAAAAAAAGCCTAATTACAATGATGCTGCTCACCTCTATAGGGGTGGCAGCACAGAAGTGCGTGATGTATTCTTCTACCGACTCTCATAGGTGGGAGAAAAGCAGAGTGACGCTGTCTGCTACTAACCAGGACGCGGCAGACAAGATGACCATTGTTTATCCTGACTCCGTCCTTCAGGAGGTAGACGGCTTTGGCGGCACATTCACTGAAAGAGGATGGGACGCCATGCAGAGCCTGACAGCAGAACAGCGACTGACGTTGATGAAAGAACTGTTCGGTGCTGACGGTATCCACTTTGCGTGGGGTCGCACCCCAGTAGGCGGCAACGACCTTTCTCTATCCACCTACACCTACAATGACGTGAGCTATGACTGGACGCAACGCAATTTCTCCATAGCCCGCGATCGCTACATTCTCCTTCCTATGATAAAGCTTGCCAAGCAGGTACGTCCAGATCTGAAGATGTGGGCATCGCCATGGACACCCCCTTACTGGATGAAGCTGTCAGAACACTATTCGCTGAAGAGCAACGGCATCAACGGCACAGAGGTTGGCCACAACCGCATGGACCCACACTACTGGGTGTATCCTAATGTTACATCTTTCAAGATGACCGATGGCTGTCTGCGCTCATACGCCATATATCTGTCGAAGTACCTGCAGGCGTACAGGCAAGAAGGGATAAACATCGATATACTGATGCCACAGAACGAGGTGCAATGGGAACCCTGCTGGCAGTGCTGCACATGGCGACCGCAGGATTTAGCCATCTTCGTAGAGAAATACCTCGGTCCGCAGCTTGAGGCCGACAGCGTCAGCCATACTGATCTGTGGCTTGGCACCATAAACTATCCCAACCCGCAATGGGTGTACGACTTCTGCGCTAACCAAGGAGCCATGAAATACATAAAGGGCATAGGTATGCAGTGGACTGGTATGCAAGCTATGCCAAAGGTACATGAGAGAATGCCCAACATAAGGCTGATGCAAACGGAAGGCATGTGTGGCGACGGCGACAACAGCTGGGCTGACATGGAAAAGTCATGGGGAAGAATAGTGCATTGTTTCCATAGCGGTGCATCAAGCTATATGCAGTGGAACATGGTGCTGGGCGATGACCTTGAAAGCCTTTTCCACTGGAAGCAGGACGCCCTGGTTATAGTCAATCGCAAGACTGCACAGCTTACACGTACACCGGAGTATTACCTGATGAAGCATTTCTCGCATTTCATCCAGCCAGGCAGCAGACTGCTGAAGATTTCCGGTGACAGCAATACCTTGGCTTTCAGAAACCAAGAGGGAAGAATCGTGATAGTATGCTATAATGATACAAAGGAGGAGAAACCCTTCTCCATACAGATAGGTGGAAAGACTATCACAACCCAGCTTTCGCCCTCATCCCTGAATACTATTATCTTCTGACAATAAAAAAAGCAATGGATAAAGCCTATGAAGAAAATTATCCTGTCCTTGGTAGTGCTTATGCAGAGCATCTTCTGCCTTGCCGCGGACAGTAATGCCGCCTCCAGCCGCATCTTCACACATCCAGGAACCATAATCAGCAATGAAGACATTGCCAACATCAGAAACCACGCATACGCACAGGAAGAACCGTGGATATCAGAGTGGAACGCTTTAGTGAAAGCCTATGGTCAAGCCAACTATTCCGCTAATGGGAACACTGAAATCGGTGGCTCCGGCGGTAATCGCCAGCGAGCTTGCCGTGACGCATGGGCCGCCATGTATAATGCGGTCATCTGGCGTGTGCGCGGCACGGAAGCCAATGCCCAGTGTGCTGCGAGAATCCTTTCCGCCTGGGGCAACAAGTGCGTGAGTGCCAAGGATGAGCTCTTTCAGTTTCCGTGTCTTGACATGTGCATAGCCGCAGAATGCCTACGCAATGCTGACGGTTCTTTCTATCAAGGATGGGCTGAGACCGATCGCAAGAACTTTATGAACATGGTGCGCAGCGTGTTCGTCCCGGCACTGCGCGGTCAGACCTACAACAGGCTGACATCATGGTCAGCACCTGCAATGGCTGGTTTGATGGCTGCCGGCATCCTGCTTGATGATGCTGCCATATACAGCGAGGCCCTCAATGACGTCATGTCCACCACGGGCACCAAGTCAGGCAACATCTACAAGGCTATAGGCGATAACGGACAAGTATGGGAGATGGGTCGCGACAATGTGCATGCCATGCTCTGTGTGGACGACCTGATAAGGATGGCTCAGATGGCATGGAACCAGGGCGATGACCTCTGGGCAGCAGGCGACAACCGTATCCTCAAAGGCGTAAACTACTGGTGTGGCTATAACCTCGGACATACAGACATACCATGGACCGTCATTCCATCTGCTGAGAACGGCGCCTATCGCTGGTTTTACATATCGCAGCACGACAACGCTTTCCGCCTCCGTCCTGACGGAGCTAACTACGAACTGGCATTCCATCACTATAAGGAAATCATGAAGATGGAGGAAGACCGCTATCCGTATCTCTCACGCTTCACAAAGCTGGCACGTCCTGAGGTAAACTATCACACGCTTCTCTACAGTCGCAGCCTGGAGACCAGCCCACTCTATACGGAGAAGCCGCATAAGCCCGTCGGCGTCAAGGCAGTTCCATGCAAGGGATTCAATACTATTTCATGGAAGCACCCCGTAGGCGATGATGCAAGAGACTATACGGTCCTCCGTTCTACCAACGGCTTAAGCTGGAACGAAATCTATACAGGTTCTTATAATACCTGCAATTATATCTACGACTCTAACATTGAAGAGGGATGCACATACTATTACAAGGTACGTTTCAGAAACTATGCCGGAGTTAGCGAAACGAGCGATGTCTGCTCATGCTCGGTAAAAGAGCAGAGCGGTTCATTGCCAGAGGGATGGAACGTAATATCAGTATCGGGAAAAATACCAGCAAGCGCAACATACAGCAGCGCAAGCCATGGCTCGTTTTCTCTTTCAGGAGGAGGCCGCGAGATATACTATGGTGACGACGGCTGCGGATTCCTTTACTACACTATGAAAGGCGACGGCTGCATCACGGCACGCATCATCAACTGTTCTGGCTACCAGAACGGACTTATGATGCGCCAGTCTCTTGATCAGGGAGCGCGGATGGCTGCGCTGACGCTCGGCGGCAAGGGCGGACGCTATCTTGAAATGTGGAACAGAGTAAATCCTAATGATGGCAAGCCCACAATGCTGCTGGGCAGCGATTATACGCACATGCGCTCATGGATGCGACTGGAAAGAAAGGGCAACGTGTTCACATCCTATGTCAGCAACGACGGAAAAGCATGGAATAAAGTAGCAAGCCAGACCCTCGCCATGGGCACAGAGGAATATTATGCAGGAATATTTGTATGCAATGACAAGAACAGCTCTGGTGGCGTCTGTAACATAAACGTTGACAATGTAACAGTAGAAAACGGTCTGCAGCAGAAAGCCAGTGCACCGTCTGCCGTGAGAGCAGAGGCCACGAGCTGTTCGCGGGTCAACCTTACATGGGATGCGGCTGATGGAGCTGACAGCTACACCGTGATCAGATACGACGATAGTTCCAAAGAGACAGTAGTAGTGGCAGAAGGCCTTGCCTCCACTTCTTTTTCCGACAGTCATCTTTCCGCCTCTACCCTCTACCGCTATGCCGTGAAGTCTGAGAACATGAGCGGACTGAGCAACGACAGCGTCTCCGCAGAAGTGTCCACTCTTCAGCTCCCAGTACTTTCTGAGCCCCTTGTGAGCGTGGCGCAGAACTCCCTGACTTCCGTCAGAGTGGCATGGAACGAACAGAATGGTGCAGACTCATACAGCCTCTACCGTTCCACAAGCCTTGAAGGAACAATGGAACACGTGGCTGGCAACCTGCATGACACATGCTATGTAAACGACAATCTGAGCAATGGCAGCACCTATTATTATCAGGTGCGGGCTGCCAACAGTCTTGGGGAAGCCGCTAGCGAAGCGATGCCCGTAGAAATCAAGAAGTATCCGAGGATATCAAACACTTTCACCATTGACGACAGCGGCATTTTCGTGGATTTTAGCTCCACACTGCGCGGCAAGAGCCGTTTCATCATTCTGAAGCCATTGACCAACAGCACCTGGAGGCTCCTCGGCGCACAGGTGCAGGTGGCGAACAACAAGGATTTTGAGGACGCCGTCAGCATCGGCAACATCAACTATCTGTCTGACCTTAACATATCCGCAGGAAACGCCACCATCCCTTCCGATGATTATTACAGGTATCTGCGCATAGTGCCCCAATATCCCGGTCTGACATCAGCAGACATTGGCAGTGTTCTCTGTTATGGCGATACCATCCGCCTGCGTCCGCAGAAGATATATTTCTCGGACATACCGGAAAAGTCCATAGGTGCTGCCGATTTCAGCGCCGGTGCCACTTCCATGAGTGGGCTGCCCGTCTCTTACACCTCTTCTGATGAGTCTGTAGCGACAGTGAGTGTCGACGGACTTATCCACATCGTTGGCGTTGGTCAGTGTAAGATAACCGCCAGTCAGCCGGGCGACAACAGAGTATGGGCAGAAGCAAGAAAAGTAACGAAAGTGCTGAAAGTCACCGCCGGGCCAACTGGTGTCATGTCTATTTCAGATGCTGATACAGATACACAAGCTACGCTCTATGACATTCAGGGCAGAAAAGTAAGCAGGGATGTTCCCCGTGGTGTATATATATATAAAGGCAAGAAAATATTAAAGGAGGCTAAAAAATAATCTTGACAGACCTCTCTTGAAAAGCACCGTTGCACAGATACTGTAATGTGCAGTATTCGTGTAACGTGCACTACAAAAAAAATCCTAACAGACTTCGCAGCCTGCCAGGATTCTTTTTGTGGTTGCCACTGCAACACCTTTGTATTGATATAAGATTTAATGAATTATTACAATGTTTTCTTATGCATGTGATACAAGGTTGCTCTTGCATTACTCATTGGTTTGTAATCGGCTTATATCGTAACTGTAAACACAGTTCGTTGCTCATGCCTTGTCTGACGATATTCTGAACGAAGAGTATTCCCTCAGCTTTCGCCTGATGGCCTACTATCACGATGTCGTTTATCCCCAAGTCTTCGATTTTTGCGGAGCGGACAGAGTTGTCGAATACTGTCTGCACTGCTAATGCCGATGCTGAGGCATAGTCCAGACTGTTAGAGCGAACGAACTGCGTTCCTGTAGTGCTGGCGAAAGAGAGCCTGTACTCGTTGGTGGCTACATTGATGGTGTCAACTGCGAGATACAAGTCGCTCTTCCTTGACTCTTCCCCTGCACCTGCGGTGTAAGCATGACAGAACGTCTGCGTAGGAGAGTCAAAACAGATTGCGTCATCCTTGTCAGTGGCCATGTAGAGTACAATAGGTCCGAGTTCGTTCATCAGCAATTGCTTGCTCTTGATGTTGACATACCGTATCTGCGAAGTCTTCTTGCCGGTAGTCTCCCATGCCGTGAAGGTCAGCTTAACACGCAAGTTCTCTTTCGCAGTCTGTGGAGCGACATACATATAGGTAGTCTCGTCCGTGCTCTCTGCATACAGAGTGTCATGCAGTATCTGTTCGCCGTGCTCGGCATCAACCGACTTCACCTGCATATGGTTGACATAACCGCCCGTGTTGGTGTAGTAGTCAAGGGAAAAAACTTGTTTCTCGCCAGACTCCAGAACGATAGAATCACCGGCAGACGGTCTGACAATCATGGCGATGTCAGAGTAGTTTCCTGTCTCTTCCTCACTACACGCTGTAGACAGCATCAGTGTTGCTGCAAGGCAGCACATTATTCCTACGATATGCTTCATACGCAATGCTTGTCCTTGTTATTTGAGTTTCTTGACAATAGCGTTCGCCAACTCCGCAGCGCAGCAGTTAGGCTTCGGCTTCTTGTCAGCGAACTTGTATACTCTGACTTTTGCTGTGGCTTTGGTAGCAGAGCCAAGGAACAGAACGTCCGTATTCTTTTGGAATCTTACAACCTGGAAGTAGTGGGCGTTAGGATATTCCTTAAGCAGCTTGGCAGCAGCATACTTCAACCCCTTGCACTTGAGGAGGCTTGGGTCATTGCATTGTATCTGAAGCGATACTTTCTCACCAGGGTTAAACATCTCACCGTTTACGGTGTTAAGGCGATGGATGAAACCTAAATAAGTATCGTACTCACAGCTTATCTCCTTTTCACCAAGGAATACGAAATCGTCCATGTTCAACTCCATACGAGTTGCTGCAACCTCGTATGGTCTGCTCTTGTCTAACGTGCCACATGATGCGAAGCACATAACAAGAGCCAAGAGGGCAAGTACTTTTGATATTTTCATTTCTTTGAAATATTAAATTCTTGATATTATAGCTTTTGTCTTTTGTCTGGACAGCACATTACTTCAGTGAGAAGTAGTATGCGAGGGTCACACGGAACTGGTTGCCTAACTTCCACTTCGTAGCAGAACGCTGTGCATCAATGCTGTTGGCGTTGATATTGCTGAGGTAGTATCCGTCTCTCTCGAATGTGCCCTGGTAGTAGTGGTTGTAAAGTGTGCTGACACCATATTCAACACCCAGTGCAATAGGAAGATTTGCTATGTAAGCCTGAAGACCGATGAAGGCGCCTGCACCCATGCGGAATACCTTTGCTGTATGACCTTCACGTGAAGAAATATCATTTCCCTCACTGTCATTACCATCTACATAAGAGTGATTGCCGACGGTACCGAAACCGATTGGCACCTCTGCACCAACGTATACGTCAAGAAGGTTCTTTGGAGAGAAATGGTATGCTACGCCAGGGTAGAACATGAACTTTGACTCGCTGTTTGTAACACTGCTCTTAATCTCATCGTCATCACCAGCGAACTGGTTCTCGCTCTCATATTTATCATACCACTCGAAGCCCAGACGATACTCTAACTGGTCTGTCTTCATGTACTTTATGTTAATCAGAGGGATGGCACTGAACTTGACATCTGATGCACCGATATTCTTGAAAATATCGCTTGTCGCACCAAAATAGATACCGAAGTTGCCTGCCTTGGCGCGGTTGCCAGTTCGAATCACCTTTGATGAAGTCTCACCAGTGGAAATCTGTGCATTTGACATTGCAGACATGCCTAAAGCAAATGCGAAAAGGAATAGTTTCTTTAACATAACAATGTGTCTTTTAGTAGGCAACTTCTCCTTGTTGTCTGGTTGGAATGATTTGCTGTCTGGCAACAGAGAATAGCTCGAACAGAATAGAAAACGGTTTGAGCGTTGCAGACTTTTGTTTGCTTAATTTAAGGTTTTAGGGTCTGTTAGTATATCAGACCTTTAACTGTTGCAAAGTTATGCTAAAAAATGGTTAAGAAAAAAGAATAGTGTAGCAGGTCTTTATACATGTAGCAATATTCGCTACACTTTGAGAGGCGAAAAAAACAGTACGACTTTAGAATCACCCTTTACTTGCCGTCAATCTTCTCGTTGGTCTCCTCCAGATAGAGTTCAAAGAAATTGTAGTTCAGAATCACGCTCAGTCTTTCAAGAAGCACCGTGTCAATGCTATATTTTTCAAACAGGTTATATACATTGGTGCGATGGCATCCTAACTCTCGGGCAAGCCATACTACGCTCTTGCCCTCTGCCTTTAGTCTTTCTTTTAAAATATTACCAATGTGCATGATTTTTTTCTTATGGTGGCGATATACACAAAAAGCGTGGACGCATAGATTGTCTATTCTTTAATCAGGTATCGCCAAACACCCATAACCGCAAACAGACACATTACATCCACGCTGCATATGTCTGCCGAGTGCCTTGAAGACACTTGATAAGTACATACACAACGAAAGACGTCGTGATTGTTTTCTACGGTTATTATCAAGAAATTTGGCGATTTCGATTAAACTAGAAAATTACACTACGCTTCATTTACGTCATCCGATTTCTCCCGAACGACCTTACAAAGGTAGTATATTTTTTTCTTTTACACAAATAATTCCTTCTATAATAGTTACAACTTCTATATTCGACGGCCGAATTCGTATATTTCTTTGATGAACTATAGGCGGGAAATTTGTATCTGTCAAAAAAAGGTGGTTCTATATAAGCACCGTAAGCTTATCCGTTATGGATAGAATGAAGTCTATTCATCTTGATCCTGACACAGAAGTGTGGGTATGCTTGTTTGCAAATGCGCATATAGTTTTCGCTCTTACTTACACTTGGACATCGAACGCAGATATGTAATTTAACGATGCAAATGGTTAGAACCACCATTACTGACAATAGGGATTTATTTCTCGTGATAGGTTTTGCTCGTTGATTTTCCCTTTATGTATAAGGACGTACCATCACAGCTATATTCATACTTCGCTCCATCAATATAGAGGTATTTACAGTCTTCTGTATACCACTTGAAATCTTCGTCTTCATGTGTCATGTCTATTTTACTCTCATATGAACCATGTATCCCCGTGCCGTCAGAATAGAACGAGTAGTAATCGTGGGAATATTTCCCATCGTTGGCGACCCACTCTCCATAGAGTGTGGCATCGTGGCCTTTAGACGAATAGTCATCGTCGTCATCAGAACTACAACTGAATAGAGTGGCACTGATAATTGTGACAAACAATAGAAAAAAAAGTTTTTGAAGTTTTTTCATGAGAATCATACACTATATTCGTGTCGTGCGCAACTTCTGTAGTTGTTAAAAATAATGTATAATCAGTATTGAATTTTCTTTATCTTCATCTTGCTCATCTTGAAAATGGCTGCCTTGGCCGTGTTATCTTTCTTGTAAGAGACAGTGGATGGCGTTTCGCTGCATATCCATACCTTAAGTTTTCCTCCAGCTTTTGTTATGATTGTAGCTTTCTTCGGAGTGGAAATAGCAGCCGCTTTCTCGTCCTCCGCAGCCGCTATTGAATCTGCAAGTGCAGCTTCACGCTCAGTCTTCAGACGCAGTTCCTCCTCCTCACGTTGACGCTGCTTCGCCTCTTCGGCTGCGATGTCTGTGAGAATGTCACGCGTGCCATCAGGATAGCTTATCATAAACACTTCGGTACGAGGATAGCTTACCATGTTATTTTTTTCATCATTCTTACCTGACTTTTTCCCAAAGAGTCCACCTATTCCCTTACCAGGCTTAGTCGTCCAGTATTTAAGATTGACTTCGTCCATCATCAGATTGTAAGCTGGCATCATGCGTCCGTCCTTGTAGTACACCATAATGGCATCCTTAGGTATTTGCACGGATTCAGATGTGGTGAGGATGCGCTCACCCTTACTGTTGAATACTACATTGCCGCGTGTCTTGAACTGGAGCATGAACACCTTGGTATTATCAATATACTCTTCTGTAGCATTCTTGTCATCTGACTCTTTTATTAATGTCTTGTCATTATTTATTTGTATGATTTTGACCTGTCTCATACGGCCGTCGCGATAGATGACGTGGTCCTGAGCATACATAAACAGGTTACTTGCCCAGAAATAAACGAGGAAAATTAAGGCTTTCTTTCTTTTCATCTATGATAAAAACTAAATATGAAATCCCAAACCAGCAATAAAGCCAACGTTTATTCTCTTAGCTGCTTCAGACCAAAGGAAATCTAAGCCTACATATGGCGTGACTTTTCTTACTTTTATTCCTATACAAGGAGAAAAAGATATTCCCCAAGAAAATTCCAATTCATTGCCTTTGTAAGTGGAAGTTTCTCCTTTTGCATTAGTACGAGTTCTCATACGGTCGCCCGTCCCCATATAATAACCAACAAAGTCTAACGATGCTTTTAACAAGACGTTATGGAATGAGTATCCGTAGACAGGTCCTGCATAGAAGCACAAACCTGCATAATCAGAATCTATCAAACCGTAATCTGCCCCCATAAAGAATTCCGCACCAAAGCCTGATGGAGAGAAGGTATTAAAACCTATAGCATAAAAGCCTTCCCCCGTAGATTCGAATGCTGCACGATAATCTACCCCCAGAAAATTGAAATCACTCATGTTCTTTTTGTTATTTGATATCGCTTCAGGTTCCTGAAATGAATTGTCTACCTTCAATGCTGGCTGTGAGTCACTAGCAGATAAAGGTAATGTTTCTTTTTCTTGTTCTTTTGCAATTTTTGCATCATTGGAGTGGTCACTTCCTTTATTAATAGGCACAACCAACTTCATACCAACATATACCAATCCATCCATATTCGGATTAGCTTTGTTGATATCTTCCACACTCACATGATATTGTTTGGCTATGCTTTCAATTGTCTCACCTCGTTGCATGGTGTGAGTCACCGTTTGTGACTGCGCCATTGTAAAGACACTGGCAGAAAACAACACTGTTGAAATTACGAGTTTTTTAATCATGACAATAAATTTTTAAAGTTGTATAATTAAGAAATTGCTGACACTCCAAAATAACGTAGGATTAGTAATGACAAGCGTACACGTACCATTGCCATTGTCTTCAAAATGAAATGAACGGTTATTAGGCTGCGGAGTGAGTATTTTCGGATTGTCTGATTTTAGAGGAATCTCACGCACTCTGCGAATGTCAACCGCATTAAACTTGCTCTTGTCCACTTCGTTATAGTTAACCTTTTTCTTAGAAAACAAGCCGCTACCTTTTAGCAACCCCGAGGCCACAAGTTGTTTTTTTGTTCCTATCTTCACATAGCATTCGTTTATCACCTCGTCCTGTTTGGTCAGAGCAGTGGTGAGTGCCTGTGTTCGGTGTTCCGCCTTATCAGCCCTCGACTGTAAACTCGACAAAGAAGCACGCAACTGTGTGATGCTCTTCTTGGAGTCATTTAGTTCTGCACGAAGGGTCTTTATCGTCTGGTCTTTCTCAGCCAACTGCTGATTCAGAAATTCCACCACTTTCTGTAATCGTACTATACCTTGCGATGACTTGCGGCTTGCCAACGAATCTTGCAATGCTTGTATCTTCTGTCTTTGTCGTGCCAAGATATCAGCCATTCCTTTCAGTCGCTCAGCTATCTGGTACTTATCAAGAACCACGCCGTCACTTCCACTGCTCTTAAATAGGATTTTCTCTTGTATAGCAATACTGTCCAATCCTGTTGCTATGGTCGCAAGAATACCGTTCAGTTCATCAAGCTGTTGTGTCTTGCTCCTGTTGTCTTGTAATATGGAATCACGTTCCGCAGCATAACCTTTGTTAGCATTGTTCTCGTTCTTACAAGCTATAAACATTGAGCCGAAAAGGCACAAGATTACCAAAATGTTAATTTTTCTCGTCATATATCTTATCCAAATGTTATGTATGTACTTTTAATGGGTAGAATTAATCCGACAATTGCTCCCTAAGTGGTTCGAAAATATATATACTTTCCACAAACGAACTATGTATATAAGCCATACACAAAGTGCGCAGTTTGTTTACTGTAACTCTCTGCTGTCCCTGATAAAATTTACTACTATTCCTGTAACTCCCTTGAAAAAACTTTGGTAATGCGTACGATTTGTTCTATGTTGATTGTTTTCAGGAATGGGCGAAAAACAGAAAACGTGGACTCGGACGGTTGTCCGTTCCACGTATCGAGGCTCTCGCATTGCCTAATCCTGTTGAACAGACAACGACAGAGCCCACGCTATGATGAATTATATGCTTTACAACGAAAATAGATACCTTTTGTGTTGTACTTTTCCCACACGATGTGCGGAATCAATACATCACAATACAGTATCTAACTTTTCTGTTAGATATAAATCATATACGGGGCATCTACCGTTGGCTTTGTCCAAGACAGGATTATTGAAAACTTTGCGAGAATTTCCGATACGTCTTAAACAGAGCGTCAAGTAAACGCCTTTATTATGTCTTTTGGGGAGAGATGAAATTCGTTCACACTAGTCTATGACATGGGTGGAACTCATCCATGTATCTCCATTCTTTTGCAAATTTACATTTTTTTTACCAAATCTGCAAAATATTATCAAACAAATTTCATTAATACGCTTTTTTTTGCTGATGCAGTGCTTTCTTATATAAAAATGGAATTATGTCGTGTAACATTTAAGGGCGGTTCTAAAAAAAATACCATAGTAAATTTAATTGTGGGGGGATGAAGTCTCGTCGTATGTATGCACGTCCTCCAGCTTCCTCGTTATCGGGTGAGAGCAATCTCTCTTGCTTACACTTCGACTTTGTAATCGGCTTTGCCGCTTGCCTAAGCAAGAAAACAAAATCCAAATCTGTCAGGCGAATTTATTGAACCACCCTTAAAACGCTGCGTCCTAAAGAAAGCACTGTCCACTACTATCTTTATATAGAACTCTATAAAATATAAATGCCAACATCACCTTTATATAATATATAATGTGGTAATGCTGGCGTATTTGTAGTTTGACAATATTCATGTTATGGAGTAGGCTTTTACAGACTCTCCAACATTCTCTTTATAACGACCTCCGCACTGATTTCACGGTTGGCAGCCTCTGGGATTACAAGGGAGTTCTTGCTCTCGATAACATCGTCTGTCACGATAAGTCCGCGGCGTACAGGCAGGCAGTGCATGAACTTGCCGTTGTCAGTCCATGACATGTGCTCCGCATCCACGGTCCATGACATGTCCTTGGAGAGAATCTTGCCGTAGTCGGCAGGATTGGTCACGCCAGGGCATGACCAGTTCTTGGCATAGATGAAGTCAGCACCCTCAAACGCCTTCTTCTGATCGTATTCCACAGTAGCTCCTGCCACGAAACGAGGGTCCAGCTCATAGCCCTCTGGGTGAGTGATGACGAGGTCTACGTTAGGAGCGGCGAGCATCCACTCTGCGAAAGAGTCTGGCACTGCCTGGGGCAGGGCGCGGCAGTGAGGAGCCCATGTAAGAACAGCCTTCACGCGCTCCTTGGTCTTGTGCTCCTCAATGGTGATGAGGTCGGCAAAAGCCTGCAGAGGATGAACGGTGGCGGTCTCCATGGCGAAGACGGGGCGGCCGCTGTACTGCACGAACTGGTTTACAATAGTCTCGGCATAGTCGAAGTCGCGGTCCTGAAGTCCGGCGAAAGATCGTATTCCGATAATGTCGCAGAAACTGCCCATTACGGGGATGGCCTCAAGGAGATGCTCTGACTTGTCGCCGTCCATTATCACGCCACGCTCAGTCTCGAGCTTCCAGGCACCGGCGTTGACATCGAGCACTATGACGTTCATGCCAAGGTTCATGGCAGCCTTCTGCGTGGAGAGACGTGTGCGGAGAGAATTGTTGAAGAAAACCATCAGCAGGGTCTTGTTCTTTCCAAGATGCTGAAAGGCGAAGCGGTCCTGCTTCACCATCTGTGCCTCGGCAAGTGCATCGGTGATGTTGCCAAGGTCTTTAGCGTTGAAAAATGTCTTCATTGATATATTGATGTTAATTTAATCAGTAATTGGCGTTGCTGCCATTTATAGCATAAACGCTTCATGATGCAAAAATAATGATTTTTTTTGACAAATGCACACTGTTGCCGATGAAATTATGGAAAAAGTTTGCGAGGGTGCAAAATTATTGCTACTTTTGTAGCACAAAACAGGGATAAGGGACATATTGCTGGAACATGACGTTACTATGACAAACCACGAGGTATTACAATCCGTTTTTACTAATAAGGGCAAGTGCTATGACGGCACTCCGCTTGTTATGGGGGTGCTTAACTGTACTCCAGACTCTTTCTATAGAGGCAGTCGCAAACAGAGCGAAGACGAGATAGCCGCCAGAGCCGAGGAGATAGTGAGCGAGGGCGGCTCTATCATTGATGTCGGTGCTTTCAGTACCCGTCCGGGTGCGGACGTGGTGAGCGAGGAGGAGGAGATGCGGCGCCTTAGCAAGGCGTTGAGAATAGTGCGCCAGCTTTATCCTAACGTGGTTATAAGCGTGGATACATACCGCGCCAATGTAGCAAGGATGGCGGTGGAGGTATATGGCGCTGACATTATAAACGATGTGTCAGAAGGCGGCATCACAGGAGTGGTGGATACACCGCTGGATAGAGAGAAGGACCAGGACGGAGTGCCCCTCATCTTCAAGGAGATGGCAAGGCTGAAGGTGCCATATATTCTCATGTCCGTGCAGGGAACGGTGGAGAAGATGATAGAGAACTTCCATAAGGAAGTGACGCAGCTGAATGGCTTGGGGGTAAGGAACATAATCCTTGACCCTGGTTACGGCTTTGGCAAGGATATAATAAAAGGTAACTACGAAGTGCTTCGCCGTCAGGAAGAGATAAAGAAGACCTTCCCTAACCTTCCCCTGCTGGCGGGCATGAGCAGAAAACGCATGATATGGCAGCTGCTTGGTGGCACAGCGCAGGACGACCGCGCAATGTACGGCACTATGCTTGTAGACATGCTCGCACTGCAGAATGGTGCGGACATACTGCGCGTTCATGACGTGAAGCAGGCAGTGGACACGGTGAAGGTGTTCAAGGCATATAGCGGCATGGAGTAAGCGGTGCTGTAATATATAGGGGGAAATAAAAACGTTATAGGTCACGGCAAGACCGTACAGAATAAACAGAAAAGAAGAAAAGCAGAGGTTCTGGAAGTTGTTTATATCGTTCGGCATAAAGGATGCGGTAGACATATTGTTTGTTGCGATATTGCTCTACTATACCTATCGGTTCATGAGAGAATCGAGGACGCTGAACGTGTTCATAGGTATCCTCTCCTTTATCATAGTATGGCTGTTAGTCTCGCAGGTGTTCGAGATGCGACTGACGGGCGCCATCTTTGACAAGTTCGTCAGTGTGGGTGCGCTTGCCATAATCGTCCTCTTCCAGGAAGAGATAAGGAAGTTCCTCTACAGCGTGGGAGAGCAGAGGAAGATGCACTCGTTCATAAAACTTTTCATAAAGAAAGAGGAGAAGATGGCGATAGACCGCGAAGCCATCATGCCTATCGTAATGGCGTGTATCAATATGGCGAGGGCCAAGTGCGGTGCGCTGATAGTGATAGAACGCGGCACACCGCTGAATGACATAGTGGAGACGGGTGATACCGTCAATGCCAACATCAACCAGCGGTTGATAGAGAATATCTTCTTCAAGAACTCACCGCTGCACGATGGTGCTATGATAATCTCCAAGCAGCGCATCAAGGCGGCAGGCTGCATACTGCCAGTGAGCCATGACCTTGACATACCGCGAGAGCTGGGACTGCGCCACCGTGCCGCCATGGGCATCTCGCAGCAGTCGGACGCCATAGCGATAGTGGTGTCAGAAGAGACGGGCCGCATATCGGTAGCCATGAAGGGACAGTTCCGCCTGCGTCTGTCGGCGGAAAACCTTGAGGCTATACTGACGGAGGAAATGTGATAAAGTTAAGTATTAAGTATCAGTGATTAGTGATTAAGTGAAATTAGGTATTAAGTGTTAATGATTAGTGATTAAGTGGTGGTGGCACTTTCACGTAGCTTTACTTAATCACTAATCACTAATACTTAATACTTAATTCCACCCACCAAACAACTAACAAGATATACACACTAACAAACTAAAAATACAAACAACAATGAGCTTAATTGATCAGATTGTAGCGCGTGCAAAGGCAAACAAGCAGCGCATCGTGCTCCCGGAAGCAGAAGAGGAGCGTACACTCATAGCAGCAGACAAGGTGCTGGAGCAGGGTATAGCAGACCTTATCCTTATCGGTAATCCCGAGAAGGTAGCAGCACTTGCCAAGCAGCATGACCTGAAGAACATCGACAAGGCTACCCTTATCGATCCAGAGAACTATGAGAAGTCAGAGGAGCTGGCACAGCTTCTTCAGAAGCTTCGCGAGAAGAAGGGCATGACAATCGAGAAGGCTCGTGAGCTCGTTAAGAACCCACTATACCTCGGTTGCCTTATCATCAAGACAGAAGGTGCTGACGGTCAGATTTCAGGTGCACTCTCTACTACAGGTGACACCCTGCGCCCAGCACTCCAGATTATCAAGACAGCTCCTGGCATCACATGTGTATCAGGTGCTATGCTTATGATAACCGACAAGCCAGAGTATGGCGAGAATGGCGTACTCGTATTCGCTGATGTTGCCGTTACGCCAATGCCAGACGCTAACCAGCTCGGTCAGATAGCAGTATGCGCCGCACAGACCGCCAAGTCTGTAGCCGGATTTACTGACCCACGTGTAGCTATGTGCTCATTCTCTACCAAGGGTTCTGCAAAGCACGAGGTAGTAGACAAGGTTGTTGAGGCAACAAAGATAGCCAAGGAGCTTGACCCATCACTGAAAATTGATGGTGAGCTGCAGGCAGACGCAGCCCTTGTTCCAGCAGTAGGCAGCAAGAAGGCTCCCGGTTCAGAGATAGCAGGCAAGGCAAACGTACTCGTATTCCCTAACCTTGAGGTAGGTAACATCGGCTATAAGCTTGTTCAGCGTCTTGCTGGCGCACAGGCTCTCGGTCCTATCCTTCAGGGTATCGCACGTCCAGTGAACGACCTTTCTCGCGGTTGCTCAGTAGAGGATATCGTGAACCTCGTGGCAATCACCGCTTGTCAGGCAATGGATGCGAAGAAGTAGTTTGGTCGTCTGGTTGTTTGGTTGTTTAGTTATTTAGTTAATACCATCAATATTTTAACTAAACAACCAAACAACCAAACAACCAAACAACCAAACCACCAAACAACCAAACCACCAAACAACCAAACCACCAAATAACCAATCAACCAAACAACCAAACCACTAAACAACCAAACAACCACTATGAAAATCCTCGTATTGAACTGTGGCAGTTCATCTATCAAGTACGCATTATATAACATGGACGACCACTCTGTAATGACATCAGGCGGTGCAGAGCGTGTAGGTCTTGACGGTGCCTTCGTGAAGGTAAAGCTCGCTAATGGCGAGAAGAAGCAGATCATGCACGACATCCCTGAGCATACAGAGGGCGTGAAGTTCATCTTCAGCCTCCTCACCGACCCAGAGATTGGCGTTATCAAGTCACTCGACGAGATTGACGCTGTAGGTCACCGTATGGTGCATGGCGGTGAGAAGTTCTCTGAGTCAGTAGTCATCACTCCTGAGGTAATCAAGGCCTTTGAGGAGGTCAGCGACCTCGCTCCGCTGCATAACCCAGCAAACATGAAGGGTGTCAATGCAGTGTCAGAGCTTATGCCAGGTCTTCCACAGGTAGGAGTGTTCGATACAGCCTTCCATCAGACCATGCCAGAAAAGGCATATATGTACGCCATCCCTTACGAACTGTATGAGAAGTATGGCATCCGTCGTTATGGCTTCCACGGCACCTCACACCGTTATGTAAGTGCCCGTGCGCTGGAGTTCCTCGGCATGAAGGCAGAGGGCACTAAGGTCATCACCGCCCACATCGGCAACGGTGGCTCACTGGCAGCCGTAGTAGACGGCAAGTGCGTGGACACCACCATGGGTCTCACCCCATTGGAGGGCGTAATGATGGGCACACGTTCTGGTGACATCGACGGTGGTGCCGTTGCTTTCATCGAGAAGAAGTTAGGTCTTGATGCTGACGGCGTATCAACCCTCCTCAACAAGAAGTCTGGCGTCTTCGGCCTCTGCGGTTACACAGATATGCGCGACGTAGCCAACGCTGCTGCCAGTGGCGACAAGAAGGCACAGATAGCAGAGGACTCTTACTTCTACAGAATCAAGAAGTATGTAGGTGCTTATGCAGCTGCTATGGGCGGATGCGACGTACTTGTATTCACAGCAGGTGTAGGCGAGAACCAGTCACTGATGCGTGAGGCAGTATGTGAGAACATGGAATACATGGGCATCAAGCTCGACAAGGCCAAGAACAATGAGATACATGGTGAGGAAGCAGTTATCTCTACTCCAGACTCTAAGGTGAAGGTGGTAGTGATACCTACTGACGAGGAGCTTATGATAGCCCGCGACACCATGGCACTTGTAAAGTAAAACACTTGGGCAGTGTGTACTGACATTCTCAGAGACACACCTGCTTATAGGAATAATAGCCCCTTGCTGGTGCGCTGTCGTGGCGTAGTGGCAGGGGGCTTTTTGTTTGGAATCAGGAGAAGAAATGGAATTTACACAAGAACAACGCACCAAGTGGAACGCCTCCATCATAGGCTGTCTGCGCAAGCTCATGGAGATATGTGAGGAGCATCACCTTACGTACTACTGCATTGGCGGTACTGCCATAGGAGCGGTGCGCCATAACGGACTGATACCATGGGATGATGACATAGACGTAGGTCTGCCGCGCCCTGACTATGACCGTCTGGTAGAGATATGCCGGGACAAGGACCTTGGCGACTATGAGCTTGCCACGCCAGAGAGGAGGTACTATCCCTGCACGTTCGCCAAACTCTGTGACCGCCGCACCACGCTGGTGGAGCGCAAGGGCGTTCCCTGCGTCTACGGTCTCTATGTGGATGTGTTCCCTATCGATGGCACCGCACCCACCAAGGAAGGAGCAGTGAAGCTGATGAAGAAGTATCGCCGACTGACAAACAAGATAGATGCCGTGCTGACGCATTACACTATCGGTGAATATCTCTCCCTCGCCCTCAAACCGCGCGAGTGGGGGCGCATGGCGGTGCAGACGGCAGGGGTTCTCCTTGGTAGAGAGAGGGTAAGGAAAATCATAGTGCGCAGGGCCGACAAGCTTGCCAGACGGTATGACTATGCTACGGCAAAGAACCTCGTGAACTATAATGGCTGTTACGGCAGCAGGGAGATATTCCCCCGTGAATGGGCGGAGACGCAGACAGAGCATCTCTTCGAGGGGATGATGGTTAAGATACCAGTGAACAGTGATGCCTATCTGCGTAATGTCTATGGAGACTACATGCAGCTGCCGCCAGTGGAGAAGCGCGTGTGTCAGCACAATCATGTCTTCTTCGACCTTGACAAACGGTGGAATATTGAGGAACTAAGAGGTAAGAACTAAGAGTTAAGAATAAGGATAGCCCCAAAGGGTGGCACAACCGCAGCGATAGTGCACTGGGAGGGCAGGTTTGTAACCTGCCCATAAACAAAAAATCAGATGAATATAGCGATAATAATAGCGGGAGGCGTAGGCAACCGCATGGGGCAGAGCATCCCCAAACAGTTTATCAACGTGTATGACAAGCCAGTGCTCATGTACACCCTTGAGGGCTTTGAGAAACATCCTATGGTGGACGCCATTGAGGTGGTCTGCATCGAGGGGTGGGAGAACGTGGTGTGGTCGTATGCCAGGCAGTATAACATCTCCAAGCTGAAATGGATTGTCAAGGGCGGCGCCACGGGGCAGGAGTCCATACGCAATGGCGTGTACAATCTGGAGGACAAGTCGGCGCCAGATGATATAATAATAGTACATGACGGCATACGCCCCCTTGTGGATGCGGAGGTGCTGACAGACGTGATAAACAAGGCGCAGCAGTATGGCAATGCCGTCACCTCGCTGCCATATAACGAACAGATATTCGTGGTCAGTGAAGACGATGAGTCCACCACCACGCAGTTCATTCCGCGCGAGACCATCCGCCGTGTCTCCACACCGCAGGCGTACCGCTTCGACCTCCTTGACGAGAAATACCATGAGGCATACGAGAAGGGCATAGGCATACATGGGTCACATTACACCCACACTATGATGGCAGAGCCGGGTGTAAGGCTGCACTTTGCCGCCGGGAGCGACAAGAACATAAAGCTCACCACGCCTGACGACCTTGAACTGTTCAAGGGCTACTTAAACAAGAAACAATAAGACGCATGTATGAAGCTGAACAAAGAACACATACTGTATAAAGAAGACATCCGTAACATCCTCTCGCTCCCTGGCATAGAACAGCTCAGGGACAAGAGCATCCTCATCACGGGAGCTACCGGCATGGTGGGCGTGATGCTGATAGATGCTCTTATGGCAGCTGGCGATATCAAGGTGTATGCCGTAGGAAGAAGCAAGGAAAAGGCTCGGCAGCGCCTTGGCGAGTATTTTGACAGCCCGTACTTTGAGTTCATGGAACATGACGTATGCCAGCCTTTCCCTGCAGGACTCACGGTGGACTATATCATCCCTATGGCGAGCAACACCCATCCGCTCGCATACTCGCAGTATCCTATCGAGACAATAATGATAAATATAAAGGGTGCAGAGCATGCCCTTAACCTGGCAGCGCAGTGTGGTGCCACCGTGGTCTATACCTCCACCAACGAGGTTTACGGCAACGCCATAGCCGATGAGAAATTCTGCGAGGACTATAACGGCAGGCTCAACCTCTCCAACGCCCGCTCATGCTATAATGAGTCAAAGCGCACCTGCGAGGCCATGTGCCAGTCATACATAGCCGAGAGAGGCGTAAGGGTGAAGATAGCCCGTCTCTGCCGCATCTTCGGACCTACGATGCTGGAGGGCGACACCAAGGCGTCCTCACAGTTTATAAAGAAGGCCGTGGCAGGGGAGGACATAGTATTGAAGAGCGAGGGCAACCAGTATTTCTCCTATACATACGTGGCAGATGCCGTAATGGGACTGCTCACGGTACTGCTCAACGGTGAGAACGGAGTGGCATATAATGTAAGCAGCGAGAAGACAGACATACATCTCAAGGACTTCGCCCGTCTGTGTGCTGAGGCCAACGGCAGAAGCGTAGTGTTCGACCTCCCTTCTGAGGCAGAGCGCAAGGGTTTCAGTATAGCCATGAATGCCATACTCGATAACTCTCGCATAAAGGGCATAGGCTTCGTTCCGCAATATACTATAGAGGATGCCATCCACAGAACTATAGAGGTATTGAGGGGGTAGAGAGCTCAGTGGTTCGCCACTAACGAAGATAGCTACTTCGCTTGTGGGCAGGTTACAAACCTGCCCTCCCAGTGGTTGCTCGCTTATGGGGGGCAGGATTCTTCCTGCGCCACTAACGAAGATGGCACTTTCGCTTATGGGCAGGTTGCAAACCTGCCCTCCCAATACAAGTCTGTTCACTTAACTATTCAGCGATGTTTTCATGGCGATAATGCACTGGGAGGGCAGGTTTGTAACCTGCCTACAGCGAGAATGTCCTGTTCGTCTATGGTGAGGTAAGGACAACCATGTCGTTAAGCCAAATGAGCAGAGCTAAGCTTGCTTAAGCTATGCCATGGCAAGTAATCGGCTTAGCCGCTTGCATAAGCAAGACATGGTCAAAAATATAACCTCACCTTCATGCACGAATTGTCCATAAAGCGAATGCCTATGGGGGGGAGGGATTCTTCCTGCGCCACGCAAACAGCTACACTGTTGTCAATGGCGCAGGAAGAATCCTGCCCCCCATACTCCCGCAAAGCCCACAGGGAGGGACAACGTACCAATTCCGTATTGCGAAAGGGTGCTAATCGTATTGCGAAAGGGTGCTAATCGCATTGCAAAAGGGTGCTAATCGTATTGCGAAAGGGTGCTAATCGTATTGCGAAAGCATAGTGATTGCAATGCGACGAAAAAAAAGCCGCTGTTATCTGCCGCTCCATGATGGAGACCAGCGGATAACAGCGGCATGGATTCTTTTTACCTTAATCGCTTTCCTTTCTACTTGGCGACTTTTATAACTTCGCCATTCTTTTGCTTTATGAGATTGAAACCTTTTTGAATTTTTCCTGTCTTTATACCGTCAGCGGTGTAGACATCTTCTACAGCGTTAGCGTCATCAGCGTTCACTCCTGCAACGCCCGTAGGGTCTGCCACCACTTTTATGGTGCCCTCGAACACTATATGGTTGGCAAGGATGCCCATGGGAGCAGCACTGTTAGAGAACTCTGTCTCAGCGAACTTCAGCGTATAGTCGCCAGGTGCCAGATCCTTGTCTGCCTCCACCTCTATGGTGAACACCTCGCCATCATTGCCACTGAACTGTTTTCCGCCTGACTGGAGCACGTACATTCTGTATTCCTTGTCCTCCTCTATATAGTTGCTGCCTACGGAATGGGCGCGTGCATTTGTGCGCTCCGTACTGAGCAGCACGAGCAGTCCGATGTCATCGCTCGCCACTTTCAGACCGTCTGACAGATAGAAGAACGTGCCGATAGACTGCACTACGTCGCTGTTCTTCATCTTCACAGAGACGGTGGCACTCTTGCCTGCCACTACTGTGGTAGGTGAGAAATACAGTGTGTTCGGAACATCGGTTATGTCTGTATCCGCCATTGCTGATGTGCAGACGCATACCAATGTAATGAATGAAAGGAGTAGTCGTCTAATCATATCTAAGCTTGTTTTAAGTTAGTAAACATTTATCGGTGGCAAAGTTAAGAAAAAAAACTGATTTTGCAAAATGTTTTCTGTAAAAACAGCAGTAATAGCAGTTTTTTTGCCACTGTTAAATGTTATTCCTAAATTTTGAACACTTACTTATCCTCCGGCATCTCAAACTTCTTGCGTTGCAGCACGAAATTGGTGCCAAGGTATTTCTCGCGCACGGTCTTGTTGGCTGCCAGCTCGTCCGGAGTGCCATGAAAGAGGATTCTGCCCTCAAAGAGGAGGTAGGCGCGGTCGGTGATGTTCAGCGTCTCATGCACGTTATGGTCAGTGATGAGGATGCCGATGTTCTTGTGCTTCAGCCGCCATACCACATTCTGTATCTCCTCCACAGCGATAGGGTCAACGCCAGCAAACGGCTCGTCGAGCATTATGAACTTCGGCTCTATCGCCAGGCAGCGCGCTATCTCCGTGCGACGTCGCTCGCCGCCCGAGAGACGGTCGCCGTTGTTCTTGCGCACCTTCTGCAGACTGAACTCGTTGATAAGGCTCTCCAGCTTTGCCAGCTGGTAGTCGCGTGGCTTGCCCGTCATCTCGAGCACGGAGAGGATATTGTCCTCCACTGACATCTTTCTGAACACGGACGCCTCCTGTGGCAGGTAGCCTACGCCATTGCGAGCATGCTCATACACCGCCATGGAGGTTATCTCCTTGTCGTCAATGAACACACGTCCGCCGTTAGGCACCACCAGTCCCGTGGTCATATAGAACGATGTGGTCTTGCCCGCACCGTTAGGGCCGAGCAGTCCCACTATCTCGCCCTGCTTCACCTCAAACGACACATCGTTTACCACGGTGCGCTTGCCGTAGATCTTCACGAGGTGTTCGCTGCGCAGGGTATAACGCTTTTCTTCTTCCATACCGCTATTGCGTACTTTCATTTACGGGTGGCTGTAGACAGCCATCCTCCTTACTTCAGTTTTTCCAGAGCAGCGTGATACTCGTCCACCAGTCGCTGCATTATCACGCTTACAGGCTCCACCTTCTTTATGGCAGAGGCTATCTGACCAATCTCCAGTTCGCCGTTCTCCACGTCGCCATCAAAGATGCCGCGGCGCGTGGACTTCTGACCGAGTATCTCCAGCAGGTCTTCCTTCTCGGCTCCCTTACCCTCTGCCTCCGCTATGCGGTCGTAGAGAGCGTTCTTCACCAGGCGTGAGGGGGCGAGCTTCTTTAGGCAGAGCATTGTGTCGCCCTCCTGCAGGTTGGTGCAATGCTCCTTGAAGGCGTCAGCCGCAGAGCTCTCTTCTGACAGTGCGAAGAGCGTGCCTATCTGCACTCCCTCGGCACCGAGCACCTGCGCGGCAAGACATGCCTCGCCTGACGCTATGCCTCCAGCTGCTATTACCGGCAGCGTAGTGGCCTTGCGTACCTGTGGTATGAGACACATGGTGGTGGTCTCCTCACGTCCGTTGTGGCCGCCAGCCTCGAAGCCTTCTGCCACTACCACGTCAACGCCTGCCTCCTCGCACTTCTTCGCAAACTTGGAGGAGCTGACTACGTGTGCCACTGTCATGCCTGCATCATGAAAACGCTGTGTGTATTTCTTAGGGCTTCCAGCAGATGTGAAGACAATCTTGCAGCCTTCTTCTATCACCATATCTATCAGCGAGTCTATCTGCGGATACATCAGCGGGAGGTTGATGCCCCATGGTTTGTCGGTGGCAGCCTTCAACTTCTGTATGTGCTCGCGAAGGAGGTCTACGGTCATGGTGCCAGCACCGATGAGGCCGAGTCCGCCAGCGTTACTTACTGCGGCAGCGAGACGCCAGCCGCTGCACCATGCCATGCCGCCTGCTATGACGGGATGCTCTATTCCGAATATTTCCTTGATTCTGTTTGACATGTCTTGGTTGTTTAGTTGTTTAGTTGTTTAGTTGTTTAGTTGAGTGGTTGTTTGGTTGAGTGGTTGTTTGGTTTTAGGTTGTGGGTTTTAGGTCTTTAGGATTAGCGGTTCGTTAAAGGGCAAGACCTACAACCCATAACCCCATAACCTAAAACCGTCCGTGGGACAGACCCACAACCTAAAACCCACAACCTAAAACCGTCCGTGGGACAGACCCACAACCAATGATTCACTCCTTGTTCTTTGTATCCATGCAGATGGTTACGGGACCGTCATTAAGCAGTTCCACCTTCATGTCGGCACCGAACTCGCCCGTCTGCACGGGCTTGCCGAGCTGGGCAGACATGGTCTTCACGAAGTTCTCGTACAGCGGTATCGTCACCTCATGACTGCCGGCGCGCAGATAACTGGGGCGGTTGCCTTTCTTATATGACGCCCATAGCGTGAACTGCGATACCACGAGCACCTCACCCCCTACGTCTACCACGCTGCGGTTCATCACGCCGTTCTCGTCATCGAACACTCTCAGTGCAGCTATCTTCTTGGTCAGCCAGTCTATGTCCTCCTGCGTATCATCATTGGCACAGCCGAGGAGAACGAGGTATCCATGACCGATACTCGACTTCACTGCTCCGTCTATCGTTACTGAGGCGTGTGCCACTCTTTGTATTACTGCTCGCATTGTAGTGGTTTGGTTGTTTTGTTGTTTAGTGGTTTGGTTAAGTGGTTGTCTGGCTGTCAAGTTCATAAACTTGCGTTTCTTTGCCTTTCGGAATTCGCTTACTGAGCTGTCTCATATTCTGTGGAGCACTTAACCAAACAACCAAAAGACTAAACAACCAAACAACTACCGTGCAAAGTTACAATAAAATTACCAATAACACAAAAGTTTACTATTGTCTTATAACGGCTTTGTGTTAACAAACTATAAAGCAAAGTGGAAATTTAGAACAATTTCCGATAATAATATTATAATGCAATACCTTTGCACCACGAATTAAGTGCAAAAAGTGCTATACACCGATTAAAGAACATTAAAAAAGATGATTAAAAGACTATTCATGGCTGCAGTGATTGCCATAGCAGCCACAGATGCCGCAAATGCTGGCGGTCTTCTTACCAACACCAATCAGAACGTGGCTTTCCTGCGCAATCCGGCGCGTGATGCAGCTATCGGCATCGATGGTGTCTACAGCAACCCTGCGGGCGTTGCCTTCATGCCAGAGGGATGGCATGTATCTCTGAACCTTCAGAATGCTCACCAGACACGTACCATAGAATCAACATTCGCTGGCTTCGGTGGAAACAGCAACCACCTCGATCAGAGCACAAAGACTTTCAAGGGTGAGGCGGACGTGCCTGTACTGCCATCTATCCAGGCTGCACGAAACTGGAAGAAGTGGTCTTTCCAGTTCAATTTCGCCATCACTGGTGGCGGCGGCAAGTGCTCCTTCGATAACGGCCTGGGCTCTATAGAGAGTCTCGTATCGCTCGTTCCAACTGTGTTCAACGCTCTCGGAGGCACGCTGAACCAGGTTATGAACAAAAGACTAAATACCCAGAATATACAATATTTCCCTACCCAGAACACATACAGCATGAACACCTTCATGCGCGGACGCCAGTACTACTACGGCTACACCCTTGGTGCTGCTTACCGCATTAACGACAGCTGGTCCGTATATGGTGGTCTGCGTCTGCTCTATGGCACGTCAAACTACTACGGATATGTAAAGAATATACAGCTGAACACTCAGAGCAGTGGACTCTTCCCTGCTACATCCACAGAGAGCCTGGGCAAGTGGGTTACTGACAACGACCGCCTCGTGAAGCAGGCACTCGGTCAGATTATAACAAACCAGCAGGTGCTTGAGGCTGGCATGCCACTCATAGTCAGCGGCATCGACGGCATGCTCGAAGAGGGCATACAGCTCAACTGCGACCAGGAGGGCTACGGCATCGCTCCTATCATTGGCGTGGACTACAAACTGAACGACAAGTTCAACTTCGCTGCGAAGTATGAGTTCAAAACCCGTATGCGCCTTGAGAACCGTGCTACCAACAGCGAGCTGGTGAAGTACATACCTCAGCTTGACCGCTTTGCTGACGGCAAGGTGGATGCTGACGACAGTCCTGCACTCCTCACCGTAGGCGCACAGTACAGCGTACTGCCTACCGTACGTCTCAACGCAGGCTGGCACCACTACTTTGATAAGGATGGTCATCAGCATGACGACATGCAGCAGAAGCTGGGCGGTGACACCAACGAGTATCTCTTCGGTGCAGAGTGGGACGCTCACAAGATGGTAACGGTAAGTGCAGGCGTACAGCGCACGCAGTATGACTTCACTGATGACTATATGGACGACATATCATTCAATGCAAGTTCCACCTCCCTCGGTATCGGTGCGAAGATAAAGGTGAAGAAGAACCTCAGCGTAAACGTGGCTTACTTCCATACCTTCTATGACACCTACGAGCGTCATCAGGCAGACTACAACAACGTTGGTGCTACCATCAAGGGTCTTGCTAACGGTTTGCAGCAGACTCTTGCCAGTGGTCTTCAGACTGAGCAGGGACAGGCACTCGCTGGTCTTGCAGGTCTCAACGCACAGCAGCTGCAGGGTGCCATGAACGGTATCATGGGGCAGATTAACAGTGCAGACTTCTCTGGCTCAGACAAGTTTACACGTACTAACCGCGTTATCGGTATCGGTGTGGACTGGAGCTTCTAAACGTAAGGGTTACAAGAAGATTCTACACATACAAATATAAGAAGATTTTTCAATACGACAAATCTTACAATACATTATTGGTTTTATAAGCAAAGAAGGCAATTGCCCGTGAGGGTAATTGCCTTTTTAGTACTGGGAGGGCAGGTTTCTAATCTGTCTTTTGTACTGGGAGGGCAGGTTTCTAACCTGCCTTTTGCTGTTTGGTCGTTTGGTTTTAGGTTGTGGGTTTTAGGTTTTAGGTCTTTAGGATTAGCGGTTCGTTACGGGACAGACCTACAACCCAAGACCCATAACCTACAACCGTCCGTGGGACAGACCTACAACCCACAACCAATAACCTAAAACCCCAAACGCCCCCTACCTCTCCACGAACGTATGGAAGGAGTGCGGCTGCAATGTCATGTCAAGGTATTTCTTGCCTAACTGCACTGTTACGGTGCGCTTCTTGTCTGTCAGGTTGCCTGCCACTACCACCCTCTTGCCGTCTGGACGGACGAAGGCAATAACAGGTGCGCCATCATTGTCTGCCTTGGAAACATAGCCAACAACCTTCGAGCCTGGCGTAACGACATTGGAGAAGTGCTTCACCGCATAGAATTCCGCTGTATAACGATGCTTCTGCGTCTTGGAGTCTACCTGTATGAGGGCATTCTGCGCCCATCCCCACGGACTTCTGCCATTATCCTTCAGTATGAAGTTCCAAATGAAGTATTCGTCGCACCCATTGCCCACATAGTCACAGAGCAGATGGAATGTGTGCTCACCAGCGCGCCAGTCCATTGAGCCGTTGCCGCACTCACTCTCCGAGGATATAAGGCTCATGTCAGGGTAACGCTGGCGAAGGGTCTTGATATTGTCGCGGCCCTCCCATTGCAGACCTATGCCGCTGACATCTTGCTTTAGTCCGTCAACAATTTTCTCTACATAGTCCAGACGGTTGGTGTTGAAGGTGCCGATGTACACCTTTACATCGGGCATCTTCTTCTTCATGGTCGGCACGAGGAAGTCACGATTGAAGCGTACTGTACCCTCGGCAGTCCACGGACAACCGGGATAAGGGGTGTAGGAGTATGCCTCGTTCTGATACATCACCATGTCGATGGGCACGTTCTCCTTGCGATACAGTTCTATGAACTTGCAGAACATGTCGGCATAACACTGCAGGTAGCGAGCGTCCTGTATCATATAACTCTGCGCTGCCAGTTGCCTCGGAAACTGACCTTTGCGCAGTCCCGCCATCTTCCCCTCGTCTTCGTCAATTTCTCCCCCGATGCCTTCGAAGAGCAGGTAGTCCTTCTCCTTGGGCTGACGGTTGAAGCGGCTTGACACCACGGGATAGTCATTATTTATCTTCATCCATGCAGGAGGACTCCATGGCGACATCCAGAAGGTGAGTGCAGGCTGGTACTTCTGTGCCATACGGATGAGCTTTATGACATTCTCCTTGTCATGCTCTATATTGAAATAGCGCAGTTGGAAGTCGCCCGCCACGGTGTCACATGAATACCACGCACGGCTGTAGTCGTTGGCATTCATTGTCAGTCTGCCACGTGTGAAGCGCAAATCACCGTTAGGGGCGAAGAGACTGTGCATCACTTCTTCTCTCTCCTCGGATTTGAGCATGTTGATGGCATCAAGGTCCAGTTCATTGAAGCATGTGCCCCATGCCTTGAAGGTGTGTCCTTTCTCGCTGCCCGTCAGTATGAGCGACGGTTTGCCCGCAGCCTTGGCAGCAGCCCTTTGACGGGTCTGCTGCCAGCTCTGCTGTTCTGTAGTAACGTAGTGTGTGAATGTCTGCGCTGAGATGCCGAGCGACATCGCCAGTGCTATTGCTGTTGATAATAGTTTCATAGTCATTGTCTTGTTCCTTTTACTTTACCGCCACCTTGGTAGTAGCGTTGCCAACCGTTACCAGATAGATGCCGGCAGGGAGGTTGGTGGTGCGACCCATGAGAGTGCCGTTAGCGGAATACACCTTCACTGGTGCATTGGCGGTGACGAGGATGCAGCCTTTTCCTGCCTTTATCTGCGGAGTGTTGCCAGTGGGGGTAACATCGTTAACAGATGTAGGTGTATCTGAAGATACATAGTAGAGGCGGAAATCGTCCATTGACATCCATGTACCTGTAAAGCGTATGCCCGTAAGATAATAGTCGTTGGTGAAGCCAATGGTAAGGGTATGGTCCTTGACCACTATCTTCTGTATCTCATATTCTCCCCAACCGTTGCCGAGTTCTCCTTTGGTGTTACCGTCATTGCGCACTCTCTCCTGATACCACTGGTCAGCGGTCTGTGCAGTGAGGAACACGCCATTGCCATCTGTTCGTCCGCATGCCTTGAGAGTATAGGTGCCGTTAGGCAGCCCCGTCAGAGTCTGATGTCCGGTAAACCACAGATTGCCCGCAGTGCCATTGTAAGAGTCAAAGTACATGTTGCTGCTGTTGCCGCTGTAGTGTCCTCCGCTCTTGCGATTGCCATCGCCATTCGTAACATTGATGTCCCAGCCGTCAACAGCCTCCGCCCCTGGGTTCTTTATATAATATGTGAAGTCGGTCTGCTCACCAGCCTGCTGCGCAAGGCGTGTCTTGCTGATAGCTTCTTCAAGAGCACGTATAACATCGCTGATGGCAGGGGCGGAAAGCTCTACGCCCTTCTCTATCCATGCGTCATACTGTTGCACTGTAGCAAGGAGTTCCTCACGTGCCTCGGTGCCATACTGCATGTCCGCTGCCACCTCATGTGCCTTGTCTGAGACTGTGCGGTATGCCTTTATCTCCTCTGTTAGGTCAACAGTAGCAGTCATGGCGGCACGCAATGCGGTGAGGGCGGCAAGCTGTGCCTCTCTTCCCTCGGCAGCCTTGGCGGCACTGATGAGCGATGCAAGACTGTTATCCGCTTTCGCCTCTGCTCGTGTGACAGCGGTTGCCAGTGCTTCTGTTATCAATGTAGCATCGTCAGTGATGCGAGTAAGAGCGAAGTCTGACACGCAGAACCATCCCTTTGATCCTCCGCCAGACGTGGAGGCATATCCGGCACGCAGTGTGCCGTCATTGCCAACGATGACTGGAGCGGTGGTTTGTTGCTCCCATCCGGCAGTGGCGTTCCATATAGCTACCTTCTTTACAGGTGACACAACCTCATCGCCTTGTGCGGAAAGGTACGCATGCTGGTCTGTTATCTCTCCAGGACCACACATGGATACTGCTGAAAGGGTGTAGGCACCAGGCACCAAGCCATCAAGGTCCTGATGGATGTCCATGGAGGTGAAGTTGTTCGACCAGTTGTTCCAGCATGTCTTGCCCGCAATGGTATTGGTACGGAAGTCTCCGCCGTTGCTCTTGTTTGCTATAACCCAACCGTCAGAACCATTGGTAAAGGAGCCGTTGGTCAATTCATTATGTTCTCCTGTTGATGCCGATGCCTTGCGCACAGCGAGCACTGCGTCCGCCAAGGTGCTGACAACAGCCGCACTGTCTGTGATGGTGGCGTCTGAAGTTGCGATAGCAGCATTCAACTGCTGTAGCTGTCCTGCAGAAAGAGAAGCCGTCTCTATATCCACCAGTCCCTTTGCCTCCTTGCGCAGGAAGTCAATGCGTGCCTTGTCGCTCTGTCCTACCACGTATGTGGTGAAGGAATGAGCAGGCAGCGTGGCTACCATATACTTGCCGTCAACATCCATTGTCACGGTCTTCTCCTCCGCATCTTGATTGCCTACCACGATAATGATGTTGCCATCTGGGGTGAGTGCTGTGGTGACGAGTCTTGACTCATCAGTGGCGAGCACCTTGGAACCAGCTGGGATAAAGTGTGTGTAGTGGCAGTAAGCGTAGTACTCAGGCGTGTAGCGCGGCTTGTTGGTGGCGGAGCTTACCTGCACCATAGCGTTCTGCACCCATCCCCAGGGGCTGATACCATTGTCTTTCAGTATGGCATTCCAGTAGTAATATGTCGTTACGTTATTGGAAAGGTAGCGGTTTACCAGATAGAAAGTGTGCGCACCAGCATTCCAATCGTATGTGCCGCTGCCGCACTCGTTCTCTGTCTGTATCGCCTCATACTGCGGATGGCGGTAGAGAACCTCCTTCATTGCGTTAGCACCCTCCCACTGAAAGCCTACGGCATCCACATACTTGTCTATCTCAGGAGTGTTGAGAATCTGCTCGAAGACATCGAGCGAACCCGTATTCATGGTTCCCAGTATCAGCTTCAGCTCAGGCTGGTGCTCGCGCATATACGGTCCGAGATACTCCGCGAGGAACTTGCCCGTAGTCTTGGCTGTCCATGAGCAGCCAGGGTAGGGGGTGTTGCTGTATGCCTCGTTCTGATAGGCAAGGGAGGTGATGCGTATGCCCTGCTCCTTATAGGCATTGATGAACTTGTCGAAATAGAGGCAGTAAGCCTTGTAGTAACGAGGGTCATCAATAAACTGGTCATTGAAATATGGCGGCACGCCGAACGGACAGCCGTTGGTGGAAGTGACACGCTGTGCATAATGCTTGTTGGTCTTCATCCATGTAGGCGGACTCCATGGCGAGCAGAAGAAGTCAATGTCAGGGTTTTCTGCCAGTGCGAGTTTGATAGACGGTATGATCGAGGTCTTGTCGCGGTCGATATTGAAGTGTTCCATCTCGAAGTCTGTGCTGTTGACGTCTATCTCGTCACAGCTGTACCAGTCGCGCGCATAGTCATTGGCACCAGCAGAGAGTCTGCCTTTCTGCAAGCGAAGGTCACCATAGGGGTTGAACATGCGCTTTACGAAGAGCTTTCTGTCGCTCTCGCTGAGCATGTTGTAGGCGTCCCATGGCAGTTCGTTGAAGCATGTGCCCCATCCAAGGAACGTCTGCTTTGGCTGTGAGGTGCGTATTACTACTTGTGCCTTGCCAGGCACCTTGTCTGAGAGTGTGACGGCAGACATCTTCCAGAAGTTGCCGTCTGTTGAGCGGTACTGATAGGCAGTGGTCTGCGCCTGCATGGTAGCGGTCATCATGAGCATGCCTATACCCAAGAATGTAACTTTCTTCATATCCTTAAATCGTTTAGGTTGTGTTATGTATCAGTAGTTGTTTTCTCTTAATAAAGTATTCAAAACCGATACAGAATGTTACATCCTTGAACTGTTTTGAATCCTTATCTGTACTGTGACGGCAGCACTCCAAACTTCTTCTTGAAGCACTTGGAGAAATACTGCGCGGTGCCGAAGCCCACCTTTGCCGCCAGAGTGCCTATCGGCATGTTGGGATGGTGCTTCAGTATAGAGGCGGCCTTCTTAAGGCGAATGTCTTTTATGAATTCGTTAGGCGACAATCCACTTACCGACTGCACCTTGCGGTAGAGGCTCATGCGGCTCATGCACATATCACTGCTCAACTGCTCTACGCCGTAGGCAGTATCGTCCACATGACTTTCTATCTTTTCCACCACCTGCTTGAGGAACAGGTCAGCATCTCCACTGCCCTTGCTAATTTCCTCAGGCTTCACCGCTACCTCTGTCAGCGACAGTGCCTTGCGCCTTTGTTGCAGGATGAGCAAGAAGCGTATGCGGCGATTAAGACGCCACAGCCCATATACAGCGGCAGCTATTGCCGATATATAAAGGAGGTATGCCCACCATGTTTCCCACCATGAGGGGAGGCGGTGCAGGGTGTATTCACTCTCTTGCAATGACCAGCAGCCATAGCGGTCAGTGGCGCGCAGGAGCAGGCGGAAGTGTCCCTTGGGCAGATTAGAGAGGTATATGGTGTTAACTCCCTGCGGCAGATACACCCACTCCTTGTTCCAGCCCTCGAGTTTGTAGGCAAAGGATACCTTGGCGGCATTGACGTGGTCGAGGGTGGAGCACTGCAATATGAGGCTGTGCACGCCAGCCGGCACCTCCATCTCGCCACACTGTGAGCCGACCAGCAGCAGGCTGTCGCCCATCTGCAATGCTGTTACATACGGTCGTACGCCAGATGCTCCCTGCCTGTCAAGCATTCTGGAGGAGCGAAACTGCAGGTATGCCCCGGCACCATCGGCAGCAATAGTATTGTCGTCCACTACTTCCAGACTGTAGAAATAGCTTACTGCAATGTCTGGATCGGTATTGCGCAAGGTGCGGAAGGCATTGTTGCGGGGGTTATACTCTATGACATACTGGCTTGAGAGCAGCCAAACATGTCCAGCTCTGTCCACCTTCACATCGTTGATGGCATCGCCATTGGCATTGCTCATCTGCTGTCTGCATTCTAACGCCTTGCCATCTGCAGGCATACAGTACACGCTGCCCTGCTGTGTGGCACACCACAAAGTGCCGTCGGGTGCCACCGCAAGGGCAGTGAAGTCTTCTGCTATGCCGTCTGACAGCATCACCTTTCTGCCATCAGTGGTGCAGCGGAAGACCTGTCTGGCATTGGTGGCGAAATACGTAGTGCCATCATTTGTTGCTGTTATAGCAATGACTTTTGCAGGACTATTGCACGCCTTACGGGCATTGCCACCCGATACGGAGTAATGGTAAACGGCATCTTCAGTACCTACCCACACCGTGCCACCGCCATTGTCAAGGATACAACTGACAGCGGATGGTAAGGTGCTGACAGTGCTCTCCACCACACTGCCGCCCACATAACGCAGATGCTTAAGGGCATTGCCTTCATAAGCCCATATCCCAGCCTCTCGACGGTCCTTGGATATGCCTCTTGTTATTCTCATGCCGCCTGCATCAAGTAGTCTTCCTGTACTGGCATTATAGTACATCAGTCCCACCCTGCCTTGCCATATCCAGAAGTCCGCACCGTCTGCCACCATTCTGTCAGGCAGCAACGGATAGCCAGTCTGCCGCTGTATGGCGGGCAGTGTCTCCCTGACGGTGGACTGTTCCGAGTTGGAGACGATGAAGGTATGGGGCGTGAAGCCTGCTACCCATACATTGCCATATCTGTCTTCGTACATCCCGTCGAGAATCTTACGCCCTGTGGGCATGAATCCCGATGTTGCCTGTGGTATGAGCCGTTGCCCCTCCCTTTTGTAGAGATAGAGGTCGTCAAGCGTTGTTAGCCATACCATGCCCTGTGTCTTGTCTACCAGCATGTCGATGCATCGTCCGCCATCGGGTGTGAGCATGTTATGAGGCTGCGCTATGGTCCGCCCTGTCTTGGTATCATAGAACACTATGCCGTCGCCCCATGTGGCTACCCAGAAGCCTTGCTGCGCCACATCTTCCACCATGCGGACAATGCCTGACGACAGCGGCCACGGCATCTTGTCTAATTTTCTCGTAGAGGCATTATATATATAAGGTGCTCCGTTCCATGGTACTACCCACAACCAGTGCCGTGAATCCTCGAGTATCTGCGAAATGGAGCCAATGCCGTGCGTATCTATATGCAGCAGTGTCTTGCCGTCTGCTGGGTTGATGCAATATAGGTCAGTGGTCGTGCCCACCCACATATTACGTCTGGAGTCAAGAAAGAGCGCATTGACTGTCATGTCCTGCCGTGGCAGCGGTTCCGTAATGCGGAAGGTCTGCTTGTCAAGACGATACAGTCTCTTATCGGTGGCAAACCATAGTGTTCCTACGCTATCTTCCGCTATGCATCTAATGTAGTTGCTGCACAGCAGGTTTGGTGTCCTTCTGTCGGAACGGAATACTTCTACCTGGTAGCCGTTGTCCCTACATAGTCCACCGCCTGAGGTACCATACCACATGAAGCCTTCTGAATCCTGGAAGATGCAGTGGACCGTGGCTACTGGAAGCTGCGACTGCGTAGGCAGAGTATGTGTGTAATACGCACCATAAGCCGACAGCGGAAGCATCGTCATGGTGATGACACATGCCACCAAAGCGAAAAGAGAATGGAGTATTGTCTTGGTCATAAGTAGATACTTCTTTAGAGTTCAAGGAGGCTGCTGCGTGCTACCGTCCTTTGTTTCAATAAGCAAAGATAGTACTTTTATTCTTTTCTCCCAAAGCTTTCGGTAGCAAAATTAGCATTTTCCCTCACAGCTTGCAAGTTATGCTGTCACTATCAATATGTAACAATGTACAAGAGAGAAGAATGTTACATTTGTTACAGTATGTTTTTTGACCACGTAATATTAGGCATAAGGTTGAAAATGTGTTAGTTAGAATAATATGTGATGATAGGGATGTAACAAAAACAAAACAAGCATCCATCGCAATATATATGCGCTGAATGCTTGCCGTTATATACTTTGATATTTACTTATCTCTACTTAGCCACCTTCTTATTTCCTATTATGTATATGCCCTTTCCCTTTGCATTAGTGCGACGACCAGAGAGGTCATAAACGGCAGGGGATGCAGTGTCAGTGGAGCCTGAGATCAACTGGCGTATGGCAGTAGCCTTGGCGTAGGTGAATGTGACTTTTGCCATTATCTGCTTGTTCTTGCCGGCAGCGTCTACATCGCTCGTGGTGATGCGTGAATTGTCGAAGTGGAGCACCACATTCTTTGAGGCATTGAAGCCCTTTGCCTCGGCGGTCACAGGTGTAGAGCCTGCTGTACCTCCAGGGAAGGAGACTTCTCCTCCGAGCACGGAAGTGGCGTCATCATCAACGGTTATGGATGTAAGGGTGATGGAGCGGTCGGCAGTAGTGGAGGTGTTGTTGCTGTATGCCTCTACCTTGATGCCCGTTATGACATATCCACTTGCTACGTCGAAGGTAATGGTATTGCCGTTGTTACCCGTGCGCATCTTGATATATCCGTTCTTCTCTGACGCTGTCAGCTCGCCGTTGGCACCAGCCACATAGCATGTGCCCGTCACCTTGCCCTTGTCTTCTGCTGGCAGGGTGAGTTCCTCCGTGCCCTGGTCAGACGGTGTGGACGGTGTGTCTGCCTTAGGAGCGGCAGGAGCGTTGTTGACTGTCTTGGTAACGTATGTGCTGCCGTCAATGCCGAGATAGTCCGGCAGACTGTAACCGAGGTGTGGCGGCTGGTTATAGGATGAGTTCTGCCATGCCACGCCCATGCGGTAGAGGTGGTCTTCCATAAGGCATGGCACCTTGTATGCCGTCTCCTCTGGTGTGGAGAATACCATCAGTGTGCACTGGTCGGAGCTGTAGTCGTCCTCATGGGCATACATTATAATCTCCTCTCGCCAGTCGCCCATGATGTCTGCCTGCAGGCACGGCGTGGCCTTGGTAGTATTGCATGTGGAAGGGCTGCCGTATGCCGCAAACTCCTGGAAGGTCACGATATTCTTCTTGGCGGTGTTATAGGTGCGTATGCGTGGTGCGCACTTGCCAGTGCTGCTGTCATAGCGTCCGTCGAATGTCTGGTCGTAAGGGTCGCCAGTCCAATAGATGCGGAAGTTGGTATCGGGCTTGCTGCCCAGCAGTGTCTCGCCCGTAGAGCATGAGAGAATATCGCCTGCTGCTGACGACCAGAACTCATAGCCGCGGTGGGCAGGAATGAAGTCGGCAGCCAGTCCGCGTCCGTTATCCCCCGTACTTGTAGCGCTGACTATCAGTTCGCCAGTAGTGGCGTCATGCACGTCGTATCCGTATGGTCTCTCTTCGTGCGGCATCATTATCTCCAGTCCCTTGCGGTCTGGGCAGAGGTCTGCGAGGTGTATGGCATCGCCGTGTCCCTTGCCTGTGCTGCAAAGGAGACTGCCGTCATGACCTATGGTGGCTCCGCCCGTTACTATCTCGTCATATCCATCGCCGTTCACGTCGCCCACGCTTATGCCGTGCACTCCCTGACCGTAGCTGGACTTGTCGCTGCCTGAAGACAGCACCTTGCCCGAGGCGTCCACCGTGCTCCATGCCTTGGCAGCGGTGCCGCGGTGCAGCCAACGTGTGGTGAGAGCTTTGCCGTCCCAGTCTACTGCCCAGAGGAAGCACTGCGTATAGTAGCCTCGCTGCATGATGGCAGAGGGCTTGCCGTCCTCTCCGTCAAGGTATGCCACGGCGGCATTATAGCGATTGCCACGGTTGTAGTTGCTGTCGCCCCATGTGCTTGAACTGTAACTGGAAGCCTTTGCGGGGAAAGACTCGCCCCCTCGGCTTGGCGAATAATATATGGTGTGCATGGCGGCTCCCGTCTCGCCATTGAATACTGTGAGGAACTCCTCGCCGCCACTGATGCGTCCGTTGCTGTTCACATACACCTTGCTGTTATCCACATCGGTCACTGCGGCGTCTGTTCCTGCCTTGCTGACGTAACTGCCCTTACCGTCCTTGGAGCCTGGGGCGGTCTTGCATATCACCTCCGCCTTGCCGTCACCGTCAAAGTCATAGACGAGGAACTGCGTATAATGGTTGCCGGAGCGTATGTTCTT
>SAMEA104315434__coassemble_103_pt1 | contig 92225 bp, 86 predicted proteins | sample SAMEA104315434__metabat2_high_PE_014 | metagenome-assembled genome bin SAMEA104315434 (sample SAMEA104315434) | gut metagenome | biome: Monkey gut; feature: monkey-associated habitat; material: faeces | place: China | collected 2013
TATGAGCGAAAAAACGACCGTCCAATCCACCAGCTTCCCAGTAGTCTGCGCTACGAATCAAGAGACAGGCTCCTGTGGCCCACAAGATCTCCATCACCGTATCATACTGTCCACGGTCAGCCTCCACGGTATTGAACACCCTACCCCTGCAATAAGGATAGCCATAAGCGTCAATGAAGCCACCGCAGGCACCGGCATACTCAAGCATCTCAGGCATCCTGTCAGACAGCAGTTTGGGCTGACAAGCAGCCACATCACTGTTCTTGCGCATATAGTCCATCATGGCATCGAGCCAGTGCTCCTCCACGCGCACGTCACTGTTTAGAAGCAGATAGTATTCTGCATCCACCTGCTCCAATGCTTTATTGTAGCCTTCAGCAAAGCCCCAGTTCTTCTCTAACACGATAGTTCTGACTCCAGGAAAGTCTTTTGACAGCATCTCCAAAGAGTCATCGGTAGACGCATTGTCTGCCACTATCACTTCTGCGCCTTCTGAATACTTCAACACTGACGGTAGATACTTCCGCATCATCCCCGCTCCATTCCAGTTGAGTATCACGATAGCAAGCTCTGTAGAATATTCTTTCTTCATGATTACATATTTTCTTGTGTTCCCTTACAGAATAGTCGGTATCAATGCCGTCTTGTCATGATTGAACCTGTCAAGGCGCACCCTCACAATCTGGTTGTCATACTCCTCCGACGCCATCACCGCTGGCAGTTCCACCCTTATGTAATTATCGGTAAAACCATGCATCGCCTTGCCATGCGGTGCCTTCTCAAAGAGCACCTCTGCCTCCTTACCAATATACCGTGCATAAAACTCATGAGTCTTGCGGTCAGACAGTGCCAACAATCTTTGGCTGCGCTCTTTCTTGTCCTTGTCGCTAACAATGTATGGTATCTTCAGCGCTGCTGTACCTGGTCGCTCACTGTACGGGAATACATGCAGCTGCGTCACTGGCAGCTTCTCCAGCAGACTGTATGTCTCTTCAAAGCACTCAGGCGTCTCCCCCCTCGTGCCTACCATCACGTCCACACCGATGAAAGCATCGGGCATCAACTCCTTTATGCGAAGTATCTTCTGCGCAAAGAGTGCCGAGTCATAGCGGCGGTGCATCAGTTTCAGCACCGTGTCGCTGCCGCTCTGCAACGGAATATGGAAATGCGGCATGAAAGCACGGCTTCCTGCGCAATATTCTATAAGGTCATCACCTATCAAGTCAGGCTCCAGACTGGATATACGATAGCGTTTCACCTCCTCTATCTGGTCAAGAGCCTTTACAAGGTCTATGAACGACTCTCCCGTAGAGCGTCCGAAATCACCTATGTTCACTCCTGTCAATACTATTTCCTTGCCATCATCTGCCGCCGCTTGTCTCGCAAGTTCCACGAGGGAGACTATTGAAGGGTTACGACTGTTTCCACGGGCAAACGGTATTGTGCAATACGTACAGTAATAGTTACAACCATCCTGCACCTTCAACCAGTAGCGTGTGCGGTTGCCCCTCGAACAGCTGTGCTGAAAGCTCTTTATATCCTTGGTGGCAACGGAGAACGACTGTCCATGGCGAACGTTCCCTTCTACCGCCCTCTGGCTCCATGCATTGCTAAGATATTCTATAAGGTTCGCTTTCTCATTACTGCCCAGCACGAGATCAACCCCCTCAATATCACTCACTGTCTCAGGCTCCAGCTGTGCATAACATCCCGTCACCACCATGAAGGCTCCTGGATTCTCATGCGCCATCCTGCGGATGGCCTGCCTGCACTTGCGGTCCGCTACCTCCGTCACCGAACAGGTGTTTATAAGGCATATATCAGCCTTGTCGCCCTTCTCTGCGGTCTTAACGCCCATATCCTCCAGTAATTTGCCAAATGTAGAGGTCTCAGAGAAATTCAACTTGCAACCTAAGGTATAGTAAGCGGCTCGCTTTCCTTGAAATGCGGATGTATCAATCATTTTCTTTTTATGTCGATTTTTTTTATGTTTTTCTTACCCTTTTATATTAAGGTATTATCAAATGCTTTATGCAAAGGTAGCGATTTTTATCTTTTTACGCAAAAAATCATGGATAAAAAGCGTACCTTTTGGCTGTGGGCGAGCACATTGCAATATTTAACACTTATTCACAGTTTGTATCTGTCGCATTTTCAGTAGGTTACAAAAAAGTTACAAAGAGACGCAAAAAAAAATCTAAAAAATGCTTGCAAGTATTGAGAAAAGTACGTAACTTTGCAGCGTTTTAATAAACAAAGATTGTTTTACAGATTTAAAAAGCTTAGAAAAATGAAGAAATTAGTTTTTATGTTCGTAGCTATGGCTGCAATGACAATGGTTTCATGTGGTGACAAGACTGCAAAGAATGACGCTGCTGCTGACACAGTTGATACAGCTGCTGTTGACACTGCTGCTGCTGACACTGCTGCTGCTGACACTGCAGTTGCTGAGTAAGCCTCGGACTAAAAAGCCAAACGCTTTGAGCCCTCGCATTGACCAAGTCATTGCGAGGGCTTTTCGTTTCCTTATAGGGCGGTTCTAAAAATTACCACCGTTAATTAATTCATTATGGGATGAATGACGTCTTGCCATCTTTAGGTCTCTTTTCGGCGCAAAGTGTAAGTGCACTCAGTCACAATGCACAGCATTGCTCCATCGTTTACTTACACTTTGCCCTCAAAAACAGCCTCTAAATCTGTCAAGGCTAATTTTTAGAACCACCCTATAATTAATCCCATAGCACGAATAACATTACGGAGTTATTCCACTTCTCATTCGCTTCCAAAGCCAAATAGAAAAAAAACAGACTCTATATCTGCCAAGGATAATTTTCACAACACACCCAAAAATCGAAATGACAGAATTTCGATTTATTTCCTATCACTTTGAAAGAAAATGCATTAACGACATTTACGAATTTGAATTTTATTATTCTCCGTTTTACTACGCCACAATTGTCGCTCTATAATATCACATTGATTTTCAACCATATACATTTTTACATCAAACACGTGAAGACCAAAAAGTGTCTTAATAAGCCATTTTTCATACTATAAGAGCGAAGCCATCGCATCACAAAAGCATAGAAATAGCAACGTAAAAGGATAACAATCGCACCGTGAAAGCATAGAGATTACAAAAAGAGCCACAAGAACTGCCTTTTCACGAGCCAAAATATGCAGGAAATACTCTATTTCCTACTTTTCCACGAACAAATTTAAAATACAAAAAGACAGAATATATCAAAAAAAGTGAACAATTTGTAAGCAGCAAGGAATTTCCTTTCCTTGCTTACTACTCACACTTATTTACATACCATTTTCTAAACCATGACGCTGCTGCCCTATCGGTATCAAAGCAGGCAAGCTCTGTCGGTGTAACCCTCTTGCAAACTTCCATGCTTATAGTACCACGACGCATATACCTGCCATGTTTGGGAAGTACATGGCACGCGCCATGGATAGCCAACGGGAGGATATCAAGATTTAGTGTACGAGCTATATAGAAAGCACCCTTATGAAAGCGCCCTATGGTGCCGTCAACGGAGCGTGTACCCTCGGGATATATCGCAATACTGTAGCCCTGCGCAACCATTTGCCGCAACTTAGGCAGCATCTTTTCCATGCCATCTGCTACTGTCACGAAGCCTGCATGGCGGATTATGTAGCCATAGAACGGGTTCTGCCATATACGGTCGTTTGTAACCACTACAATCTTGGGACTCAAGGCAAGCAACGGCATCAAGTCAAGAGGTGACTGATGATTGCAGATGATGACTGCGGGAGCATTAAAGGTTTCCCCGAACGGATTGCTCAGGACATAGCGCACACCAGGGATGCCATGGTCTATCATAACGAGATGCGACATGAAATACAGTAGACGATGCAGACGCCACGCTGTGCGCTGGCTATCATTGCTAGTCAAGAGTACAAAGAAGGCTATGGGTGTCATAACCCCTAATGTAAAAAAGAGGTAGAATAGCAGACAGTATATTGTGCGAATAACCGTTAGCGACAGACGTAATACCTTCAGTGGCAACCCATAGACTACGGCGAGCAGACACAGAACCGTATTTAGAATGGTGATGCGACCGAAGTCCATAAACGGACGGAAGTGCGAAACACGCTCCTCACGAGGCGGATAATATACATTGACCTCTGTTGCAACGAGCTTCACACCGTGCCAGGCTGAGAAGACAAGCAGTTCGAGTTCCGCTTCATAACGGGAGGTTAGAAACCGCAGTCCATACATTCTGCGGAGAGGATAGAGTCGAAAGCCTGTCTGAGTATCCCTGAGATACTGCTGCGTCTGAACACAGAACCAGAAATTACTGAAAGCGTTGGCGAACTTACTTCCTCCAGAACGATCCACGTTCTCCAGCCCTCTACGTTGCCCTACAATCAAGGCTCCTGGATGTTTGCGGTTAGATTCTACAAGTAGAGGGATATCCTCAGGATAGTGCTGCCCATCACCATCAAGGGTTATTGCATAAGAGAAACCGAGCTCCAATGCTTTCTGGAAGCCTCGTTTCAATGCTGTCCCCTTACCGCTGTTATGTGGAAGGCTGACAATGGTAATGCCACCAACGGAGGACAACTGTTCCAGAGTATTATCCGTGCAGCCATCGTCAACGACAATTACATCCTCACACTGCTCCTTGCTTCGCACAACCACGTCCTTGATAGTACCAGCATTGTTATATGTTGGTATTATCACGCATATTCCCTTACGATGCATACGAAGACGCTGGGATTCCAATTCTCGAATTATTGTTTCTTGCATGACAGCGACATTTTTGCCATTACGATATCATTGGCAGTAACGTTACATTGGAAGGACTGCAAATCTCCCTCCTCCTTAAAACTTGAAATTCTATAAACTACCTCCTTTGTTTCCTCAGGAGAGATTACAGACAGGAACTTGACATTCTTGACCTTGACAAGTGTAAGACGACAATCAAGAAAGAGTTCAGCCAATTCCACGGCAGCGCGAACAATGCATACGCCTGGCGTAATGGGATGGCTTGGGAAGTGAGCCTTGTAAATAACGCTTTCTGGATGCAGAGACAGAGTATAAACAGCATTTTTGTCATCAGACAGTGAAGCCGTTATTGTGTATAGTTCGTCACGTAATGTCATGCAGATTCCTCCTCGTCTTTTACTGCTATCTTCACTTTACCTGTTGCTATAACTTCACCTCCGCACACTACCTTGGCATCGGCAAGTATCATTCCGAACATCTCTGCTGTGACGGTTATAGTTGTACACAAGGTCTCTCCGACCTCGGGGAGCGAGCTAACCTCCACATTCTGCATCGCACCAACAACACCAATCTGTATGCCTCGCTTCAGAACATACTTGTTATAGTAACCTATGCGCGCGGCACATGTCTGAGCTATATTCTCTATCACTCCGCAAGGCATAAATGTTGTACCATCAACAAAGATATTGTCTGTCACAATCGTGGTCTCTGTTGATGTGTGTCGTTCGTCATACCATGTCAAAACGCCCACCATCACGAATGGCTCCTGTTGTAGCAACAACTCGTGGATATCTATACTACGCAGAAACATTTCATACTCACTGTTCACGCTGTCATTAGTTCCCGCTATACCATTATTACTCATTCCAAAACTCAAAGAAGTTATACCACTGCTCAGGATACTTACATATGTCTCGCTCCAGTTCCTCAATGTAGGCATCCGACAACTGTTCCATCTGCGTTTTACGTCCTGCATTCTTGTCATATTGCAACGGCACAACACGGATATAGTATTTTTTCATCGACACTTTCATCACACTGACATACAACACATTGAGCCCACGCATTGTAGCAATGCTGAACGGTCCCTGCGGAAATGCCGCCTTCGCTCCAAGGAAAGTTTTCTCTATGCTGCGTCTGGAACCATTGATACGGTCGGCTGGTATGCTGACAGTCTCGCCACGCTGCAGAGCACTGTCAATCATAAAGATATGGCTCATGTCTTGCCTTATGGGAATCATATGTATATTGGTAGCAGAAAACTTCTTGCTACGGTTCTCCATCACCGATTCTTTCTCACCAGCAAATACCAAAGCATTGAAATCCTTTGTTTCTGCAACGAGGGTATAGCCTGCCAGCTCATAGTTGCCTACATGAGCGCTCAACTGTACGAATCCCTCAGGCTGATGCGCCAGTGACGTGAAGTTTTCATAACCATCAATATCTATTGCGAACCTCTTGCCAGCATAAGAAGCGAACCTGTCTATCACCACCTGACTGAAAAGGCAGTGATTAACATATGTCTTCCAGCATGATTTAAGTATTCCATAACCTATCCTCTGACGGAAATAACGGTATATTATGCCACGACTGGGGTTGACTACCAGACATACGGGCACAACAAAGATAGCAACAAAAACATACAACAAACGGACATCCATATAACGAAGTCCCTTTATCAGCCAACGATGCATCCATCCATTGCCGTAAGTGGTACCTGCCCATGCAGTTTCTGCCATTCTTGTTTCTTAATATATGGTATTATTTACTGGTTGACATGCGCATCTATATAATCATAGAACTGCGACAGAGTTTTGACCGTCTTCATATCTTCACCCTTTATTTTGAATCCAAACTCTCTGTTGACAATAACCACTATATCAACAAAGTCAAGGCTGTCTATGCCCAAATCCTCTTTCAATGTAGCATTAGGTTGCAGTTTCGATTCTTCAATTTCGAATTCCTCAACCAGGAATTCCTTCACTTTTTCTTCTATCTCTGTTTTTGTCATGTGTGTGGTATTATTATAATTATATGGATACTGCCATGCAGCTCTATATTTTCCTTATTATCAATGCGCTATTCGTTCCGCCAAAACCAAAAGAGTTACTCAGCACGGTATTAACCTCCATGTTCACCGTAGTTGTGGCGAGGTTCAGTTTCTCCGAATATTCATCTGGATTATCAAGGTTAATATTGGGAGCCACAAAGTTGCCATGCATCATCAGCAGAGAGTAGACTATCTCGCTGGCTCCAGACATCCAGCACTCGTGGCCCGTCATACCCTTGGTACTGCTTATAAGCGCATGCTGGCCTCGAAACAACCTATCAAGGGCTATTGCTTCATACATATCGCCCTGCTGCGTACTCGTAGCATGGGCACTTATATAGTCTATATCACGAACGGTAACAGCAGCATCATCCATCGCTCTCTGCATTGCCGTCACACTGCCTTCGTCACTCGGTTTGCTTATTACAGCCGAGCCATTGGAAGAGAATCCGTAACCTGCCACCTCCGCTATGATATCCGCTCCACGAGCCACTGCATGGTCATAGCTTTCCAATACTAATGCTGCAGCACCGCCACTTGGCACCAAACCGTCACGATTACGGTCAAAAGGACGGCTAGCTTTCTCTGGCTCGTCCATACGTTTAGAAAATGCACCCAATGCGTCAAATGAAGACATGGAATAGAGATTGGTCTCTTGCGCACCACCGCATAACACCATATCCTGCAGCCCCTGCATTATCAGCATGTATGCAAGACCAATAGAGTGACTGCCACTCGCACAGGCTGCACTGACAGTAAAGTTTGCGCCTCGAAGATGAAAGGCCGTGCTGAGATTCATGTTCACCGTGGAGTTCATAGACTGAAATACGAGACTCTGACCGAGAAGAGAGGAATCATGCTTCTCATCCATCATGTTACTGATTTCTATTACAGGCTTGGCAGAAGAATCATTACCGAAGATGCAGCCAACCTCGTTGGAGAGCAGGTATTCATCGTCAACACCAGCCATTCCAAAAGCCTCTCTACTTGCCATATAAGCATACTCTGCCTCCTCCGAGAAACCTCTGCGAGTGTGGCGATCCAGCAGTCCCTTCAACTGCGGCTGTTCCACCTTTCCGACTAGTCCAGACTGATAGCCATAATCCAAACGGGCTCTATCCAACACTATACCAGATCGCCCTAATCGCAGAGACTCCTCTACTTTTTTTACGTTTGTACCAATGCATGACCAAATACCCATGCCTGTTATGACAACCTTCTGAGACATTATTATATATTTACTTTTAGGGTGGTTCTGGAAATCAACGTTTATGCTTACCGCATCTGCTATTCTTATGATATAGCAAATTAAACTTTTTGCAAAATTACGTTTTTTTTCTATAATAAACAAATTTTCAACAGCATTTCACCTACTCTTTGATAGAAAGTAAGCCCTCTTTTACTCCTTTTTTTATTGTTTTCCGAAGATTTCCACACTTTCCTTACCTTATTTAAGAAAAACAATATACTTTTGCAGCCTAATCAAATATTTAAAGGATATGGACAGAGTAAAAGAAGTTTACAAGGTTACAATAGCTGGAAGCATGATTAACGTCATGCTGCTCATAATGAAATTGACAGCAGGCATACTTGGACATTCTGCAGCAATGATAGCAGACGCTATACACTCACTGACAGACTTTGCCACTGATGTCATCGTTCTGATATTCGTAAAACTTGGAAATAAGCCCCAGGATAAAGACCATGACTACGGCCACGGCAAATACGAGACGCTGGCAACAACAATTATAGGAATTTCACTTTTCGTTGTCGGCGTAATGATATGCTACTCTGGCATCACAAAGACCTTCCATGCCATTTGCGGAGAAAAGATTCAACAGCCAGGAACGGTAGCACTCATAGCAGCCATTATCAGCATCATACTTAAAGAATGGGCATACCAGTTCACCGCAAGAGCTGGCAGAAAGTATCACTCAGAGGCCGTCATAGCCAATGCATGGCACCACAGAAGCGATGCTCTTTCATCCATTGGCACAGCAATGGGCATCGGTGGTGCCATACTCTTAGGAAACAAATGGGCACTGCTCGACCCTATAGCAGCCATTATCGTCAGTGTTTTTATCATAAAAGCATCATGGGGACTAGTGACGCAATCTTTGAAAGAGCTGACAGACGCAAGTCTGTCTGAAGATGAAGAAAAAGAGATAATGAAAATTGCGAATACAGAAGAGGGAATAAAGGAAATACACAACCTAAGGACACGACGCATCGGCAACCGCATTGCAATAGAGATGCACATACGCATGCCCGGCAACGTTACACTCTACGAAGCGCATCAGCACGCCACAGACATTGAAAACCTGTTGAAGAAGAGATTCGGAACGGACACCCATATCGGCATACACATCGAACCAATAAAGATAAACGGAAAATATCAAGCACCTGGACGATCTCTCTGACCTACCCCCTCTATACCTTAATATACTTAAGTACTCCGGATACAACGCCCACATCCACGTAGTCATTAAGAACACAGACGCTGACACGAATTTCCAAAAGACGTAAAAAAAACGATATAAATCAAAAGAGGTCAGCACAGGACGCGCCGACCTCAACGATTTCGTTAAAGAGAAATTAATATAAAAAATCACGAAATCTTAACTGAGGGCAAAGATACATATAATTATTCTCATGTGCAAGAAAAATGTTACAAAAGTAATATTTTGTAAGAAAAAATTTGGAGTTTCCTTTTTTTTTGGTAATTTTGCAACAGCAAGAAGGAACACTCCGCATTGCTTTTACAAACACACAACACGTATTTTATTTAACCATGTATTTAGCCGTTAACAAGGCATACTACATGCTACGTAAGCCGACCAGATACCACTTAAAAAGATACGCTAACTTTAAATAATAATATTATGTCACAAATTACTGGTCACATATCTCAGATTATTGGTCCTGTGATTGATGTTTACTTCGACGCCAAGGGGCTCAATGCAGAGGAAGTGCTGCCAAAAATTCATGATGCGCTTATTGTAAAACGTCAGGACGGACGCGAACTCATCGTTGAGGTGCAACAGCATATCGGTGAAGAAACAGTCCGCACTGTTGCGATGGATAACACGGAAGGATTGCAGCGAGGCCTGGAGGTAGTACCTACTGGAGCCCCTATATCTATGCCTTCTGGCGAACAGATCAAGGGTCGTATGCTGAACGTCATAGGTAGTCCTATTGACGGCATGAAGACTTTCACCAAAGACAACCCCTACCCTATTCATAGAGCAGCGCCAAAATACGAGGAACTGTCTACATCCAAGGAGATGCTGGCAACGGGTATCAAGGTCATTGACCTGCTCGAGCCTTACCTTAAAGGTGGTAAGATAGGTTTGTTCGGTGGTGCTGGTGTAGGTAAGACGGTGCTCATCATGGAGCTTATCAACAATATTGCCAAGGGACATAACGGATACTCTGTATTCGCTGGCGTAGGCGAGCGTACCCGTGAAGGTAACGACCTAATTCGCGAGATGATAGAATCTGGTGTCATCAAGTACGGTGATAAATTCAAGGAAGCTATGGCACAGGGCAAATGGGATCTTTCTCTTGTTGACCCAGAAGAACTGAAGGAATCACAGGCCACCCTTGTCTATGGTCAGATGAACGAGCCACCAGGCGCACGTGCTTCCGTAGCGCTGTCGGGTCTTACCGTAGCAGAGGAGTTCCGCGATCAGGGCGGTGACATACTATTCTTCATTGACAACATCTTCCGTTTTACGCAGGCTGGTTCAGAGGTATCCGCACTATTGGGACGTATGCCGTCAGCCGTAGGTTATCAGCCTACATTGGCATCAGAAATGGGCGCTATGCAGGAGCGTATCACATCAACCAAGACTGGTTCCATCACATCCGTGCAGGCTGTTTACGTGCCTGCCGATGACCTTACCGACCCAGCTCCAGCAACAACATTCACGCACCTTGATGCCACAACGGAACTTTCACGTAACATTGCGCAGCTTGGCATCTATCCCGCTGTAGACCCACTGGGTTCCACTTCACGTATTCTCGATCCTCTTGTAGTAGGCAAAGCACACTATGAGTGTGCACAGCGTGTAAAGCAAATATTGCAGAAGTACAAGGAATTGCAGGATATCATCGCCATCCTCGGTATGGACGAGCTTTCTGACGAAGACAAACTGACAGTAAACCGCGCACGCCGTGTGCAGCGATTCCTCTCGCAACCATTCACCGTGGCAGAGCAGTTCACTGGCGTAAAAGGCGAGATGGTGTCTATTGAAGATACTATCAAGGGCTTCAATATGATACTTGACGGTGAATTGGACGACCTGCCTGAGCAGGCATTCCTGAACGTCGGTACCATTGAGCAGGCGATAGAAAAGGGCAAAAAACTCCTTGCCCAGGCTCAGAACTAAAAGGAATACTTCGAAACCATGCTTCCTCTTCGCCACTGTGCGAACGAACATGGTCTCGTAAGAGTTCGGAATACTAACAATTTAATACAGTATTTCACAATGTTAAAGCTTAAGATTGTATCGCCAGAAAAAATAGAATACACTGGAGAAGTGGAGAGTATCACTGTCCCTGGGGCATTGGGGAACTTTCAAATTCTTACAGGTCACGCTCCGTTGATTTCCTCACTTATAGAAGGCAAGGTGGAATACACCACTGCCAACGGTGAGAGCAACAGCATATCCATAACAGGAGGGGTTGCTTCCGTACACAAGGACGAAGTGTCACTCTGCATAGAGAAGCATCTTGCATAACCCAAGACATGGACATTCTGACTGTATTCTTTTCCGTACTGTTCTTCACTCTGTTAGGGGTGGCATACTGTAAAGGATATGACTTCACGGCGAAACATTCGCATGAACGGTTGCCACAGTTCTATCTGATAATGACAGTGATACGCTTTATTCTTGTAATAACAGCAATAGGGGTGTACGCTATCTTCTCAGACGACAGGACCAAGACCATTGAATTCTCTATTACATTCTTTACAATGTATGTTGTGATGATGGTGGTAACCCTAAAATTAAAACACTGATCAAACAATGAATCACATTAAGCATTTGATTACATTGGTCATCTTGACTCTCACTTTCATATTGCCTGTCGCAGCAGAAAATGCGGGAGAAAAGATTAATGTGTCCGAAATAGTAGTAGAACACATTAAAGACTCGCATGAATGGCATGTTACGGACATCAACGGTGAGCCTGTCATAATACATCTTCCTATAATTGTCTACAGTAGCACTGGATGGCATTGTTTCATGACTTCGCAACTTGAGGAAGAGGATGCCAACGGGATGAAGAAAGGTCCATACAACCTAGCACTCTGCGAAAAAGGAGATTACGCTGGAAAGATAGTAGAACTGACTCATGACGGTAAAATTATTGACACGCCATTAGATTTGTCTATCACCAAGACTGTAGCTGTAATGTTCATCAATGTCGTAATTCTCCTACTTTGTATCCTTTGTTCAGCCAAGTGGTACAAGAATCACAAGGCGAGCGACAATGCTCCAAAGGGTTTCGTGGGATTCGTTGAGATGATTACGATGTACGTGGTCGATGAAATAATAAAGCCAGGTGTAGGCAAGGGTTATGAAAAATACACCCCTTACCTCCTCACTTGTTTCTTCTTCATCTTCACATGTAACGTAATGGGGCTGATACCATTCCCTCCTGGCAGCGGCAACGTGACTGGCAACATTGCAGTCACTTTCTTCCTCGCTCTGTGCACCTTTATCATCACGCAATTCAGCGGAAACAAACACTACTGGAAGGACATCTTTTGGCCTGAGGTTCCAACATGGCTCAAGGCTCCAGTACCAATAATTCCGGTAATTGAGTTTGTCGGCATCTTCACCAAGCCTTTCGCACTGATGATTCGACTCTTTGCCAACATGATGGCAGGTCATGCTATAGCCGTTGCTATCACTTGTATCATCTTCATGATGGCATCAGCAGGAATGGGAATGCTGATAGGTATGGGCGCACTAAGTGTAATCATGAGCATCTTCATGATGTGTCTAGAATGTCTAGTATGCTTTATCCAAGCGATGGTATTCACAATGCTCTCCGCAACCTTCATAGGTCTGGCAAGGGTAGAACCAGAACACGAATAAAGTAAAAATCCGTAACGATATACAAGAACGAAGCATCGTTACACTCCCAAAAGCAAATAAGAAAAATAACAAATAACAACTTTAAATTTAACGATTATGATTTCAATGATTTTATTAGAAGCAGCTGGTTTGGCAAAGTTAGGTGCAGGTCTTGGAGCAGGTCTCGCAGCAATCGGTGCAGGTCTTGGCATTGGCAAGATAGGTGGTCAGGCAATGGACGCTATGGCACGCCAGCCAGAAGTGATGAACAAGCTGTTCACCAACATGATTGTAGCAGCTGCTCTTATTGAGGGTGTTGCTCTCTTTGCAGCCGTTATAGCATTCCTTTGCATCTAATTCATGCAATGTGAAGAGAAGAATAACAAAGTTATCAAATCAAGATTATAATCACATCAGCGTATGGATTTATTAATTCCAAGTAGTGGCCTGCTCTTTTGGATGTCTCTGACGTTCCTTGTAGTACTGTGCATACTGTGGAAGTTCGGTTTTCCCGTCATCGTAAACATGGTGAACGAGAGAAAAGCTTTCATTGACGACAGTTTACAGAAAGCACGTGAGGCAAACGAGAAACTCGCCAACATACAGAAAGAGGGTGAATCCATCTTGCAGCAAGCACGTGAGAAGCAGGCTCTGATACTAAAAGAGGCTGCCGAGACACGTGACACCATTGTTGAGAAAGCTCAGCAGAAGGCGCGCGAGGAGGGCAACAGACTGCTCGAAGAAGCACGCCATGAGATAGAAAGCGAAAAGAAAGCCGCTATCAGCGAGATTCGCAGTCAAGTGGCACAGCTTTCAGTTCAGATAGCCGAGAAGGTAGTTCGGAAGAACCTCAGTGATGACAAGGCACAGATGGAATTGATTGACCGTATGCTGGATGATATTCCTTCTAACAAATAACGTGATATGGACATAGGAGTAATATCGGTGCGTTACGCCAGGGCACTGCTGAAGTGCAGCGTAGAAGCAGGACTAGAGGATGCTGTATACAATGATATGCAGACACTTGCCAAAAGCTATATCGACGTGCCCCAACTAAGGTCTGCGATAGATAATCCCATGCTTGCCAAGGAAAGCAAGGAGGCTTTGCTCAAGGCTTCCACTGGAGAGAAGTCTACAGAGCTGACCGCACGTTTCATACGACTCGTATTAAACGAGGAGCGTGAGAACGTCATGCAGTTCATAGCCAACTCTTATATCACTCTTTATAGGAAGCAGAAGAATATCATCCGCGGGAAACTCACCACAGCCACAGAGGTAACACCTGCCATAGAGCAGAAGATGCGTCAGATGGTAGAGAGCAAAACAAACGGTACTGTGGAGTTTGAAACAGAGGTAAAGCCCGACATCCTTGGCGGATTTATCCTGGAGTATGACACTTACAGAATGGATGCAAGTGCCAAGACCAAGCTAAACACCATTCTGAAGCAGTTAGCAGTTTAGGGTATTTGTGCGTCAAGTACAAAATATTCGTGCAACAATCACTGATTAAATGCGTGATAAACCTAGAGTATTTTGCATGATGCAACGCACAAAAGTGGTCCGCAGACATGATACAGCTATGTATACATGAATGCAGACGAAACATACAGATTCACTAAAATAAAAAACAAATGTCAGACAAAATAAAACCAAGCGAAGTGTCAGAGGTACTGATAGAGCAACTGAAAGGCATCAGCGACAGCACGAAGTTTGACGAGGTAGGTAGCGTACTGACCGTCAGCGATGGCGTGGCACGTATCTACGGCCTTCGAAATGCTGAAGCTAACGAGCTGCTTGAGTTCGAGAATGGCACTATGGCTATCGTCATGAACCTGGAGGAGGACAACGTTGGTTGTGTGCTTCTTGGTTCTACGTCAGGCATCAAAGAGGGCATGACAGTAAAGCGTACTGGTCGTATCGCTTCAATCCGCGTCAACGACAATATGCTCGGTCGTGTTATCAATCCTATCGGTCAGCCTATTGACGGCAAGGGAACGATAGACCTTACTGACTCCTACGAGATGCCATTGGACCGCAAGGCTCCTGGCGTTATCTATAGACAGCCAGTAAAGGAGCCTCTCCAGACAGGTATTAAGGCAGTAGACTCGATGATTCCTATCGGCAGAGGTCAGCGTGAGCTTATCATCGGCGACCGTCAGACGGGCAAGACAGCCATTGCTATTGATACAATCATAAACCAGAAAAGTTTCTACGAGGCTGGCAAACCTGTATATTGCATATATGTTGCCATCGGTCAAAAGGCCAGTACCATAGCAGCCCTCGTCCAAAATCTCAAGGAGCGTGGTGCACTGCCCTACACCATCATCGTAGCAGCTACCGCCAGTGACCCTGCCGCCATGCAGTACTATGCTCCATTTGCAGGTGCAGCCATCGGAGAATATTTCCGTGATCGTGGTGAGCATGCGCTCGTTGTATATGACGATTTGTCCAAGCAGGCCGTAGCCTACCGTGAGGTATCACTTATTCTTAGACGTCCATCTGGTCGTGAGGCATATCCGGGCGATGTATTCTACCTTCATTCACGTCTCCTTGAGCGTGCAGCGAAGATTAACGAGCAACAGGAAGTTGCAGAGAAGATGAATGACCTTCCAGAGTGTCTCAAGGGCAAGGTTAAGGGCGGCGGTTCTCTAACTGCGCTGCCTATCATTGAGACTCAGGCAGGTGACGTATCAGCATATATCCCAACAAACGTGATTTCAATCACTGATGGTCAGATATATTTGGAATCAGACCTCTTCAATCAGGGCTTCCGTCCAGCCATCAACGTAGGTATCTCCGTATCTCGTGTAGGTGGTTCCGCACAGATTAAGTCCATGAAAAAGGTTGCTGGTACACTTAAGATTGACCAGGCTCAGTATCGTGAGCTTGAAAGCTTCTCCAAGTTCTCAAGTGACATGGATGCCGTGACAGCCATGACACTTGACCGCGGTCGCAAGAACAACCAGTTGCTGATACAGCCTCAATACAGCCCTATGCCTGTAGGCGAGCAGATTGCCATTCTCTACTGTGGCACACACGGTCTGATGGCTGACGTACCTGTAGAGAAGGTGCGCGAATGTCAGGATTCCTTCCTTGACAAGCTTCGTAACAGCAAGCCTGAGGTTATAGAGACATTGGGAAGCGGAAAAATTGATGACGTTACTACGAAAGCAATAGAAGGCATAATGGCTGATATTGCCGGGCAGTACAAAAAATAATATACTATGCCGTCGCTGAAAGAGATAAAAACCCGCATAACGTCAGTAAACAGCACCCGTAAAATTACGAGTGCCATGAAGATGGTGGCATCCTCCAAGCTACATCACGCTCAGATGATGATAGGAAACATGCTGCCATACGAGACTATGCTTGAACATATCATGAAGACATTCATCGCTTCTGACGTAGAGCTAAGGTCAGCCTACTCTGTAGAACGTCCAGTGAAGAATGTTGCTTTGGTAGTATTCTCAAGCAACAGCAGTCTCTGTGGTGGTTTCAACGCCAACATTCTGAAGACAATGACACACGTGATTGAAGGGTATAAAGGATTGGGTAAGGAACACATCATTATCTATCCTGTCGGACGAAAGGTGGCGGAACACGTACAGAAGGCAGGTTACAGGGTTGGTGGCAACTTCAACGAGCTTGTAGACAAACCTGACGTACAGAAATGTATTGAAATTACCCGTGAATTGGGAGAGAAGTTTGTCAATGGCGAGATTGACAAGGTTGAGCTGATATACCATCACTTCAAGAGTGCCGGTTCCCAGATTCTGACCCGCAAGTCCCTACTTCCTATTGATATAACGTCAGAACTGGCACGCGATCATGAGCGTGATTTAGAGTCCAACGTTGTAACAAAGGAAAGTCAGGAATACCTAAAGCAAAAGGGACAGAAGACAAGTACCGAGAGCATCGAGACCACCCCACTCAATGAGAACTACATTGTGGAACCTAATATGCACACGGTTCTTGACACCCTCGTTCCAAAGATGATTCACTTGATGCTCTACACAGCTTTACTTGACAGCATCGCCTCAGAGCATGCAGCACGTATGGTTGCAATGCAGACTGCTACAGATAACGCAGACGAACTGCTACGACAGCTCAATCTGCAGTACAACAAGAGCAGACAGCAGGCTATCACCAATGAGCTGCTAGATCTTGCAGGTGGCTCCGTTAACAACTAATATGCTGCCAAAATTCTAAAAGTCTTTTTTAGAAAACATAATATAAAGAGATGGGATATAAATAGTCGTATACGACTATTTATATCCCATCTCTTTATTCTTGATATTTCTCATAATAAGAAGAAAAGTAACCATTCGAAATCCGCCGTTATACAATAAGAAGTAAGGTAAGCATTCCATCCAAGCCGCATTGAATATAATTCGAAAAAGTGCGAACTTTGCACAAAAAATCGAATTATGTTCAATCTAAGCGAAACAAACAAGTATAACCTTTTTACCCAAGGTGTTGATATGCGTAAGGGCGTGGAAAGCCTTTGTGGAATAGTACGCACCAACAACATGAACCCAGTAAGCGGAGAGGTATATGTGTTTGGGTCAAGGGACAGCCTGCGGATTGCACCACACATTCCGTTGACACCGATACGCATGTCTGTGGCGTGACACGCCATGACAAAACTGTTGTTTTCATTCAAATTGAACATTGCAATTGTTTTTTGCAAAGTTCGTCATTTATAAGGAAGCGGACAATACGGCGGATTTCGGATGGTTGCACATAAAAGCTATCCTATCAAGGAAAATAGCATTCTTCGTTATTTTCCACCTTTTTGAACCGTTTTTACCCTTACCGAAACCATTTTGTTTTATAATTTTGCACCATCGAAAGACATTCTGATACATTATTCATATCATTAGTTACACCAACTAACCTACTTATAAAATGAAAAAAAACAACGTATTCTTATTTCTTGTCACCGCTTCCGTTTCAAGCTTAGCGCAGTCCCAGACCACATCAGCAGACTACCCTTGGATGGACAAGAGCAAGACATTTCGGGAGAGAGCAGAACTCTTATGTAAAGAGCTTACACTGAGAGAAAAGGTGGACCAGCTTGGCAACAATGTCAGCGAGCCAATCAAACGTAACGGACAGGTAATACTCCCATCATACCAGTACTGGAACGAGGCTCTGCACGGAGTAGCACGTTCTGGCGCGGCAACAAGTTTCCCAGAATCAAAGGGTATGTCATCTACATGGGACGAGGCACTTGTCAGAGCCTGTGCGGAGGCTATCAGCGATGAAGCTCGTATCTATCATGTGACAAAAGGTAAGGGACTGAACTATTGGTCGCCTACCATTAATATGTCACGTGATCCACGATGGGGACGAGAAGAGGAAAACTATGGTGAGGATCCACTACTTGCTGGTAGACTTGCTGTGGAGTTCATCAAAGGCTTTCAGGGAGAGATAACGCCTGCCACTCCATATTACAAACTCATAGCCTGTGCAAAACATTTCGCAGCTAACAACTACGAACAGGGCAGACAGTCCACAACATCTTTCGTGACAGAGAAGAACATGCGCGAGTATTACCTACCGGCATTCGAGATGAGCGTAAAAGACGGTGGAGTAAAGAGCCTTATGGCAGCTTATAACGCCCTCTCCATCGACCCATCAGAACAGGACGCCAACAACATGGGCATGAACAAGGCGCACGGCGGACTGCCATGCTGTGCCAACAAGATGCTACTGACAGACATTCTGCGCAAGGAGTGGGGCTTCAACGGCTATGTCACTTCCGACTGCGCAGGACTTTCCTGCGTGCACCGCGCAGTAAAGCACAAGTACTTTGGTGACTATACAACAGGCACCATAGCCGACGGAACAGAGTTCTCTACCATACACGCTCCATACGCTAACTCTACAGAAGAGGAGCAGATTATGGAAGCACGCACCGCCACAATAGCACTTCAGGCAGGCACGGATTCTAACTGCGAATTCATGAACCGTTCATCTGTACTGCAGCGCGCTGCCGTTAACGCTACTGACGCAGCCTTCCAGGCAAAGGAGGCACCAGCTCCGAACGGACAGAAATACATAGGACTTACAGTGGCAGACATTGACACTGCCGTAGTACGTATACTGGAGACACGCTTCGCCCTCGGTGAATTTGACGGCTACGAGTATCCTGTCAGCAACACTCTGGAGAGCAAGGAGAACCAGCAGCTGGCTCTCAAAGCAGCGCAAGAGAGCATCACACTCCTTAAGAACGAAACTCCTGACGGCAGCAGCACACCATTACTGCCAATTTCTTCAAATAAAACAGTAGCTCTGATAGGACCATATGCCAACGCTATCATGCTGGGCGACTACAGCGGAACACCTACTTATACTACCACACCTTATGAGGCATTCTCTAAGAAGATGGACTTCCAGCTGAAGGTGGTACGCACTGGAAAAACCGCTGCCGTTCCTTTTGACAAGGCTGTAGTGAGCAAGAGAGGTGAATCAAGCAACGACAAGGGAGCTGGATGCTTGGAGAATACCGCTCCAGGCGACATTTTCCTCTATAAAGATGTGAACTTCGGCGAACTTGGCTGCACTAATTTCGAGATGTCATGCGGTGCCAAGAGTTCCGGAGTGGGTTCCGTAAGCTTCTGCCTTGACAGCAAGGACGCAGAACCATTCCTTACCGTCGACAATCAGAATACAGGTTCATGGAGCAAGTATGCAACCGTCACAGCAACCGTAGACCCTGCAAAACTCAAAGGAAAGCACGATCTCTACGTCAAGTTCAGCGGTTCACAGAGCTACGTAGGTAACTATAAGTACTTCAATTTCTGGAATCCTGACGAAGTGCTGATACCTGCCGAGGAGACACAAGGTCCTCTCTATCTCTGCACGACTTCTGCCTCAGTAAACGAGAAGGCTACACAAGAAATGATTAATCGTGCTGTTGCAGTTGCCAAGAAGGCAGATGTCGTTATATTCATAGGTGGCACAAACTATGAGAAACCAGCAGACCATGCAACAGGAACAGAAAGTCATGACCGCTGGCAGCTCACTCTCCCTGGAAATCAGGAGGAAGTATTGAAGGCTCTGTATGCTGCTAACAATAACACCATACTGGTTCTTGAGAGCGGCTCTTCACTCGACATTACATGGGCAAAGGAAAACCTTCCTGCAATCATGGAGGCATGGTATGGCGGACAGGCACAAGGCCAGGCTATCTGCGACGCCATATATGGAGACATTAACCCTTCTGGAAAACTGACTTCCACATGGTATAACAGCATCAACGAACTGCCACAGGAAAGCACCACCGCAGGGAACGCTTCATCATTCGGACGTAAAGGAATGATGGAATATAATATCGACGACTGGGGCTATACATACATGTATTACGGTAAAGGTGCCAAAAACCCATGTCAGTCAGAGAAACCAATGTATCCCTTCGGGTACGGACTGTCATACACAACATTCAAGTATGACGACATGACAATGTCTTCCAGCAATATCCAGAAGAACGGTACAGTGAATGTCACGGCAAACATTACTAACACTGGGACACGTGACGGTGCAGAGGTTGTACAGCTTTACGCTAATTTTAACGGCAATACAAACTACGGTAAGAACGGCAATATGCGTCATAAGCTTGTAGGCTACGCACGAATAGAACTAAAAGCCGGTGAAACGAAACAGGTGAACATCCCTGTAAATTACGAGAACCTGAGCTATTTCGACGAACAAAGCCATCAGTACAAGGTAGCAGGAGGTAACATTACAATCGAACTCGCTGCATCAAGTGATGACATACGTGCCACTAAGAACCTGACAGCGGAAAGCGGAGTCGCCAAGGAGACATACATTTCCCAGAATGCCTCAGCCATAGAAAAAGTGGAGAACGCTACAGCTTTACATCAGAATGACCAGATATTCAATGTTATGGGTTCATACATCTGCTCCGCAAAGGACTACGACAGACTTCCAAACGGTATATATGTACTTAACGGAAGAAAATATATAAAAAAACAGTAAACAGGACACAAAACCATCCAAAAATTAGAAACAAGCAACAAGGATGGAATAAAAAAACGCACAAAGCCTCCATACCAACTGCGGCATGGAGGCTTTATTATAGGGTGGTTCTAAAAATTACCACCATAAAATTTAACGAATTGGTGGAATAACGTCTTGCCATCTTTAGGCCTCTTTTCGGTGCAAAGTGTAAGTGCGTTTGGTCACAATGCCCGCATTGCTCTCCGCTCTTACTTACACTTTGCCCTCGTAATCGGCTTTGCCGCTTGCCTAAGCAAGAAAACAGCCTCTAAATTTGTCAAGGCTAATTTTTAGCCCCCTATAGTTAATCGCTATATCATGTATAGCAAATCACCATATATAGGTATTGTGTAGATAACAAAAAAGCACTAACTTTGCACTCAGAAAATAGAAGTTAAGTTTTTTGTTTATAATAAAGATAAAGTCATAATGTTTTTGTAAAAGTAGGAAGGGGGCGCCGTGGTGGCAGCCCCCTTTCCTTTTTTAATAACGTAATGTATAATTCAACAAGCATCCTTAAAAGTTACAACCCACATACAGATAAACTGAACCGAGGAAATTGCGAGTCATAACCGAACCGTTACCATACTGATAATAGAAGAATACACCCTGCGTGCCGGCAAACCAGGGGCCGTTATTATAAAGCACAGCAAAACGCATATTGCCGTTAAAGGCAATGTTCTTACGATAGAAATAGTCTATCTGATTCAGGACTGAACCACCTCCTTCTCCATTATCTTCTGTCTCTGTGTGATGCAACAGATAACCGAACGAACCTGTCATCTCACCTGCTGCGAGCCAGTTCTTGGCAAAAACCCAATTGTAGGCATAACCACCAGTTAATGAGAATTCATCATTCTTCATTGTCTGAACGACCTTAGGAGAATTGCCAGCCGACAAGACGGGAGATAAAACAGAAGTGAATTTGTCCATATCCGCCATCAGTCTGTTATGAGCATATGATACTCCGAGAATAGGACTGCCAGCAGAACGCAACTGACGATTGGTCTGGCTGAAGGCAGCCTGATGCGAATACCGCTTGTAATTCAGTATATAATAGAAACTGATACGTGTCATTCCCGTTTTAACGCCATTGAAAGAACTGCCGGAAAATAAATCACTGTAGTCCTTTCCGTTATATAACAGCTTCTTTATCCTATAGTTGCCGCCCACCCTGCGATAAAAGAGATCCAAGCCAAAGGCTGCAGAATAAACAGAACCACCTAGATCTGTATCATCATCATTAATAAACAGCGATTTCAAATCGAAGTTGTACCCTAAAAAAGCCCATCGCCACCCGAAGAAAGGACCTATTCTTGTGCGTGCTTCTGGTGACAACTTGATGTTCATTTCTTCACCTGCATCAATCTCATACTCTTCCAGACGCGTTGTGAGTTGCAGCTCGGCACACCAGTTATAGTTCTGCACGTCAATATAATTACTGTCACGCTCAGGAGAAAGCAGTTTGTCACAGAAATTATAAGCTCGCACAAACCAGTTTGAACGTTTCTTCGGAACAGCGGCATACCGTGCAGAATCAACAAACGTCACGCTTGCTGTATCTGGCTGGGCAGCGAAAACAGCAAGCGCAACGCTTGTCATCATTAAAACAACTGTTATTCTTGTATAGAAATGTTTGTCTATCACTATTAGGAAGAAAAATAATACCTTTCTGAATATTCCAGACATCTATTCTTAAATGTCAAGAATAATTCATATATGCATCCTTGGTTTCTTGTCAGAATTTCCTTAATATCTTATCCATCACCCAATTGGTAGGTGTTGCACTGAGAGCCGTACACTGACAGTCTCCCCTTCCCTGCAAAGTCTCCACCACAGCCTGTATCAATGGCTGCTGAACGTATCGGGGATTCTCCACAACTATTTCCTGTACGCCCTCTGATGTATGCAGACGTATCGGGTCATAATCAAAGACAGAGAAACACAATATTCCCTCTTCACCAATCAACTCTATGCGGTCCTCTCGTCCAGCCTCATGTCCTGCAAAGCACCACGAGCCACTTCCTGGCAGACCATTTTCAAAACGGAAGCATGCACTCACCGTATCCTCTGCCTGATACAGTCCGCCAATATTGGCGCTGTACCCTTCCGCATGAACAATGACACCGAAATACTGCTGCAGGAGGTCCAACTGATGTGGTGCAAGGTCATAAAAATATCCTCCACCCGCTATATCTGGCTGTATTCTCCACGGCCGTTCTTCCGGAGCGTTATAATCCACTTGACGCGGAGGGCAGGCAAAACGAATCTGTACATTCAGGACCTTGCCAATCCTGTTCTGCTGAAGCAGTTCTTTTACCTTCTGAAAATAAGGAAGATAGCGGCGGTAATATGCCACGAAACACGGTACATGCGTCTCCTGCGACACTCTGTTCACACGAGCACAGTCATCATAACTGGCGGCAAGAGGTTTCTCTACGTACACAGGTTTGCCAGCACGCATCGCCATTATGGCATACGTAGCATGGCTGGATGGCGGTGTCGCGATATAAATAGCATTGATATCAGGATCGTCAACAAGCGCTTGAGCGTCCGTATACCATTTCGGCACATTGTGACGCTGGGCATAAGAGCGCGCTTTATCACCATTACGGCTCATCACAGCAACAATCTTAGATCCTGCAATCTGATTGAAAGCCGGTCCACTTTTCTTCTCTGTCACTTCACCACAGCCGATGAATCCCCAACGTATCTCTGACATTTATACTACTTTAATAGGATTGTTATATGACGAAATCGGAAAATTCGTACGTCAAATACAATAAGAGGCGTACACCGATACTGTCATAGGTATGCATCTGTACAAGAATAGGTATGCATCCATGCCTGGTGGAACGCATACCTACATATCTCTACTTACTTTTTGTTTTCTACAGAACCCTTCTTGTACGCCTTGTTAAGTCCTGCAATAACCTCCTTGGTTATGTCTATTCCCTTGTCTGCATAAAGGATGTTATCGCCTGACTTTGAAAGAATAAGCGTATATTTCTTGCTTTTGTTATACTTGGCAATGAAGTTCTGTACAGAGTCGTGCAGAGCTTGATTGTATTTGTTAGTTTCCTCCTGCAGCTCAGCGCCGAGACGCTGCTGCAAAGCCTCCAGATCCGCATTCTGCTTCTGCAGGGCAGCCTGCATACGTTCCGCAGACTGACGGTCAAGAGCATTGGATTGCAATTTCTGCTGAAAATTAGCAGCATCAGACTGCAACTTCTGTCCCTTCTGCTGCAACGTATTCTGGATATTGCGGCTTTTCTTCTCCAGCACTTGAGTGTATTCCTTACAATATTCATACTGAGTGATAAGGGAATCAACCTCTACGTATGCAATCTTCAACTCCTGTGAAGCCGCAGTCTTAGTGGAATTTTCCGTCTCTGGCTTTGGAGACTTGTCACAAGATTGAAGAGCAGTCATGGCAATTGCCCCAGCAGCCATTGCAAAGAAAAGATTTTTCTTAATCATTTTATTGTTTTTAATTATTCGTTTTCAGTATTTTTTTGTAATTTTGCACTCACAGAAAGCATTCGGTTTCCTATTGCGCCACATCATCATAGCGAACTGATGTGAATGCAAAGTTAACAAGAATTTTCGAATTAGCACTATAAAAAAGTTAAATTATGACTAAAAAAGACTTAAAGCCCGAAAGCGTATTTCTCTTTTTTCAGGAAATAAACAATATTCCAAGACCTTCAAAACACGAAGAGAAAATGATTGCCTTCCTAAAGAATTTTGGAGAGAGCAGAGGTTTGGAAACCATTGTTGACGATATCGGCAATGTCATAATACGCAAGGGTGCGACCAAAGGAATGGAGAATCGCCCCACCATAATACTGCAAAGTCATTTCGATATGGTATGCGACAAGGTTGTCGGGCATAAGATAGACTTTTTGAATGATCCTATAGTAACCTTCATAGACGGTGAATGGATGCGCGCAGACGGCACGACATTAGGTGCCGATGATGGCATCGGATGTGCCATGGAACTGGCATTGCTGGATGATGACACAATTTGTCATGGTCCGATAGAATGCCTTTTCACCCGTGATGAAGAAACAGGTCTGACTGGTGCCAACGGCCTCAAGGGCGACCTGCTGAAGGGAAACATGCTGCTCAACCTTGACTCTGAAGACGAAGGTCTGTTCTACGTATCATGTGCTGGCGGCAAAACTACCAGTGCCACATTCAATTACAAGTTAGAGGAGGCACCTAAGGATATGTTCTTCATTGAAGCTTCCATAAAAGGACTAACTGGAGGACATTCTGGTGATGATATTAACAAGAAACGTGCTAATTCCATAAAACTGTTGTCAAGATTCCTTTATCAAGAGCAACAGAAGATGGATATCAGACTGGCACAGTTCAATGCAGGCAAACTGCATAATGCGATTCCTCGCGAGGGAAGTATAGTATTTGCCGTCCCATTTGCAGAAAAAGAGACAGTAAGAGTGGATTGGAATATTTTCTGCAGTGATGTAGAAGATGAGTTCCACGTTACCGAAAAGAACATCAACTGGCACTTGGGCAGCACTGACGCAGAACCCGTTATGCCTTCTTTCTGTAGCAAGAGAATCATCACCGCCATGCAGGCTGTACACAATGGCGTATTCAGCATTTGTCAAGACGAAGCGCTTGGTGGCATGACAGAGACTTCTTCCAATACGGCAGTCATAAAAACAACAACGTCAGAAAGTGACTCCTTATCAGGTATATGCTCAATAACATGCAGCCAGCGTTCTAACGTGATGAGTAACCTCACAAATATGGTAAACACCATACAGGCTGTCTTTGAACTTGCAGGTGCCAACAGCATTACACATAGCGATGGTTATCCTGCATGGAAAATGAATCCAGAAAGCAAACTGCGTACTGTTGCCGTAGAATGCTATGAGCGTCTCTACCATACTACTCCAAAGGTAATAGGAATACATGCCGGTCTGGAATGCGGTCTTTTTGCCGAACGCTACCCACACCTCGACATGCTGTCCATGGGTCCAACGATGAGAGGTGTGCACTCACCTGACGAAAGGCTCTTTATTCCATCAGTTGACAAAGTATGGCGATTGATTCTCGAAATACTGAAGAACATCTAACAATTATTAGACAGATAATAAAAGTCAACAATCAACTATATACAAAAACATAATGAAGAAATGTCTTGACCTCACAGTGGTTCGTATAGAACACATTAACGACAAATATGTTCTCATCAAACTAACTCATAGCGAGAAACTACCAACGATGAATCCAGGTCAATTTGTAGAGGTAAGGGTTGACGGCTCTCCAACAACATTCCTGCGCCGTCCTATCTCAATAAACAATGTGGACGAGGATAAGAATGAGCTTCACCTCCTTGTTGCTGCCATTGGTGATGGCACACGCAAGCTGGCGCAGCTGAAGAGTGGTGATACGCTCAACGTCATGCTCCCATTAGGCAATGGCTTCACCATGCCAGCCAACAGCAGCAAGCGCCACCTACTGGTTGGCGGTGGTGTTGGCGTTGCTCCGCTGCTTTATCTCGGAAAAAAAATAAAGGCTATGGGAGGCGAAGCAACCTTCTTGCTCGGTGCACGCACCGCAAAAGACCTGCTTATGCTCGATGCTTTCAAAGCTGTAGGTAGAGTATTTATCACAACAGAAGATGGCTCTGAAGGAGAAAAGGGATTTGTAACCAATCACAGCATACTGTCAAATGAGAAGTTCGACCTAATCTCCACTTGTGGTCCAAAACCAATGATGGTGGCAGTATCACGCTATGCAGAGAAGGTTGGCACGGAGTGTGAGGTCAGCCTTGAAAACAAGATGGCATGCGGCCTTGGTGCCTGTCTCTGCTGCGTAGAGAAGACACAAGACAAAGGCAATGTCTGTATCTGCACAGAAGGTCCTGTTATAAACGCCAAGAGACTCGAATGGGTATAATGGCACCTTCCACAGAAAGCACACAGGAACACACAACAAAGACAAAATAACATTCAAATGGCTAATCTCAATGTACATATAGGTCATTTACAGCTTAAGAATCCTGTAATGACTGCCTCTGGAACCTTTGGCTACGGCATAGAGTTTCAGGACTTCATGCCACTCGATGGCATAGGAGGCATAATCGTAAAGGGTACCACTCTCAAGCATCGCGAGGGCAACGACTATCCGAGAATGGCAGAAACAGCAAGCGGAATGCTCAACTGCGTAGGTCTACAGAACAAAGGCGTGGATTATTTCTGCGAGCACATATATCCAGAAATAAAGGATATTGACACGAACATGATAGTCAACGTCAGCGGTTCATGCACCGAAGACTATGGTGAATGTGCGGCACGCATTAACGAGCTTGAGAAGATTCCCGCCATAGAACATCTCTTGCCCAAATGTGAAACACGGTGGTATGGCATTCGGCACAACACCTGAGGGGGCAGCAAGCGTTGTCAGAGAGGTTCGACGTCGTTATGACAAGACTCTCATAGTAAAGCTATCACCTAACGTTACGGATATCACCGAGATAGCACGCGCTGTCGAAGACGAAGGGGCAGACAGCGTATCTCTTATCAATACCCTTATGGGCATGGCCATTGACATAGAGAAGCGCAAGCCATTGCTATCTATCGGCACAGGCGGACTATCTGGCCCTGCAGTAAAGCCTGTTGCAGTCCGCATGGTACATCAGGTTGCAAAAGCCGTGAAGATACCCGTAGTAGGACTTGGCGGAATATGCACAGCAGAGGACGCCATAGAGTTCCTCATGGCTGGTGCGACGGCAATAGAAATAGGTACCGCCAACTTCCTTGACCCTGCTGTAACCATCAAGGTACGTGATGGCATTAACGTATGGCTTGACAAGCACGGTTGTTCGAGCGTACAGGATATAATCGGAGCAGTTTAAGGATTTTATCCTTATAAGGAATACGGCATACACACAGAACATTATAGGTTTATGGATGATTCCCCCCCCCAAAAAAAGCGAAGAGCCGCAGGACGTTGTCCACAGCTCTTCGCTTTTTTGTTATAGACGATAAATTCTAAAAACACACTTCTCTCTTACCCAATTGCCTATTTGACAAAGACAATCCGTACAGCAAAGACTGAATTTCTAACTAATGCCCTCTCACGAACTGCCCCTCTGGCTGTTCCTCGAAGCATAACTCATCCATCTCTTCCTCCTGTTGCTGCGCCATCATACGGCAGTACTTTTCATATTCTGTAAGCGGACGCTGTTTCTTTTCTTCTTTTTCCATAAATCAGTCTATTACTACCGCCGTACCACTCGCCACCACCATGAGCATGGAGTTTTTTTCTCCCACGGTCTCATAATCAAGGTCTACGCCCACGATTGCATTGGCTCCGAGTGTAGACGCACGTTCTTCCATTTCAGAAACAGCGATACTCTTCCCTTTCAGAAGTACCTTCTCGTAGCCACCACTTCTTCCTCCTATGACATCACGGATGCCAGCAAAGAAATCCTTAAACAAATTTGCACCGAGAATTGTCTCACCGCTTACTATGCCTTTATACTCCAGGATTCTATGTCCCTCAATGTTTGGTGTGGTTGTTGTAATCATAAGTTTCTCCTTACAAGTTGATTATTTTCCCGAAAACCATTGGTAGAGCCGTCATAAATAGTCCGAGTATCACGCTCAACGATACATAGATAGCGTAGGTGGAATAATGTCCTGCATTAATCAGCGCCATGCCCTCGTAGCTGAACGTAGAAAAAGTGGTAAAACCTCCGCACAGCCCCGTAGTAAGAAGCAGTCTTGTCTCTATGCTCAGTTCCCATCGCTCGCAATACTGATAGAATACCCCTATCAAGAGACAGCCCAAAAGGTTGGCTATGAACGTAGCCCACGGGAATACTACTTCCTCAAAGCGCGGATGCAGAGAGAAATGGCTCCACAGCATGGATATAATATAGCGCAGAACACTTCCTGTGCCTCCGCCAATGAATATGTATAAAAAATCCTTCATTCAGATAAGCACGAACATTCACCTACTCCCAGTTTGACGAACGCACGCGACTCAATGTCTCTGGCGTCATCTGCAAATAGCTTGCTATGTACACCAGTGGTGCTCGCTGAACCACCTTCTGCATCTGCTTGCAAATGCGACGATAGCGGTCCTGCGCAGTCTCGAAACGCACAAGGTCAGCATGCACCTGAGCCTCAATCAGTGCCTCCTCCAGTATCTTACGATACAGTATCTGGATATTTTGGTTATGAAGTGCCACCTCTTCCAACCGTTTCTTTGGCAAGGCATAAATATAACACGGCTCTAAGGCTTCTATCGTCTCCTTGCTTTCCGTCTCACGAAAGAGACTTTCTATACTCATAATGACAGACCCGTCAACACCCAGGAAGTTTGTCATCTCCTTACCATTCTTGAAGTAGTACTGCCTCACCAATCCCTGATGAACATAGTATATGTATTTGGACACCTCACCAGCATTCAATATCTTCTCGCCCTTCACGAATTTCATTGGCACGAGTATGCTTTCCAGCACAGCCAATTCATCGTGAGACATAGTACTAAACCTGCGTGCCAACTCGCGCGCAATGTCCCGCAATGGTATATTTAGGTCTTTCATTGTGTAATATAGTTTTAAGATAGGTTATTCAGATATAGCGGTTAGTCAAGCTTCAGCACGGCAAGGAACGCCTTCTGCGGCACTTCCACATTACCGATTTGCTTCATACGCTTCTTACCTTTCTTCTGCTTCTCGAGCAGCTTGCGCTTACGGCTCACATCACCACCGTAACACTTGGCGGTAACATCCTTGCGCACGCACTTGATAGTTTCACGGGCAACGATTTTCGCTCCTATAGCCGCTTGTATAGCTATATCAAACTGTTGGCGCGGTATCAGGTCCTTCAGCTTCTCGCACATACGCCGACCAAAGGTCACTGCATTGTCTGTATGCGTCAAGGTTGACAGTGCGTCCACAGGCTCACCGTTCAGCAATATATCGAGTTTGGCAAGCTTTGACGGACGAAAACTGTCCACATGATAGTCGAAAGAAGCATAACCTTTTGAGATAGACTTTAGTTTGTCATAGAAGTCTATCACGATTTCTCCTAACGGAATCATGAAGTGAAGCTCCACCCTGTTGCCAGAAACATACTCCTGCTTCACCAATTCGCCACGCTTGTCAAGGCACAACTTCATTATTCCACCTATATAATTGGCATCTGTAATGATGGTAGCCTTGATATACGGCTCCTCTATATGGTCTATCATGGTAGGGTCTGGCAGTCCCGAAGGGTTATGCACTTCCTTCGCCTCCCCCTGTTTATCATACACCATGTATGAAACATTAGGCACGGTCGTAATGACATCCATATTAAACTCACGGTCCAGACGTTCCTGTACGATTTCCATGTGGAGCAGTCCGAGGAAGCCGCAACGGAAACCGAAGCCTAACGCCACAGACGACTCTGGCTGAAATGTCAGCGAAGCATCATTCAGTTGCAGTTTTTCCAACGAAGCGCGGAGGTTCTCATAGTCTGCAGGATCAATAGGATAAACGCCCGCAAAGACCATAGGCTTCACCTCCTGGAATCCACTTATAGCCTTATCGCAAGGTGTTGCCACATGAGTTATTGTGTCACCCACCTTTACTTCCTTGGCATCCTTGATACCGGAGATGATATATCCCACCTCTCCTGTGCTCAGTTCATTACGAGGTATCATATCCATCTTAAGTACGCCAACCTCGTCAGCGGTATATTCCATACCTGTATTGAAGAACTTCACCTTGTCACCCTTCTTGATAGAACCATTCTCTATCTTGAAATAAGCTATGATACCACGGAAGCTATTGAACACGGAATCAAAGATAAGAGCCTGCAACGGTGCCTTTGGGTCGCCTACAGGATGCGGTATGCGCTCGATTACGGCATCAAGAATCTCCGGGATTCCCACACCCGTCTTACCACTGGCACGTATTATCTCGCTGCGATCACAGCCTATCAGTTCTACGATTTCATCCTCGACCTCGTCAGGCATTGCCGCAGGCATATCAATCTTGTTTATCACAGGGATGATTTCTAGGTCATGATCTATTGCCATATACAGATTGGATATAGTCTGCGCCTGCACTCCCTGCGTGGCATCTACCACGAGTATAGCACCCTCACATGCTGCGATACTGCGTGACACCTCATAAGAGAAATCCACATGCCCAGGAGTATCTATAAGATTGAGTACATATTTCTCGCCATCTTTCTCATAAGACATCTGTATGGCATGGCTCTTGATTGTTATTCCTCTCTCCTTTTCGAGGTCCATATCATCAAGCATCTGACCTTCCGTTATCTGGATAGTGTTAGTATATTCAAGGAGACGATCGGCTATTGTGCTTTTTCCGTGGTCTATATGAGCTATAATACAGAAATTCCTTATATTCTTCATGAGTTTGATAGTTCGAGTTGTCTTTTCAAAATACAAAGATAGACATTATTTTACAAACAAACAAACGAGAAAGCATTTTTTTACGTTTTTTATTGTAAAAACAAACGATTTTTCTTAATTTTGCAACGCATTCTGACAGTTTTGCACTGTCAGAAAACACAAAATATAATCATCATGAAAGCAAAATATATCATAAAGACATTGCCACTCGCGTTCATCGTCATGCTCGCTTCATGTCAAAAAAGCATAGAAGAGAAGGCGGCTCTGGACGCAAAGGAATACACAAGGAAGTACTGCCCCACCCCCTTCATCAACCACACACGCACGGACAGCGTCACCTTCAACAGACAGTCGCAGGTCTGCGCATTGCACTGCACATTCGCTGACGCTCTCGATGACCAAGAAGTCATCGACCAAAACCGCAAGAAGCTGACGGAGATTCTCGCTGCATCCGTTAAAGAGTCTACACAGATGAAGCCTTACATACAGGCAGGTTTCCACTTTCAGTACATCTGCCGTTCAGCGAAGAACCCAGGCCTAATATTACTGCAAACAGCTTTTTAAGTTCGGGGTGGTTCTAAAAAGCATCCACTACAGACATCGACTGCGAAGGCGAATTTACGGAGCAAGCATTTATGCAGGGCAATGAAGAAATGCGCTCTTGTGTTTTTACCACAATGACAAGATTTTCGCATTTTTACTGTCATAATGAAATTTTACCGCCCCACGAGATTCACGCATTTGGATTTTCAAAATTGCCAGACTACTACAGCGCATTTTTCACAAAAACGTATCACGCTAACAATCAAGGATATACAATTTAGCGCACTTATAAAAGTCAACTTACAGCAGTCAAAAAAGCGTTCAAGGAGCCTGTAAAGGCATAACATTCACAATACAAAAGCATACAAATCACAATACGAAAGCATAGCTATTGCACAACGAAAGCACTGTAACAGCTGAGCTCCCCACAAAATTCACTATTTCCGCCACCAAACGCCACTGTCCAAAATTCTCTTTTCACTTTTCCTCCGAGCATAAGCGAGAATCAAAAAGTCAACAAAAACGCCATAACACTAACATAATGTCAAAAGCCGTATCCTAATAATTTTTCCTCCATAAGGCAACAGCTTGTAGTATTAGGAAGCAGTAACCTAATAGGCAGTTTAAAACACCACTCTAAATCAGACATATTCGTTACACTCTACACACTTCCAGCACAAAGTTGCTTACAGGTTACAAAAAGGCCCAAAAGAACACGTAGGAAAATAGGTTCTTTATACCTATTTATATTGATTTTTTTTGCATTATAAAGATATTTTTTGTAATTTTGCACTCGAATTGTCTAATATTATATATATAATTTTTTCATAATACACACAACAAATTTATGTACTTCACTTTATTAATCACCGTTATCATAACGGCTGTATTCCTGGTGGTGGCAGCTTACATCACAGCAAAATTGCTGGGTCCACGCTCCTACAACAAGGTAAAGGGTGAACCATTCGAGTGTGGTATTCCTACGCGCGGCTCCTCATGGCTGCCAATGCACGTGGGCTACTACCTCTTTGCCATTCTTTTCCTTATGTTCGATGTGGAGACTGTCTTCCTTTACCCATGGGCAGTAGTAGTTAAGGAATTCGGTACTATGGCATTGTGTAGCATCGGCTTCTTCATGCTTGTACTGGTATTTGGCCTGGCATACGCTTGGCGGAAAGGAGCACTGGAATGGAAATAAAGAAGCCTTCTATCAAGTCCATACCATACGAGGAATGGAAGGACAACGAGACCCTCGAAAAACTTATAAACGAGCTCAACGAGGGCGGTGTGAACCTTGTGCTTGGCAATCTGGACCAGCTTATCAACTGGGGACGCAGCAACTCACTCTGGTCACTGACATTCGCTACCTCTTGCTGCGGTATCGAGTTCATGGCATGCGGTTGCGCGCGTTATGACTTTGCCCGCTTCGGTTTCGAGGTTACGAGAAACTCTCCTCGTCAGGCAGACCTTATCATGTGTGCAGGTACTATCACCCACAAGATGGCACCAGTACTGAAGCGTCTGTATGACGAGATGGCTGAGCCTAAGTATGTCATTGCTGTAGGTGGCTGTGCCATCAGCGGTGGTCCTTTCAAGGCAAGTTACCACGTAGTGCGCGGCATTGACGAGTTCCTTCCTGTTGATGTATACATCCCTGGATGTCCTCCACGTCCGGAGGCTATTCTCTATGGCATGATGCAGCTGCAGCGCAAGGTGAAGGTTGAGAAATTCTTCGGCGGCGTGAACCACAAGGAGAGCAACCCTAACCCACTCGTGATAAAGGACATTCCTAAGAAGTTCGTGGAAGAAATGAAGAGCGCAGCCGACACTTGCGTGAAGGCTGTGAAGAAGGAAATTAATGATAGCTTTAAATAAGGAGGAATAACGGAATGAAACTTAACAATATAGTATATTCTTTTACAGAGTTCCCTGCCGAGATGGCAAAGCTCCGCAATGAGAAGCATTTCGACTACCTCGTTACTATCATCGGTGAAGATTTCGGTGAAGAAGGATTGGGATGTATCTATATCCTTGAGAACACCGACTCTCATGAGCGTATCTCCATCAAGACGATGGCAGAGAAGAAGGGCGACAGCGATGTCATATACAGTGTCACCTCACTGTGGAAGTGCGCCGACCTTCTGGAGCGTGAGGTGTTCGATTTCTACGGCATCAAGTTCCTTGGCCACCCGGACATGCGCCGTCTCTACCTGCGCAGCGACTTCAAGGGACATCCTTTCCTCAAGGATTTCGTTGCAGAAGAGGGATATTCTCTTGATGATGAGAAAGAAGAGGACTACACCTCACAGTACAGCCTTGACAAGAACGGGAACCTTGTAGAGAAGAAGGTGGCACGTTTCAATGACGATGAATTCGTGGTAAACATCGGTCCTCAGCACCCTTCCACCCACGGTGTGCTCCGTTTGCAAACTGTGCTCGATGGTGAGACTGTAAAGAAAGTGTATCCCCACCTCGGTTACATTCACCGTGGCATAGAGAAGATGTTCGAGAACATGACTTACCCTCAGACTCTTGCTATGACAGACCGTCTGAACTACCTCTCTGCCATGATGAACCGTCACGCTATCTGTGGTGTTATAGAAGAGGCTCTCGGAGTAGAGCTAAATGACCGCATAAAGACTATCCGTACCATCATGGACGAGCTGCAGCGTATCGACGGTCACCTTCTTTTCCTCGGATGTTACGCGCAGGATCTCGGTGCTCTGACAGCATTCCTCTTCTGCATGCGCGACCGTGAGTATGTTCTGAACGTAATGGAGGAGACTACTGGTGGACGCCTTATCCAGAACTACTACCGCATTGGCGGTCTGCAGGCTGATATTGATGAGCATTTCCAGGAAAACGTGAAGAAGCTCTGCGCTTATCTCAAACCAAAGCTTGCCGAGTATGTAAACGTTTTCGGTGACAATGTAATTACTCACCAGCGTCTTGAGGGTGTAGGTGCCATCTCCAAGGAGAATGCTATATCATACGGTATGTCTGGTTCTAACGGACGTGCCTCACAGTGGGCTAACGACTTGCGCAAGAACTACCCATACGACATGTATGACAAGGTAGACTGGGAGCAGGTTGTGCTGGATGGTTGCGATGCACAGGATCGTTACTACCTACGTGTCAAGGAGATAGAGCAGTCTATCCGCATCATCGAACAGCTCATCGACAATATTCCAGAGGGCGAATACTATATCAAACAGAAGCCTATCATCAAGTGTCCAGAAGGACAGTGGTACTACGCTGTAGAGGGTACCAGCGGTGAGTTTGGTGTATACCTCGACTCAAGGGGCGACAAGTCTCCTTACCGTATGAAGCTGCGTCCTATGGCACTGACGCTGGTCGGTGCTCTTGACGAGATGCTGCGCGGCACAAAGATTGCCGACCTTATCGCTGTTGGTGCAGGTCTTGACTATATCATCCCTGACATCGACCGATAATACACCTTTATATATAATATAGTAGTTTCGCAGTCTTGTAAGATGTAATGACCATGAAATGAAAAACACTCATGACATGGCACAAAGACAAGACAACTAAACAACAAAGCAAACAATTATGTTCGATTTCTCATTAATAACAACATGGTTCAACGACCTGCTCCTTAACATCATCGGATGTCCGAGCTGGCTTGCCATACTAATAGAGTGCGTGATAGTAGGCCTGCTCATCATTGTGGGTTACGCTCTGCTCGCCATCGCTCTGATTTTCATGGAGCGTAAGGTATGTGCTTACTTCCAGTGTCGCCTGGGCCCAATGCGTGTAGGTCCTTGGGGACTGCTGCAGGTGTTTGCCGACGTGCTGAAGATGCTCATCAAGGAGATTTTCGTCGTTGACAAAGCGGATAAACTGCTCTACGCCCTCGCTCCTGTACTTGTTATCGTTGGCTCTATCGGTGCCTTCGCATTCCTGCCTTGGAATAACGGTGCAGTGATTCTTGACTTCAACGTTGGTATCTTCCTTTACACCGCCCTCAGTGCTATAGGCGTAATTGGCGTGTTCATCGCAGGTTGGTCTTCTAACAACAAGTACGGTGTTGTATCTGCAATGCGTGGTGCTGTACAGATGATTTCTTACGAGATGTCACTCGGTCTCTGCCTCATCACTGCATGTATCCTTACCGGTACTATGCAGATTAGTGGCATAGTAGACGCACAGAGCGGTCCTTTCGGTTGGCTGATATTCCAGGGACACATTCCTGCCATTATCGCCTTCTTCATCTTCCTCATAGCAGGTAACGCAGAGGCTAACCGTGGTCCGTTCGACCTTGCAGAGGCTGAGTCTGAGCTTACCGCAGGTTATCATACGGAGTACTCAGGTATGGGCTTCGGTTTCTATTACCTTGCAGAGTTCCTTAACCTCTTCATCGTAGCAGGTATGACAAGCCTTGTTTTCCTCGGTGGATGGTGCCCTATACACATCGGTGTCGCATCTTTCGATGCTGTAATGGATCTTATTCCAGGTATCGTATGGTTCATCGGTAAGGCATTCGCTATGGTATGGCTGCTCATGTGGATCAAGTGGACTTTCCCACGTCTGCGTATCGACCAGATTCTGAACCTTGAGTGGAAGTATCTCATGCCACTGGCACTGTTCAACCTCGTACTGATGACAGTATGCGTTTCATTCGGTCTGACAGGTATCATGGGCGCAAGCATCGCGGTGCTCGTTGTCATAGTAGCTCTCGCCGCCGTAATCGCTGCGCGCGCGCTCAAGTTCCGCTCCAACTTTGCTGAAGCACAAAAGCTTGTAGGAGCTGACATCGCCACACGTACAGACAAGTAATAAATAGTAAAAAACACAATGACTAACAATAATTCATATTTTGGCGGTATCATTGCTGGACTGAAGACTCTTGTCACTGGTATGGACATTACCATGGGCGAATATATCACTCCTAAGATTACGGAGCAATATCCAGAGAACCGCAAGACACAACATGTAGCTGAACGCCACCGTGGAAAGCTCGTCATGCCTCATGATGAGAATGGCAAGAACAAGTGTATCGCTTGTACTCTCTGCGAGAAGGCGTGTCCTAACGGCAGCATCAAGATTGTATCGCAGATGGTCACGACTGCTGAGGGCAAGAAGAAGAAGCTCCTTACCGACTATCAGTATGACCTGGGCGACTGCATGTTCTGTCAGCTCTGCGTCAATGCATGTCCGCATGACGCCATAAAGTTCGTCAAAGACTTTGAGAATGCAGTGTTTAACCGCGACGCTCTCAAGCAGCACCTCAACATTCCTCCTACACAGCAGGAGATGGACGAGTATGCAGAGAATGCGAAGAAGGCTGCCGCAAAGGCGGAGGCTGCAAAGGCGGAGGCTGCAAAAATTGACCTTAACAAAAAGGAGGAAAAGTAAATCATGGCTAATATAATAATGTTCGCTATCCTGGCAGTAATCATCATCGCAGCTGCCATCGCCTCTGTAGTTACGCAAAGCATCATGCGCGCTGTGACAGCACTGCTCTTTGTGCTGTTCTCTATCGCTGGCATGTACTTCCTGCTCGACTACACATTCCTCGGTACAGCACAGCTTAGCATCTACGCTGGAGGCATGACGATGATTTACATCTTCGCCATACAGCTTATCTCTAAGCGCACACTGCAGGGAATGAAGGAGAAATTGAACCTCAAGCGCTTCGCTATCGCTGCCATCGTGGCTGTAGCAGGACTGCTAACCGTAGTATCAGTGCAGCTTAAGTCTGCTTTCTTTGACAAGTTCATGGAGCAGCCTGACGTGGAAGTTCCTATGCAGCAGATAGGTACAGCACTCGTGGGTTCTGAGAAGTATCAGTATGTTTTGCCGTTCGAGTTCATATCAGTATTCCTGCTGGCATGTATCATCGGCGGTCTCGTTGTTTCACGTAACCAAAAGGAGGACAAGTAATTATGGTACCAGTAGAATTTTTCTTCATACTCAGTGCAATACTGTTCTTTATCGGGGTGTTCGGTTTCGTCACACGCCGTAACATGATTGCCATGTTGGTAAGCATAGAACTTGTGCTCAATGCTGTTGACCTCAACTTCGCAGCTTTCAACCGTCTGCTCTATCCCGGACAGATGGAAGGCATGTTCTTCACGCTGTTCTCTATCGGTGTGAGTGCTGCTGAGAGCGCAGTAGCTATCGCTATCATTCTGAACGCTTTCCACCACTTCAAGAATGACACTGTGGAAGGTATCAAAAACATGAAGTTCTAATAAAAGTCAAACCATGTTTGAAGCCTGGGTATCATAACGTTATGAGCCAAGGCTGCTGACAAGAAATAACAAAAGAAAAACAATGGAATACGGTTATACAATCGGTATACTTCTTCTTCCTCTGCTTTCATTCTTGATAATCGGTTTGACTGATTATTTCAGAGGCAAGAAAGGATGGTCACACAAGGCGGCTGGACTGTTAGGTACATGTTCCCTTGGTCTTGTAACTATCCTTAGCTACGTCACAGCGTTCCAGTATTTCAGTGCGGAACGCCTTGCTGACGGCACCTTCCCTACCATGGTACCTTACAACACTACATGGTTGCCATTGGGAAGCCTGCATTTCGACCTAGGCATCTTACTCGACCCTATATCAGTAATGATGCTCATCGTAATCTCTACCGTGTCACTGATGGTGCACATATACTCTTTCGGTTATATGCACGGTGAAAAGGGATTCCAGCGCTACTACGCTTTCCTCTCCCTCTTCACATTCTCAATGCTCGGACTTGTGCTTGCCACCAACATCTTCCAGATGTACATGTTCTGGGAGCTCGTAGGTGTAAGCTCTTACCTGCTCATCGGTTTCTACTACCCTCTGCAGGCTGCCGTTCACGCATCAAAGAAAGCATTCATCGTGACTCGTTTCGCCGATATGTTCTTCCTTATCGGTATTCTCATCTTCGGCTACTACACTGGTTCATTCAACTTCTCCTTTGCAGGAGAACTCCAGGGTGCAGCTGCTGACACTATGACTATCTGCCACGCTGACAAGGCATGGGCTGCTGGAGCAATGATTCTGCCTACCGCACTCGTACTGATGTTTATCGGTGGTGCTGGTAAATCTGCAATGTTCCCTCTCCACATCTGGTTGCCAGATGCCATGGAAGGTCCTACTCCTGTTTCTGCACTTATCCATGCTGCTACCATGGTCGTTGCTGGTGTGTTCCAGATTGCACGTCTCTTCCCTCTGTGGATGGAGTATGCACCTGACCAGATGTCTATCGTTGTAGTAGTAGGTGCGTTCACCGCTTTCTATGCAGCTGCTGTAGCATGTGCACAGAGCGACATCAAGCGTGTGCTGGCATTCTCTACTATCTCTCAGATTGCATTCATGATGGTGGCTCTTGGCGTTTGCCTGCCAGGTCATGGCAACGAGGCACTGATAGACAACCATGCTTCCCTCGGCTACATGGCTTCTCTGTTCCACTTGTTCACTCACGCTATGTTCAAGGCATGTTTGTTCCTCGGAGCAGGCTGCATAATCCATGCAGTGCACTCTAACGAGATGTCTACTATGGGTGGTCTGCGCAAGTACATGCCTATCACACATGCAACGTTCCTTATTTCATGTCTCGCCATTGCTGGTATACCTTTATTCTCTGGATTCAGCTCAAAGGATGAGATTATATCTGCATGCTTCGCATACTCTCCTGTATGCGGATGGTGGATGACAGGTGTTGCGGCAATGACTGCTTTCTATATGTTCCGTCTTTACTACGGAATATTCTGGGGTACAGAAAACAAGGAACTCCATGCCAAGCATACTCCACACGAGGCACCTTGGACTATGACGTTCCCTCTGATCTTCTTGAGCATCATCACAGTAGGTGTGGGTATCTTCACTACTCTCGGTGGCTTCCTGGGATGGGACTGGGCAAGCTTTGGCAGCCTCGTTACAGCTTCAGGTAAGGCTTATACTGTAGAGTTCGACATAACTATTGCTGCTACATCAACAATAATTGCAATCTGCTCTATCGCACTCGCCACATATATATACAAGGGCGAGACACAGCCTATCGCAGAGAAGATGTACGCCATGGCTCCACGTCTTCACCGCTGGGCATACAAGCGTTTCTACATGGATGAGGTTTACATGTTCGTTACACATAAAATTCTCTTCCGTTTCGTATCATATCCTGTAGCATGGATTGATGAGCACATCATCAATGGGCTCATCGACTTCACCGCATGGGGTGCCAACGCTGGTGGCGAGAGCATACGCTCTACACAGGATGGTGACGTACGCAGCTACGCTGTATGGTTTATCACTGGCGTAATAGCTATCACACTGCTTCTTGTATGTCTGTAATTAACATCTAACATTTTAGAAACTTCAAAACAATGAGTATATTATCATTATTTGTAGTCATCCCTGTACTGATGTTACTCGGACTGTGGATGGCACGCAGCATCAATCAGGTACGCGGTGTGATGGTGGCAGGCTCTATTTGTCTTCTTGCTCTCAGCGGATGGCTTACGCTCGACTTCATCGCACAGCGAGCTGCTGGCGTTGCCGACGAGATGCTGTATACCTACTCTACCGTATGGTTCGCTCCACTGAACATCTCGTATGCAGTAGGTGTTGACGGAATATCTGTTGTCATGCTGCTTCTCTCAAGCATCATTGTGTTTACTGGCACATTCGCTTCATGGAAGCTCAAGCCTCTGACAAAGGAGTTCTTCATGTGGTTCACACTGCTTTCTACTGGTGTGTACGGCTTCTTTATCTCTATAGACCTGTTCACCATGTTCATGTTCTATGAGGTGGCTCTTATCCCTATGTACCTTCTTATCGGTTACTGGGGTTCTGGCAGAAAGGAATATGCCGCAATGAAGCTGACACTTATGCTGATGGGTGGTTCTGCACTTATCATCATCGGTCTTATAGGTATATATTTCTTCAATGGTGCTTCAACCATGAATATCCTTCAGATTGCTCATGCACACGCTATTCCTGTAGCTGTACAGAAGGCTCTCTTCCCGTTCGTATTCATTGGTTTCGGTGTGCTTGGAGCTCTGTTCCCATTCCATACATGGTCTCCTATCGGTCACGGTTGCGCCCCTACATCAGTATCTATGCTCCACGCTGGTGTGCTGATGAAGCTCGGTGGCTATGGCTGTTTCCGTATTGCGATGTTCCTGCTCCCTGACGCAGCTCATGATTTGGCATGGATATTCCTTATCCTGACCACAATATCTGTAGTATATGGTGCATTCTCCGCATGCGTACAGACAGACTTGAAGTTCATCAATGCTTACTCCTCTGTATCTCACTGCGGACTGGTGCTCTTTGCTCTTCTTATGATGACAAAGACATCATGCACTGGTGCTATCCTGCAGATGCTCTCTCACGGTTTGATGACTGCGCTCTTCTTCGCACTCATCGGTATGATTTACGGTCGTACTCACACTCGTGACATACGTCAGCTGGGTGGTCTGATGAAGATTATGCCTTTCCTTTCCGTTGGCTATGTTATCGCTGGTCTTGCCAACCTTGGTCTTCCAGGTTTCTCAGGCTTCATTGCCGAGATGACCATCTTCGTTGGTTCATTCGAGAATGCAGACACTTTCCATCGTTGCTGCACCATCATAGCATGTACTTCTATCGTAGTAACAGCGGTTTACATCCTTCGTACCGTCGGTTTCATTCTCTTCGGTAAGGTTACAAACCCTCACTATGAGGAACTCACCGATGCTACATGGGACGAGAAATTTGCTGTATGCTGCCTTATATTCTGCGTTGCCGCTCTTGGTAGCTTCCCACTCTGGGCAAGCGATGTGATACTCAACGGTGTAACGCCAATACTTAACAATTTGGCTGCAATGTAATCAAAACAAACAAACGACTATGAATTATTCTCAATTTTTGAATATGATACCAGAAGCCACCCTGATGGCTATCCTGGTAATAGTATTTGTGGCAGACTTCTGCAGCCATGGCAAGTCAGAGCGCAAATGGTTCAATCCTATGGTATGCGTTCTGCTATTGGCTCAGCTAATTATCAATATCTGCCCTGGTGATACTGCGGTATCACTCTTCGGTGGCATCTACGAGGCTACACCTGCCGCCAACATGATGAAGAGCGTACTGACATTCGGTACTCTAATCGTTGTGCTGCAGTCACGCAACTGGCTCACTGTTACTGATACGAAGAAGTATGAGGGTGAGTTTTATATGCTTACAATCTCTACACTCCTTGGTATGTTCATGATGATGAGCGCAGGCTCATTCCTAATGTTCTTCCTCGGACTGGAAATGGCGTCTGTTCCTATGGGCTGCATGGTGGCACTTGACAAGTATCGCAAGAACTCTGCCGAGGCTGCTGCAAAGTTTATTCTTACTGCGACATTCTCTTCAGGTGTGATGCTGTACGGTATATCTTTCCTCTACGGTTCCACAGGTACACTGTATTTTGCGGACTTCAGCCGTGCGATAGGCTACTCACCTATGGCAATCATGGGCATGGTATTCTTCATCGCAGGTCTTGGATTCAAAATTTCCCTTGTACCATTCCACTTCTGGACTGCTGATACATACCAGGGAGCACCAACAACAGTGACAGGATACCTCAGCGTAATATCAAAGGGTGCTGCTGCATTCACTCTCGTTACATTGCTCTATAAGGTGTTCATTTCACTCTCCGTTTACTGGACATTTACGATGTACATCCTCGTGGTTCTCTCTATCACAATAGCGAACCTCATGGCAATACGTCAGACAGAACTGAAGCGCTTCATGGCATTCTCTTCTATCTCGCAGGCAGGTTATATAATGCTTGTTGCAATTGGCGGGAACTACGTCATGAGCATCACAGCTCTGATGTACTACGTGCTTATCTACATCGTAGCAAACATGTCTGTGTTCACTATTATTGCAGCAGTAGAAAATGCTAACGGAGGAAAGACAGAAATGGCAACATACAACGGACTGTACAAGACGAACCCGAAGATGGCGTTCCTCATGACACTCGCTCTCTTCTCTCTCGGTGGTATACCTCCATTTGCAGGTATGTTCTCTAAGTTCTTCGTGTTCCTCTCAGCCGTTGACGGACGTCCGACAGTGATGCCTTACTTTATCGTGTTCATCGCATTGATAAACACAGTAGTGTCACTGTACTACTATCTGCTTATCGTAAAGGCAATGTACATTAACAACGATGGCGAGCCTATCAAGACATTCAAGATGGACTGTAACACTAAAATCACACTCGCCGTCTGCACAGCAGGTGTGCTATTCTTCGGTATAGCAAGTTGCATATACGACGCTCTGCACGCTGCTGCGGCTATGTAAAAAGTGTTTTGAAAAAGTATTGTAAAATCACAAGAACACAATACCGCATATAGAAAGGTGCCCTGAACTATCTTTACAAAAGAAGTTCAGGGCACCTTGCATTTTTGTTTCTGAAAAACAAAAATCAAAAACAATACACACATAAAAAGACATATATATAAGCGGAAACAATATATCTTGTTAATAGTTTTCAAGCTCTACTAAGTCATTGACTTAATGGAGCTTTTTTTCTTCTTTTTCACCAATGTGAGAATAAAAACTTGCGTATATGCAAAAAATGTTATAACTTTGCAGTCTAATATGCGAACAATGAAAGCAACTGAAAACGTAATATCAGTAAAACCAGTAACAGACAAAAAAGGAATGGATGATTTTGTCCATTTCCCTAAGGCCCTATATAGAGGCGTGGAGCAGTATGTCCCAGACATGGACATTGACATACGAGACACATTCAAGCCAAAGAAGAACAAGAGTCTTGCATTTACAGATATTCAGGCTTTCGTTGCATATAAAGGCGGAGAGGTAGTTGGACGCATAGCTGGAATCATCAATCATAAGGCTAACAGCATTTGGAACAAGCAGGCTGTACGATTCTCTATGATTGAATTCATTGACGACATTAACGTTTCAAAAGCACTGCTTGACAGCGTTGTAGAATGGGGACGTTTACGCGAGATGACTACCATACAAGGGCCTATGGGCATTACCGATTTTGACAAGGAAGGCATGCTCATTGAGGACTTTCAGCTCAGCGGCACTTTCGTGGAATATTGGAATCCACCATACTACAAAGAGCATCTTGAGAAATTAGGATATTCAAAAGAAACAGATTGGCTGCACATAAGATTCCAAGTTCCTGAAGAGATTCCGGCACGATACGCCAGAGTCTCTGATTACACGAAGGAGATGTTCGGACTAAAGGTTGTTAAAAAGACGAAGAAAGAACTCCTGCACGGCTATGGCATAAAGGTCTTTGAACTACTGAATGCTGCATATGCTCCCATATTCGGTTTCTCACCGTTTTCGCCAGAACAGGCAAAAGAATTTCTCTTGAAGTATGTTCCACTTCTCAACATGAAGATGATTACGTTTATCGAAAATGAGAAAGAAGAACTTGTCTGTGTTGCAATTACCATTCCAGACTTCTCTGAAGGACTGAAAAAAAGTAAAGGCAAAGTGTTTCCTAAGGGATGGTACCATCTGCTAAAGGCTATAAAATGGAAGCAAAGCGACAAAGCCGAACTCATGCTAATAGGTATAAGACCAGACATGCAGGGATTGGGAATTAACGCCATGGTATTCACACATCTGATACCTGTATATAACAAACTCGGCATCAAATGGTGTGAGACTGGTCCACAGCTTGAAAATAACGTAAGAGAACTATCGCAGTGGAAACCACTACATCCAGAAACTGTCAAGAGACGTCGATGCTGGCAGAAAGACATTTAGGTAAAGATTTGCAAATAGCCCGCTGGGAGCTATGACAGTAAAATATCCATCTAAAGAAAAGCATACAGTTATGTAAATCATCGCCTTCAGGTTCTTGATTCCTCACGAGAAAAGAAATTAAATAACAACAAGGAAATATAATCAACAACATGAATAGAGTAGTAATTACTGGTATGGGCATATGGTCTTGTCTCGGCCAGTCCCTTGACGATGTTCGCCAATCACTTTTTGAGGGCAAAAGCGGTATTATATTCAGCCAGGAGCGTAAGGACGCAGGATTCCGTTCTGCACTTTGCGCAAACGTACCTATGCCGAACCTCAAGCCTTTTGTTCCACGCAATATGCGTCAATTCATGCCAGAGGAGGCACAGTATGCTTATATGGCAACGAAAGATGCTCTTGCTGCAGCTAACATTGACCAAGATTTCCTCAATGAGCACGAAGTAGGTATCATCTATGGTAACGACTCTGTAGCGGAGGCTACGATGAAGGCTCTTGACAAGTTCCGTGAGTTCAAAGACACTTCTGCTTGTGGCAGCGGTGCTATCTTCCAGTCAATGAACTCAACCGTTACCATGAACCTCGCATGCCTTTTCAAGCTGCGCGGTATCAACCTCACCTCTTCTGCCGCATGCGCATCAAGCTCACTCGCTATCGGTAATGCATACCTTCTCATTAAGAACGGTCTTCAGGACTGCATCATCGCTGGCGGCGCTCAAGAGGCAAATATGTACAGTATTGCTTCATTTGATGGAATACAGGCGTTCTCTACACGTGAAGAACCAACAAAGGCATCACGCCCATTCGACAAGGACCGTGACGGCCTGGTTCCTGGCGGTGGTGCTGCGACCGTTATTCTTGAAAGTTATGAGCACGCAGTAAAGCGTGGAGCACCTATCCTCGCAGAAATAGTAGGATGGGGATTCTCAGGCAACGGTGACCATATCTCCACACCTAACGTAGCAGGTCCTGCACGTTCTCTTGAACTCGCTATAAAGAATGGTGGCGTTGACATTAAAAACATAGGTTACATTAATGCACACGCCACATCAACACACGCTGGTGACGGTCGTGAAGCAATGGCAATAGCACAGATTTTCGGTGACTATAAGGTTCCAGTTACATCTACCAAGTCACAGACAGGTCATGAAATGTGGGCTGCTGGCGCAGCAGAGACCATTTACTCTATGCTCATGATGAAGAACGACTTCATTGCTGGTAACATAAACTTTAATGAGCCAGACGAAGAGACCGCTTGCATCAACATTATCCCAGAGACGAAGCAGGCACACTTCGATATGTTCCTTACCAATTCATTCGGATTCGGTGGAACCAACTCTACATTGATTATCAAGAATCTGTAAAAAGAGGAAGGAGAACTTTACCTATAGCACATTTCACATGTGCTGGATAGAGAAATATAAAAAGAATAAATTAACAACAGACAATAACAAAAACAACATTTATCAATTATGACACGCGAAGACATTATTGCAAAGGTGAACTCAGTACTCGCAGAAGAGTTTGAGGTTGAGGAAAGCGTAATCACTCCAGATGCCATCGTAAAAGAGGCTCTCGCACTCGACAGCCTTAGCCTTGTAGACCTTGTAGCACTTATCCAGTACACATACAAGATTAAGATTCCTGCAGAGGATCTTCCAAAGATTAAGACTTTCAACGATCTTTACGATTACATCGAGAGCCACCTTTAACTTAGTAAATAGTGAACAGGTAATAGTGAATGACCTGCTACATGGCATCATTCACTATCAACCGTTCACTAACCACTGAAGACAAGAATGGATATAAAGAAACTTATACCACAACGTTCGCCTATCATGATGGTCGACGAACTGTTGCGAGTAGAAGGTGACGAGGCTGTTTGCCAGCTATCCGTGAGAGAAGACAACTTCTTTATTGATAGTGACAATCTTATGGCAGAATCAGGATTGATAGAGCATATTGCCCAGTCAGCCTCCGCCTTTGCAGGATACAAGGCTATAGCCGAAGGAGCGACAGAACCTCCTGTTGGTTATATCGGAGAGGTTAAGAATTTTCACCTCTATTCGCGCCCGAAAATAGGAGACTTAATAGTCACCACCATAACAATGGGACCAGAGGTAGAAGGCATCACCATAATTCGTGGTGAATCCAAGGTCGGGGAAGATACTGTTGCAGAGACAACAATGAAGATTTTCATAAAAGAATAGAGTTTCCTTTTGTCATAGCAAAACTCACAAAGCCATAAAACACCATTGCTTTGACGTAACGAAACAAGGAACACACACTAACAAGCAAACAAAATGCTATTAGAGAATCGCTTCTACAAGACGCTGAAGAAAGAGACCGATGGTCTGACGGGACATTTCACTATTGCGATATTACCAGAATGCAATGTTTATGATGGCCACTTTCCTGGTGACCCAGTATGTCCAGGCGTTTGTAACATAGAAACAATCAAAGAATGTGCAATGATGCTTATTGGCAAATCACTACGCATCAAGGCAATCAAGCAATGCCGACTCACCGCCATTGCAACACCTACCGTATGTCCGGAAGTAGACATCAACATCACAGCAACACTTTCAGATGAAGATTCTTACACTGTGATTGCAACCATCAAGGATAGCAAACAAACATACATGGAGTATAAAGGCACCATGATGTGTGAAGAATAAAAGTTCCTGTCCTATATAAGCTTAAAAAGCAATACGCAACAAAAATGACAAATCTTTTCATCAAGATATACGAATACTTAAGGTACCATCGTGCAGTCCTATGGCTCTCGATGGTCTTTCTATTTATAGTAACAGGCTTCTTCGCATCTCAGATACACCTTGAAGAAGACCTTAACAAGCTTATGCCATCATCCAAGAACGAGGATGGTACCACCAAGATGGCATTCGCCGACCTCCACATCAAAGACAAGACTTTCCTTCTCTTTGAAGCGAAAGGCAAGGTCAAGTCTGGAGATGATGCCATGACCACCGCACTGACAAGCGTATGCGATGAGTTCGTTGACTCACTCCTTGCACGCGATAACGCCAAGGATAGCACTCAGAGAGTTATTGGAGATATTTTCTATGCAATACCAGAAGACCTTATGTTCGACGGGGTATCATACCTTACGGAGCATCTTCCTGCCTACATAGACACAACAGCCTATGCAGCCTTCGACACACTGCTCACTGTAGAGCACATGAAGAAGCAGATGAAACAGAATGCCAAGGACATGCAGGGGGAATTCGGAGATATGTTCCCCGAGCTGTTAGAGATGGATCCTATCGGCATGCGCAACGTATTAGCGAAACAGCTTGAGCCGATGATAGGTGCAACAGGTGGAGCATACAAGACTATTGACAGTCACTTCTTCGTACCAGACTCAACTGTTTGCGTAGCATTCATATCACCAAGTTTTTCTGCTACTAACACTGGGCAGGGCTCTGAACTGTTCAAAAATCTCAATGAACTGATTGACAGTTTTGCTGTCAGCCATCCAGATGTAAAGATAAGTTACCACGGCACTCCCGCCAGTGGATACAACAACTCGTCAACAATCAAGAGTGACCTGACGAGCACAATTACAGGCTCACTTATACTTGTGCTCATCGTACTCTTTATCTGTATGCGCAATTGGAACACAATTCCGCTACTCATACTTCCTGTAGCCTTCGGAACACTGTTTGGGCTCACGCTAATGTACTTCATTAAGGGACAGTTCTCACTACTCGCTCTTGGCATCGGTGCCATCGTCCTTGGCGTAGCTATGAGCTATGTGCTGCATATCATAACACATTATAAATATGTAGGTGACTCACTAAAGGTGCTTAAAGATGAAGTTAAACCTGTGCTACTCGGCTGTCTTACTACCATTGGCTCCTTTATGGGTATCATATTTATCAAGACAGATCTGTTGCAGGACTTCGGACTCTTCGCCAGTTTCGCAATTATCGGTACCACTATCTTCGCACTGATATACCTTCCACACCTTCTCACTCTTGAGAAGAATCGCATAAACAAGAAGGCATTCGGCCTTATTGATAAGTTTAATGCTTATCCGTTCGATAAAAATAAGGTTCTACTTGCAGTGATTGGCGTAGCAACTGTCGTATGTATAGGTTTCTATATAGTGAAAGGTACAGATTTCGATGCAGACATGGGCAACCTCGGTTATCTTGCAGACAATACCGAATACTCAGAGAAACTACTTCGCGACAAGACTTATACCGAGGACAAGACCAAGTATTTCGCTTCACAAGGCAAGACTATGGAGGAAGCATTGGAAAATTTCTCTATGCTATCACATAAGCTTGACTCTCTTAAACAGAAGGGATTGGTTAAGGATTATACACATACAGATGCCATCTTTGTTCCACTCAAGGAGCAACAGGAACGCATTAATGCATGGAAGAGATATTGGACACCAGAACGCCTTGCTACAGTAAGACGACTCATCAATGCCACCGCGCCACAAGCTGGTCTGACAACAGATGGTTTTGAAGCGTTCTTTACAGCTGCTACTACTGACTATGAGCCAGCCCCCCTCTATAAGGCTGGTATCATCCCAATAGGTTATCAGTCTACTCTTATGGAGCAAACCATGGCAGGTGACTACCTGTGCTATACGTCGGTACGCTGTACCAACGACTCAATCCGTGGCAAACAGACAGACTATAACCGCATCTGCGATGCTATAGCGACACAGCCTAACATGCTCGTACTTGACACTTACTATTATACTACAGACGGACTGAACGAGCTAAACGGTGATTTCAACGTGCTTCAATGGGTCAGCATGGCATTCGTATTCGTAGTACTACTGTTCAGTTTCCACTTCAATATCCGATACACTCTGCTTGGCTTCGCACCTATTCTGCTTAGCTGGCTGATAGTGCTTGGAGCAATGGCGATGTTTGACATGAAGTTCAACCTCATCAATATCATCATCTCCACCTTTATCTTCGGCATAGGTGTAGACTACAGCATCTTCGTAATGAACGGTCTGATCAGTGATGCACAAGGGAATGAAAAGAGTCATGTACTTGCCTACCACAAGACAGCAATCTTCTTCTCTGCCTTCATTCTCATCATTACTGTAGCCTCTATGCTTGTAGCGAAACATCCAGCTATAAAGTCTGTAGGCTTTGCTACTCTCGTTGGTATGCTCGCAGCCGTAATACTGTCATACGTACTACAGCCTGCTGTATTCAAGAAGTTTACGAAAAAGTAAGAAATGAATTACGACATCATTATAATAGGTTCAGGATTAGGAGGTCTGGAATGTGCTACCATGATGAGCAAGCAAGGTCGTTCCGTCTTGGTTCTTGAACGCCAAGCACAGCCTGGCGGATGTATGCAAAGCTACAGACGCGGCAGTGCTGCTTTTGATACCGGCCTACACTACATCGGTGGTATAGACGAGGGACAGCCACTCCATGATACATTCCAGTCCATCGGACTTCTTGACCTCCCTTGGCAAAGGCTGGATCGCAACGGCTTCGACCGCATTACCATCGGTAACGAGACATTTGCATTCCATGAGGGCTACGACAACTTCGCTAAAGCGTTAGCAGAGCGTTTCCCTACACAGCGACAAGCATTGCAGGACTATGTAGACATGCTACGACGTTCTGATGATGACCAGCTCTCTACGCTCAACAATTCTGAGCCTGTAGAAGACGCTTTTTCAAACGAAAGTTTCAACACCAATGCCTACGCCTGGTTACACGAGAAGTTCAGTGATGAACTATTGATAAATGTATTATCAGGTGCATCATTGAAAATGGAGCTGCACAAGTCTACACTTCCACTTTTCACCTTCGCCCATGGCAACGGAAGTTTCATCCAGAGCAGCTGGCGACTGAAAGGCGATGGAAACATGCTCGTACAGAAACTTGTGGATCAGATAAAAGCCAACGGAGGTGAAGTGAGATGCAATGCCGAAGTAACGGAACTGGAAGAGCGTAACGGCAAGATAACAGCAGCTATCTGCTCCAACGGAGAACGATATGAGGGTAAAACCTTTGTCAGCAATCTTCATCCAGCAGCTACCTGCCAATTAGTAAAAGAAGGCAGTGCAATGAAGAAGATATACCGCAGGAGAATGGCCAACCTCCCTAACACATTCGGAATGTTCACTGTATCCATACGTCTCAAAGCGGATACGCTTCCATACATGAATCACAACAAATTCATCTATGCACAACCAAACGTATGGGAGATATCAGAACTAAACCACGATGGTTACGGTATACTTGTCAGTTGTCCATACTCAGACACAGGTTACGCCACAACACTTGACATTCTCACCCCTATGCTGTGGCAGGAGTTAGAGCAATGGCAGGAAACCACCATTGGCAAGCGTGGCGATGACTACAAAGCCATGAAACAACATAAGGCAGAACAAGTCATTCGCATTGCAGAACAGCAGATGCCAGGACTCAGCGAGGCAATAGAGCATGTCTATACCAGCACCCCCCTCACCTACCGTGACTACAATCATACACCGCAGGGCTCTGCATACGGGATCCGCAAGGACTGCAACAACCCGATGATGACAATACTCACACCACGCACTCCCATCTCAAACCTACTCATGACTGGTCAAAACCTCATGCTACATGGGTTGCATGGCGTTACAATGACTGCACTATACACATGTAAAATAATATCTCAAACAAAATAGGTAATGAAAAAAGTATTAGCTACATTATTGATGGCATTGACATGTACCATCACCTTCGCACAGTCTGCCTATTATCAGAAGGCAGTTGCAAAGTACAAGAATGTCTCATCACTTACAGCATCGGCTACCAAGACGAAGCACAAAACCTCCGTTGCGAAAGACGCAGTAAGCAATGGTTCATTCTACGTCAAGTCCCCAAACAAAGTTCTTATCTCATTCGACAAAGGTAAAGATGCCCTTATGATGAACGGTACCAACTTCGTTATGACCATCAAGGGACACAAGTTCAAAACCAACAGCAATCAGAATGCTCAGTTCAAGACCTTCCAGGCAGTGCTTGAGAGCATCTTCAGCGGTGGCAGCATAGACCTATCCAAGTATAAGGATGTTGACATAAAGAAAAGCGGCAACAACGTGGTACTCACCATCACTCCTGTTATGGACAAGAAAGGTGCCAAGCGCCAGATGTTCTCCTCTTTTGTTGTCACCATCGACAGCCGTAACTCCGAGCTCCGCTCTCTCCGCATGAACGAGAAAAAAGGCAACCACACTGAATATACATTCTCTGGTTACCGTCTTGGTGCTAACGTGTCTGACTCACTTTTCAAATAAGAAGCAATATAATGGAGAAGAAAGAAGTACACGATATCTGTCGCATACAAGTAAAGTTCAGTGAGATTGACTCCATGCGCCGTGTATGGCATGGCACTTACGTCAAGTACTTTGAAGACGGTCGTGAGTCTTTCGGTCGCCACTATCCTGGCTGTGACTACAAGAAGATGCAGGATACAGGTATCTATGCTCCCATATACGACATACAGGTGAAATGCCTTGCTCCACTTGAGATGAACGATGTAGCAGTAATACATACCTACTACGTTCCCAAACGTGGTGCACGCCTTGACTATCGATACGAAGTCTACAGAGAACGTGACGGCGTACTTTGCTGCAAGGGCAGTACTACACAGCTCTTCATTGACCGTGACGGCATACAGATGTATGATTGCCCCGACTTCTATGAGGAATGGAAAAAGAAATACGCAGTAAAATAAAAACAGAAACAGGAAGATGCAATAGCATCTTCCTGTTTCTGTTTTTATGTAAATATAATGTTCACAAGCTATCATTCACATTCCCAATAACTTTACAGCTTCAGGAGTGAGGAATTGCTTTACCTTGTTGAATGGCACAACGAACTTAGGCTTACCAGCTGCATACGGTGCTATCTCATACTGGCCATAAACAAACTTCAAGCCCTTCTCTGTAGGATATGGAGGCAATTGTGGCAATGGTATTGTGGTGCCATCTATCTGCAAGAGTTCGTCAAGCCCTGCATCGTCCACTGTTTCTCCCTGTTTTACGAAATATGATACAAGGCCTGCACGCAGCAACTGTTGCATTGCCTTGCCAGAAGACGGCTTAAGAAAATTAGAGAAGCGCTTGCCCGTCCGCTTGTCGTATGTCAGTCCTCCAAGGTCTGTACTTGAACCATGCGCACCGCCACTAAATATTTCAACCTCTGCATCATATACGCAATAGTCATTAGTCTCCCACTCACGTTCTATCTCTATATCATAATAATACTGCATGGGGTCAATCCTCATAGGTTCGCGCCCCTCTTCCTGTGCCAACTCCTTCTCTGTGTCATTACGTGTCTTGTTATCTTCCACTGACTGAGCACGAACAGCCTTAAGCAGTTTTCCTCCATAATAATCTACAGCCTCTGACATCTTCGGCACATCAGATTTGTATGCTACTATTGGCGACATATATTCATTCATCGAGGCTGCCTTGCCCAATACAGCCATCAAGTCTTTGCGAATGTTTACAGAAACATTGTCGTCACCATCGGGGTACTCCACATCCACCTCTATCTTGGCATATTTCGTATCCTTTTCGTACTTATTTTCCTTTACAGTCATTGGTGCTGTGACATTAACAGCTATGTCGTCATCCTGAACATGCGATACACTGGCAGTCTTAGGCTTCCTGCCATCACACGACATGAGAGTAGTAAGGAGGAGCGACATCGCAATCGTTGTAATAATATTTCTTCTCATATAGCTATTATGTGTTTAGGGTTATGTTACAAAAATAATGAAGTATGAGTTCATACACAATTATTTTTGTTATTTTTTACTTATTACATACTGATTATGAAGATTTTTAACTACCTTTGTGCATGGTTACGGTGAGAAAGCCAACTACAAACAAAATGAGAAAAATCATTCACATCATAGTATTAACCTTTGTCTGCTCCATCGCCATGGCGCAGACAACCTTTCGTTACAAAGGACAAACCTTGCGGACAAGCAACAGATGCCTATTGATTGATGACAGCATGCGTAGAAAGTCTGCATTCACATTCAAAACAGTCAATGAGGCATTACGGTATATTGATACTCATAACATCTCCGATACATCATGGACCAGCATATACATCAAACCTTCAGTATACTGGATAGACAATCCTGATGAAGAGACAGTACGCCGCCCAGAGAAAGGCTCAACCACTCCATTCGCCATGACGGTGAAGGCAAGCAGAGTGAAACTGATTGGTATGGGAGAAACGGCAGAAGAGACAGTATTGGCATGCAACCGCGGACAGACACAGGGAGCAGACGGCAACTTCACCATGTTTCATTTCATGGGCACCCACATCTCGGCAGAGAACCTTACATTCGGCAACTACTGCAATGTAGACCTTATATATAATAAGGACAAAAGAAAGAGCCGTCCGAAGCGTAAGACTGCCATCGTACAGGCACAACTTGCTATATGCGACGGCGACTATTATACACTAAAAGACTGTCGTTTCATATCACGTCTGAACCTCTGCCCGTTTGTTGGCGGCAAGCACACCGAGTTCGAGCATTGCTACTTTGAGTGCACCGACGACGCACTGTGCGGCACTGGCATATACAAAGACTGCCGCTTTACATTCTTCAGCAGCAAGCCATTTTATACTACCGACAAAGAAGTCGGTGCTACATTCATCAACTGCGACATACACAGCAAGACCAGCGGCACGCAGTACCTTACAAAGGTAAGCGGACCAGTGACAATGACCAACTGCCGTTGGACCAGTGACGACCCACAGTTGAAAATAGAATGGAACAGGCGTCCAGACCCTCGTCACCACTGCGTCATGCAAGGCTGCACACTAAACGGGAAACCTCTTGACGTACCTACCCCCACGGAACCACTGCCCGTAGCCCTGCCACCGTTCGAGATAAAGCCGCAGACAGCCATCATCCCAGGCAGATGGACTATGGACTGCTATAAGCCAACAGATACAATGGGCTACGACTGGACAGCGGACAACAGCAAAAGTGCATGGGGATATGCCGAAGGCATGGATGGCGCCGAGGGTTCTTGGGGACTGATACAGTTACAGAAAGGCGCACGAATAATGTACACCCCACGTGACGAGGGCGAAGAGGTAAAAGAACAAACATGTACCATTGAGCTTGATCCTTGCAAAGGACCAGGACAAGGGTTCGGTTCAGCCACTGGACAATATCTCGACATTTGCATAAAATTCAACACACGCACGCTCTCTGGCTATGGCATCCGCTTCATCAGAACGCCAGAATACGACCACGCCGTGGAGACATACCTTGTAGAATATTCAAACGGAAGAATCTCACGTGTCAGTGATGCCGCACGTTGCGACCTCTTCAAACGAGGTTGCATCGTGACATTGACGGCTGACGGTAACTCTCTGACTGCAAAGATAACGAACAGTAACCTCCCCAACAGCAATCAAATCCTCACCGCAAGAATGCCGCATCCTAATACCTACGGAGGCTTTCACCTGCAACATACAGGTAGTGTCGGAGCCTCAGCCACCGTCATAAAAAAGATTTTCTTAAAATAAATACATACATTACAATACAACTTACTATGGATTACCAGAAAATAATAGACTACTATTTCCCAGAAACCGCCAACCCAGCACTGCGTAATATTCTTATCACCCACAGCAGAAGCGTGGCAGAAACCGCCATTGAGATATGCAACAAGCATCCGGAACTCAATGCCGACAAGAAATTTGTCTATGAGGCAGCAATGCTCCACGACATTGGCATAGTAAAATGTGATGCTGATGGCATCCACTGTTATGGTACTGAGCCATACATCCGCCACGGACTGTGCGGAGCAAAGATGCTAGAAGAATATGCAGAGAAGTTCATGCCCAGCGTAGACATAACGCCATACGCCCGAGTATGCGCAAGACACACAGGCACAGGTCTGACAGCCAAGACCATACGCAAGCAGGGACTCCCACTACCCGCACAGGACTTCACTCCCGAGACAATAGAGGAGCAGATAGTATGCTATGCCGACAAGTTTTTTTCAAAGACGAAACTCGACAGATGCAAGACCTTCGACCACGCAGAGAAGTCGCTCATGAAGTTCGGAGAAGACGGAGTGGAAGTGTTCCGCAAGTGGCACAAGATGTTCGGATAGAGCAGGTAGCGGAAAAATAAACTACAAGTGAGCTTATTGAGTATATATGAATAAAATTCTTTTCGCATTTTTGCTGTTTATCTTATGTTTGTCACTGTCAGCTCAACATCACAAATCGAATCAAAGCAACATTCCCGCCAGAGTGACAGAACAAACAGCTGTAAGTGGCAATAATGAGTGTGCCAAAAGACAGACAAGTGCTTTTGAAAATACAACAGATGAATTTTTCGATATTAAGTGCATATTAAACGACACGTCAATATACAAAGGTCATAAGACAGACATGACATACGGTTTTGAGCGTGAACTGCAGGTGACAGGACATGTAAGCACTTCTGACCAGGACAACAGCATATACAGAATCGTTTTTTTCGTGCCACGGATGGGTATAAGGGAAGAGTTTGAAGTAACGGGCAACCATACATTCAACATACAGAATCTCGACATCATTGATGGTACAACAGTCTGTCTGCAAGCAATATCTGAAAAAGGACAATCTACCGATCTCTACATTGCTCCGCAGGTTTTCCCTAATATATCAGTGTCACGGTTTTACTCAAAACAACATGAAATACCAGCAATAGCATCCGAAGGACTAAAAGACAGGGCTTTATATAACAAGATACATTATTCCTTGGAATTACCCGTCGTTGAGGTGAAGGGAAAGAGATTCACTCCCAAGAATAGACAGAAGCGTATCCCCGACAGAGGAATACCAGAGGGAAGTCCTCTGTTTGAAGAATCAAAGACGATAGAGACCCTTTTGGGAAGATTCGCACTCAAGAAGGGGATAGGACTGTATCATGATTACTTGATGGACGAAGATATTTATACAGAGGGGATAGGACGCATGGTTAGCAAAAATTTTTGTCTATCAGAAGTGATGATGGACGAACAACTTCTAATAGGATATGAACTAGCTGATGTCTTAAACCTCACTCCATCAGATATTGCACAGATAGAGTACTTCCTGCCGTCTAATTATGAGATGTACGGAAATCTTGCAGGCATTGGTAATTCGATGCCAATAAAGGGCCTGTATGGAGAGGCGTCATCAAGAGGGCTGCTGATGATTTGGACAAAGAGCGGCCATAAAAGACGTTCTGACAAAGAACTGCAATATACTACTATCAAGCCATTAGGGTACATGCCGTAGTGAAACAAAATATCGGATGAGCCACATAAGCACAACAAACAAATCTGGTATTAAACATGAAACATTATATTATCATTCCACTGTTATTACTCTGCATGAGTGTCATGGGGCAGGAGTCCCGTGGAGTCACAACAGAGATAATCCAGCTGCATACGGACAAGGACTGTTATGCCATAGGTGACACCGTCAGATTTAATGCAGACTTGATTGATGGAGAGACTGGCATGATGTCAACAGACCATGACTATCTGGCAGGACGATCCAACTTCATATACGTGGAACTGCACGATGCACAGGCTGACACTTTGGTAGTACGCTACATGGTAAAGAAGGATTCTGTGGGGAACTTTGCTAACGCATTCGTCTTGCCGCTGCGCTTGAACAGCGGACACTACACCTTGGTGGCGTATACAAGATACATGATGAACTTCAGCAATGATTTCTTTGCATATAGAGACCTCTATGTACAAGGAGTCAAGAACAGCGAGAGTACCGTGGAACACAAGGCGACACTTCCATTATCATTAGTAGTGCGCCCAGAAGGAGGCGTTCTGCTAAGAGACCACATGCAGTGCATGGCTTATTCGGTAAGAGATGCCAACGGGACTGGCATAGATGCGAAAGTATATATCACCAATATTGCCAACGACTCAATAATCACCCAAGGAGAAACCGAGGTGGACGGCATGGGAAGGCTCTATTTCATACCAGAATCCGGGAAACACTATCGCCTCACTGCTCGTACAGCCGACAACATAGTAACAGAAGCCAACCTACCTGAAGTGAAAGAAAAAGGTGCTACGATGAAAATAAACAAGAGAAAGAACCTCCTGTATATAGAACCACTACTCGCAGGATGCACGAAAGATGACATAGAACTATTGATTTCGTCATACGATAGCAGAAAAGTTATTACATTTGGAGACAGCGGTTATGCAGTGCTTGACACGTCTCAACCACCGAAAGGATTGATAAAATTGCAAATAAGGAACAAAGCTACGCAAGAAATAATGGCAGAAAGGATTTTTTATCAAAGGTGATTGACAAGTAAGAATTACTCCGACCAATCCCTTAGTTAAAATATAAAAAATCATTTGGGCAATACGTTTTTTTTATTACCTTTGCATAATCAAGTATTGGAATATCCATCTCTATACGGGCTAACCTCTAACTGATATGAAATACGCGGAATACATAAAACAGATAGAAATAGACTCTCTGTGGAATGGCAGAAAGCATATTGTATGGCAACTGGACAGGCATGTTAACATCCTTAGTGGCGTGAATGGCGTTGGCAAGAGCACCATCTTGAACAAGGTGGTGACACCACTGTTCAGAGAGCAGGGTAAAGTGGACCATTACAAAGGGGTGCGGCTGCAACTACACGAGGAGGATGCAGAGGCTCTGAGGTTTGACCTCATAAGGTCTTTTGACCGCCCGTTGATAAATAACGAACTGACTGCAAGGCTCGACATGAAGATAGGCACGGAACTGGACCTGCAACTGTTCATGCTGCAACGGAAGTATCTGGACTATCAGGTGAACCTTGCCAACAGGATTATCGACGTATTGCAGAGCGGTGAACCTGATGCGGCAACCAAGGCCAAGTGTATGTCAGAGAGCAAGACACGGTTCTATGACATCGTAGACCACCTCTTCAGCGACACCAAGAAGAGCATTATCCGCACGGAGAACGAGATAAGGTTCCTGCAGATGGACGAGGTGCTGCAACCCTACCAGCTATCAAGTGGCGAGAAACAGATGCTCGTAATCCTGCTCACTGTACTGGTGGAGGACCAGAAGCCATACGTTCTCTTCATGGACGAGCCAGAGGTGAGCCTCCACATAGAATGGCAGAAGCAGCTCATCAGCACCATCATGGAGATAAACCCTAACGTGCAGATGATTCTCACCACGCACTCCCCAGCCGTCATCATGGACGGATGGACGGACAAGGTAACGGAAGTCAACGAAATAGAGGTAAAGTAAATGGGTCTGAAGGACTACATATCAAGTGATTACGTCAATGCAGCCAACAAGCTACAGGGCAAGAATGCACGTAGGCGCATAGTAGCTTACGTGGAGAGCTATGACGACATCCTCTTTTGGAGGATGATTCTCAGCCGCTTCGAGAATGAGTCACGCTATTTCGAAGTGATGCTGCCAAGCCGCACCTCGCTCAACAAGGGCAAGAAGCAGGCACTGCTCTCCATCATGAAACACGGTGCTGGCAACAACATGCTTGCGTGCGTGGATGCCGACTATGACTACCTGATACAAGGCATGACATTCCAATCGGACTTCATGCTGAACAACAAATATGTGGTCCACACCTATGTCTATGCCATAGAGAACTACCAGTGCTACGCCCCTTCGCTGCACAACGTATGCGTAATGGCAACGCTCAACGACCATCCATTGTTTGACTTCGTGACATACCTTGCGGAATACAGCAAGGCGATATTTCCCCTCTTCGTATGGAGCATCATGCTCTACAGAAAGAGGGAGTACAGCAAGTTCAGCATCACGGACTTCAACAAGACCGTTGCCATACGCCACTCACGCATACAGGACATGATGGGCAACGTAGAGAGAGTGAGACACAAGGTAAAGGTGAAGGTCAACGACCTGCGCAGAACGTGTCCTGGCAGGAAGGAGGAATACGTCAAGACGCGCGATGACCTATTGAGACTGGGCGTGACACCAGAGACCACATACCTTTACATTCAGGGGCACCACCTGTTTAACAACATTGTGGCACCCACAGTACAGACGGTATGCGATGAGCTCCGCAAGGAGTGCGAACGCGACATCAGACAGAAGGCCATGCACGTCATGCAGTTGCAGAACGAACTGTCTGCCTACACAAAGTCGCAGAGCGACATACCATCCATGCTGAAGAAAAACCAAGGCTTTGAATTCTCCGAGCCTTACCAGCGCATACTGAAAGACGTAGAGCGCATTATTAACGAGGAGTAAGCAAGTATTCAGAAATCCTTTCACAATACTTGCCAGACACTACCTCATTACCCCCAAACGACAAGAAACAAATGATTAATTTCACATTTTATTCCCCAACAGAATTTGTATTTGGCAAGAACACCGAGACTGGCGCAGGACAATTGGCCAAGCTGTATGGTGCTACAAAGGTACTTATAGTCTATGGTGGCGGCAGTGCCGTAAGGAGTGGACTGCTCGACCGCGTAAAGGCGTCATTGCAGGCAGAAGGCATAGAGACCATCTGCATGGGCGGCGTAAGACCTAACCCTACCGATGACAAGGTGTATGAGGGCATTGATACCGTAAGGAAAGAAGGTATCGACTTCATCCTCGCAGTAGGCGGTGGCTCAGTCATTGACACCGCCAAGTCTATCGCATGCGGAGTGAAGTACGATGGCGACTTCTGGGATTTCTTCATTGGAAAGGCAAAGGTTGCAGAAGCTCTGCCCGTAGGTGTGATTCTAACCATCCCCGCCGCAGGCTCTGAAGGCTCAGGCAACGCTGTCATCACCAATGTGGCTACCAAGCAGAAATTAGGCATCAAGCAGCCTATGACACTGCGTCCGCGCTTCGCCATCATGAATCCCGAACTTACCATGACGCTTCCAGCCTGGCAGACAGCATCGGGCATCTGCGACATGATGATTCACATTCTGGAGCGTTACTTCACCAATACGGAGAACACAGAGATTGGCGACCGTATGTGTGAGGGTGTGCTCATCGCTATCGTCAATGAGGCGAAGAAGGTGATGGCGAACCCTATGGACTATGATGCAAGAGCCAACATCATGTGGAGCGGCATGGTGGCGCATAACGGTACATGCGGCGTGGGCTGCGTGGAAGACTGGAGCAGCCACCAGATGGAGCATGAAGTGAGCGCAATGTATGACGTGACTCACGGTGCAGGTCTGGCGGTAATAACCCCTGCCTACATGACATTTATGGCAAAACACCACGCCAAGCGCATAGCGCAGTTTGCCGTAAGAGTAATGGGCGTGAGCGAAAACTTCGGCAGCAAGGAAGAGATTGCACTTGAGGGCATCAAGCGCTTTAAGGCATTCCTGCATGATGACATGAAACTGCCCGTTACATTCGCGCAGTTAGGTATTGAGAATCCGGACATACCAGAACTGGTGAAGAGACTGCACGCAAACAAAGGCGAGAAATTCGGACTGTTCTACCCTATCACCCCTGACGTCAGTGAGGAGATATACAAATTGGGATTGTAAGTTTAATGGAAAACAACGAACAGAACTATCAGGAGGCTCCTCAGATGGAGAATCCCGATGCTAAGACCCCAAAGGCAAAGGCTCCTAAAAAGACAACAAGGAAGACTACGAGTAGTGCTAACAACGGCGAGGGCAAGAAGACTTCTCCTAAAACGAGGAACTCAAGGGGCAAGAAGACCTTGAAAAACAAGAAAGCAGAGGAGATGGCTGCCACAGAGAAGGAAGCACCAACAGCAGTGACCACTGAAAGCGATGCTACCACAACGACAACCGACAGCACCGCCCTACCCGCACCTGTAGAACAGGAAACCGTAACGGAAAATGCAGCGGCAGAAGTCGACAGTATAGAGGCTGCACAGCCCGTTACAGTCCCAGAACAGTCTTCTACCCCAGAGCAAACAAGCGAGAAGGAGACAGAGGCAGAGGCAGACGTTGCAACAGCAGAGGACGAAGAGAAAGAGCAAAAGCCACAAAAGGTACAGCAGGAAGAGAAACGTCCACAAAAAGAGCAGAATGCACAGAAGGAGAAACCCGCTCAGAAGGAGAATGCAAGACAGCAGCTGTCCGTACCTGCCCTGCCCAACATCCGCATCAACAACATCATAGAACTGCTGCAGGCACCTATGCGCAGCATCGTGCTGACAGACCAGCAGATACAGCAACTGACACTGGAGCAGATAGAAGAGAGGCACCGCTTCCTGGAGGAGACACTGGCAAGAGTACTAGACTATGACGTGGTAATAAGCGACACCAATATATGGCTGGAACTGCTCATAGGCTATACATCAAGTCACTCTGACCCACGATATAATGCACGGCTACAATTCGAGAGACAGCTGGAGTTTATCTCAAAGCTGACATACTATCGCAGCGGTCGCTTTATGATTCTCGGTGAGACATACGAGGAGATAGACCGTTTCGCCTCCATGCTCGACCCCGCCAACCATCGCGATGCAGACTTTACAGACAATATAGTATGTCTCAACACCGCCGCACGTCTTGCCAAACGTCTTATTCTTGCCCAGCAGCGAGAAAACCGACTGCGCATCGACGGCATCGGCGCTGAGTCGCATCATGCCGCCTTTGCCGACCCTGCTATTATAAGAAAGGTGGCAGAGCTTTTTGCCAGCGGCAAGAAGGTGCTGCTGCTTACCAATGATGCCTCTGTAGCAATCAGAGCGATGGGCATCTGTGATGACTTGCAGAGATACAACAATATCACAGACAAGGAATGGGACGAGAAGTATGCCCCCTTACGCCCTATGGTCTTCACCTTTGACGACTTGAAGCAACTGGACTTCTACACCAAGCAGTATCACTACATACAGATGGCTGCCGGAGTGCCATGGATGAGCGATATAGAACACAGCATAAACAGAGATATCCCTGCCCCACTCGAGCTGAACATGGAAGCCTTCAAGCCTGGCGACAAGCACAGAAGCGACAACCTCTTCAATGAGCAGGAGAAGCAGCAGGGCCAGCAGAAACTCCAGCAACAAAAGAAACTGATGGAGCAGAAGAAACAAGAGCAGGCACAGAAGCAGCAACAAGCTCAGCAAAAGAAGGCGCAGTCCAAACAGCAGTCCAAACAGGAAGCAAAACCGTTGCCAGCAGAACAGCCTGCCGCTAAAGCGGGGAATACCAGCAATGCCAGCGCCGTAAATGCAACACCCGTGGAAGAGAACGCCCCCGCAAGTGCAGAGGCGAAAGCGAAGCCACGCACCAGACGCAAGCCACAGCGCAAGAAAGCATCTGACGACAAGGTAGCGGACAACAGTCAGCAAGGGCTGCCGCAGCAAACAACCGCCAACAAATAGAAAGAAAAAAGATAACATAACGGTGATACATCTCTTTTACCAATAAGGGCTGTATCACCGTTTTTTTGTGGTCCTACGCAATAGCTATCAAATCACAATACGAAAGCATAGTGATTGCACTACGATTAGGCAACTTTCGCACTGCGATTTGATAGCTATGGTTCCACCATGTCTTTACTCCATTTACAACAAACGAGAGACTAAGCAGAAAAAGCACTTATAGCGAAATCTTTTTTTTATGGCTCTTTGCTTCCTTTACTTTCATCTCGCAGGTCGATTTTAACACAATATTACCGTTTTAAGAACAAAAACACACGTAAAAAGTACTTTTTCCCAAAAAAACTCTATAAACATTTGGAGGAACGAAGAAAAAGCACTACCTTTGCATCGCAATTCAGAAATGACGCCTACAAAAAAGCTAAAATGGTGCGTTAGTTCAGTTGGTTAGAATGCCAGCCTGTCACGCTGGAGGTCACGGGTCCGAGTCCCGTACGCACCGCCAACCATTTCTGAAAATGCAAGGTGCGTTAGTTCAGTTGGTTAGAATGCCAGCCTGTCACGCTGGAGGTCACGGGTCCGAGTCCCGTACGCACCGCCAACAAAATCAAAAAGAGAAGTCATTGCGGCTTCTCTTTTTTTATTTTCACCTTACCGACACATGCAGACACACGATGTCAACATACCAATACGACATGAAATGAATTTCATGTCTGCCAAGACATTTTTCCAAACCACCCCATAAGCATTTCCCAAGTAGCAAACTCCCCCACACCTATTTTTATTAAACAAAATTTGTTCAATTAAGAAAAAATCAGTACCTTTGTGCCAACTTTGTGTCTTCACTGACACTCAGCCATTACAAATAAATAATAAAACTAAAATCATAAAATTCAAAAAATGGCAGTATTAGGAAAAATCAGAAGCAAAGGAGCCTTACTTGTCGGCATCATCGGCCTGGGTCTCTTCGCTTTTATCGCCGAAGAATTTGTGCGTTCTTGCGAATCTACCAAGAACAACGAACGCCAGCAGGTAGCCAAGGTTCTTGGCGAGAAAATCAGTTATCAGGAATTTCAGGAACTCGTAGACGAGTACACTGATGTTATCAAGATGACACAGAACAAGGAGAACCTTACAGAGGACGAACTGAACCAGGTTCGTGACGTAGTATGGAACACCTACATCCAGACAGCTCTCATAGCAAAAGAGGCAAAGGAACTGGGACTTACCGTTACTGATGACGAGATGCGCAGCATCCTTAACCAGGGTACAAACCCTATGCTCTTGCAGACTCCTTTCCTCAATCAGCAGACTGGGCGCTTCGATGCCAACGCACTTAAGCAGTTCATAAACGAATACAACAAGGCGAAGACTTCCAACCCTCAGCAAGCAGAACAGTATCGCCCGATATACAATTTCTGGAAATTCGTAGAGAAGACACTCCGCCAGCAGACTCTCGCCCAAAAGTATCAGACACTCCTAGCATCATGCTTCCTCTCTAACCCTGTAGAGGCTAAGCAGGCGTTCGATGAAGAGAACAACGAAGCTAACATACAGTTGGCTGCTTTCACATACAACTCTATTGCTGACAAGGACGTTAAAATCAGCGATGCTGACCTCAAAGCAAAGTATGACGAACTGAAGCCACGCTTCAAGCAGTATGAGGAAACACGCGACATCAAGTATGTAGCAGTACAGGTAAAGGCCTCAGCCACCGACAAGGCTGCCCTCAACAAGCAGGTAGCTGGTTATGCAAAGGACCTCGCTGCAGCAGCTGACCCAACAGAAGTTATACGTAAGTCTAACAGTCAGGTTGCATACCTCGGTATTCCTGTTTTGAAGTCTGCATTCCCTACAGACATCGCACAGCAGATTGACTCTATGGCTGTTGGCGCAACCACCGCTGTCAAGGAGAATACCGCTGACAATACACTGAACGTCATCAAGCTCGTTTCAAAACAGGAGCTTCCTGACTCTGTACAGTTCCAGGTCATTCAGGTTGCAGGCGAGACTACTGCTGAGGCCAAGACCAAGGCAGATTCTATCATGAATGCGCTCTCTGCCGATGCCACACAGTGGGACGCACTAGCAAAAAAGTACGGTCAGACTGGCGAGAAGCAGTGGATGACTACACAGCAGTACCAGTTCTCTAACACTATCAGTGCTGACAACAAAGCTTTTATCGGTGCCCTCAACACTATGAATGCTGGCGAGACACGCAATATCTCTACTGCATCTGGCAATATCATAGTAAAGGTAACTGACCGCAAGAACTTCCAGACAAAGTATGTTGCTGCTGTAATCAAGACTCCTATCGCATTCACAGACGACACACAGAGCAAGGCTTACAACAAGTTCTCACAGTATGTTTCTGAGAACCAGACTCTTGAGGGTCTTGAAAAGTCTGCAAAGAAGTATGGCTACAACGTACTTGAACTTCAGGACGTAAGAAGTGCCCAGCACAATATCGCCAACATCCCTGGCACTCACGAAGCTCTGAAGTGGGCGTACGAGGCTAAGGAGAACGAGGTTTCCCCACTCTATGAGTGCGGAAACAATGATGCGTTCCTCGTTCTTGTAGTGACAAAGATTCACGAGAAGGGCTACCGTTCACTTGACGATGCCATGGTAAAGGAACTTGTGAAGGCTGAGGTAATGAAGGACAAGAAGGCAGAAATGCTTATGGCAAAGGCCAACGGCGTGAAGAACATCAACGCTGCCAAGGCCAAGGGTGCACAGATTACACAGATACCTCAAATAACATTCGCAGCACCTGCCTTCGTAAGCATCGCAGGAACTGCTGAACCTGCACTGAGCGGTGCCGTTGCTGCTACAAAGCAAGGCCAGTTCTCTGCTCATGCAGTGAAGGGTAACGGTGGTGTTTACCTCTTCCAGGTAACAGCCAAAAAGAACCTCGGCAAGAAGTTTGACGAAAAATCATACGAGCAGCGTATGGCACAGCGCGCTATGCAGGCTGCAGGCAACTTCATGCAGGAGCTTTACATCAACGCTGACATCACTGACAACAGATATATGTTCTTCTAAAAAGAAACAAGCATATTACAGAAATAAAAAAAGAGGCGCACTACTACACAGTGCGTCTCTTTTTTCAATAATACAACAATGAACAACAAGGCTATAAACAAATACCTCAAGAAACACGGCTTTATAGAGTTCAAACCAAAAGCAGTGCTCTTCGACATGGATGGAGTGCTTTACGACTCCATGCCTAACCACGCCAAAGCATGGAAGGAATGCATGGAGAAGTTCGGACTGACAATGACAGAAGAGGAGGCATACCAATACGAGGGTATGCGAGGAGTAGAAACGATAAGAATAATAGCTGGCAGACAGCTTGACAGGACTGTCAGCGACGAGGAGGCTGCTGATATATATAAGGAAAAGTCTGCAATTTACTCTAGTTTCAAGACCGCACCGATGATTGAGGGTGTGTACGAACTGCAACAAAGCATAAAGAGCAGAGGATGGACTATCGGCATAGTGACTGGCAGCGGACAGGCATCTCTACTCGACAGAATACTGCATGACTTCAAGGGGCTCGTGAACCCTAAGGTAATGGTGAGCGCAAAGGACGTAACAAAGGGCAAGCCATGCCCCGACCCTTACATCAAGGGCATGACGAAAGCGAACGTACAGCCTTGGGAGACCATTGTGATAGAAAACGCACCGCTTGGTGTACGCGCTGCTGTAGCAGCAGAATGCTTCACCATTGCAGTAAACACCGGACCTCTCCCCGATTCTTCGCTCGCCAATGAAGGAACCGACCTGGTGCTATCGACCATGTATGAGGTTATCGAATTTCTTTCGAAAACATTCCCAAACGATGGCGATAGCCTTTCCTGTTAATCAAGTTCACTACATAATGGCCGCTGGCAATGCCCTTGACATCTATACATGGCTTTCCATCATACATTCTCACGAAAGCAGACGTCTGGGCATTGCCTACAACAGAAACAATCTCGACCAACTGTCCATCACTGACATCTGCACCAGAAAGATTCACACTTCTACCATCACACGAATATAAAACAGCGTAATATCCACCGACTATTTTTTTATCACCAATGGCAGTACCTGCATACGACTGGCATGGGCTGGACTCGTTGCCACATCTGTCCGTAGCGGTGACTGCGAAATAGCATGTACGGCTCTTCGGTATAATGACGGCATTACCGGAATATGACGCCATAAGGAGATTATCGGATTTTGTAACATCAACAGGAGCAGTGGCAGACCCATATACATTATATAATATACCACCACTACGTTCTGCTCGTGCCACGGACGCAGAGTCTACAACCCACGAGAGCAACAACGAATCATTACACTCCTTGACACTGACCTTCAACGGAGCATTTGGTTCTGTAGCACCAAGCCATGTCATAGTAGGAACCAACGAAGGCTGACGCGAGAAGACAGATGCTGTATAGTCATACAGTCCCTTTACATTGTCTGTAAAAAACTTGGAGCGGAAGAAGCAATACCCCATGCCATACCGCCTAAGCACGTTCATCTCCTGCGTTATATCCTCCAATGGCCAGTTCTTCTCACGTTTGTCCATAAAATAAATGCCTAGTCCAGGAACGATAATCTTGCCATTGGATCGCTCTTTCCAGTCTATAGCAAAAGGATAGAAGTTCTGTCCACGAAAATACATCATAGGGAACAATGCGTCCATATACCCTTTCTCCAACCACATGGCAGCATCTTGACACACGACATCGCGTGCATTCCAGCCGTGGCTCCACTGCCGTTTGGTATCTGCATACTTGCCTACTGGCGAACAGGACATCATCACCCACGGTTTCTCAGCCTTGACAGCATCATGCACCGCCTTAACTATACAGGTAATATAATCACGTCCCTTGTCACGGTCTGCTATCACCTTCCACGTCTCTGGATATCGGATATAATCCAAGTGTATTCCATCCACGTCATAACGCTTTGTTATATCTCCACAGAACTGTGCAAGATAATCAGCTGTACCACTCTTCTCAGGATTCATAAACCCCTCGTTTCCAATCTTTTTCAGCAATTGCGGAATACGTTTTCTTAAAGCCTTGCAACCATCTCCATCCCATCTACCGACAGGAATGGCGACCACCCAGGCATGCAGCTTCAACCCGCGCTTGTGGCACTCGTCAATGGCAAAAGCTAAAGCATCATAACCAGGAGAACGCTGGGGAAAACCAGAGAGACACCCATCCCATGGCTCCATGTCTGAAGGAAATATTGTGGTAGCACGTATGCGGGTCTGGAGCAATACGGTATTGATGCCCGCAGCACACAATTTATCAAGAATATCACAAAACTCCTTTTGCTGTCGAGCAGCAGACCTGACAGACTGCGAATAAGAATGAGGCCAGTCCAAACCACCAATTGTGGTCAGCCACACAGCACGTACTTCGTGGAGAGGCTCAATGGCGGCTGACTGTGTATAAAGAGGCAAAACACCTTGCGAAAAAGTTTCAGTAACAAACGCAAGAACAAATAATAATAACAAATATAGTTTTTTCTTCATCTCGCATGCAAAGATAGTATCTTTTTTTTGCAATAACAAATATTTTTTGTAATTTTGCAGAAATTATACACTTTAAGTAAAGGAGAAAATGATATCATTTACATTAAGTCTGATAGCCTTGATTGCAGGCTATTTCATTTACGGCAAATTCGTTGAAAACGTATTTGGACCGTCTAAAAAAAGGAAGACACCTGGCATACGTAAGTTTGACGGTGTTGACTACCTTGTCCTCCCAGCATGGAAGGTCTTCATGATTCAATTTCTGAACATCGCCGGCACAGGTCCTATCTTCGGTGCTATCATGGGTATGTGGTTCGGCACTTCTTCATATCTGTGGATTGTCTTCGGCTGTATCTTTGCTGGTGCAACCCACGACTACCTCTCTGGTATGATCAGCATGAGAAAAGGTGGCATCTCGCTGCCTGACATGGTAGGTCAGTATCTTGGTCCAAACTACAGAAAGCTGATGTTGGCTTTCGCAATCATACTTCTCACCCTTGTAGGCGCGGTGTTTGTTCTTAGTCCTGCGACTCTGCTGCAAGGACTGATGCCTGCTGGTAGCGGTTTTGACAACGTACTGATTTGGATTGTGGTTATCTTCATTTACTATATCATCGCCACAATGATGCCAGTAGACAAGATTATAGGAAAAATTTACCCTCTCTTCGCTTTTTCGCTCATTTTCATGGCGTTAGCATTGATGGTAGCATTATTCATCAAATGGCCTTCACTGCCAGAACTGTGGGACGGCATAGGTAACCTCGGTGAAGAAAAACTCGGCATAAAGAACTCTGAGCCTATCGTTCCTGCATTGTTCATAACCATTGCATGTGGAGCTATAAGCGGTTTCCATGCCACACAGAGCCCCCTGATGGCACGCTGTATAAAATCAGAGAGCCTCGGCAGACCAGTGTTTTATGGTGCAATGATCACCGAAGGTATCGTAGCACTGATATGGGCAACTGTAAGCAGTTGGTTCTTCTATAACGAGGGATGGAGAGAAATATGCCCTACAGAATTTTTGGCACAGGATGCGAAGACCGTGACACAGTTCTTCTCTGCACCACAGGTGGTTATGGAAGTATGCAAGGGATGGCTCGGCATTGCTGGTGGCATTCTCGCTATTCTCGGTGTGGTGGCGGCTCCTATCACGAGCGGTGATACTGCACTGCGCTCTGCACGACTGATTATTGCTGACGCAATGCACATAGACCAAAAGCCAATTATCAAGCGTCTTGCCATCTGTATACCATTGTTCATTGCATGTATAGTATTACTTGTATGGCAAATGGACAACCCTGACAGCTTCAACACGATATGGAAGTACTTTGGATGGGCAAATCAGACACTGGCGGTGTTCACGCTGTGGACAATAACTGTTTATCTCGCTCTGAAGAAGAAACTGTTTATCATTACACTGATACCGGCAATGTTCATGACCTTCGTGTGCACGACATTCATCCTTATCAGCAAAATCGCTTTAGATCTGCCTCACGGCATAGCATACGCTATCGGTATTATCGTTACTATTATAGCCACATTCAGATTCTTCCAGTGGCACAACAAGAAATTTATCCTTGACTATGCGTACGGAAAAGACGGCAAACCAGTCAAGAAAGAAGGAGAATAAAAGAAATAACACTTTTACAACATACTATTATGAAGAAAATTATGATTATGCTCGCCATGCTGACAATGACGCTGGCAGCGAATGCCCAATTCGAAAAAGGCAAAAAATACGTAGGCGCATCACTGACTGGGCTTAATCTCTCATATAACGGCAGCCAGGAGGTTAACTTCGGTTTCCAGGCAAAAGGCGGATACTTCATTGAAGACTGCTGGCAGGTGAACGCCATGGTGGGATATGAAAAAGAAGGCAAGGATGCCAAAGGAGTTTTCCAGGCTGGCGTGGGCGGTAGATACTACATCATACAGAACGGTCTGTACGGAGGAGTTAACGCCAAGGCTGTGCTCAGCAGCGGCTATAACGACATCATGCCTGGCATAGAACTGGGTTACTCTTTCTTTATAAACGACAAGGTGACAATAGAACCTGCCGTTTACTATGACCAGAGTTTCAAGAGCCATTCTGACTACTCTACCGTAGGACTGAAAATCGGTGTAGGACTGTATTTCTAAACTTCATCGAACATCATCATCAAAATAATAGAAACAAAAAAATCAAATACAGAAGAAATATGTTGAGCGTAGAAGAACTTACAGATAGACTTATTGACCTCAGCTTTGCAGAAGATATCGGTGACGGTGACCACACCACCCTTTGTTGCATTCCCGCTGACGCAATGGGCAAAAGCCGACTTATAATAAAGGAGGATGGCATCCTCGCTGGTGTCGAGGTGGCAAAAGAAGTGTTTCGTCGCTTTGACCCAGAGATGCAGGTGGAAGTGCTCATCAATGATGGAGAAAAGGTGAAGAAGGGTGACATAGCAATGATTGTTACTGGCAAGGTACAGAGTCTGTTGCAGACAGAACGTCTGATGCTCAACATAATGCAGCGCATGAGTGGAATCGCCACCATGACCAACAAATACCAGCAGGCACTCATTGACGCAGGAACAAAGACACGTGTACTTGATACGAGAAAGACAACTCCCGGCATGAGAATGCTTGAGAAAGAGGCTGTAAAGATTGGCGGTGGCATGAACCATCGTATCGGTCTCTTTGATATGATTCTCCTTAAGGACAACCACGTTGACTTTGCAGGCGGCATCCACAATGCGATTTCACGCGCAAAGAATTACTGTAAGGAAAAAGGCAAAAACCTCAAGATAGAGATCGAGGTACGTAACTTCAAGGAACTAGAGGAGGCTCTCGCTGAAAAACCAGACCGAATAATGTTCGACAACTTCACGCCCGAGGATACAGTTAAGGCAGTTCAGATGGTAAACCATCAGTGCGAGACAGAGTCAAGCGGAGGCATCACATTCGACACCATGATACCATATGCCAAGGCTGGTGTTGACTTCATTTCTTTCGGTGCTCTAACACATAGTGTCAAAGGACTTGATATGAGTTTTAAGGCTGTTTAAAAAATATGGTGTACTCTGTATGTATTACGACACATACGGAGTACACTCATTCAGTTTAAGGAAAGTATGAATATATTGGTCACAGGTGCCAACGGACAACTTGGCAACGAGATGCGTATTGTCTCCAAAGGTTCAACGGACGGTTATGTCTTCACTGATGTTACAGAACAAGAAGGATGCGACACCACATACCTTGACATCACTGACATAGACGCTATACGAGGTATAGTAAAGGATAATGACATCAAATGTATCATAAACTGCGCTGCATATACCAACGTAGACAAGGCAGAGAGCGACGAGGCATTATGCAGGAAACTTAACGCTGACGCCCCAATGCTGTTGGCACAAGTTATGAACGAAGTCAACGGACTACTCATCCATGTCAGCACAGACTATGTGTTTGGAGGAGATCCGTACAACACCCCTTGCAACGAGGAGCAGAAGGGGACACCTACTGGCGTGTACGGCAAGACAAAGCTGGAAGGAGAACAGAACATAATCAATTCTGGTGCTGACTATATCATCATACGTACGGCATGGCTCTACTCTGAGTTCGGCAGGAACTTTGTCAAGACAATGATGAACCTCACCTCTACCAAACCTGAGTTGAACGTGGTGTTCGACCAGTGCGGCACACCAACATACGCTGGCGACCTTGCCAATCTGCTTTATACCATTATTTCAGAACGCAAATATGAAGGTAATACCGGCATCTACCACTTCAGTAACGAGGGAGTATGCTCATGGTATGACTTCACAATGAAGATTGCTGAAATAGCAGGCAACACCTCATGTAACATACAGCCATGCCATAGCAACGAGTTCCCGTCACCCGTAAAGAGACCAGCTTACAGCGTGCTTGACAAGACGAAAGTAAAGAAAACATTTGGCATTAAAATTCCATACTGGACTCATTCTCTTGTGAAATGTATGGAGAATATAAAGAAGGAGGCCTGACAATGAAAGGAATAGTTCTCGCAGGTGGTAGCGGCACACGTCTCTACCCTATTACAAAAGGCATATCAAAGCAGCTCATGCCTATCTATGACAAACCGATGATATACTACCCTATCTCTGTTCTTATGCTTGCAGGGATAAGGGAGATTCTTATTATCTCCACGCCATTCGACCTTCCAGGTTTCAAACGTCTGCTCGGTGACGGCAGCGACTATGGAGTTCACTTTGAATATGCAGAACAACCATCGCCCGACGGATTGGCACAGGCTTTCACTATTGGTGCAGACTTCATTGGTGATGACTCCGTATGCCTTGTTCTTGGCGACAACATATTCCAGGGGGCAGGTTTTACTGCTATGCTGAAAGAGGCTGTAAGAACAGTGGAAGAAGAAAAGAAAGCCACAGTTTTCGGCTACTGGGTGAATGACCCTGAACGATATGGCGTAGCAGAATTTGACAAAAACGGCAACTGTCTTTCCATTGAAGAAAAGCCTCAGAAACCGAAAAGCAACTATGCTGTAGTAGGACTATATTTCTACCCTAACAAGGTGGTTGACATTGCCAAGCACATCAAGCCTTCTGCACGTGGAGAATACGAGATAACAACCGTCAACCAAGAGTTCCTTGACAGCAACGAACTAAAGATTCAGACTCTCGGCAGAGGATTCGCATGGCTTGATACAGGAACACACGACAGCCTGTCTGAGGCCTCAACCTACATTGAGGTATTGGAAAAGAGACAAGGACTGAAAGTTGCTTGCCTTGAAGGCATAGCATACCGCAAGGGATGGATAGACGAAAAACGCATGCGAGAACTGGCACAGCCGATGCTGAAAAACCAATATGGCCAGTACCTGCTTAAGGTAATAAATGAAGTTAAACTTTATGGTCCTGGATTGTAAGACCATAAAGAATTAATACATCTGAAAGAAAAATATAATGAACGTTGTAGAAACAAATATAAAGGACGTACTAATAATAGAGCCAAAAGTATTCAAAGATGCGAGAGGGTACTTCTTCGAAAGCTTTTCGCAAAGAGAGTTTGACGAAAAAGTAACTCCAATTCTCGGTCACAGCATCAACTTCGTGCAGGACAACGAATCCATGTCCTCATACGGAGTAATGCGCGGGCTGCACTTCCAACGTCCTCCCTACACACAGACGAAACTTGTAAGGTGCGTAAAAGGTGCCGTGCTTGACGTTGCGGTGGATATCCGCAAAGGGTCGCCAACATATGGTCAGCACGTTGCTGTAGAACTGACAGAGGATAACCACCGCCAGTTCCTCGTACCAAGAGGCTTTGCTCACGGCTTCGCTGTCTTGACTGACACCGCTGTATTCCAATATAAGTGTGACGAGTTCTACCATCCTGAAGCTGATGGTGGTATTTCTATAACAGACAAGTCGCTCGGCATAGACTGGCGAATACCTGTAGAGGAAGCTATTCTTTCACCCAAAGACACCCAGCACGACAAGTTGAACGATTTCGACTCGCCATTTGACATCAACATCCCTTTGTACTAACCCTATTATACATAATAGGTGTCTGCAACAGTAGGACAAATTACAAGAAAAAACACGCGAAAACAATTCATGAAAAGAAACATAGTAATAACAGGTGGTGCAGGATTCATCGGCAGCCATGTCGTTCGTCTCTTTGTCAATAAGTATCCGGAATATAACATCATCAATCTTGACAAACTGACATACGCTGGTAATCTTGCCAACCTCAAGGATGTAGAAGACAAGCCCAACTACAAGTTTGTGAAAATGGACATCTGTGATTTTGATGCCTTCTACAAGCTTATGCAGGCTGAACACATCGATGGAATAATACATCTTGCAGCCGAGTCACACGTAGACCGCTCGATAAAAGATCCATTCACCTTTGCAAAGACAAACGTCATGGGCACACTGTCGCTGCTACAGGCAGCAAAACTGTATTGGGAGTCACTACCAGAGAAATACGAGGGAAAGCGCTTCTATCACATCTCTACAGATGAAGTATATGGAGCTCTCGCAATGAACAAACCTGAAGGCATAAAGCCTCCTTTTACAACTACGGCAAGTTCTGCAGACCACCATCTAGCATATGGTGACGACTTCTTCTATGAGACAACGAAATACAATCCTCACTCTCCATACTCTGCATCAAAGGCAAGCAGCGACCACTTCGTAAGAGCATTCCACGACACATACGGTTTGCCAACCATAGTAACGAATTGCTCAAACAACTACGGTCCATACCAGTTTCCTGAGAAACTGATACCATTGTTCATCAATAACATCCGCAACCGCAAGCCACTGCCTGTATATGGTAAGGGAGAGAACGTACGCGACTGGTTATTCGTAGAAGACCATGCAAGAGCCATTGACGTGATATTCCACAATGGAAAAACTGCAGAGACATATAACATAGGCGGATTCAACGAATGGAAGAATATTGATATCATCAATGTTGTCATAAAGACCGTCGACCGACTGCTCGGTCGTAAAGACGGAGAGGACCTTGACCTCATTACATATGTAAAAGACCGTCTTGGGCATGACGCTCGATATGCCATTGACTCCACAAAACTACAGAAAGAATTAGGTTGGGAACCTTCACTTCAGTTCGAAGAAGGTATAGAGAAAACTGTAAGGTGGTATCTCGATAATCAGGAATGGATGGACAATGTTACATCAGGTGATTACGAGAAATACTACGATAACATGTATAACAACAAATAATAATCAAGAAACCATAACATAATGTTTGAAAATCTCAGCGATAGATTAGATCGTTCCTTCAAAATACTTAAAGGTGAAGGAAAAATCACTGAAATAAATGTAGCAGAAACGCTCAAGGACGTACGCCGTGCACTGGTAGATGCCGATGTTAACTACAAGGTAGCAAAGACATTCACCGACACTGTCAAGAAGAAAGCTCTCGGCATGAATGTACTCACAGCCATCAAACCAGGACAGCTGATGGTAAAGCTCGTACACGATGAACTTGCAGAACTCATGGGTGGTGAGGCAAAGGAGATAGATCTCTCTGGACATCCTACAGTCATCATGATGGCAGGTCTTAACGGTGCTGGTAAAACTACCATGAGTGGTAAGCTCGCAAAGCTCCTTAAGGACAAGCGTAACAAGAAGCCATTGCTCGCAGCCTGTGATACTTTCCGTCCCGCTGCTATGGAACAGCTGCGTGTACTTGCAGAACAGGTTAACGTTCCTATCTATATCGAAGAAGGAGCAAAAGATCCTGTCAAAGTGGCAACCAATGCTATAGCAGAAGCCAAAGCCAAGGGGTACGATGTAGTAATCATCGATACCGCAGGTCGTCAGTCCATAGACGAAGAACTGATGCAACAAGCAGAAGATATCAAAAACGCCACAAAACCAAACGAGACTCTGCTCGTTGTTGACTCCATGACAGGTCAGGATGCCGTCAACACTGCCAAAACTTTCAATGAACGTCTGGAAATTGATGGTGTGATACTCACCAAGCTTGACGGTGACGCCCGCGGTGGCGCAGCCCTTTCCATTCGTAATGTAGTGGACAAGCCTATCAAGTTCATCGGTACCGGTGAGAAGATGGAGGCGCTTGATGTATTCCATCCTGACCGTATGGCAGACCGTATTCTCGGTATGGGTGATGTCGTTTCACTCGTAGAACGCGCCCAAGAGCAGTTCGACCTTGAGGAAGCCAAGCGCTTGCAGAAGAAGATTGCCAAAAACAAGTTTGACTTCAATGATTTCCTCGGACAGATACAGCAGATAAAGAAAATGGGCAACATCAAGGATCTTGCAGCCATGATTCCTGGTGTAGGCAAGGCCATCAAGGATGTTGACATTGACGACAATGCCTTCAAAGGCATTGAAGCCATCATCTATTCAATGACACCCAAGGAGCGCAGTAACCCAGAAATTCTGAACATGTCACGCAAACAGCGTATCGCCAAAGGTTCTGGTACAAACATTCAGGAGGTAAACCGCCTCATCAAGCAGTTTGACCAGATGCGCAAGATGATGAAACTCATTTCTGGCAACAACATGGCTAACATGGCAAAGATGGCGGGCATGATGGGCAAAATGAAAGGTATGCCTGGAATGCCGAAGTTCTAAACAAACATTTTTTGGGGTACTGGTTTTAGGATTTGTGTAGAAAGTAGTGTGATTTACGACAAAATCTCGCATCAAAACCAATAACCTAAAACCAACAACCCAATAACCATTCAAAAAATATGCAATTAATAGACGGAAAAGCTACCGCAACAGCCATAAAGGCAGAGATAGCAGAAGAAGTAAAGGCTATAATAGCCGCAGGTGGCAAACAACCGCACCTTGCAGCAGTACTCGTAGGGCACGATGGAGGTTCAGAAACATACGTAAAGAACAAGGTGCTCGCTTGTGAGGCATGCGGCTTCAAGAGTACATTAATACGCTATGAGGCTGATATTACAGAAGAAGAGTTGCTAACATGTGTTGACAAGCTGAACAAGGATGATGACGTAGATGGATTCATCGTACAGTTGCCACTGCCTAAGCACATCAATGAGCAGAAGGTAATCGAAGCCATTGACTACCGCAAGGATGTAGATGGCTTCCACCCTATAAACGTAGGACGTATGGCGATAGGCCTCCCCTGTTTCATCTCTGCCACACCACTTGGCATCATCACTCTGCTGAAGCGTTATGGCATTGAGACCTCAGGCAAGAAATGCGTTGTGTTGGGACGCTCCAACATCGTTGGCAAACCAATGGCGCAACTCATGATGCAGAAAGAATATGGTGATGCTACTGTTACTGTATGCCACTCCCACTCAGCAGATTTGAAAAAGGAATGTCGCGAGGCAGACATTATAATTGCAGCGATAGGACGTCCAGGATTCGTTACAGCTGACATGGTGAAAGACGGTGCCGTAATCGTTGACGTAGGCACAACACGTGTTCCCGATTCTACACGCAAAAGCGGTTTCCGTCTCTCTGGTGACGTTGACTTCGCTAACGTAGCAGAGAAGTGCTCCTACATCACCCCTGTTCCTGGCGGTGTAGGTCCTATGACCATTTGCTCCCTGATGAAAAACACTCTTGCTGCTGGCAAGAAAGAATACTACAAGTAGCTATAGATTGTCACGCAAATAGTAGCACATGTAACAGTCTTATACGACACTTGTACCTACAAAAAACAACACGCCCCAATAAGTTGCTCATATTTCAGCATCCCTCTGTTAATTAACAAACAGCTTATTGGGGCTTTACCTTAAGCCACTGCTAAGTAGAAGCTACTGTACCTGAGCCTATCATCACACTCTACTTCTGCCTTTTGAATTTCATCTCCTTCGGTAGCTTAACCCATTTTCCTCGTACTGCGACCTTCATAGTACTACCACTCAACTGGCGCAAAGTATACACGCCTTCCTTATCAATTGACAGCGTAGCAACGAGATCCTCCGACCCATAATCATTAATTATTTCCAACTCAGCGGAATTTCCATCAGCCGCAAACTTCACCCCCATAATAATCCATGCACGAGAGTCCGTGTTCTTCTTTAGGTAGCCATACACCTCGCCTAGAATATCCTGTCCTGGTATTTTGACAGCTTCCTCATAGAGATTCATCTCAAGGGTAACATCCTGCTCACTACAATATATTTTTCCTTGGAACGTTTTCGTTTCTGCAAAGACATTGCATGCATATATCATACAAGCTACCAATAACATCAGTATTTTCTTCATCCTTTAGTTCTCCTTATTTATATATTATATAATGTTTCATCAACTGTAATATTGTATCATTACTATTACAGAAAGCAAAAGTACACAATATAAATCAATTATTTTACTGTATTCTCTAATATTTTTTGCTATTTTCCTTTCATTTTAAGTTTTTTTTGGTACTTTTGCATTATTAATTGAATTAATTATGACAAACCCACTTATTAAACCAGACTATATTTTCGAATCAAGCTGGGAAGTATGTAACAAGGTTGGCGGTATCTATGCAGTTCTCTCTACTAGAGCCAAGACCTTGCAGAACGCCCTTCCTGACCATCTATTCTTCATCGGTCCAGATTGTTGGGGCGAAAATCCATGCCCTTATTTTATTCAGGATGACTCTCTGCTCACCAATTGGCAAGCAAAAGCGAAGAAAGAAGGACTTAAGGTACGCATTGGCCGTTGGGACATCCCTGGTGCACCAATTTCCATCCTTGTTGACTTCAAACCCTATTTCGAGATAAAGAACGCCATATACCAGCAGATGTGGGAGGACTTTCAGGTTGACTCACTGCATGCTTATGGTGACTATGACGAGGCAAGTATGTTCTCTTATGCTGCCGCCCTCGTTGTGGAGAGTCTCTACAACTTCATGAAGTTGCAGAACAAGAAAGTCATCTACCATGCAAACGAATGGATGTGTGGTCTCGGTGCACTCTATATCCACAAGCATATTCCAGCTATCGGTACAATCTTCACCACGCATGCCACATCTATAGGTCGCTCTATCGCTGGCAATAACAAGCCACTTTATGAGTATCTGTGGGCATACAACGGTGACCAGATGGCTCAAGAACTCAATATGGAGTCCAAGCACTCTATAGAGAAGCAGACAGCACACTATGTGGACTGCTTCACTACAGTGAGCGACATCACAGCTACAGAGTGTAAGGAATTGATTGAGCCTGTAGACGTAGTACTGCCTAACGGCTTTGAGAATGACTTTGTACCAAAGGGTGCGAAATTCACCTCCAAGCGCAAGGAAGCGCGCAAGCGCATCTTGCAGATGGCAAACTGTCTGACTGGTTGCGAGTTTACCGATGACACACTCATTGTTGCTACAAGCGGCAGATACGAGTTCCGCAACAAGGGTATTGACGTGTTCATCGAAGCGATGAACCGTCTGAACTACGATGAGAAGCTGAACAAGCCGGTTCTCGCACTGATTGAGGTACCAGCATGGGTAGGCGACCCACGTGAGGATCTTGCTGAGCGTATAGCAAGCGGCAAAACGTATGACACCGCACTCGACACCCCGATGATAACACACTGGCTTCACAACATGAATGAGGACAAAGCCCTTGGCATGATGAAGAGTCTGAACATGTGGAACCAGAAGGGAAACAAGGTAAAGGTAATCTTCGTTCCTTGCTACCTTACGGGCAACGATGGCATACTCAATCTCTCATATTATGACTGCATCATAGGCAACGACCTCAACGTATACCCTTCTTACTACGAGCCATGGGGCTACACTCCGCTGGAGGCAGTGGCATTCAAGGTGCCTTGCATCACTACAGACCTCGCAGGTTTCGGCTTATGGGCAAACTCAGAGAAGGGCGCTTACAGCGAGATAATCGATGGTGTGAAGACTGTTCACCGCACAGACTACAACTATTCAGAAGTGGCAGACGCAATCAAAGATACTATTAGCCAGTACTCTAACTTCACCGATGCACAGGTAAAGAAGGCACGCACCGCAGCAGACAAGCTTTCAAAGAAGGCACTTTGGAGCGAGTTCATCAAGTACTACTGGCAGGCATACGACTTTGCGCTGAAGAACAAATAGACCACTATTTTTTATAAATATATAAAGAAAACACATATTAAAACTTAAGTACAGCTTACATTTCTTAGTTTACCCCTCGATGGCAGACTGAAGTACTAACGCTTACTTGACACAAAAGAAAACATCATGAAGATTAAATCAGACTATGCAAACACTCCTGTATGGAAGGAGATGACCGTGAAGTCAACACTCCCTAAGGAGTTGGAGTGCCTTGACGAGATTGCACACAATCTCTGGTGGGTATGGAACTACGATGCACGTGACATGTTCCGTAGCCTTGACGAAGAGCTCTATGAGAAGGTTGCTCACAACCCAGTACAGCTCCTTGAGCAGCTCAGCTATGAGCGTAAGGAAGAGATTGTAAAGGACAAGAAGATTATGGCTGATGTAAAGGCCGTATACAAGCACTTCCAGGAGTACATGAACGTAAAGCCTGACGCAACACGTCCATCAGTAGCATACTTCTCAATGGAGTTCGGTATCCACAACTCTCTGAAGATTTACTCTGGCGGTCTCGGCATGCTCGCTGGTGACTACATCAAGGAGGCTTCTGACTCTAACGTTGACATGTGCGGTATCGGCTTCCTTTATCGCTTCGGCTACTTCAAGCAGAGCCTTGCAATGGACGGTCAGCAGATTGCCAACTATGATGCACAGAACTTCAACTCTCTGCCTATCGAGCGTACTCTTGACGAGAATGGCAATCAGGTAGTAGTGGATGTTCCATACATGAACTATATGGTACACGCCCTCGTATGGCAGGCTAACGTCGGTCGCGTTAAGCTGTATCTCCTCGACACTGATAACGATATGAACTCTGAGTACGACCGTCCTATCACTCACGCCCTCTATGGTGGTGACTGGGAGAACCGTCTGAAGCAGGAGATTCTTCTCGGTATCGGTGGTATGCTCATGCTGAAGAAGCTTGGTATCAAGAAGCAGGTTTACCACTGCAACGAGGGTCACGCAGCACTCTGCAACCTTGAGCGTCTCGTAGACTACGTAAAGCAGGGCTTCACTTTCAACCAGGCCATGGAGATTGTTCGCGCCTCTTCACTCTATACCGTTCACACCCCAGTACCAGCAGGTCACGACTACTTCGACAAGGACCTCTTCGGCAAGTACATGGGCGGCTATCCACAGCTCCTCGGCATCTCATGGAACGAGTTCATCGGCATGGGTCGTATCAACCCAGATGACGACAACGAGCGTTTCTGCATGTCCACATTCGCATGCAACACCTGTCAGGAAGTTAACGGTGTATCAAAGCTCCACGGCTGGGTATCACAGAAGATGTTCTCTTCAATCTGGAACGGTTACTATCCAGAAGAGAACCACGTTGGCTACGTTACCAATGGTGTACACTTCCCATCATGGTGCGCAACAGAGTGGCGCAAGGTATATGACAAGTACCTCAAGAAGGGCTTCTATGAGGATCAGTCTAACGAGGAACTCTGGCATGGCATCTACGACTGCCCAGACACAGAGATTTGGGAGACACGTATGGCGCTGAAGCAGAAACTTGTAAAGTACATCCGCGACAAGTTCACTGAGTCATGGCTCAAGAATCAAGGAGACCCAGCACGTGTAGTATCACTTCTCGAGCGCATCAACCCTAACGCTCTGATGATTGGCTTCTGCCGTCGTTTCGCTACCTACAAGCGTGCACATCTTCTCTTCACAGACCTCGACCGTCTCTCTAAGATTGTGAACAACCCAGAGCGTCCTGTACTCTTCTTCTTCTCAGGTAAGGCTCACCCAGCTGATGGTGCTGGTCAGGGACTCATCAAGCGTATCTTTGAGATTTCACAGCGTCCAGAGTTCCTCGGCAAGATTATCTTCCTTGAGGACTACGACTTCCAGCTCGCACGTCGTCTCGTTTCAGGCGTTGATATTTGGATGAACACTCCTACACGTCCTCTCGAGGCTTCTGGTACCTCTGGTGAGAAGGCAGAGATGAACGGTGTTGTTAACCTCTCTGTCCTTGACGGATGGTGGGTAGAAGGCTACCGCAAGGGTGCTGGTTGGGCACTTAAGCAGGAGCGTACATACCAGAACCAGGGTTATCAGGATCAGCTCGACGCTGCTACTATCTACAACATGCTCGAGAACGAGATTGTTCCTCTCTACTACGATAAGGACAAGAACGGTATCTCTAAGGACTGGATCAAGGTTATCAAGAACTCTATCGCAACAATCGCTCCTCACTACACCATGAAGCGTCAGCTCGACGACTACTACAGCAAGTTCTACGGTAAGCTCGCAGAGCGTTCTGCAAAGATTAATGCCAACGACTACCAGATGGCTAAGGACATCGCACAGTGGAAGGAGAACGTAGCAGAGCGTTGGGATGGCATCAAGGTTGTTTCTTCTGACACCACAGTTCTCAACACAGGTGCAGAGACAGGTAAGGAATACACCATCACATACGCTATCGATGAGCAGGGTCTTAACGATGCTATCGGTCTTGAACTCGTAGTTCTCAAGAACGACCAGAACAACTCAGACCGTCAGATTCACAAGGTTACCCCATTCCAGCTCGTAAAGCACGAGGGCAACATCTACACCTTCGAGTGCAAGATAGAGGCTAATCAGGCTGGTTCTTACAAGACATGCGTACGTATGTATCCTAAGAACGACCTCCTGCCTCATCGCCAGGACTTCTGCTACATCAAGTGGCTTGACTAATCAGCATATCAAGGCAAAGGGAGTCTTACGTACTCCTCATGCCAATAAACAAGCATTCCATACAATATAGAATACTTGCAATAAAACATTAAGCCCTATGGGTTAAAGGTCTTTCCTTTTCCCCATAGGGCTTTTTCATATTATATTCCCCAGTATATGGGCAATCATGCCAGTGCGTAACTACACGTTACGTCCCATATCATACGCATTCTTCAATGCCTTATGTTCCCTTATCTCACCAGCAGCATCCACACCGCCAGCAAAGACACTACCGGCAAGGTGTGCACGCTCAAAGCATGCTATCCACCCCTCTACTCCGCTAACGCAACGGTCAGGCACCGTCTGTTCATCTTCTGCTGCTGTTGTCAGTACATAGATATCCGTAAAATGATAATCCGAGCTATAGAGCCAGTTAGCGCGGTCGAGCAATGTTTTCATCTGACCACTCATCTCATAATAATAAATAGGTGTAGCGAAAGCAATAACATCTGCCTCATACATCTTCTTTGAGATGCTGTTAGCATCATCCGTTATCACGCACTCTCCCCTTTTCTGGCATGCCATACAGCCTTTACAGAACTGAATATCCTTACCTTTCAGAGTCACTGTCTCCACGCTGTTGCCTGCATCTTGTGCGCCTTTCACAAAACTCTCCGCCAATACATCTGAATTACTGTTATGGCGAAGACTTGTTGTTATTACCAACACTTTCTTCATAGTTAAATTTTTGTTTACTTGTTTAATGTTTTCACCTTACAAAGGTAATACTTTTTATTGATATGTCTGTTACCTTTTTTATGTATATTACTACCACAACAACGATTAATTACAAGTTTGATACAGCCAAGTAGTGACCCAAACTAGTCTGTTCAAGAAATTAAATAACAATTACCGAACACTCAATATTCAATATATCTACAACATTGCTTCTTATCTTTGCCGACGAAATATATTCAACAAGAAAAAGTAAAGCAGAAGAATGAATATTAAGACTTTTATCAACCGCCCGATAACATCGGTCATGATTTCCGTTGTCACCGTCATCATCGGCATCATATCGCTCATATGGCTGCCACTCGAACAGTATCCCGATATTGCTCCGCCAACAGTGAAGGTGTCGGCTACATACACAGGTGCGAGTGCCGAAACAGTGATGAAGAGTGTAGTAACACCGCTTGAGTCAGCTATTAACGGAGTGGAGAACATGCAGTATATGACATCCACTGCCTCCAATAACGGCACATGCACCATTACAATCATCTTCAAGCAAGGCTCTGACCCGGATATGGCTGTAGTAAATGTAGAGAACCGTGTATCATCAGCGCAAGGGCAGCTACCAGCAGAGGTGGTGAAGAGTGGCATCAGTATACGAAAGACGCAGAACTCAAACCTGAAGTTCATTACACTCTATAGTCCCAACAGTCTTTACGATGCTGATTTTCTGTCCAACTATATGAAAATCAACATTGAGCCCCAGCTTGCACGCATTTCAGGAGTTGGCGAAGTGAACGTATTCGGTGCCGATTATTCCATGCGCATCTGGCTTGACCCTTACAAGATGAAGGCATACGGCCTCGTGCCTTCAGACATAAACAATGCGTTGGAGGCACAGAATCTGGAGTCGCCAACAGGGACACTCGGAGCAGAGTCGGATAATGTAAACCAATATGTGCTGATGTATCGCGGACGTTACACTGATGCGGTCGACTATGAGAATACCGTGATAAAGGCTTTGGCAGATGGTCGGATACTTCGTCTCAGTGACGTGGCACGTGTAGAGATGGGCACAGTAAACTACGATCTGCGAAGCACCACCAGAGGCCTGCCGGGCGCATCAGCAAGCATAACACAGGTAGCCAGGACTAATGCTGCCAACATAATAAAGCAGATAGACAAGGTGGAGAACGAAGTGCGCAAATCATTGCCTCCAGGCATGGTGCTTGAAGACCAGACCAGCGTAATGGACTTTCTGAATGCTGCCATACGCAACGTTGTGGAGACGCTCATCATTGCCATCGTTCTTGTCATCATCGTGGTGTGGCTGTTTCTGCGCGACTGGCGTTCAATGCTCATTCCTGCCATAGCCATCGTGGTGTCACTCATCGGAACTTTCTTCTTCATGCATCTCATGGGTTTTACACTGAATATTCTCACGCTTTTTGCACTCGTGCTTGTGATTGGCACAGTGGTGGATGACTCTATTATCGTCGTGGAAGCTGTACAGACGAAACTGGCAGAAGGCAGAATGTCAGTACGCAAAGCCACCATAACAACCATGCAGGAACTGAAAGGCGCGTTGTCTACTACCACCATCGTGTTCATGGCAGTGTTCATCCCTGTCAGTTTCATCAGTGGCACTACAGGCGTGTTCTACAAGGAGTTTGGACTGACTATGGCTGCCGCTGTGGCTCTCTCGCTGTTCAATGCGCTGACGCTTTGTCCCGCCTTATGCACACTGATACTGCGCCCCAGGGTTCTATACGGAAGCTATACAGTTTTTTATTCGGCAAGTCATAGAGTTGCAACCCATGGAGGGCAGGACGTCCTAACCTGCCTATACACGAAACAAGCATACTCGTCATGGTGAGGTTAGGACAACCTAACCTCCATACCAAGCCTGCTATAAGGTATAATGTTTAATCATACGCCAACAGAGAAGTGACGCACACTTGTACAAATAGGAAGTAGAATTTTTGCATATTTATATACAAACGTTAAAAATAGAATTATTTTTCAGATTAATTCTTAAAAGCTTTGCCATCTGTTTTTTTTAACTTTGCAATATTAACTAACCATAAAATCACACTATATGAAGAAATCAATTATTTCTAAAGTTCTATTCAGCGCACTACTCTTACTCACGTCTTCGTCAGTCTTTGCTGCAACAAGTTATTACTATGAGGAATCCACATCTGGATGGGCAACAATTTTGGCATTAATAAGCTTCTTTGCCGCTTTTCTACAAATAATCTTATTCTTCAAAATATGGATAATGACCAAGAATGTTGAGGAAATACATGATCAATATATGACAAAAGAACTTGATTTTACAGATGCTAAACTTCCATATATATTTAATAGGAAAGATGAAGCATATAACATTCTCAACCAATGCATGGAAAAACAGATAAAAACATGGATTGAAACCGAAAAGAAACAAATCCTAATTGACAGAGATATCCAAAAAATCGAAAAGAATTACTACGAAGCCATAGGCATGGAAATGCCCGCTGAATACAAAGAATTCAAGATTGAACAATATGTCAATCTATTCAACAAATACAAGAAAGCAACACAGACTTCGGAAACAGCAGACAAATCACAGGCTTCAAACAGCTCACAAGCATAGTCAACTAACTGCCAGCCTATAGCGTTAAAAGGCTGCAAGGCTCATCACCACCATGGTGAACGCCTTGCAGCCTTTTCATTTTATAAGTCGCCTCTCTATAGATTTACTCGAATGTAACGAGTGGGGTGTTCTCCTTTACGGTCTCCCCCTCTACCACGAGGACAGCCTTCACCTTACCATCCTTCTCGGCAGTAAGGTTATTGTTCATCTTCATGGCTTCGAGTACCACGAGAGTGTCGCCTTCCTTTACCTCATCGCCCGGCTTTGCGATAATCTCTACCACAGTACCAGGCAGCGGAGAGCGAAGCGCATCCTGCAAATCATCCTTCGCCTCCTGCTTCTTAACAACAGGCGGTGGTAGCACTACCTTTTTCTCAACAACTGGCTCAGGTATGGCCTCTACATTATATGTCTCGCCGTTTACAACTACAGTAGTGACATTGTCAGTGCGCTCACCTACCGTCACCACATATTCTTTGCCAGCAATATTATATTTATATTCCTTCATCTTCTTGTATTTTACTTCTGCGGCGCAGTGGTCATCTTCGCTGTCTTTGAGGACCACTCTGACTGCACACGGGTTATGGTGATACTGCCCGACTCCTTGTCGTGCATATTATAGCCCTGATCATCATGCAGCGCCATTGCTATAGCAGCAAAAACTGCGTTATCCATTTTTATATGATTTATTAAATTACATAGGAATGCAACCGTGCTTCTTTGAAGGAAGATTCTGACGCTTGGTGGCAAGCTGAGCCAATGCACGACAGATACGGAAGCGTGTATTACGAGGCTCTATCACATCATCGATATAGCCGAACTGTGCTGCCTGATATGGGTTAGCGAAGAGTTCAGAGTATTCCTGCTCTTTCTCTGCGAGGAAAGCCTTTACGTCTCCGCCTTCTTCCTTAACCTGCTTGGCACCCTTTGCCTGCAATACAGCAACAGCACCTGCCGCACCCATCACGGCTATCTCTGCTGAAGGCCATGCGAAATTGATGTCGGCACGAAGCTGCTTACATCCCATCACGATGTGTGAGCCACCATATGACTTACGGAGCGTAACAGTAACCTTTGGCACAGTGGCTTCACCGTAAGCGTAGAGGAGCTTGGCACCATGCAAAATGACAGCATTATACTCCTGACCCGTACCTGGCAGGAAGCCTGGTACATCCACAAGGCTGACGATAGGTATATTGAAGGCATCACAGAAGCGGACGAAACGCGCACCCTTACGGCTTGCATTAACGTCAAGGACACCTGCATAAGCAGAAGGCTGGTTGGCAACGATACCTACTGACTGACCGTTGAATCGCGCGAAACCTACAATGATGTTCTTGGCAAACTTAGGCTGCACCTCAAAGAACTCTCCATTGTCAGTGATAGCTCCGACAACCTTATACATATCGTATGCCTGGTTAGGGTCTTCAGGGATTATCTCGTTGAGGGAATCGTCAAGGCGGTCTACTGGGTCGTTACACTCCACACGCGGAGTCTCCTCCATGTTATTTGACGGAATATAAGAGATGAGCTTCTTAATCATCTCAATACCTTCTTCCTCTGTCTTGGCAGTAAAGCTGGTAACACCAGACTTGGACGCATGAACACTTGCGCCACCAAGGTGCTCTGCATCCACATCCTCACCTGTTACAGTCTTGACCACAGCAGGACCTGTAAGGAACATATAAGAGGTGTTCTCCTTCATGAGCGTGAAGTCTGTAAGAGCTGGTGAATATACCGCACCGCCTGCGCAAGGACCATAAATCATGGATATCTGAGGTATCACACCTGATGCAAGGATATTGCGCTCAAAGATTTCGCCATAGCCGGCAAGAGCGTCAATACCCTCCTGAATGCGTGCACCGCCAGAGTCGTTGATGCCGATAACCGGTGCGCCCATGGTCATAGCCATATCCATCACCTTACATATCTTCTCAGACATAGTCTTAGAGAGCGAACCACCATTAACAGTGAAATCCTGTGCGAAGACATACACGAGACGACCGTCGATAGTACCAGAACCAACTACTACGCCATCACCGAGGTACTGTTTCTTCTCCATGCCGAAGTTATGACAGCGATGTAGCTTGAACATGTCATACTCTTCGAAAGAGCCTGCATCGAGCAGCATGTCTATACGTTCACGTGCTGTGTACTTGCCACGCTGATGCTGCTTGTCTATCGCCTTCTCACCGCCACCAAGTCTTGCCTTGGTGCGGTTGTCTATCAATTTCTTTATTTTCTCTGATTGAACTGACATTGTCTTGTTGTTTGGTTATTTTGTTGTTTAGTTGTTTGATTGAATGCCTTTTGATTGTTTCGTCTTACTTCTGTGGCTCACAGAGTTCCGTAAGGATACCTGCAGTAGACTTAGGATGCAGGAAACCGATGGACATTTTCTCTGCGCCAGGACGTGGAGTCTTATCTATCAGGCGCACTCCCTTGCCTTCTACTTCTACGAGTGCTTCTGCAACGCCATCTTCTACCGCAAAGGCTACATGGTGCACGCCCTTTCCGCCCTTCTCAAGCCATTTTGCAACGGCACTGTCAGGTGATGTAGGTTCAAGGAGTTCGAGTTTCACCTCGCCTACCTTCAAGAAAGCTGTCTTGACCTTCTGGTCTGCGACCTCTTCTATAGCGTAACACTTGAGACCGAGTACATTCTCGAAATAAGGTAATACCTCATCAATGCTCTGAACACCTATGCCAAGGTGATCAATACGTGAAATTTTCATAGTCTTTATAGTTTATATGTTAGTAAATTCTTTCTTCACTTCTGACTGTAATCCCAACAACATCATGAGAGGAAACCCAGCAGCGTGCCAGCAGCGACGGCTGACCCTATCACGCCAGCGACATTCGGTCCCATGGCATGCATGAGCAGGAAGTTATGGCGGTCGTACTCCAGTCCGAGGTTGTTGGATATACGAGCAGCCATCGGCACTGCACTCACTCCAGCATTACCGATAAGCGGGTTAATCTTATTGTCCTTTGCAAGGAACAGATTCATGAACTTAACAAAGAGTACACCACTTGCGGTAGCTATGATGAATGCAAACGCTCCGAGTGCGAAAATCTTGATGGTGTTCATAGTGAGGAACTCGCTTGCCTGGGTGGAGCATCCCACTGTGAGTCCTAACAGCACCACGATAGCATCATTGAGGGACGTAGTGGCTGTCTTTGCCAGACGTGTAGTCTTGCCACTTTCCTTCAGCAGGTTGCCGAAGAACAGCATGCCGAGGAGCGGCAGTCCTGACGGCACGAGGAAGGTAGTAAGCAAGAGTCCAATGATAGGGAACAGGATGCGTTCCGTCTGACTCACCTTTCGCCCTGGCTTCATCTTTATGACGCGCTCCTTGTCGGTAGTGAGGATACGCATGATGAACGGCTGGATGACTGGTACGAGTGCCATGTAAGAATAAGCACACACGGCTATTGCACCCATGAGGTTAGGACTGAGCTTGCTTGACAGGAAGATGGCGGTAGGACCGTCTGCACCACCGATTATGGCGATGCCCGCTGCCTGATTAGGCTCGAAGCCGAGGAGCAGGGCTATCATATATGCTCCGAAGATACCAAACTGCGCTGCCGCTCCGATGAGTATGAGCTTAGGATTAGAGATGAGGGCGGAGAAATCGGTCATGGCTCCTATGCCAAGGAACACGAGTGGCGGATACCATCCCTGTCTTACACCCTGATAAAAGATATTGAGCACAGAATTGTCCTCATACAGTCCTATCTCAAGTCCTGCATCAGCCCGGAACGGAATATTTCCCAGGATTATACCAAGACCAATTGGCACGAGGAGCAGTGGCTCAAAGTCCTTCTTTATGGCAAGCCAGATAAAGAAGGCTCCAACGGCTATCATAATGAGGTTGCCCACCTCAGCATTGGCAAAGCCTGTATAGCTGATAAAGTCGTTGAAATTTGTTATAATAAATTCACTGATTGACATTGTTAGCTCGTTTGAAGGTGAAACTTATGTTGAAAATGCATCATCAGTCGCTTTTACGCAATAGTGACGAGTACAGCCCCTTCCATTACGGAGTCGCCTACGTTCACCATGACAGACGTTACCGTACCCGCCGTCTCCGTCTCGATATTGTTCTGCATCTTCATTGCCTCCAATACCAATACCGTATCACCTACAGCCACGGTGTCGCCTACCTTCACATTAATAGAAGTGATGGTGCCCGGCAGTGGAGAGCATACCTTGGTGCCCTCACCGGCCTTGACAACTGGCACTTCTTCCTTCTTCTCCACTGTTCCCTCCACCTTTGCAGGCTGCGGCTTTGGTGCCACCGGTTTCTTCTTCAACGTGCTGCCTACCGAAATAGGCTGCTTCATCTCGACATCGAAATCTATTCCGTTTACGCTGACCTTTGCAAGTGTGCCTTCCACTTCCTTTATCTCTACTTCGTAGTCAACGCCCTGTACTGTATATTCAAATTTTGTCATAATGATATTTCTTGATAGTTCGGTTGTATTTTATAATTCCCTCTGAAAAAGACTACCTCTCTTGTGTTTGGTTATTAAAAAGGGTATGCTCTGACCAAGTGGTATGATGTGGCTTGATGGTCAATATGCCTGATTCTACGTCATGTACGTCATCAGTGTACTGCTTGAGTGCCATGGCGATAACAGCGATGTATATCTCCTTGTCTCGTCCCTTGGTCTCCATACCGTCTTTGAGGATGTTCGTAGTCTTGTGGCGAACCTCGTTAATTTTCTTGCTTGTCTTTACAATAGGCTTGATAGGCTGCACGTTTGCCACCTTCTTGAGTTTGGCTCTTCTGTCTGCCACATAGCCGAATATTGTGAAGAATACATAGAGTAATGCCAGACATGCGAACACGATGCCCATGCAGAGCAGAGTTATACCGAAGCCGTGCGGGTCGTCGTGTTTCAACTTCTCCGCCTTTGACATGTCGGTCTTGATAAAGTTGTCAATGCCTGGGGTCACTGCGTCCTCAGCTTTTACCACCCACTTGCCTGCGCCATCGGTATAGCGGGCATAAGAGGTGTTGGCTTTCAGTACTGGTACTGTAACGCTGTCCACGAGGTCTACGGCGTTGCCGTCATAGAGTCCTATCCATACAGCTTTCGTTGAGTCTACTGTTGATTTGAAATGCAGCTTGCCCTTAGCTGGTGAACTGTTAAGAAATAGCACAAGGTGCTGGCGTGCAGAAAGCTGGGTTCGCTTCTCTCCATTGGGAATGATGCTCATCCGTTTCATTCTCTCCGGCACCGACATCCTCTTGTCAAGCACTGAAGGGTCTGTCGTAATGTACATTCCCCTGACGTCATACGTGGAGTATGCTGTATTGGCAAGCTCCACCCATGGTCCATGATTGCCGAACTCATCCTGCAAACTTGTTACATTGCCCGTCATCACCTCATTGATTTTGATGTTGCCTGCACCCTGGGCGAATGCTGCAACAACGGCAATGACAAGAGTAACCATTGTTAATCCGATGCGTTTCATAGTTTCTTGTATTGTAATATTATTTAGGGTTCACAAAGCGATAGTGTCAGATGCTAGACAAACAGCAGCTACACCTTATTTATTATATAATAGACCTTTTTCTCTCCCTTTCTTCTTCATCTCACAAACTCTTCTCTCTAATCTAAAAGCATCTCCCTTTAACCTCCAACAGGGAAAAGGCGTGGGGGAACGGCTTCCCCCACTCCTTTTTCTTATTCCGAGTGGAGCACCTACTATCCACAGAAGAAGAGCACCATAATCTGCGCCGTAAAGATACGCAGGAACATGCTCAGCGGATATACGGTAGAATATCCTATTGAAGGTGCATCCTTAGAACAGGTAGCGTTAGCGTATGCCAGTGCTGGCGGGTCGGTATACGAACCTGCTATCATACCCATGATAGTGAAGTAATTGAACTTGTATCTCCATCTTGCCACGGAGCCAACTATCAATATAGGGATAATGGTTATCAAGAAGCCAGTCAATACATACATCAGTCCATCGCCAGCAACCACCGTATCCACAAAGTTCGCTCCCGCCTTTATGCCTACACTCGACAGGAACAGCACAAGACCTATCTCGCGAAGCATCAGGTTGGCAGAGGTAGTGGTGTACGTCA